>ERZ827037.2148-NODE-2148-length-17770-cov-3.208072_pt1 | contig 17770 bp, 14 predicted proteins | sample MGYA00519924_ERZ827037 | MGnify/ENA primary metagenome ERZ827037 (study PRJEB31778, sample SAMEA3449250) | human gut metagenome | biome: human gut; feature: human-associated habitat; material: faeces | place: United Kingdom | collected 2010/2012 ...
GGCAATCGGTACTTTTGTTCCGGTAGAACGTTTTGCTGATATTCAGCAACTGCATTTTAATCTGACGATTGATGGGCAGGAAGTCCAGAAAGGCTGTACGGCGGAGATGTTGTTTCATGTGGATGATATTATTGCGTATGTTAGCCGCTTTGTAACGCTGAAAATTGGTGACCTGTTGTTTACAGGCACTCCTGAAGGCGTAGGCCCCGTCAGTGTAGGACAGCATTTGGAAGGATACCTTGAAGGAGATAAGCTGCTCGACTTTTATATCAGATAATGTGCCTGTTCGCCGATCGGTGATTGGCTGCGGCGTGATTCCGTATCGCAACCGGCATATTAGCGTATTAATCTATTGCTTATGCACAGGGTACTTTATATTCTTTTATTATTCGTTGTTTTTCCGGTTTCGGCACAGAACCGTTTTATAACGTTGAACTGGCAGGAATTACCTGCTGCCCAGACTCTCCCGGAGGTTGTGGAAAACATACCTCTGCCCGATGATTTCCGTTTTTATACTTATCATGTGAAGATTGAATTCCCGGAATTTGTGGATCTCGATCCGGAAGCTGCTGCTGAACTGACTCGGAAGAAGGTGAGTTTGCCGGATTATCCGCAAGCGGAAACTTCTGTCGGAGTGGCTGCATATGAGGGAATACTGAATGTCCGATTTGTGCCTGTCGTGCATCGAGGAGGCGTCTATCAACGTATCAACTCTTTTAAATTATCGGTTATTTCTACGCCGGTTCCGGTGGCTGCCCGTGCAAATTATACTGTAGCAAAAACAACGGAAAAGTCTGTGCTTTCTTCCGGGAGGTTCGTGAAGATACGTGTCTCCGATTCGGGAGTATATCGTATTACAAGTGCAGAGCTTAGAGGAATGGGTTTTTCCAATCCTGATAAGGTGCGGCTTTATGGATATGGAGGTTACCTGTTATCGAATCGTTTCTCCGAGCATCCGGCGGATGATCTTCCGGAAGTGCCTTTATACCGTGGTGGAGACGGGGTGATTTTTTATGCCCGTGGGACTCTGCATTGGCAGAAGAGCGGTAATACGTTCGGGCGCATAAAGAATTTCTATTCGGATTATGCCTATTATTTCTTGACGGAAAGTGACGAAGCTCCTGCTGAGTTTCCGGTAGAGGACGGTACAGAAGGTAGTGATGCAAATCGAATCGAGACTTTTGATGCTTTTGCCTTGCATGAAAATGATGCTTATTCTTGGGCGGGTTCCGGGCGGGAGCTGTATGACTCTTATGATTATTCGTTGGGAAATTCGCAAAGTTATTCTTTTAAACTTCCCGGTATAACGGATGGAGATGGACGTATCAAGGTGGCATTTACAGCAAAATCAACGGATGTGAATACTACGTTGAATGTTGCTATCAATGGGAAGAATATTGGAACGCAAACCATTGAAGGGATTGGTTCGAAGGATCCTAATGCGTATTATAAAAAAGCGGCCGAAGGAATTTTTGATCATGAATGGACAGGAAGTAAAACGGAATCTACAACGGTGACGCTAACTCACAATCGTTCTGCCGGTATTCCGGGAAGATTGAATTATATTGTGTTAAATTATAAGCGCCGACTACAGATGAATGGAGCATATCTTGTGTTCCGTTCGGAAGATTCTAAAAATAAAGAGAGTACATTTGTTATTTCCGGTGCTAATTCTTCTACAGTTGTGTGGGATGTTACTTCACCTGCCGGGTATAAGCAGATGAAAGGAACCTTGAATGGAGATACTTATACATTTACTATTCCGGCAAGTAGTACTTTGCGCGAATTTGTGGCAGTAAATACATCGGGTTCTTTTAGTGGGGTAGAAAGTATGGGAGAGATACCTAACCAGAATCTACATGCTCTTAATGAAATAGATATGGTGATCATTGTGCCCGATAGAACTGCTTTTGTACAGCAGGCAGAGCGTCTGGCGCAAGTACATCGTGAAAAAAGCGGATTAACGGTCGAGGTAGTAAAATCTTCACAGGTATACAACGAGTTTTCATCCGGCACACCGGATGCTGCGGCTTACCGGCGATTGATGAAGATGCTTTATGACAGAGGGACTGCAGTAGATGAACACCGTATAAGGTATCTGTTGCTATTCGGTGATTGTAGTTATGATAACAGGATGATAACTTCCAATTGGAGAAGTTACAAGCCTTCTGATTTTCTTCTATGTTATCAGTTTGAAAATTCTGTAGATGAGACGCTGTCTTTTATGACTGATGATTATTTTGGATTTCTTGATGATAATGATGGTACTTCTTTAGCTACTAATTTATTGGATATTGGTATAGGCCGTTTTCCTGTGCGTACTGTGGATGAAGCTATCATTGCTGTTGATAAGACAATTGATTATATAAATAATAAAAATACAGGTACTTGGAAACGTACAGCATGTTTTGTGGCTGATGATGCTGCCGGAGATGATAATAATGGATTTATGACGCAAGCCTGTGATTTAGCTGATTTGGTGCATGCAACTAATCCGATTATGCGTGCGGAACGTATTTTAGCTGATGCTTATAAACGTGAATCATCGGCTACGGGACATAGCTACCCTCAAGCTACGAAGCGTTTGTTGCAATTGTTCGAACAGGGGATGTTGCTTGTTAATTATACGGGACATAGTGGTACTACTTCTTGGTCAGCGGAAAATCTTTTGACTTCTGCTGATATTGTTAAGCTTTCTTCTCCCCGTCTGCCGATATGGTTTACTGCTTCGTGTGAGTTTACGCGTTTTGATGCTGCTGAAACTACTGCCGGAGAATTAGCTTTCTTAAATAAAAAAGGTGGGGCTATTGCGTTATTTTCTACTTCACGTGTCGTCTTTGATGGTCCGAATGATAGTTTGAACGAGGAATTTATAAAACATTTCTTTTCTTATAAAGAAAATAAGCGTTTACGATTAGGTGATATTACTCGTTTGTCTAAAACTACGAATAGTTATGTTAGCAGTGGTAGTAATAAGTTGAACTTTTGTTTGATAGGTGATCCTGCCTTGATACCTGCCTATCCCGATTATAAGGTCGAAGTCGATGAACTTGACGGTCCTTTGTCCGATGAATGGCCCTATGTGAAAGCCGGTGCCAAAGTAACAGTCAAGGGGCATATCCTTACCCCCGAGGGTGAACCGGCCGATGACTTCACCGGTACTGTGCATCCTTTGGTTTATGACAGCAAAGAAACGGTTTCAACTCTTAATGGTGTTGACAAAGGGGCAGTTACTTACACCGATCATATGAAAGTTCTTTTTTCGGGAATGGATTCCGTACGTAACGGTCGTTTTGAATTGACCTTCCCGGTACCATTGGATATTAATTATTCCAATGAGCAAGGATTGCTGAATTTTTATGCGTGTGATACGAACAAGCGTGAAGCCGGCGGAGTTTTCAGTAACTTCCTCGTTGGTGGAACGGCGGATGATCTGCCTTCCGGAGGCGAAGGACCTAAGATGATGGTTTATCTGAATACTCCTGATTTCCCATGGGGGGGGCAGGTGAACGAGACTCCTTATTTCGTTGCAGAGTTGGAAGATGAAGATGGTATCAATACGGTGGGTAATGGTATCGGACATGATCTTTCTCTTTGTATCGATGGAAAAATAACCTATTCTCTGAATGACTATTATACTCCGGTAGCCGGCAGTTATACCAAAGGTACGGTTGCGTATTCTATTCCTGCTTTGTCTGAGGGTAAGCATACTTTGACTTTTCGTGCCTGGGATATTATGAATAACTCCTCCGTACAGACACTTGACTTTGAAGTCGTGAACGGATTGCGTCCCGGATTGCTTTCTATAATGTGCAGTAAGAGTCCGGCTCGTGAGAGTACGACGTTTATTCTTTCTCATGACCGTCCGGGATCGGAGCTTGATGTACGCATTGCCGTCTGTGACTTTGCCGGTAGTGAGCTTTGGGTACATACCGAACAGGGAATTTCTGCCGGTAGCTATTATTATGTCGATTGGGATCTGTGTAGTAATGGCGGTCAGCGATTGTCACCGGGTATTTATCTGTACCGTGCTTCCATCACTTCCGGTGGTAGTAAGGAGAGTACCCAAACCGAGAAAATAGTCATTCTGGCACAATAAATCAGTGAAAATCCGGTTTATATCTACACATCCATAAGATTGATTATGAAGAAAATATTTATAGCATTTTTATTGTTCTTTGCTTTCTCTGTCAGTACATGGGCGCAGAAAGAAGAGTTCAATCCAATTAACACAGGTGTCAATTCTCTCGGTATCGCTCCCGATTCTCGTGGTGGTGGTATGGGGGATGTCGGCGCCGCTACCGATCCGGATAATAACTCACAGTTTTGGAACCCTGCCAAGTATCCGTTTACTATCGGTCGTGCAGGGGTATCGATCTCTTATACTCCTTGGTTACGCAAATTGGTAAGTGATATCGACTTGGCTTATCTGGCTGGATATTATCGTATCGGTGATTACCAGGCTATCAGTGGTTCGCTCCGTTATTTTTCTTTGGGTGAAGTACCGGTAGGACAAGGCTCTGACGGTACCGGCGGTTACAATATCAGCCCTTATGAAATGGCAGTAGACGTGGCGTATTCGCGTATGTTGTCCGAACGCTTTTCTGCGGCTGTTGCTCTTCGTTATATCTATTCCGATTTGGCTTATAAGCAGGACGAAGAAGTGTCTCCGGGTTCTGCGTTTGCGGCTGATATTGCGTTTTATTATACGAATTATATCATGCTTGCCCAGCGCGAGTGTATGCTTTCATTCGGATTGAATCTTTCCAATATCGGTACGAAGATCTCTTATGACAGTGGAGCCCACAGTCAATTCTTACCTACTAATTTCCGTTTAGGCGGTTCATTGCTTGCTCCGATTGATGACTATAATACGATTGCATTCAGTCTGGACTTGAATAAACTGATGGTGCCTACACGTCCTACCAAAGAACAATATCAAGCGGCAACCGGTGCGGAAGATACATCAGGATATAATGATTGGTTGGATGCAGAAGGATACAATGATATTTCTCCGATCAAGGGAATTTTCAAGTCTTTCAGTGATGCCCCCGGTGGTTTTAAAGAAGAACTTCAGGAAATCCAATGGTCGTTGGGTGTGGAGTATACTTATCACAATCAGTTCTCTGTTCGCGGTGGTTATCATTATGAACATGAAAACAAAGGTAACCGTAAGTACTTCTCTTTCGGTGCCGGCTTCAAGATGAGTGTGTTCTCGTTGGATGCTGCTTATTTGATATCTACGGCACAGAGTAATCCGCTCGACCAGACATTGCGCTTCACATTGGGATTTGATCTTGACGGCATCAGAGATTTGTTTGGACGTCGGCGTTAATAAAATAAGGCCGGATATAAATATAGGAGGCAGATCGGTTTGGTCTGCCTTATTGTTTCAGATAATTAATGAATAAATAAAAATGAAGATACGTGTAGGTTTCGGTTTTGATGTCCATCAGTTGGTGGAAGGTCGTGAGCTGTGGTTAGGAGGGATTCGTTTGGAACACGAAAAAGGTTTGCTGGGACATTCGGATGCGGATGTACTGATTCATGCTATTTGTGATGCTCTGTTGGGAGCTGCCAATATGCGTGACATTGGTTTCCATTTTCCTGATACTGCCGGTGAGTTTAAGGATGTTGACAGTAAGATATTATTAAAAAGAACGGTTGGTCTGATTGCTACAAAGGGATACCGTGTCGGTAATATCGATGCTACCATTTGTGCCGAACGTCCTAAACTGAAAGCTCATATTCCCGCTATTCAGAAGAAACTGGCTGAGGTGATGGGAACAGATACCGACGATGTTTCCATTAAAGCTACTACTACAGAAAAACTCGGCTTTACCGGCCGTGAGGAAGGGATTTCTGCTTATGCTACCGTATTGATCGAGAAAGTATAATATTTCTTTTCATTTATAGGACGGCCACTAACCGTCCTATTCGTTAAAAAGGGATATTGCCAAAATAAATGGGATTAAGAGACTGTCTTGAAGTAAGCATATTCAGTAAATGCTCTAAAACCGGTTAGCATAGCTGTTGATTTCCTGAAGTTTTACATGGCTTAAGCGGGTATATTTCACACCGTGTAATTCATAAATCCGTGCCACCCGTGCCGAAGCAATATGTATCAGTTCATTCACTTTGTATTCGTGTTCGGTAGCGGGCACTTGACACGATTCTTGGCTTGGGCTTTTGCTTGTAAACCGGATGACCACCCGGTTTGCTGACGGATCTGTCAATGTTACGATTTGCCGGACATAGAACAATACGGTGGTTCCGTTCACCCGGGTTTTGTACGGATCGTCTTCTATCCTTACTTTGAGAACCTTCAAAGTGAGATCTGTTACTTTCTCTCCTATATTTCCTAAAAATCGCCCTGCTTCCTGTTTCTGTCTGGCCTTTCGTTGCATCAGATCCAGATGTACCGAATGATAAACTTTGGCAATCTCTACAAAACGTTCCTGCTTGGGGATTCTTGGGGTGTACTTATAAGCGATCCAACTTAGATAGGAGGGATCTACTTTCAGAATTTCGTGCAGATAGTGTCCGCGATATTTCCCAAACGGGATGAGATCGTCTCCGTTGCTCTGCATCCTTTTGAGGTTATAATCCACAATAAGCAGGCAACGCTTTGAGAAATAAAACATGGTACTCGCCATTCGTAATGCTTCATAAATATCCGGAGACAGATCGTGTATGAATAATATGGATTGTTTTTCCGGTTCCGGCGAATAAATCCATAAGGAGTAATTACTATGTCCGGACCGTGGTAGCACGATAAGATAAGCACCTGCTTCTTTGAAGGATATTCTACCCCGGTTGTACTCATTTAGTTTGGCGTACAAGAGGGTTTCTTCGGTTTCGGATATTCCCGGTAGTCTTGGATTGGCCATATATGAGATTTATTATTTTCAAATATAAGGTTTTCTTTCGAATAATCCAACTTTGGCAAGACTCTTTTTTCTACTCCGTATGGCTATCTGATGGGAATATTGTACATTTGCACGAATGCAATAATCAGATGTGGAATGAAAGAATCGAATAAGCGGGTATTAGTGGGCATGAGTGGCGGCATAGACAGCACCGCCACCTGCTTGATGTTGCAAGAGCAGGGATACGAGATAGTGGGAGTAACCATGCGGGTTTGGGGAGATGAACCGCAGGATGCCAGAGAGTTGGCGGCCCGGATGGGAATCGAACACTATGTAGCTGATGAACGTATACCTTTCAAAGATACAATCGTAAGAAACTTCATTGATGAATATCGCCAGGGACGGACTCCCAATCCATGTGTCATGTGTAATCCGTTGTTCAAATTCCGTGTGTTGACGGAGTGGGCAGACCGGCTGAATTGCGGTTGGATTGCTACCGGGCATTATTCCCGTTTGGAAGAACGGAATGGGAATGTATACATTGTGGCAGGGGATGATGAAAAGAAAGACCAGTCTTATTTTCTTTGGAGACTGGGACAAGAGGTGTTGAGGCGCTGCATTTTCCCATTGGGAAATTATACAAAGCTGAAAGTGCGTGATTACCTCCATGATAAGGGATACGAAGCAAAGGCGAAAGAGGGAGAAAGTATGGAAGTCTGTTTTATCAAAGGAGATTATCGGGACTTCCTGCGCGAACAATGTCCGGAATTGGATACGGAAATCGGCCCGGGGTGGTTTGTGAATGCCGAAGGGGTGAAATTGGGGCAACACAAAGGTTTCCCGTATTATACCATCGGGCAACGTAAGGGACTTGAGATTGCTCTGGGTAAACCGGCGTATGTGCTGAAGATAAATCCGCAAAAAAATACAGTAATGTTAGGGGATGTAGAACAACTGCGCACGGAATATATGATTGTCGAGCAGGATCATTTGATTGATGAACAGGAGGTTTTGGCCTGTGAAAACTTGGCGGTACGTATCCGTTATCGCAGCCGTCCTATTCCTTGCCAGGTGAGAAGATTGACGGACGGACGGCTTTTTGTGAAGTTCCGGACAGAGGCTTCGGCCATTACTCCGGGACAGTCGGCTGTGTTTTATGACGATCGCCGGGTGATTGGCGGAGCGTTTATCGCTTCACAACGGGGAATCGGACTGGTTATGGAAGAGAATAAGGATTTTTAATAAAAAGCTGATATATAACAATATGAAGAAATTAATATTTGCCGCTTTACTGCTTTCTGCTATCGGGGCATCGGCGCAACAGGACACGTTGAAATATCGTATTAACCTGACAGACAAGGCTGTTACAGATTATGCTTTGGATCGTCCTGAAGAGTTTCTTTCGAAAAAAGCAATTGAGCGTCGCCAGAAGCAAGGGCTGGCAATAGACTCTACAGACTTACCGGTGTGTCGGAAATATGTGGACGCTATTCGTAAAAAAGGAGTGAAGATTGTGACCACGGGCAAGTGGGACAATTTCGTTACTGTGTCGTGCAATGATACGACATTGATAGATAAAATAGCCCAACTGCCTTTTGTCCGTACTACGGAGAAGGTCTGGACTGCTCCTGATCCGGAGCAGCCGGCGATGGCTACCAAACGGGATTCATTGATCAATACGCCTTTATGGATGGAAGAAGTGTATGGCCCCGCACGGCGTCAGATAGAGATTAGTAACGGAAACAAGTTACATGATGCCGGATTTAAGGGGCAAGGCATGACGATTGCCGTCATCGATGCCGGTTTTCATAATGCGGACAGCATAGCGGCAATGAAAAATATCCGTGTGTTAGGAGTGAAAGATTTTGTGAACCCTGATGCCGACATTTATGCCGAAAGCAGTCATGGTATGAGTGTGCTTTCGTGCATCGGTATGAATCAGCCTCATGTGATGGTCGGTACGGCACCTGAAGCTTCATTCTGGCTGCTGCGCAGTGAAGATGAGTATTCGGAGCATTTGGTGGAACAGGATTATTGGGCGGCCGCACTCGAGTTTGCAGATAGCGTGGGAGTGGATGTAGTGAATACTTCATTAGGATATTATGCTTTTGATGATCCATCGAAAGATTACCGTTATTGTGATTTGGATGGAAAATTTGCCTTGATGTCCCGTCAGGCTGCGAAAGCGGCGGATAAAGGCATGGTTATAGTATGCAGTGCCGGGAATGCCGGTTCCGGTTCTTGGAAAAAGACTACTCCTCCGGGTGATGCGGAAAATGTGCTGACCGTAGGTGCCATTAACAAGCAAGGCGTGTTGGCTCCTTTTTCATCTATTGGAAATACGGCGGACGGTCGTGTGAAACCGGATGTGATGGCAGTCGGATTGGGTTCGGACGTAATGGGGACGGATGGAATAGTGAGAGGGGCCAACGGTACGTCATTTTCTTCACCGATCATGTGTGGCATGGTGGCTTGCTTGTGGCAAGCGTTGCCTGATCTGACGGCGAAAGAACTGATAGAACTGGTACGGCGTTCGGGTGATCGGGCCGATTCTCCCGATAATATTTACGGATATGGGATTCCTGATATGTGGAAAGCTTATCAATCGGCAAAATGAAACAGGAAGCACTGACCCTTTTGGATCTCAATGCATTGGTACGGCGGAGTCTGGAACAATGCTTGCCCGATGAATATTGGATACAGGCGGAGTTGAGTGATGTACGATCTAATGCTACCGGACATTGTTATCTGGAATTCGTGCAGAAAGATCCGCGCAGCAATAATCTGATAGCTAAAGCCCGGGGAACTATCTGGAATAATGTATACCGCCTGTTGAAACCTTATTTTGAAGAGGCTACCGGGCAACTGTTTACTTCCGGCATAAAGGTGTTGGTGAAAGTGATCGTGCAATTTCATGAATTGTATGGATATAGCCTGACTGTACAGGATATTGACCCCACATATACATTGGGAGATATGGCTCTGCGCCGGCGGGAGATTTTACAGCAATTGGAAGCGGAAGGGGTACTGACACTGAACAAAGAACTCGAGATGCCTGTATTGCCACAGCGTATAGCCGTCATATCTTCGGCTACTGCTGCCGGTTATGGAGACTTTTGCCATCAGTTGCAACACAATTCCCGGGGATTCTTTTTTTATACGGAGTTATTTCCGGCCTTGATGCAAGGCGCCCAGATAGAAAGCTCTGTTTTGGATGCGCTCGATCGTGTCAACAGGCGGTTGAATGATTTCGATGTGGTTGTTATCATCCGGGGAGGGGGCGCCACGTCCGATTTATCCGGTTTCGATACCTATCTTTTGGCTGCAGCCTGTGCGCAATTTCCATTGCCTATCATTACCGGTATCGGTCACGAGCGTGATGATACTGTGCTCGATTCTGTGGCACATACCCGGGTGAAAACCCCGACAGCTGCTGCCGAATTATTAATAAATTGTATGGATGAGGCTGCCGGCCGGTTGGAATATTTGTCCGCTCGTATTCAAGAAGGTGTTTCTGCTTTTCTTGAAAGGGAGTATCGGAGGATCTCTTCTTGTCAGGCACGTATTCCGTCTCTTGTTGTCAGGAGATTGTCGGATGCCCGCCTGCGTTTACTAACTGTACACAAAGATTTGATGCAAAGCTCGGTGACAATGCTTTCTCGCCACCGGCATAAGTTAGAATTGTTGCAGCAACGTATTGCCGATGCATCACCCGATAAGCTTCTGGCTCGCGGTTACAGCATCACTTTGAAAAACGGAGTTCCCGTAACCGACCTCTCCGGAATTGCCCCAGGCGATGAAATCACCACCCGCCTGCACAAAGGAGAACTGACTTCAATCGTAAATCGTAAATCGTCCAATCGTAAATAACAAAAAGATGTCTGCAAAAAAAGAAACCTACTCTCAAGCAATGGAACGCTTGGAAAAGATTGTCCGTCAGATTGACAATAATGAACTGGAAATAGATGTGTTGGCAGAAAAGATAAAGGAGGCCAATGAAATTATAGCCTTTTGTACAGAGAAACTGACGAAAGCTGATCATGAAGTCGAAAAATTGTTGCAGGAAAGGCAACAATCTAAAGAATAAAAGTTATTTTTGTTGTCTGATAGGAGAATTTAACTAATTACTTAATAATATGAAAGAAATAGATTGGTCTAATTTGTCATTCGGATATATGAAGACAGATTACAACGTGAGAATTAATTTCCGCGATGGCGCATGGGGCGAACTGGAAATAAGCAGCAGCGAAATTCTTAATCTGCATATGGCAGCTACTTGTCTGCACTATGGTCAGGAAGCTTTTGAAGGGCTGAAAGCCTTTCGTGGCAAAGATGGTAAAGTCCGTATTTTCCGTCTTGAAGAAAACGCTGCGCGTTTGCAATCTACCTGCCGGGGAATTCTAATGCCGGAACTTCCTACCGAACGTTTCAAAGAGGCAGTTCTGAAAGCGGTAAAACTGAACGAGCGTTTTATTCCGCCTTATGAGACGGGGGCCTCTCTTTATATCCGTCCGTTGCTGATCGGTACCGGAGCACAAGTCGGTGTACGTCCTGCCGACGAATATCTTTTTGTTATTTTCGTCACTCCGGTAGGTCCTTATTTCAAAGGAGGATTTGCCACTACTCCGTATGTCATTACCCGAAAATATGACCGGGCTGCTCCGTTGGGAACAGGAACTTTTAAGGTGGGGGGTAATTATGCTGCCAGTCTGCGTGCCAGCCAGGAGGCTCACAAAGCCGGTTATTCTGCTGAGTTCTATTTGGATGCAAAAGAAAAGAAGTATATGGACGAGTGTGGTGCAGCCAATTTCTTCGGTATAAAGAACAATATCTATATCACTCCGTTGTCTACATCCATTCTGCCTTCCATCACCAATAAGAGCTTGATGCAGTTGGCGGAAGATATGGGGCTGAAAGTGGAACGCCGCCCGGTGCCCGAAGAGGAACTGGCGACATTCGAAGAAGCGGGTGCTTGCGGTACGGCTGCCGTAATCAGTCCGATACAACGTATCGATGATCCGGAAAATGATCATTCTTATGTCATCTCGAAGGATGGCAAGCCGGGCCCGGTTTGTACGAAGTTGTATAATAAGCTGCGTGCTATCCAGTATGGTGATGAACCGGATACGCACAATTGGGTAACTGTAGTAGAATAACTTTTATTAATCATATATTAATCTTATATCTTATGTTGAAACAAAATTCAGAATTACGTGCGGAAGCGCGTGCCGCTCTTACTGATAAATGGGTGATGGCGGCGATTGCTACCTTAATTTACAGTGCAGTGGTTGGTGGATTGTCTGCCATTCCGGTAGTCGGAATGTTGATCCTTCTGTTAACGTTGCCGATAACTTATGGTTATGCCATTGTGATATTGAATGTATTCAGAGGCAGTGATGTGAATATCGGAGGGTTGTTTGATGGATTCAGCGACTATGGACGCATCATCGGTACAAAGTTGCTTCAGACCATTTATACACTGTTGTGGACCTTGTTGCTGGTTATTCCAGGTATTATCAAGCATTATTCGTATGCAATGACTGATTTTATCTTGAAAGACCACCCCGAATTGGCTAATAATGGTGCTATTGAGAAAAGTATGGCCATGATGGAAGGTAACAAGATGAAACTGTTCCTGCTCGATCTTAGTTTTATCGGCTGGGCCATCCTGTGCGTTTTCACATTGGGTATCGGATATTTCTTTTTGCAGCCTTACACGCAGGCGGCTTATGCTGCTTTCTATGAAGATTTGAAAGCACAGGCAGTAGAAGAAGTCATTGTAGAGGGTACGGTGGAAATCTAAGATAAGACTTTTCGACCTGTTTTTGTGTTCTGAGGGAAACTAAAGCAGGTTCTTATATCCTCAATAATGGAGTATGGAGAAATCTGTACTCCATTTATTTTTGCCGTTTCCGCCGAAAGTAAGTAACTTTGCAATCTAATTGCAATATTATATGGGAAAAGGGAAATTAGAGAAATTTGCCGATATGGCAAGTTATCCGCATGTGTTTGAGTATCCTTACTCGGTGGCGGACAATGTGGCTTTTGACATGAAAGGCAAGTGGCATGAAAAGTTTTTCGGCAATGACCGTCCGATTGTACTTGAATTGGGCTGTGGCCGGGGAGAGTATACCGTAGGACTGGCACAGATGTTTCCCGATAAAAATTTCATCGGTGTCGACATTAAAGGGGCACGCATGTGGACCGGAGCTACCGATGCCTTGCGATCGGGAATGAAGAATGTAGCCTTTTTGCGTACAAATATCGAGATTATAGACCGCTTCTTTGCTCCGGAAGAGGTGAGCGAGATTTGGCTGACTTTTTCTGATCCGCAGATGAAGAAAGCGACCAAGCGATTGACCTCCACATACTTCATGGAACGCTATCGCCGCTTCCTTAAGCCGGACGGCATTATTCATCTGAAAACAGACAGCAACTTTATGTTTACTTATACCCGCTACATGATTGAGGAAAACCGTTTCCCGGTAGAATTTATTACGGAGGATCTTTATCATTCCGATCTTGTAGATGATATCTTGGGCATTAAAACTTATTATGAACAACAGTGGCTCGATCGTGGTTTAAGTATAAAGTATATCAAGTTCCGGCTTCCCCAAGCAGGAGAATTGCATGAGCCGGACATTGAAATAGAGCTTGATTCGTATCGTAGCTATAACCGTAGCAAGCGGAGCGGATTGCAAACCAGTAAGTAAAGGGATTTACGATTTGACGATTTACGGTTTTGCGATTGATAAATGATGATCTCTAAGTTATCAATCGTCAAATCATCAATCGCCAAATCATAAATCATCGGTCATCATTTATCAATCGTCAAATTGTAAATCGTCAAATCGTAAATAATTATGGCACTTTATCCAAAGTTAATATTAGATGCATTGGCAACAGTGCGTTATCCCGGTACCGGAAAGAATCTTGTTGAAGTCGGTATGGTGGAGGATGACATCCGTATCGAGGGAATGAAAGTTTCTTTTTCCCTTATTTTTGAGAAACCTACCGATCCGTTTATGAAGTCGGTGGTTAAGGCTGCCGAAACGGCTATCCTTACTCATGTAGGCAAAGAAGTGGAAATCGTAGGTAATATCAGTGTGAAAACAGTTCAGGCGGCGCGTCCGGAAGTCGGGAAGTTATTGCCGCAGGTAAAAAATATTATTGGTATTTCTTCCGGAAAAGGAGGGGTGGGGAAATCTACCGTAGCGGCCAATCTGGCTGTGGCTCTTGCCAAGTTAGGCTATAAAGTGGGATTGCTGGATGCCGATATTTTCGGTCCTTCTATGCCGAAAATGTTTCAGGTGGAAGATGCCCGTCCGTATGCCGAGAAGATAGACGGGCGTGATATGATCATTCCTGTAGAAAAGTATGGGGTGAAACTTCTTTCCATAGGCTTTTTTGTCGACCCGGATCAGGCTACTTTATGGCGTGGGGGGATGGCCAGTAATGCATTGAAACAGCTTATTGGCGATGCTGCCTGGGGAGAACTGGATTATTTCCTTATCGATTTGCCGCCGGGTACGAGTGATATTCATCTGACTGTGGTACAGACATTGGCCATGACCGGTGCTGTAGTGGTTAGTACTCCGCAGGCGGTTGCTTTGGCAGATGCCCGCAAAGGTATCAATATGTTTACCAATGACAAGGTGAATGTACCGATTTTGGGCTTGGTGGAGAATATGGCTTGGTTTACTCCTGCCGAACTGCCGGATAATAAATATTATATTTTCGGCCGTGAGGGAGCCAAGAAGTTGGCAGAAGAGATGAATGTACCTTTGTTAGGGCAGATACCTATCGTACAGAGTATCTGTGAAAACGGTGATAAGGGTACTCCTGTTGCATTGGATGAAAATATGATGACCGGTCGCGCTTTCCTATCATTGGCGGCTGCTGTAGTCCGGCAGGTAGATCGCAGGAATGTAGAGAAAGCTCCTACTCAGATTGTAGAAATGCACAAGTAATCCCGAAAAGGGAATGCTTTCCCGTTACTTTTGCGAGTAAGGCAATGCATGGTTTCAATTTATTGAAACGTTCGGTTCCATCAGTATGAAACGGATGGTTTCTATAGCATGGAACGAACCGTTTCGTTTGTATGGAACAATTAGTTTCAACGTATTGAAACTAATGCGGGCGTTATTCAAACCGACACGGGCATTATGACGGTGGTCTGTTAATGGAAGACTTACAATTCCGCCTCTACTGTTTGTATTAGTATACATCCTGTAGAGGCGGAATTTCGTTATTATTTATCAAGTGTTTTCAGTAATTCTTCTTTCATCTTGTCTGTCCCGGGAAATCCGGTTGTTTTGTAGGTAATGTTTCCTTCGCGGTCGACGAGAAGATAGGTAGGCACTCCTCTGATGCTGAATGAATCCATCAGATAACTCCACTGTTCGTCTGTTACCCGAAAGTGCTCACCGTGTATATCCGGTATCATATTTTCCCATGTCCCTTTTGGCGAGGTCTCTCCCGTGAGATACACATAAACGATGTCTTTGTCTTTCAGCTCTTCTTTCATGGGGATCATTGCCTTATTTGCCGTACGGCACGGACCACACCAGGTTGCCCAAAAATCCACCAGTAATGTATGTCCGCGATATTTGGAAATGATGGAAGCGAACAAATCCTCATTACTGACTTCTCCCGCCTCATTGATGGTGAATCCGGTCTTCTTTTTATTCTGTTCTATTTTAGCTAAAAGTTCGGTATTCTTCTCTTTCACGGTTTCCAGATAGGCAGGATTGTCCAAACCTGCAATCTGTGCCAGTTGTTCCTCGGATGCGGGAGTGAATTCACTGATCCCGTTGAGTACGTTTGCTACTATAGATAAGTCGAAATAAATACCTTTGTCCGTTCCGAGTGCTTTGCCGAATGCTTTTCTGAATGCCTGACTTGCGGTAAGACGTGCATATTGAGGGGTATAGAGAGCTTCCGGAGTGTTGAGGTTGGAGAAATCTTTTAATAGATCGTAGAAATTATCCGGGAGTTGCACCGGATTGTTCTTTACATACTCCTTACTTGCTTCACCTTCCAGCTTATAATTAACGATATGCACACGTTGTACAATTTGAGGAACGAACATAAGGAGGGATGCTGCCGATGCATTCACTGCATTGCGAAGCACTGCCTTACAGGATTTTGTGGCTTTCAAATTTTCTATCTCCCGGAGTTTACTTTGCTGTTTTTCCAGAATATAGGTCTTTACTTCTTCTGCATTCTTATCTTTTAGTTCTTGAATGAATAGCGGGTAATCAGAATCTATTTCAGTTTGGAAGTTCAGTTTATTGATTTCGGTCGATAGTCCGGCTAAGTATCCTCCGTAGTAAACGTTTGCTTCATCGGATTTCTTTTCTCTGTGCAACTTGGATTGGCGACGACAGATTTCACGTTGGTTGATAAAGATATTTGTTTTTTCTCCGGGAGCTAATAAGAGGCTGATGGCACCGGATCCGGTGTACATGATGGCAGGAGTAGTGGTCAATACCGGTATCTCTTCAGAAAAACTGCCGTCATCTTTTATTTCTATTTTTACTTTCTGATTCAGATTCAGGGCCCCGGAGAGGTAAATGGTAAAGTCAGAGGATGCTCCTGGGTGATAATTGAGGAAGCAACCTTCTAACAGGGCTTTTCCTTTTTGGATGGCAGGGATGGGGAGGGACGATAACTTCTTGACGCGTACTGTTGCTTCTGCCGGCAACTTTAGTTTGGGAAGTTCGCCGTCTAGTCGGATACCCCAGATTTTGAAAGCACCTTCTGTATCGCCTTCCGAGAAATCAATGGAGGTGACTGTTTCGGGCAAGGGTGGGAAGACGAGTTTAAATTCTGCCTGTCCGGATTCCGGCATCCAGAATTCCTGGTCGGGAGTAATACCTATGCCGTAGCGAAGAGGGTATAATTCTCCGTCGTCTCCTTTCAGAAAACTACCGGATGCTATTCTTATCCAGTTTTTGGGGCGGTAGAACGCTTTGATGTGCAATACGGTGGCTGTGTCGCTCAGTGCCACTTTGTCTACTTCGATACTTGTAGAGCTCCAATCGGAAAAGGGAGGCTGTTCAATCATTTTTTCTTGGGCTTGCGTATATGCCACATTTAGCAGAAAGCAGGCAATGAGTGCTAATTGTTTCATGGTATATTCATTTATAGTTATATACAAAAATAAGAATTATATAGTTAGAATCTGTGTTTTGTGTATAAAAAAAGAAGAAGTAGCGCCATAAAGTAATGGGCCCTTCTTCCTTTTTCAATTAATGTAGTGTAAGAGAGAGTTTTTTACTGGAGTTTGAAGTTGATAGGAAGCGTGTATTGCACGGTTACCGCTTCTCCTTTATTTTTCCCAGGTTCCCAACGTGGCATGCCTGTTACTACGCGTATTGCTTCTGCATCCAATGAGGGTGACACGCTTTGCGCGATCCTCGGACTGGTAACACGACCCTCCTTATCAACTATGATCTGTACGACCACGCGTCCCTGCGTTTTACTTTTCTGGGCATCGACCGGGTATTTGATATTTTTGGCCAGATAGCGCATCAGACCTTCGGTTCCACCGGGGTATTTAGGCATCTCTTCTGCATCCTCGAGAATAGTATCCGATGCATCTGTAGCCGTGTTTTCGTCAGCGGCATACGCTACTACGACGACTTCGTCCAGTTTGCTGTTTTTTATTTCTTCCGCTTCCGGTTCGCTCAGTTTGAAGAGGATGGGAACGGTATAGCGGACACGTACTTCTTTTCCTCTTTGAGTGCCGGGAGTCCATTTAGGCATGGTCGATAATACCCGTATGGCCTCTGCATCCACTTCCGGACTGACAGATCGTACAATTGTCGGCGTACTGATCGATCCGTCTTTTTCTACAACGAAACCGGCGATAACCCGTCCTTGGATTCTTTCCTGAT
>ERZ827037.2151-NODE-2151-length-17734-cov-13.072685_pt1 | contig 17734 bp, 15 predicted proteins | sample MGYA00519924_ERZ827037 | MGnify/ENA primary metagenome ERZ827037 (study PRJEB31778, sample SAMEA3449250) | human gut metagenome | biome: human gut; feature: human-associated habitat; material: faeces | place: United Kingdom | collected 2010/2012 ...
AAGCTGTTACGGAAGAACTGTTCCGCGACTTCGATAACACGCTTCGTACCCTCTGTGACGAGGAAGACGACCGCAAAGCCGTTTTTCGCACTTTGCGTTATGCGCGAATTCGCCTACACGTATTATGCGGATATATCTCGAAAGAGGAAACGCCGGAGAGTCGTACTCAAATTCGTTTCCTGCATATCGTCATCGGATATATTGACACGGAATTAGAGATCTTAAATCGCTACGGAGATACTTATCCGCCGAAACCTCATGTTTGTAAACGACGTTGGACGGGAGCTGTAGTCGAAATAGTCGAGTTGATATACGCCTTGCACGAGATGAAACGTATTGACGACGGAGAGATAGCCATGAACGAATTGGCCGGATTCTTCGGCGAGTTGTTCGGCATTCGTCTCGATGCACGAAACCTTTACGACGCTTATACGGACATCAAACGGTGCAAGGGCGATAGCCGTACCTATTTTCTTGACAAGTTGCGCGAACGTCTGAATCTGCGGATGCAGCGCGACGATGAAAAAGAGCAGGAGCGGCGATGCTGATTAAATAATGCGGATGGAAGATTCTGTCCGCATTTTGCATAAACACAGTCGTCGATTTTGCTGTTTCCAAGAAAAACGCTATATTTGCATAGAGTTGTTCGACGAGATGCAAAGCGCAGCAGTTCAGCGCAGTTACACGGTTGCTAAATCGTTACTGACAACTTTCTTAATCTCCACTCTACGCTGTCATTCAGACAGATACATTAAAGTTTCTTATCCTTGGCAAAGATAAGACATCCTTCTCAAAACATAAGTATTTCGATTGCGGAACATAGATAATTTGAACTATTTCTTTAGTAAATAAAGGAATACCCGACAGAAAAATGTACATTTGTTTCATCTAATAAATAATTAATAAATTATGGGAACTTTAGGCTGCATAAATGATATGTTACAACGGGACAAAGAAAACCGTGAGCTCCGGAAATTAAGTCCTCCTTTCAATATGGCTGCTTTATTCTCTCATCAGATAAGATCTCATTTGTCACCACCGACAGTTTTAACCGTAAAGGTTTCCTCTTCCGTGCCGTTGCCACGCCCTTCTTTCAGGCGGACGCTGAACACAGCTTCGCCTGTACGCAACTTCGGGGAGGCCTGCACCATGACATTATAGGTGATACGGTCATCGCGGGTGATTTTGGTGATCTTGACAGGTTCGGACAGTTTCAGATGTTTGCCCTTCTCAACTTTTACTATTGGTTCCACGTCCAAAGCATCCTGAAAGCTGTTATTCACGATCACAAGGGAGATATGGCAGGTCTCACCCGCATTGATCTTATCGTCGCGAGTGACACTGTCCTCTTCCAATAAGATGTCTTCGATCTGCAAATCGGGAAGGAGAACATGCGAAGACGGCGTATAATTCCCCGGATTCCTCTTCTCCACTCTTACCACGTCACCTGTATTTGCTGCGATCTGCGCACCGGCAATTCCTCCGACCGCCGTCCCGACAAACGCCCCTATGTCACCCCCTATATCATCGTCTATAGCATTTCCGACCGCTCCGCCGAAAAGCCATCCGACAAAAGCGCCTATCTGGGCCCCTACACCTGCCCGGTCTTCCCGGCTCATATTCTTCATCGATCCGCATCCCGTCAGAATCAACAAAGACATGATTGCATATAGAACTTTATTTTTCATACTCAGTTATTTTAATCCTTCCAATTAATAAACAAAGATAGCTATCCGTTTGACTTAATGACATCGGAAAGAAGAAAAACCCCTATCCGATTGCGTTTTTTTATGTAAGTTTGCGCCCGATTAAACAAAGAATGATGACAACTCAATTCAAGACTCCGACCGCAGACCTGCAACATCAGTACGATCTTCTGCAGAAAGAATTCGAATATGAAAAAGAGATGTATCGGGAACAAACCGAACGGGCCGGCATACACCGCCGCATCCAACAAGGACTATGCTGGTATCCTGTCGTACCGGGAAAGAGCTATTATAACTCCCTGAACCAACTTGTCGTAGAAATAGGGCGGCTGGAGGACAAAGAAACCGAACACAATTTTGAATATGGCCGTCCGGTCTGCTTCTTCACAACAAAAGGAGGCGGGAAACCTGAATACCTGAACTTCTCGGCTGTCATCAGTTATGTGCAAGACGACCGAATGGTCGTAATATTACCCTCTCCTAACGCACTTACGGAAATACAAAAGGCTGGCGAAATCGGCGTCCAGCTTTATTTCGACGAGACCAGTTACAAGACGATGTTCAACGCCTTGTCTACCGTCATCCAAGCGAAAGGGAACCGGTTAGCTTATCTACGGGACGTCCTGTTAGGCAAAACACCCGCCGGCCGGCGCACACTTTTCCCCATGCGTTTTCCCTGGCTGAACCTGTCGCAGGAAGAGGCGGTCAATCATGTATTGGCGGCAAAGGATGTGTCTATCGTGCACGGTCCTCCCGGAACCGGCAAAACGACCACCTTGGTTGAAGCGATCTATGAGACTTTACACCGGGAAAACCAGGTAATGGTCTGTGCCCAAAGCAATACAGCCGTCGACTGGATATCCGAAAAACTGGTCGATCGCGGCATCCATGTCCTGCGCATCGGTAACCCGACACGCGTAAACGACAAGATGCTTTCTTTTACTTATGAACGACGTTTCGAATCGCATCCCGACTATGCCGAACTATGGGGAATCCGCAAGACAATCCGCGAGATACAATCCAATCTCCGTAGAAAGAGCCACAGTGAGAAGGAAACAGTACGCAACCGTCTCTCCCGCCTCCGTTTCCGGGCAACGGAACTGGAAGTAAAGATCGACACGGAACTGTTCGACGAGGCGCGTGTCGTAGCCTGCACGCTGGTCGGATCGGCGAACCGGGTGTTGACCAACCGTAACTTCACGACTCTCTTTATCGACGAGGCCGCCCAGGCACTTGAAGCCGCCTGCTGGATTGCGATCGGCAAAGCGGACCGGGTCATCTTAGCGGGCGACCATCACCAGCTCCCTCCTACCATCAAATGTATAGAAGCGGCACGCGGCGGCTTGGACCACACCTTGATGCAAAAAATAACCGACCGGAAGCCTGAAACTGTCTCACTTCTGAAAACGCAGTACCGGATGAACGAAAGCATCATGCGCTTTCCTTCTCGCTGGTTCTACCGGGATGAGCTGCAATCCGCACCGGAAGTCAAGCATCGCGGCATCTTGGAATTCGACACCCCTGTCGTCTGGCTCGACACAGCGGATTGCCATTTCGAAGAAGACCAACTCACCGACAGCATGAGCCGTATCAATAAAGACGAAGCGACCTTGCTTGTCTCGACCTTGCAGAAATATATCGAAAAGATTGGCAAGGAACGGGTATTAGACGAAAGCATTGACTTCGGCCTGATTTCGCCTTACAAATCGCAAGTTCAGTATATCCGCGGACTGGTCAAGCGCAATGTTTTCTTCAAACCTTTCCGCCGTCTGATAACCGTCCACACGGTAGATGGCTTCCAAGGGCAGGAGCGAGATGTGATCATGATCAGCCTCGTACGCGCCAACGACAAAGGCCGGATCGGTTTCCTCGGCGACCTGCGCCGCATGAACGTCGCCATCACCCGTGCCCGTATGAAATTGATGATTTTAGGAGACGCACCGACACTGACACGACATGCTTTCTACAAAGAATTATACGAATATATCCGGGAGAACGGACAGGTGGTCAGCACTTTCAATAGCCCGTGATGGTTATTTTCGCAACATCTTGGCCTTCTATATGGGCATATCTATATAGTGTTTTTGGCTCTTCATCAATTTAGGGGCATCCCAATGTCGCCCTACCCTCTTATTGTCACATTCGTAAAAAAGCCATTAGTCCAAATCGAAACTACTACCGCATCTATTTCGATTTTATACCCCGTTTAATTCAAATTACACGCAAGGGTAATATTTTTTAACAAACTACTAATTTTATAAACTACAGAAAATGAATTGACTATGCAAAATCGCCTTTTTTAGGGGGATATTGTATTTTGTGTAAAGCGCATCTCGACAAAACCTCTCTTCGAGAGCAACCGCATCAAAATTCAGTAGGAAGGTTATTTTTAGCACTGTTGTCCTTTCTGTTAAGCGAGCGGAAGCAAAAATTCCGTATATTTGTATCATTAACAAAAAATACAGAGAGGCCATGAAGTATAAATTATTAGTTCTCGACGTAGACGGGACGCTGCTCAACAACCAGAAAGAGATCAGCCCCCGTACCCTGGCTGCCCTTCTGAAGGTACAGCAAATGGGGGTACATATTGTATTGGCATCAGGAAGACCGACTAATGGAGTCATGCCCATCGCTGAAAAGCTGGAACTGAATCATTATGGAGGTTACATCCTTTCTTACAACGGCGGTCAGATCATCAACGTGCAGACCGGCGAACTATTATTCGAGAAACGTATCGATCCGGAATGGATTCCCTATTTCGTACAAAAAGCGAAGAAAAACGACTTTGCCATCTTCACCTATCACAAAGATTTCATCCTGACGGATAAACCGGACAATAAGTATGTCATCCAAGAAGCCAACCTCAACAAGATGCAGGTAGTCGGTGTCGATAACTTCGCCGAAGCCGTCGATTTCTCACCCTGCAAATGTATGCTGGCAAGTGACGACGAAGAGGCGCTCGTCGGCCTGGAAAATCATTGGAAGAAACGCCTCGACGGTGTGCTGGATGCATTCCGGTCGGAACCTTATTTCTTAGAAGTCGTTCCCCAGTTCATTGACAAAGGAAACACATTGGGCGTGCTGATGACCAAACTGTCCGTTTTGCCGGAAGAGGTGATCGCAATCGGCGACGGTGTCTGCGACGTGACCATGTTGCAACTTGCCGGTGTAGGGATCGCAATGGGAAATGCAGAGGATTCGGTTAAGGCCTGTGTGGACAAAACGACACTCACCAACGAGGAAGAAGGTGTGGCCGTGGCTGTCGAACGGGCAATCCTGGCCGAAATACGTCCGACGGAAGTTCCGCTCGACCAACTGAATATGCGTGCCAGACACGCCCTGATGGGAAACCTCGGCATCCAGTATACCTATGCATCCGAAGATCGTGTAGAAGCAACCATGCCGGTAGACGAACGTACCCGCCAGCCATTCGGTATCCTGCATGGCGGAGCGACACTCGCACTGGCCGAAACCGTTGCCGGGTTAGGCTCGATGATCCTGGCCAAGCCGGACGAAATCGTGGTCGGCATGCAGGTCAGCGGCAACCACATGTCATCCGCCCATGAAGGAGATACCGTTCGCGCCGTCGGAACCATCATTCACAAAGGACGCTCTTCACACGTTTGGAATGTCGATGTATTCACATCCACTGATAAATTGGTATCTTCCATCCGTGTAGTCAACAGTATATTAAAAAAGAAATGACACCAGACGAATTAAGGATTTGTAACGTAGTCGACACATTGATCAAAAAGAACCGGAGTTTTGCACTCTGGCGAATACCGGGAGAATCACCCCGTTTCGCCATGCAGACCTCCGGTTCTGCACGTCTTCTCTATCATATCGAGGAACTGGACGAACAGAGTGGTTTCGTCATTGCTCCTTTCCATGTAAGTAAGCAGCATCCGATCGTACTGATCCGGCCGGACATCCAAGAACTTCCGTCCGACGAGGAAATAAAAGTTTCATGCCTATGGAACAAAAGTTCCATGCCTACGGAACAAGAGTTCCATCATAGTGAAACTCTCGTTTCCTACCCGGAAAACCCGAAGGAAGATTACAACCGCCGTTTCAATACCTTCATCGAACCGCTACATCGAAAGCAGTTCGAGAAACTCGTGCTGTCACGCAGCCAGACAATTCCGGCAGGCAAAACGGACTTCTCCCCTGCCGCCGCTTTCCACAAGGCAATCAAGCGGTACAAATATTCGTATGTTTATCTCTGCCATACACCCGAGACGGGCACATGGCTCGGGTGTACGCCCGAAATTATCCTCTCCGGCGAGAAAGGAGAATGGCATACAGTCGCCCTTGCCGGCACCCAACCGCTCCAAAACGGGGAACTCCCGACAGAATGGGACGACAAAAACAGGGAAGAGCAGGAATATGTGGCCTTCTACATCCGCAAGCAGTTGCAAGCATTAGGCATCAAGCCGACAGAAACCCCGCCGGCTCCGGTACGCGCCGGTGAACTGTCGCATCTGAAAAGCGACTTCAGCTTTCTCCTGCCCGATAATAAAAAACTCGGCGAACTGCTGAAACGGCTGCATCCTACGCCTGCCGTCTGCGGGTTGCCCAAAGAAGAGACGTACCGTTTTATCCGGGAAAACGAAGGCTACGACCGGAGTTATTATTCAGGTTTTATCGGCTGGCTGGCCCCCGAAGAGAAGAGCGACCTATATGTAAACTTACGCTGCATGAACATCTTGCCCGGATCATTTGTTTTATATGCAGGCGGAGGCATTCTTGCTTCTTCGGAAACAGAAAGTGAATGGCTTGAAACGGAAGCAAAAATGCAAACGATGAAACGACTTGTTTCAATTGACAATTCATAAATTTATAAAGAATATAATCGATGATAGCAAAAAAACTAACTGACCTCATAGGTAATACCCCGTTGTTAGAGTTCTCAAACTTTAACGCAAGCAAAGGACTGAAAGCGAAAGTAATCGGAAAGCTGGAATATTTCAATCCGGCAGGTAGCGTAAAAGACCGCATTGCATTGGCAATGATTGAAGATGCGGAAGAAAAAGGCTTGCTGAAACCGGGGGCAACAATCATAGAACCGACCAGCGGTAACACCGGCGTAGGGTTGGCTTTCGTCTCGGCCGCCAAAGGTTATAAATTGGTACTGACAATGCCCGAAACGATGAGCCAGGAACGTCGTAACCTGCTGAAAGCATTAGGGGCCAATCTGGTCCTCACACCCGGAGCAGAAGGAATGAAAGGCGCCATCGCCAAAGCGGAAGCATTACGTGACGAAACACCCGGCTCCATCATCCTGCAACAGTTTGAAAACCCGGCAAACCCGGCCCGGCATGCTACAACCACCGCACAGGAAATCTGGCGCGACACAGACGGCAAAGTCGATATCTTCGTCGCAGGAGTCGGAACAGGCGGTACGGTAAGCGGCGTTGGCAAAGGACTGAAAGCGCACAATCCGGATGTCAAAATCGTAGCTGTGGAGCCTGCCAACTCGGCTGTGCTCTCCGGCGGCAAACCCGGACCGCATAAGATACAGGGGATCGGCGCAGGCTTTATCCCTAAAACCTACGACAGCTCGGTAGTGGATGAAATCATCCAGGTAGAAGGAGACGACGCCATCCGCACATCACGCGAACTGGCACAAAAGGAAGGCTTGTTGGTCGGCATTTCTTCCGGTGCAGCCGTATATGCCGCCCTGCAACTGGCCCGGCTCCCGGAGAACGAAGGAAAAACGATTGTGGCACTATTGCCGGATACGGGCGAGAGGTATTTGTCTACGGTGTTGTATGCGTTCGAGGAATATCCGTTATAAAAGAGAAGAGAAAAAACTATCCCGTTCCCGCGCTTGACGCGGGATCGCATTAAAACCGACCTTATAAAAATCTGATTGATAAGGTCTGTCTTTTTGCGGCCCCGCATCAAGTGCGGGGACAAGGGGATTTTGACACCCTCCAAATATCATCTTATTGGAGACCAATAGGCAGAGCAGAGCCCTGCCCCTACGAAACGACAATTGTTTTATTCCTTATAATCCTTCCGATAAGAACAAGAAGTCTCTGTCGGGAAGTCTTTCGGAACTTTCTGAGTCACTTTTCCGGTTGCCGCCCATTCGGCTCCGCGAAGCAAAAGCACCTGGAAGCCCGTACACTGCATTGCTATATTATCTTCCGGAGTAGCACCGGCATGTCCGAGCATCGTATGGAAGATGCGGGCATTCCCGTAATCGACAGTAAAGATCAGCGGTTCTTCACGACCGGAACCGTTTGTTTCCTTATCCGAATAGGCCGTGTACAAAATATCCCGGATATTGCCCGGTCCCCGCATACGGTCGTAAAGTTCATCTTTGGCATGACGCCATTTCAAGGGCAGGCCTTTCACGATAGGATGCACTTTGTCACGTCCGTTCAATGCATATTCGTGCTGGCGTCCATGCGAACCGCCGACACCCGCCGAACTGTCCTTGACCAGCTTGCCGTCCTGCCAGTACACATAAGGGCCGGAATTCTCGTTACGTCCTTCCCAACCTCCCAAGGCACAGATTTTATTAAACTCCGGCCATTTGGAGAAAGCATTGTCGGCCGCATGATAGATGACAACACCACCGCCGTTCTGCACATATTCCAGGAAACGGCGGTTCGTCTCTTCCGGCCACGAATCTCCGTTATAGTCCAGCACTACCAACTGGTAAGGGCTGAAGTCGAGCACAAAGCCGGACATGTCCTTACCCTGTTCGGGAGAGACGGCAAAGTCCACATCAAAACGGCCGGAATTTTCCAGGATTTGTTTCAACACAACATGGCTCACCTGCCAGTTATGATTGTTTTGTCCTGTGATCAGTAATGTTTTAATCGGCTTACGCGCCGAAACCGTACAGGCTAACAAGAGAGAAAAGACAACAAAAAGCAGCTTTCCAAAATGTAAATGTCTCATGGTATTTTATGGTTTAAAGATTTGTTTAAGGCAAATGTACTAAATCAATATGAAATATGTACTTTTGTGGCCTTAAGAAAAAATACATCCATGATGAAATATTTATCCCGAATACTATTGATAACATTCGTATTTGTTTTTTCAGCCACTTATAGCCATGCCGATAGCTGGCGTGACAAGACTGAACTGCTCATCTATTCTCCACGCTATTTCGGTCCGAACGCTTTCCCGATCCCGGAAATGAGGGACGGACAGGTGAGCGAACGGTACGAGGTGGAAGTACGGGGCGAATACCATTATTATACGGGTGACAAGACCTGGGACATCGTGGGGCGTGCCCTCCTGCCGTTCTTCAGGGGGCGCGCGGGAATCGAAGTGAACTGGTGCTTCAAGGAAAAATATAAGATGACGCCGGAAACGCGTGACGAACGCTTTGCCGTGGAGACGGAAAGCCCAATCAAATATAACGGTGATATCGTTATCAGTTCTTTTTTCCAAGTCCTGAAAAGCGAAAAATGGGTAGATGCGACCATCAGCGCCAATATCAAAACAGCCAGTGGAGGCCGCCTGTGCGACGCCCGTTTTACAGATGCCGCATCCTACTGGTTCGACGTAAACGTGGGCCGGAACTTGTGGAAAAGCACCGACGGAAAAGCCTCGATCCGTATGCAGGTGCTCGCCGGATTCTATTGCTGGATGACGAACGACATGGTGCATCGCCAGAACGACGCCATCTCTTACGGAGTCGGGTTCACCGGTAAATACAGAGGCTTCACGCTCGCCACCAACCTGGCCGGGATCTACGGATACGAGAACAATGGCGACCGCCCCATACACTGGCGCAACAACCTCAGATACGAGATCAAGAAAAACATCATCTCCTTCCGATATACACACGGAATGAAGGACAACCTGTACGAGACTTATTCGTTAGGATATATCCGGTGCTTTTGAGAATCGGGAATTAAAAATTGAGAATTGAAAGTTAAACCAACGGCCTTCGCTCCCTGTTTAAGGGGAGATGAAGATTAATCGGATAGTAAAGCTGAAACTGGTAGATGCCAGACTCTATTTCGTGAGTCTGATCGTTGGGCTGCTGACCGGATTGGTGGCGGTTCCTTACCACTATCTGCTGCAACTGTTCTTCAATATGCGGAAGAACTTTTTCCAGTCCTCTCCTCCCTGGTATTATCATATTGTCTTATTCCTTGCCCTATGGGGAGTCCTCTGCTCCGTCGCCTGGATGGTCAGGCGGTGGCCTTACATCGGAGGTGGAGGCATTTCGCAGACACGGGGTGCGATCAACGGACGCATCGAGTATGCACATTCCTTTCGTCAACTACTGGCCAAATTCGCGGGCGGTGTCCTGACGCTCAGCAGCGGCCTCTCGATGGGACGCGAAGGACCTTCCGTACAAATGGGTTCTTACATAGGCGACCTGGTCAGCAAATGGGGACATATCCTGAGCGGCGAACGTAAGCAGCTCCTTGCTGCAGGCGCAGGTGCTGGACTGGCAGCCGCCTTTGCCGCTCCCCTTGCTGCCGCTACTCTGGTGATCGAATCGATCGAACGCTTCGATGCTCCGAAAACGGCTATCACGACGATCCTGGCCGGTGTCGTCGCCGGAGCGATCGCCAGTACGATTTTCCCGATCAACCCGTATCACGACATACAGGCCATCGTACCCTACCTGTCGATAGGACTACACATCAAACTGTATATCCTATTTGCCGTCATCGTATCGGTTTTCGGCAAATTCTATTCCCTGCTGATGCTATATGCCAAACGGATGTTTCCTGCGATCCGGCAACCCGAATATATCAAGCTGTTAGGTCTTTTGGTCATGGCATACGTCATTTCACTGACGATCACCGACCTGACCGGCGGAGGCGAACAGTTCCTGATGCAGCAGGCGGAAGGCGGCAGCAACAATATCTATTGGATAGCAGGAATGATGTTCCTGCACATGGTGTTTACCGTTTTCTCCTTCTCCTCCGGATTGCCGGGAGGGAGCTTTATCCCGACCTTGGTGACAGGCGGACTGATCGGTAAACTCTATGCCCTCATTCTGGTGCAGCACGGGATCATCGGGATGGAAAACGTGAGTTATGTCATGCTGATCGGGATGGGCGCCTTCCTGATCGCTGTCGTGCGCACTCCTATCACAGCTATTATCCTGATTACGGAGATCACGGGGCATTTCGAGGTATTCTATCCTTCCATCGTCGTAGGTGGACTCACATATTATTTCACGGAACTATTGGAAATTAAGCCGTTCAACGTAATGTTCTATGAAGAGATGATCAACAAACCGATATTCCGGGAGCAGAAGCGGCTGACTCTGGATGTGGAGGTGATGGCCGGAGCCTATTTCGACAGGAAAGAGGTCGATACGCTCGAACTTCCCAACCATTGCGTAATCATGAATATCCACCGCGACCGCAAAGACATCTCCCCCACCGGACAAACCATCCTGCCCGGTGACCAGCTCACTATCGAACTGGATGCTCAAGATATAGAAAAACTGTACGAGCCGCTGGTGAGCATGGCCAACATCTACTAAAATATCCCGGCCAGCAACTTTAAACATCCTTTCGGCCACCTCAATTTATTGGGTGTAAAAACCCTAACAATTTCTCAGGGGAATTATAATCCGGAATTATCAGTTTTTTATGCGAAAGGGACTTCATTTTTTTATACTTTTGTCAGGATAACAAACGCCATATTCTACCATGAAAGTAATTATCTGTTGTATCTCCTTTCTGCTTCTATCCATATGCCCTTCGCTTCTGGCGATGGAAGGTACGGGAGTCGCACTGAAAGTCAGCCTGTCCGGAAAAATATACAAACGTTTCTCTTTCGTTCTGGAAGAAGATATCCGTCCACGCGACGACTTCAAGGAAGCCGGATGGTTCCTTACCACAGGAGAGATCAACTATCGCATTTTGCCGAACTTACGGGCGGGAGCCGGTTATATGTCGTTAGTCCGCTACAAGGCATCGGAGGAAGTGCGCAACCGGTATTACCTGTACGCCTCCGGTTCTCACCGGTTCGGGGCATTTAAAATTGCGATCCGGGAGCGCTTTCAGAGCACGTACAGGAAAAATTGCCTGCATCCGACCAACTACCTCCGTAGCATGCTCACCCTCTCCTACCGGATCGCCTCTTCAAGATTCGAACCTTTCATCTATGTAGAGCCTTTTAACAACGTAGGCTACAACGGAAAGATGCGTGCCGACAAAATCCGCTATTCTGCTGGCTGCGATTACCGGATGGATACCAAAAATTACATCCAACTCTACTACCGCTACCATACTTTCAACGTATACGACCCGATCAACTACCGCCACGGCATCGGTCTGACCTATTCACACCGGTTCTGATTCAGGAAGGTGTGACACGGGTATGATAGAGTGATAGAGAAACGGCGATTCTCTTTCTGCCGTTTTTTAAGGTTGCGCTTTGGCCTCCTCTGTCAAAAATATCACTATCTTTGCCCCCGGAATACCAAAAATGTTCCTTTACATTATTCACCGAGTGCTTGATAAACCTCGTTAAAAACAAGAAATATGCAGAAGACATCTACTGTAACCGTACCGTTCATGCTATTAGGCATCCTGTTCAATATCTGCCTGGTAGCTTCAAACCTGTTAGAAACCAAAGTCATCCAGGTATTCGGCATCACAGCGACTGCCGGACTGATCGTTTTCCCGATCTCTTATATCATCAATGACTGTATCGCCGAAGTATGGGGATTCAAGAAAGCACGCCTGATTATCTGGAGCGGGTTCGCTTCGAATTTCCTTGTAATCGGATTTGCGCAATTGGCGGTACTGTTGCCTGCCGCCCCATTCTGGGAAGGCGAAGAAGGCTTCAACTTCGTGTTCGGGATGGCGCCGCGCATCGCTATAGCGAGCCTGATGGCCTTTCTTGTCGGTTCGTTCCTGAATGCTTATGTGATGAGTAAGATGAAGATTGCTTCGGCCGGAAAGAATTTCTCTTTACGAGCCATCGTCTCCACATTGGTCGGCGAGAGTGCCGATTCGATGATCTTTTTCCCGATCGCTTTCGCCGGACTAATACCGGTAGGCGAACTCTTCATCATGATCGGGACACAAGCGGTTCTGAAATCTCTCTATGAAGTAATAATCCTTCCTGTCACCATCCGTGTGGTAAACTACATCAAGAAGGTGGACGGGAATGATGTATATGATGTTGGGACATCATACAATATACTAAACGTGAGAGATTTATAAATCACAATAGATGTGAAATCATAATTCATGATTCATAAATTCAAACAAATGTGACCAGTCCTCACGGGGCTGAGGCGTATAGGTATGGAATCCAAGTGATTCCGCCGTACGGCAATTAGGGATAGCATCGTCTATGAAAAGAGTTTCTTCTGGACGGATATTGGCGTCTTGCAGGACGTATTCGAAAATTTCAGCATCGGGTTTCAACAGATGGAGGCGATAGGAAAGGTAAATATGATTGAAAAAGTCGGAAGCATGGTGGCCTTTATAGGAGAAACAGGTCTTTTCCGACCAGTCCCAATGAATCTCGTTCGTATTGCTGAGCAGCATCGTATTATAACGTTTCCGGAGACCGAGCAAAAGATCCAGTTTATAGTCCGGAACATCATCGAGCATGGCGATCCAGGCGGCATCAATCTGCTCGTCCGTCAAAGGCTGTTTGGTCAGATGACGGATACCGTCGCGGAACTCGGCTACCGTGATGGAACCCAACTCGATCTTCATGAACAGATCCTTATGCTGGTAATTATTGACAATCTGCTCGCGTATATTCGCGACCCCCAGACTCTCGAATGCCTCGATACATCGATTACGGGTGAGATTGATAATCACGCCGCCAAAATCTATAACCAAATTTTTTATGCCTTCCATGACCTTCTTTTAATTAAAAATTGACAATTGATAATTGACAATTTTGATTCTAACTATTTACTACCAACGACGGCGGCGACGTCTGTGATGCCGTTGCCGCTGTTTATATTGACGTATCCTGCGATACACCAGCCAGACAAATAACACTCCGAACACGGCAAAGATCAGCAAGACGATTCCAGTATTCAAGTTATCCCCTTTCACACGGCTCCACATCTCCAGAACCAGTTCCGTCCGATCACCGAAATCGCGGATCATGGCGCAACGCTCTACCACCTTGCGGTCGGGATATTGTACTGGATTGATCCGGATACTATCCGCACCGGGACCGAAAAAATAACTCAGGTCGGAAACCTTTTCGATTGTCGAATCGATTTTAGCTTCCATGATTTCAGGAGTCGCAATGGCACTGACATAACCGATAGCGTCCATATTTCGCAAAGCGACGTCCGGACGACAAAGATAATCAATAAAATAACTGGCTGCCTTTACATTACGGGCATATTTAGGGATCGCCCAGCCGTCGTACCAGATATTGCTGCCTTCTCGGGGCACTTCATAATCCAGCTCCACACCGACAGCCTCCGCCTCATCCATCGCCCAGACCGCATCTCCGCTCCAGGTAAAGTTGAGCCAAGCCTTGCCTTTCGTCATCATCTCCTTGCCGAAGTCGGCTTCCCAACCGGCAATGTTGGGTTTCATCTTTTTCAGAAGTTCTTCGGCTATGGCGATCGCTTCGGGAGAATTGTCGTTCATCAGTTGCTCGACCGTCACAGTCCCATCTTCCAGTTCATTCGCATGGGCGTAAATAATGGCCGTACCGTAGGAGTCACGATAGCTGTCTTTCATCAATATCTTGTTTCTGAACTTCGGGTCCCAAAGACACTCCCAGCTTTCGACCTCTTTCTTCTCCACGAATTGCCTGTTATACAAAATTCCTGCCGTTCCCCACATATAAGGGACGACATAGTCAGTCGTCTTCCGTCCCGGCTGGCTTAGCTTGTTCAGTTGCCCGCGGATATAAGGAGAGACATTATCCAGATAATCCGGTGTCTTTCCGAAATTGCGATCTATCGGGACAAGAAGGTTTTTCTTCAACATCCGTTCGATGATATATTCGGACGGACAGATCAGGTCAAAATCTTCATGCCCGCGTTCGATCTTGGTAAGCATGATCTCATTGATATCGAACACCTGGTAGATGATCCGGATATCTTCGCCGGTCTGCTCCTTGTACCAGGCGGGAAATTCGGCCAAGACATCCTCGTCGATATAGTCTGCCCAATTGTAGACTTTCAAAATATGGCTGCGCTCCTCATCCGTACGATTGCATGAAGACATAAAAGTCAAAAGAGAGAGGCAACTTGCTATTATTGTAATCAGTTTATTCATTTCCTGCTTTTCTCCATTAGCTTTTGGACTTCTCCGCCCGTTTATTAATCACAATCAAAAGGACAAGTACCGTCACAAAGATGATAGTCGACAGCGGACGCAACTCCGGTGTCAGTCCCCCTTTGCGGGCATCCGCATAAATAAAGGTCGATAGGGTTTCCAGTCCCTCGTTGCCGATCGTAAAGATGGTAACGGCAAAATCGTCGATCGAAAGCGTAAAAGCCAGTATAAAGCCGCTGATCATGCCCGGACGAATCTCCGGTAGAATCACCTTGCGCAACGCCTGGAAAGGAGTCGCCCCCAAATCGAGCGCCGCCTCATAGACATTCTGGTTCATCTTTTTCAGGCGTGGCATAACACTCAGCACCACATAAGGCGTACAAAACGTGATATGCGCCAACACAACCGTCGTGAATCCCTGAGAGACACCAAAACTCACGAACAGCAGGAAAAGAGAGACACCCGTAATAATATCTGCATTCATCATCGGGATCACATTCGCAAAGTTCATCACCTGGCGGGTCCGCGACCGCAGGTTGAAAATACCGATAGCAGCAATACTGCCCAACAGCGTGGAGACGGTCGCCGCAATCATCGCAATGGCGAACGTATTCCATAACGCGCTCACCAACGAACGCTGCACACCTCCTGTAAACAGCGAACTATACAGTTTGGTTGAAAATCCCGTCCAGTTACCCAAGACCTTCGCTTCGGTAAACGAGAAAATCATAATAATCAGAATCGGGGAATACAGCAGCGCCAGCAGCAACCACAGATATCCTTTTGCCATCCATTTCGTCATCATATCACACCTCCCCCTTCGTTTGAAGCGCTGTCTTCATCGTTCGTAAAGAGGATGGTAACGCCGATCAGCAACAACATAATCAGAGAAAGCGCCGCACCATAATTCCACATGCCATTATAAATATTTTCCTGCACGGTCGTACCGAACAGTTTGATGTTATTCATCGTCAGCAACTCGGCAATGGCAAACGTAGAAACCGTCGGCATGAAAACCATGACGATCCCGCTCATTACGCCGGGCATCGAAAGAGGCAGGATCGTCTTCATAAAGACCTGAAACGGATTGGCTCCTAAATCTTGGGCTGCCTCGATCAGGCTACGGTCCATCTTTTGCAACGTATTATAAATCGGATAGATCATGAACGGAAGGAAGTTATACACCATACCGAAAACCAACGCCCCCTCTCCCAACGGCAGATTCAGAAAATCGAACAAGGCCACCGTAGCCAGCGTACGGATCAGGATATTCACCCACATCGGCAAGATGAATAGCACGACCATCGTCCGGGAGGTATTGAAACGCTCCTGACTCAAAATATAAGCAGCCGGATAGCCCAGGATGAGACAGGCAAGCGTCGTGATAATCGCAATCCCGATCGAATAGATAAACGTGTTCATCGCTTCGGGATGCACCATGAACTTACGGAAATTAGCAAAAGTGAAGGCTCCGTCGGCATCTGTAAACGCATATAATACGATCAGCAACAAAGGCATTACGACAAAAACAGCCAAAAACAGGGCATAAGGAATCGTCCAGTTCTTACGCCGCATAAAAAAAGCTGAAATCTTACTTATCACTTCCTTCCTTTTTAGTTGATTGAACAATCCGTATATTTTCGGGAGCGATCGTGATTCCGACCCGGTCGCCGTCGTCCCAGACATCATTGGTGTCGACAAAGATATCTTCGTCCCAGTCGGTAAACACTGTCAAATGATAATGGTTGCCTTTGTAGAGGATAAATTTCACTTCACCGGTCAGGCGGCCGTCTTCCTCGTTGTCTTCCAGGATGACGCGGTCAAAGTCTACTTCGACCTGCACCGGTGTTTCCGGCTCAATGCCGGATACCTTTCGGCATTCGAACGTACAGCCTAAAAATTCCACATGCGTGGTATCGACCATCTTTCCTTCGAACGTATTGCAGATACGTTCCTTCTTCATCACGTGGATATCGAAGGGCTTAACCAGCAGACCGACTTCCTGTCCGGCATCGAAGCAATGGTAGTCCTGCACCATAAATTCATAGCCTTCCGGCGTCTGCACCATCATTTCGTAGTGAACCCCCTTGAAAATGGAAGAGGTAACCGTCCCGGTCAGCATGGCGGCTTCAGACGGCTCAAAAATATAAATGTCTTCCGGACGGAGCACAACATCCACCGGGGTTTGTTCTCCGAAACCTTCGTCCACGCATTCGAACTCATGTCCAGCAAAGGATACTGATTTATCTTTGATCATCAACCCGTTCAGGATGTTGCTTTCGCCGATGAAGTCGGCGACAAACGAGTTGATCGGTTCGTTGTAGATGTCGATAGGTGTCCCGATCTGTTGGATTTTCCCTTCGCTCATCACGACGATCGTGTCGCTCAGGGTAAGTGCTTCCTCCTGATCATGGGTGACATAAATAAAGGTTATTCCGAGAGACTTATGCATCTCTTTCAACTCCATCTGCATATCCTTGCGCATCTTGAGGTCGAGGGCAGCCAGCGGTTCATCCAATAAAAGCACTTCCGGTTCGTTCACAATAGCCCTGGCAATCGCGACACGTTGCTGCTGTCCGCCTGAAAGGGAATCCACATCACGATATTCGTAATCGGTCATTCCTACCATCTTGAGAGCCTGCTTCACCTTTTTCTCGATTACAGCAGCCGGAAGTTTTTTCAGCTTCAGGCCGAAAGCGATGTTATTGAAAACATTCAAATGAGGGAAAAGAGCGTATTTCTGAAATACGGTATTGACCGGACGTTTATGAGGGGGTGTTTGCGTAATTTCTTTTCCCGCAATGGTTATTATAC
>ERZ827037.2153-NODE-2153-length-17726-cov-18.037802_pt1 | contig 17726 bp, 8 predicted proteins | sample MGYA00519924_ERZ827037 | MGnify/ENA primary metagenome ERZ827037 (study PRJEB31778, sample SAMEA3449250) | human gut metagenome | biome: human gut; feature: human-associated habitat; material: faeces | place: United Kingdom | collected 2010/2012 ...
ATACCCCCATATAGGACTTTTATATTTCATTGTCCTATATGAGGGTAGCATATCAATATCCGATGGCGTTATTTTTATGCCTTGCTGCCTGTATGTTCCATTTCCGGCATACCTGCATTCTTTTTCTTAGAGCTTTTCAGGCTTTCTTCCAGATCATACCCCATCTGTTCGCTTCTCCAGTTAATGGATTCTTTGCACAAACAGAAAGCTCCAAAAGCACAAGCTAAAAATATCATGGTTGTTAAAATAATTATAAATGCAAACATGTTTACTCCATCTCTTTTCTATTTGCCAACTAATCCAAGACCGTTCGGATGCGCATCTGAGTTCCGCATCCGAGACGATCTGTTAACGCCTGCTTAAGAAATTATCGTAACTGCGTAGTATCCAGAGCGTGTCTGAAAAAGGCTTTCTATTCCTAATTAGTGAGCTCTTTTTTTCTTCACCATAACCATAACAACTCCGGCTGCCAGGCAAAGAACTACCAGTCCGACTACATTAGTTGTATCTCCGGTTTTGGCTGCTTTTACGGAGTTATTGTTTCCGCTTACAGTTTTTGTTCCGGATGGTGTAGTGATGCTTCCATTGTTTCCGGAACCTGTGTTGGAAGTTCCATTGTTAGTGCCCCCATTTGTGGAACCGTTGTTGATGTTCTCGTTGGTTGGATCTTTCTTAGGTTCTTCTTTCTTAGGTTCTTCTTTTTTAGGTTCTTCGTCTTTCTTATCTGCTTCTTTTACTTTCAGTTCTTCTTTTGCCTTGTTTACAGCATTTAAAGCAGTAGCCACTTCATCCTTAGTTGCTTTCGGATTACCAAGTACTTTCTTGGCTTCGTCAATGGCTGCCTGGAGAGCTTTCACAGAATCTTCGGTGTACTTATCGGTTTCGCCTGTCAGTTTTGCTGCTTCATCAACAACATTTCTCAGATTTCCTACCTCTACCAGAGCTTCTTTTGCTGCATTTACAGCTTCCAGCGCTTTATCCACAGTTTCCTGTGTTGCGTTTGTATCCTCAAGTACCTCCTGTGCTAATGCAATTGCATCTGTAAGAGCATTCCGGGATTCTTCGGAATATTTCTCTGTGTCTTTCACAAGTTCTTCTGCTTCTCTGACAGCATCTTTCAATTTATCTGTTACAGCCGGTACTTTAATCTTTACCAGAGCTTTCATTGCTGCCTTTACAGCCTCTGTCTGTTTATCTACGTTTTCCTGTGCTGCGTCTGCATCATCCAGTACTTTCTGTGCTGCATCAATAGCTGCCTGAAGAGCTTTCAGAGACTCTTGTGTATAAGTTGCTGTGTCTTTCACAAGTTCTCTTGCTTTCGCAACTTCGTCTTCAAGAGTTTTTGTATCAACTGCCGGTTTCTTCGGTGTCAGATTTCTTCTTGCTACTTTTACTCTCTGCATTGCAGCATCAATTTCATCCTGTGTTGCAGTTTCTGAAGCCAGCACTATCTCTGCTGATTCAATTGCTTCGTTAAGGGCATTCAGAGACTCTTCCGTATACATTTCCGGATTTTCTAATCCTCCAACAAATGCTTTCGCATCATTCACAGTTTCTTCAAGTTCAGCTTTCCCCGGTTTTTCAACAGAAGGTTCTTTTGTTTTCAGATTTTCCTTCGCCTCTGTTAAAGCAGTTAAAGCATCGTCAACTTCTTTCTGCGTTGCTTCCGGTTTATCCAGAACATCCTGCGCTGCCTTCATGGCATCTTCAAGCGTTTTCCAGGAATCTTCTGTGTATTTCTCTTTGTTTTCTTCGCTTGATGCAAATTCCTTTGCAGCATCAACAGCTTTTTTCAGTTCAGTTTTATCAACCACTGGTTTTTTTACTAATGCGTCCATTGCAGCATTTATAGCTGATGTCTGCGCATCTACAGTCTCCTGTGTTGCGTTTTCATCATCCAATACATCCTGAGCTGCATCAATGGCTGCCTGAAGAGCCTGCAGAGATTCTACGGTATAGGTTTCTGTCTCTTTCACAGTCTCTTTTGCCTGATAAACAAGAGTTTCCAGTCCTGATTTGTTAACCGGTACTTTAATTGCTACTATTTTAGCTTCGGCATCTTTTACAGCGGCTGTCTGAACATCTACCATTTCCTGTGTCGCATTTTCGTCATTCACTACCTCAGCTGCTGCATCTATCACCTGTTTAAGAACTTCTCTGGATTCAGCTGTGTATTTGTCCTCTTGCGTTGTTTTGACACTTGCAAGTTTAATTGCATTGATCAGTGCAGATTTATCTGCTTTCTTTACCAGTGCAGCAATCTTAGCTTCTACATTTGCTTTTGCCGCATTTACTTCATCCTGAGTAACACCTGCTGTATCATGAACTTCCTGAGCTGCATTTACCGCTGTTTCAAGATCTCCCCTGGATACTGGTGTATATGCATTTTCCTCTGCAAGTTTATCTCTTGCAGTTTTAAGTACTGCCTCCAGTTCTGTAAGATCTGCTTCATCTGCAGTTCTTTTCAGCACGATATCCAGTTTGTCCAGCTGTGGCGCTTTGCTTGTATCCGGTGCTGTAAGGATCAGGGTTCCTGCTCCTTCTGTTGTCACTTTGATATCCAGCGTGAATGTCTTCACAGTAAGTGCGTTGCCTTCTTTAGTTGACGGGCAATCAACCTGAGCTGCTTCAATCTTATTGTCCGCTTCAGAAATCGCAAGTTTGTTTAACGCTCCGGCACGGTAAGTACCTGTTACTGTGTAGGTTCCGGGAACTACTGCTGTGTAAGCATATTTTGCATAATCTTTGTATGCCATACAGTTCAGGAATTTCCCATTACTTGCCCAGTCTTCAGAAGTAATAGTAAGCGGCCAATCCGGATCCGAATCTGAATCGTTGCTATTGATCAGTTCTGTAGCATGCTCTGCTTCCAGGGTCTTGGTCTCTCCCTTTTCTCCCGGGAATCCAAATGGATTTTCTGCTGTATAGTTCGTAAATGCAAATGTTGCTTCGATTGTATGAGTGCTATCTACGCGATCGAATGTATAAGTAGTTTTCTTTCCTACCGATGTTCCATCCACTTTTACGTCTGCAATCTCATATCCGGCTTTTGGTGCAATCGTAAATGTTACACTTTCATCTTCTGTAACAGTTACTTTGCCTTCTGCAAGGCCATCTGCTGTGATGGTTCCGCCTTCACCTGCTGTAGCTGTGATGTCAAAAGATCCCAGCGTAACATTCCGCGGGCTGATGATGAAGTAGTCAATTCCAGGACCCTTATTGGTATCCGGGGCTGTAATAGAAATCATTCCATCTCCGGGTGTTACTACTTCAATATCAAACTCTACAGTTCCGAAAACAACGTTTCCATTCTCTTTGGACGGGTTAACTACAACTGTTTTTTCTGCGATCTTTCCAGTTTCTTCTGTTATCTTAATACCATTTTTGGCATTTTCAGGAGAACCGCTGCGATATCTCATGACCACATGGTAGGTGCCGGCTTTGTCTGCGTGATATGCATATTTCAGGACATCCTTGAATGCCATATCTGTGACAAATTTTCCATTGCTTGCATCGTTGTTATCCGCAATCTTCATCGGCCAATCCGGATCAGAATCTGAATCATTGCTATTATTTAACTCTGTCGCAAATTCTGCTTCCAGCTTAGCGCTTGTTCCCGGTTTCCATGGGAATTTGAATCTGTCAGTTTCTGTATACTTTTCACGTGCTACAAGTGCTTTCTTTGCATTTTCCAGTGCTATGTATGCATTTCTGATAGTTGCTTCTGTTGCTTCTTCGTTTTCGACAACTGCTCTTGCTGCTTCCAGTGCTTCTGCATATGCACTCCAGCCTTCTTCCATGTACAGATTTTCCTGCGCTTCGTCAGGAGACTGAGTAATTAAAGTGTTCAGTTTTTCTTTTGTAATACCATCTGCATCTTTGATTGTGATTCTTGCAGAACTGTTGAAACCAATGATTGCATTGTCCGGTGTTTTCTCTGTCAGTTCGATAGAAAACACACGATCGCCGGTCATGTTCGTATTACGTCTTGTCTCTGCTGCTTTAACAGTTACTTCAGCTTGTCCATCATTCAGAGTAACTACCGGAGCTAATTCTGTATTAAAATCATCCTGAATTGCACTTCCCGGGTTAGGCTGGATCTTAGCTGTGATTGTTCCTTTTGTTCCACCTACACGTTTGATTTTCACATCCAGTGAAGATTCTTCATTCATTGTGTATGCAGAATCTTCAAGTTCAATCATTCCAACGCCACCGTTGTTGATTACGTAAGCTGCTTCCACACCGATTGCTGCATTTGTTTTTGCTACAAGCTTTAATGTGTGATCGCCATCTTCCAGATCACCGGATACAAAGATCTTTGCTCCTGTAGATCTGCTTTCCGCATGTGTATTGATCGTTTCTACCAACTGATTATCAATATAAACATCAGCGGCACCATGACCCGGGTCTGTTGTTCCCATCAGGTATACTTTTGTTCCGTGGAAGTTATAAGTAAAGCTTGCGTCAGCTCTATTGGACCAGGTATTCTGTCCGTTGATATACTGGCTGCCTGTCTGTGGATTCCAACCTGTGCTGAATGTAAAACTATTATCATTAACGCTGGTTGTTACCATACCTTCCGGCGCTGCTCCTGCCAGCTGGAATCCTTCGCTTGCTTTGTATACACCAACTTCACTTAACATCGGAACTTTTCCATCGGTTGTTCCTACTGTGATCTTCACCTGGGTTGCTGATACCGGTGCAGTTCTGACAAGTCTCTTGGATCCAACAGTCTCTCCGCTTTTCAGTGTCTGCCACTGTGCATCGTCAGATGCTTTGTACTCAACTTTATAACTGTTGATGTGCTGTCCTTTCTGAATTGCTTCTTCGAATGAAACCACATCGAACTTCTTCGCTGTATTCCATTTAATGGTCAGGCTTCCGCTTGTTGTGCCGTCATTTGTTGTCCAGTATGTGGCATCATTTCCATCTACTACATTTCCCGGTTTGAATGCAGCATCGTTTCCACGAACATCAGATGCTACAATTGTGGTTCCTTCTGCTTTTGCCAGATTGGTTCTGAAAGACTCTTCCACATTCTGACCGAATTCTGTTATTCTGTTCAGGATCGGCTGATCTACTGTACCTTTGTTGTTTGGCGGTACATTCAGAAGCATAGTTGCATTATGTCCTACAGAATCAAAATACATGTTAGCAAGCTGGGCAACTGTCTTCGGAGTACATTTATTTGTTCCCCAGAACCATCCGGATGTAATACGTCCGTCACACTCCGGTACTGTCCATTTATTTCCATCTGCGTATCCGATGGTATATGGTGTAGTTCCGTTGCTATCAATTGTATTATTTGCCACATTTACTTTGGATTTTGCCCATGTGTTTTCGTGAGCAACACCATCTTCATTTCCGATCCAGCGAACGGTTGTATATGCCTGTGCTCCGAATAACATACAGTCAGCAGCATTACCGGCTTTTATTCCCTGGTGTGTCTGAATTGTATCGAACCATTTTTCAAATGTATATTCCTGTGCGTTTGCACCACTTCCTTTGGCCCCATCCATCCAGACTTCAACAAAGTGCCCTTTGTTACCGTACTTTGGATTACCAAGAATTTCTTTTAACTGATTATTATAATACTCATTATAATCTAATACGTCATTTTCCTTGGTTGTTGGATTTCCATTGGCATCATAATAACCGTAAGATGGTTCATGGATATCCCATGGAGACAAGTAAAGACCCATGTCCATATTATATTTTGAACAGGCAGCTGAGATTTCCGCAAGAACATCTCCCTTACCATTCTTATAATCCGTATTTTTGATACAGTAATCTGTGTATTCGCTGTTCCAGATACAGAATCCGTCATGGTGCTTTGCTGTTACGATGATTTTCTTAAATCCTGCATTATGTAATGTGCCTACTAATGTATCTGCATCAAAATCATTTGTCAGTGTGAAGATTTCATTTGGTTGTTTCTTTCCGTAATGCTCTCCCCACTCTACTTCATTAAATGTATTCGGTCCGAAGTGACAGAATGCTGCCAGTTCATCCTTCTGATATTTGTACTGATTCGCGTCCGGTACAACTTCGTCCGATGCCGGTTCTGCAGTTCCAGTGGTTGTGCATTCGCTGTCGGTTATTCCATCCGTTCCTGCGGATACCGGTACAGGGTTTGCACCGATAGAGCCTAATATGGTAGAAGCACCAAGAACCAATCCCAGAAATGCTGAAAGGGTCTTTTTCCTCATTTTTTTCTCCTTTTTGTTGGATGTTACAGACAGGAATCAGTGTTTTCTGATTCCTGTCTGTTTTAATTACTTATTTTTATCCTTCAAGAGTGGGACATTCTTAATCCTCTCTTTTACGTTTTACAACAACAGTTCCTGCAACCGCAGATGCTGCCAGGGTAAATAACCAGGCTGCTGCATTGGCTGTATCACCTGTTTTTGCAGCTCTGGCTGTAGATGTGCTGCCTGTGGTTGTTCCACCTGCATTGGTGCTTCCTGTGTTGGTATTACCGGAAGGTGCTGCAGGTTTTGCGCCTGGCTGCGGTGTGGTGCTCGGGGTTGGGGTTGTAGTTGGGGTTGGGGTTGTAGTCGGGTCTGGCGTTGTAGTCGGTGTTGGGGCTGCCGGTCCTGGGGTAGGAGTCGGATCCTTCTTACCATCGTCTTTTGCTACCAGATTCTTGAAAGCTTCTTCGATAGCTTTATTCGCTTCCTCTACTTCTTCCTGAGTTACATTGTCACCATTCAGTACTTCCTGATACTTCTTGTAGACTTCCTCCAGATTTTTCAGAGATTCCTCTGTGTATTTATCCTTGTTCTCCAGAGCTTTGTCTGCATCTTTTGTAGTTTCCTGCAGTTTTTCTTTATCTGCCTTTGTTATAAATGTATCTTCTACTTCTTCTGTTCTGTCAGATTCTATTCCATCTACATCTACTACTGTTACGGCTACATTGTATCTGGTTCCTACCTTAAGGCCAGTCAACTTGTACTCTGTTCCTTCTATAGGCAATTCATTCTGTTTTTTATTATCCAGATATACATTATATCCAGGTGCCATCGCTCTTTCTGCAGCCGGTTCCCAGGTAACGATTGCTGTGGTATGAGTAATTTCAGATACTTTTACATTCGTAGGAGCGGATGGTTTTTCCGGGGCAGGTTCCTCGTTTTTAAGTGTTGTAAATGTGAAGGCTGCAGATCTTCCTGATTCATTTCCCGCTGCATCCACTGCACTTACTGTTACTGTGTATTCTGTATCCGGAGTAAGACCTGTCAGTTCAATTTCCAAACCTTCCACCAGCTTGTCCGTATTTACTTTTGCTTCATCTACATATACATTATATCCGGCTACTCCTACATTATCTGTAGATGCTGTCCAGGTAATCTTTGCTCCTGTCTGTGTCACCTCTGATGCTGCTACACCTGCCGGTACAGATGGTGCTTCGGTATCCTGTGTTTTTGGTGTTGTAAATGTAGCTGCTTCAGATCTCGCAGATTCATTTTTTGCTGCATCCACCGCAGTTACTTTTACTGAATAATTTGTCTCTTCTGTAAGAGCAGTTAAATCATATTCGGTAGTCGTTACAAGTGTTTCGTTTACTTTTTCTTCGTTTAAGTATACGTTATATCCAACTACACCTACATTGTCTGTTGCTTCGCTCCAAGTAACTTTGGCTGTTGTTGTTGTAACATCTGTCACTGCTACATTTCCCGGTGCTGTCGGCGCTTCTGTATCTGCCGCATTTTTTGTTGTAAATGTATGTGCAGCACCATCTGAAACATTGCCGGCTGCATCAACAGCTTTTACAGTTACTGTATATCCTGTTCCTGCTGTAAGGTCTTTCAGTTCATATTCTGTTCCTGTTACAAGTGTCTCGCCGTTTACAGGATTTTCTGAATCATTTACGTATACATTGTATCCTGCCACGCCTACATTATCTGTAGATGCTGTCCAGGTAACTTTTGCTGTTGTTGTTGTAATATCTGTTGCTGTTACTTCTGTTGGTGCTGTCGGTGCTTCGGTATCAGCTGCTGCTTTATCCACATAAGTGATGATTGGTGTAACGTGAGCGGATGGTTTGCTTGGGTTATCATTACACTTAGCTACCACGCGAATCATATCACCACGGCTTACTACGATTTCCTCAGCCTGTTCCCAGTTACCAACTTTCTGTCTACTGGTTTCAAGTGTTAAGCTTTTTTTCACTTCACCATTTACATAAAGACTCAAGGTGACTGTTCCGTTTGCGTTCGGAGACTGACGGAGATATGGCTCGTCATCTTTGACCTTGAATGATACTGTTCCGCTCTTCGGTGCTCTATATGCCATTGCTGTAGAAATATCTGTTTTTGGCGGTGCGGAAAGCAGACCATGAACTGTTGAATCAGTTGTTGTATTTGTGTTCTGTGGTGCATCAATACCAGGGCCATAATATGTATGAGTCGCCCAGTTTGGCCATCCGTCCGAATCGATGGTTGTCATATTGGCCCAGTCGCTGGAACTATCCTTTATCTGTCCGAACCATACATTTCCCTGCTGTCCTCTTACAAAATCAAAAGTCCAGTTATATTCGTTTTTCTGTTTGATCGCAAAATCATTTGTTGTGCCGTCTTCCGCAGTGATGCGAAGTGTCATTCCGTCTGCAACTGCATCACTGTCTGCAAGTTCTGCACCACCGTTTAATACGGATACTGTTGCTGTATCTGCTACAGTGATGTTTGCCTTCATTTCCTTTACTGTTGTCGGGTTTTTCTCTGTGTAAGGAACACGTACTTCTGATCCTTTCACTTCGTAGAAACATTCTTTCAGTTCTTTATCCGAACTTGCAACCACAGTGTAAGTTACACTTTTCATTCCTTCATAAGAAAGAGTAATTGTCGCTCCTCCTTTTACGATGTCAGTTCCTGTAAGTTCTGTCTCGCCTTCTTTAATAGTAATTGTAACGCCTGTATCTACGATAACATTATTAAGAAAATCCTCTACTGTTGTATTTTTAGGAAGATCGCTTACGTTTGTTCCGGTAACAGTATATACGTCAGATCTCAGTACAAGTGCTGCCACTGCATCACTTTCTGCTGCTCCGATCTCCGGTACTGCTGTGATCTTGTGACCGAAGAAGTCGTGATCGATGGTATAACCATTTCTGTCAACTACTACTTTACCAGCGTTGATTGCCGGAGAGTTTTCTGCAAGTTTGTATCCGTCAAATACTGTTGTAGCTGTTGGATCTTCATGTCTTCTTGCGCTCTTATCAGTTGCTACTGAATCCGGACCGGAACCTGCATCCACAAGTACCTTTGTTCCTGCATTCGCTTTTACAGCATTTGCATCATTCGGATAAGTAGTTACGTTGTAATATAAGTTATTGCTGAAGGTCTTATTTCCGCTGGGATTCCAGTCATTTACTGCAACCGGTGAGTTTCCTGCGAAATAGAAAATATTATTTTCCATATCTACAGGACCACCATTGCCATGGCTTCTATGCCAGATGGTATTGAGACCTTCTTTGATATAGAATGTGTTATTGTAAACCTGGCAGTTTCCAGTGTTACCGGCCGGATCCAGAGGTCCCATATCTTCATACTGGCTGATGTTGTAACGGAATGTATTGTTAATGGACTCCGGACCACAGAACATGATGGTACTTGCGGTATTACCATGGCTGTAGTTGTACTGATAGTTTGTTCCATCACCATAGTCGGCATCCCATGGCTGTCCATCGCCGTTACCATTGGAAGCATTTAATGTTCTGAAGCACTCATTGTACTGGAAGATTGCATTTTTACATTTCCATGGCCAGATTGCTGCTGCCACTCGTCCTGCACCAACGCCCTGTGTACCGTTTACATTACCATTTGCATCAAGACTCGGCTGATTCTTTGAGTAGTCTTTGAAATTGATCTGCTCTGCCGCATTCTCTGACACGTTATACTGAACCATCGGTCTGTCCAGATACATGGTTGTGATGGCATCTCCGCCTACATGGTTCAGATAGTTGTTCTCGATCACAACATTGGATGAACCATATTTTGCCATTGTTGCATCTGACAATGCACCTGTTGTGAATTGTCTCCACTGATAGGTGTATCCGACTGCAATTCCCCAGCGGTTTACTGTATCCAGAGAACAGTTCGTGATCTTAACATCATTGTATCTTGCAATTCCGGTTGCTCCTTCGTTTGTTGGTTTTGCAACGATGAAGTAGATACCACCGTTTGTCATATGTTTGTTATATACGTTACCTGTCACATTATGGATATAGAGATCGTTCAGTACGATGTGGTCTACTGTTCCATTGTCCTTCGCAACGCCGGCAACACCTGTTCTGTCCATTGCATATGCATCGTTGTACGCTTTATCTTTCTCGGTATCTGTTGCACTATTTCTGTCGTTGGTCAGTTCCAGACCTTCGATCTCGATATACTCTGTGTCTTCAATCAGGATACTGGAAGATACTTTACCTTTCCACTTATGATTCTGGTTATCCAGTGGAGTGCCATAATTCAGATCCCACTGTCCATGACCGTTTGTATTGATCTGCGGTCTGTTTCCCTCGCCATAAACAGATATTCTTACCGGTGCTTCTGCAGTACCGCTATCCTCTTTTGTAAACTTAAGAGCCTGATCCTCAAATACAGATCCTTTTTTCAGAAGAACTGTATCTCCCGGCTCAAGGTTCAGTTCATTTACTTTGTCAAGTGTCTGGAACGCCTTGTTTTCTGCTGTTCCATCATTGCTATTTTTTCCCTCTTTGGAATCAACATAATATGTTGTTCCATTTGCGGTATTTCCCTCAGCCTTAACAGATACTGCAGGCATCATTGATGCGACTGTTGTTCCTGCAAGCAGAAGTGCTAACGTACCGCTCATCCATCTTTTCTTCATACCTTTTCTCCTTCCATTATTGTATATTCTTCAAGGTGTACCGGTTCACATCTTTCATGTTCCCTTCCACCTGAGAACCGTTTTCACGCTGCGTGATCATATCGTCGTATTTCTGTTCACGCAGTTCTCTTTCGACTGCTATTCTTGCTGTTTCCAGGTCAGCGTTCTCTTCACTGCCTCCAAATACCCAGTCGCGACTTTGATAGTGCTGAAGAACCTCGTCTTCCGTCAGTTGCATACCCTCCCGTGAGGTATCGTTGCAGTATTTTTCTTTCAGAGTACTGAGCTCATAGTCCAGATACAGCTGAAACGTATACTCCTTCAGTCCGTAGATCACTTCGCCTTTTTCTACTTTCTCACTCCGCTCTGCATTGCCGTCCTTCCAGCGTTTTTCCAGAGCCTCGTAGCTGCTGTCTGCTACATCTCCGTTTTCTTCGGCAAGATCATATACTGCATGGATGTATTTCAACTGCTCGACTGTATTCCGGGCGAGGATCTCATAGCCGTATTGTCCGTCGTATTGTTTTTCCCAGAAATCCGTTCCGTATACGGCATCATAATCTTGTTGGATCTGTATCTTTGTGTCGTATTCCACGGAATTCATGCAGTTCACATACTCTTCTTTACTGATTGGATCCCCGGCTACAGTCAGCTCGAATCGATTGGCGCCCTTGCATATAACGACTCCGCCGGCAATTCCTGCAACTGCAATCACCGCTATGACAGCTCCGATCTTCATAAGCTGTTTTTTTCGATTCTTCATTATCTACCTCCTTCCGGCAATGTAGCCTGTTCCGTCTGCATACAGACTGTCTCAGTCTCTTTTGTTCTAATTATAACGATTCGTTTTTTTATCGGCTCGTTCTTTTGTGTTGATTCCATCATTTATTTTGTCAAATTCGGAACTACAATAAAATGCCACGTTAAAGCGGAATAGATTATTGAACAAAAAAAGAGCCATATCTTTTTCAGATATGGCTCTCATAATTATTACTATTGTTCTGATTACAGCACACGGCGAACTGCAACGATCGGTCTGTACGCAGCGTTTCCGCTGATCTTAATACCGTCTTTTGCGTTACTTGCATGTACAATCTGTCCACCGCCCATGTAGATTGCTACATGACCTGCGTAGCAGATAATATCTCCAGGCATTGCCTCAGAGTAGGAAACTCCACGACCACAGCCTGCCATTGCTCCGGAGGAATGCGGAAGGGATACACCAAACTTTGCATATATACTCATGATAAATCCGGAACAGTCAGCACCGTTTGTCAGGCTTGTACCACCCCATACATAAGGATTGCCAACAAACTGGCATGCGTAATTAACAACGGACTGTCCTGTCGGGTTATATGATACGCTGCTGCCTGAGCTTCCTGATGAACTGGAAGAAGAGCTTCCGTTGTTCTTGGATGTTGTTGCACTTGAGCTGCTGCCTGTATTGTTGCTGCTTGCATTGTTACTGCTTGTATTGCTATTAGATTTATTGCTCGTTGAAGAACCGGAACCTGTATTACTGCCGGAAGCAGAGGAAGATTTCTTGCTTGCTTCTGCTGCTTTCTTTGCTGCCTCATCTGCTGCTTTTTTGTTTGCTTCTTCCTGTGCTTTCTTTGCAGCTTCTTCTGCTGCTGCCTTCTTAGCTGCTTCCTCGGCTGCTTTTCTTGCTGCCTCTTCCGCTGCTTTTTTCTCTTCTTCTTCAATTTTCTGAATCTCAGCATTCTGCTGACGAATCAGTTCCGTGTACTGTGCAGCCTGGTTCTGCGCCTGTGCGATCTGTGCATCATAATCACTGGAAGTTGCTTTCTTTTCTTCCAGCTGTGTCTGCATACTCGCCTGACGATTCTGATACTCCTGGTTCATCTCTTCCAGTTCTGCTTTCTCACTGTCCAGCTGATCCCCAAGGTCTTTTACCTGCTGTACAGTCTCTTTGAACTCTTCCAGACTGTTTCTGTCACTGTCATACATCTGCTGTACATATTCTGCCTGGTTCAGAAGACTGGTAAAGTCCGATGCCTGGAACAGCATCTGTGCCCATGCATCATCTCCACCCTTTTCATACAGATACTGGATTCTCTTCTTCATGGCTTCATACTGTTTCTGTTTATTTTCTTCTGCCACTGCCAGATCTGCTTTGGTCTGCTCGATCTGCGCTTCTTTATCGGATAACTCACCATCCAGAATCTCAATCTCAACCATAATATTTACCAGATCAGAATCCAGCTGATCGATCTCAGCAGAAAGTGTCTGTTTCTGGTCTTCCAGATTATTGATTTTAGACTCCTGTGCTGCAAGCTGACTCTGTGCTGCTGCCTTATCCTGTTTTAACTGATCTTTTCTGGATGCAGCACCGGCAGGTACTGCCTGTGAAATTGTCAGCATTAATCCTAATGTTAAACAAAGGATTCTTTTTTTCATACATTTCTCCTTTTATTGTTTTGCATTGTGTTATATATTCTTGTAATATTTACGAAATATTCTCTTTACATTCCTTAACATATTAACACAAAACCATTTTTCCTGCAACCCCTCAATGCTAAACTCATCTCAATAAACGGAGAGAAAGATGGTTGTCGTCAGCCATCTTTTTTCTTTGTATGATAAAAAGTTTGGGAGGGTGTGCCTCGGTATGAGTCACACCCTCCCAAACTTAGAACTGTCTATTTCCCGACAGCCTTTCTTTGCATTTTTCTTATTGCGGTCCAATCAATTTTTCAAGTACCTGTGCTGCCGTCATATTACGCAGTCCATCCGGATCTCTCATACTGCTGGAGGACCAATGGAAACGGTCTACGTTATTCACATATGCTTTACTTGCGATACACAGATTATATTTGCCGGCTGCATCTGAATAATATTTCTTCATATATGCCTTTGCCAGTTTTACAGCCTCACTGTTCGTGCTTCCTGCTGTATTGACCGTACCGCTGATCTGAACTACCGGTGGTGTCGCATGAACGATCACCAGACTTCCATCCGAACATATGCCAAGAACAACCCACACATGACCGGTCATACTTACCACGTCACCAGGTGTAAATGTTCCACCGGAAACTTTTCCGTGCGATCCAAAACCTTTGTTGGTCAGATAAGCCGGGAATCCGGTAGATGTTGAACTGTATGCCGTTTCTTTCTGATTTGATTTCGTATTATAGGTATTATAGACAGCCCAGCTGACCAGACCGGAACAGTCCAGACCATTCTGATACTCATATCGATGTTTCGTATAATTATACGAAGCTCCCTGCTGGTTATAGAACTGTTTCCACTTCGGGTTCATACCGATACGCAGTCCGTCTCCGTCTGTCCAGGCGTCATGACCGCCACCCCATACATACAGGGTGTTACCTACCGGCTGAATCATTGTTTTCAAAAACTTGGTCAGAGTCCCCATCGCCTGACTTTCTGTTCTCGATGCTTTTCCATCTGCTCCGATTTCAACACCGCCGATGACTGTACTTACCGCCATGGCTCCACTGCTGTAAAAATAATACTCTGAACCGTCAATATTCTGCCAGTCCGTCAGCATGGCACCGCTGCCGTTCATATAATATTTACTTCCACCAACGGTTGTCCAGCCTGTTGCCATCTTACCGGTCGTCGGATTCAGATAATACCAGGTACTTCCGATTTTCTGCCAGCCTGTCAGCATGGCACCGCTGCCGTTCATATAATACCAGTCACTGCCCAGTTGCAGCCAGCCTACTGCCATGGCTCCACTGCCTGTATTCAGATAATACTTGGATCCGCCGATGTTCTGGAAACCTGTCAGCATCTTTCCGTCACTCGCCAGATAATACCAGGTTGCACCCAGTTTTAACCATCCGGTCGCGATGTTTCCGCTGCCCGGTTTCAGGTAATACCAGGTTCCATTTTGCTGTGACCAGCCTTCTACCATGGCTCCATCCTGATTCATGTAATATCGGGTTCCTCCAATGGTTGTCCAGCCCGTTGCCATATCGCCATTTCCCGGATTCAGATAATACCAGGTACTTCCGATTTTTCTCCAGCCCGTTGCCATGCCACCGTTTCCCGGCTCCAGATAATACCAGACATTCCCAATCTTTTTCCAGCCCTGCGCCATATCGCCATTTCCCGGATTCAAATAATACCAGGTTCCGCCGATTTTTCTCCAGCCGGTTACCATGTTACCGTTGCCCGGTTCCAGATAATACCAGCCGCTTGCGCGTTTTAGCCAGCCGGTTACCATCCAGCCACTGCCGTCAAAATAATACCAGGAACCATTGATTACTTTCCAGCTGTTTCTCGGATAGGAACCATCGGCTTCCCGATACCACCATCGGCCGCCACCGGACACCCAGCCTGCTGCGGAATCTGTCCGACTGCTTTCTGCTCTGTTCTGGGAAGTCTTTCCTTCCACCCAGACACCATCGCTGTTCACGTAGTAGGCACCATTATCCACCCAGGTATCATGCTGCATCACACCGGAACCGTTCATGAAATAATATTTCCCATTCAGTTTCACCCATCCGGTAGCCATCGCTCCACTGGATGTAAGATAATACCATTCGCCGCCCAGTTTTTTCCAGCCAGTCGCCATCCATCCATCAGATTCAAAGTAATACCATGAACCGTTGATCAGTTTCCAGGTACTCTTCGGATAACTCCCATCTGCATTTCGATACCACCATCGGCCGCCGCTGGACACCCAGCCTGCTTCTGTCGTTGTGGTTTTCACCCGCTGGTTTGTGCTCTGATTATTCTTCGCCGCATAACCCTCTACAGGTACAAGCAAGATACTGAGGCATAGAACCAGAGCCAGATATCTCCTGATTTTCTTATTCAGTTTTACCATTTGTTTCCCCTTTACTCCTTTTTGTGATCCTCTTCCATCTGACGGATCTGCCTGGCCACTTCACAGCTGCCCCGATGGATGCACCGTCTATATCCACAGTCCACTTCGGTCAGTTCGAGTCCTTCTTCCGTCTCTGTGAACTCACAGGTCACTGTCTGTGCCTGATTATACGTCCTGCAGAATCCGGAAAATATCTCCTCCCTGATTGCCTGTTCCACAAATATCACCGGCTTTCTTCTTTATTAATAGTGATCACGTTTGTTTTTCAAGGTATCTCACCATTACACACTTTGCGATGCACAGAATTCATACTAATCGCATAAATTCGTGAGGTATATCTCGGGTTTTCTGTGACCTTCGCTCACGAAAAACGCCTCGCAAGATAGTATCAGTGAACAGTAACAATTATGTTACCGTTTAAGTATAACTTTCTTCCTCATAAATATCAAGTGAAAATCCACAAAAAGAGATTGTTTTTTCCTCGTAATTCTTGACTTTTTTGCTAATTTATGCTATTCTTTAAAAGAAGTCTGAAAAAGAAGATCCTGGCTACTGACGGATATGTGGAGGAACCACAGGAAACCAGGATTCATATTGGCCGACCGTCTGGGCAGCAATGTAGAACATGATTACATTTGCTGCGTTTTTTTATTTACGGAACAGATACATTCTTCACTTTTTGTTCCGTTTCGGGGGCAGACGTCCGGTCAGAAGAAAGGAGAAATAACTATGGGATACAAAACAGACATTGAGATCGCACAGGAATGCGAAATGAAACCGATCAACGAGATCGCAGCAAAAGCAGGTATTGATGACAAATATCTGGAACAGTACGGAAAGTACAAAGCAAAGATCGACTACAATCTGCTGAAAGAATCTGACAAAAAAGACGGTAAACTGATCCTGGTTACCGCTATCAACCCGACACCGGCCGGTGAAGGAAAGACCACAACAACTGTAGGTCTGGCAGACGGTATGCAGAGAATGGGTAAGAATGTTATGGTTGCTTTAAGAGAGCCATCCTTAGGACCGGTTTTCGGTGTAAAAGGTGGAGCAGCCGGCGGCGGATATGCACAGGTAGTTCCGATGGAAGATATCAACCTGCACTTTACCGGTGACTTCCATGCCATCGGTGCAGCCAACAACCTGCTGGCAGCTATGATCGATAACCATATCTTCCAGGGCAATGCTCTGAACATCGACCCGAGAAAGATCACATGGAAACGTTGTGTTGACATGAACGACCGTCAGCTGCGTAATGTAGTAGACGGACTTGGCGGAAAAACCAACGGTATGCCGAGAGAAGACGGCTACGATATCACAGTAGCATCTGAGATCATGGCAGTTCTGTGTCTGGCAAGCGATATCAACGACCTGAAGGAACGTCTGGGACGTATCATCATTGGATATACATACGGTAAAGTGGCAGAACAGAAGCCGGTAACTGCACACGACCTGCATGCAGAAGGTGCCATGACCGCTCTGTTGAAAGATGCCCTGAAACCAAACCTGGTACAGACACTGGAAGGTGTACCGGCTATCGTACACGGCGGACCATTCGCCAACATCGCACACGGATGTAACTCCGTAACAGCAACAAAGATGGCTCTGAAACTGGCTGACTATGCGATCACAGAAGCAGGATTCGGTGCTGACCTGGGTGCTGAGAAGTTCCTGGATATCAAGTGCCGTATGGCAGGACTGAAACCGGATGCAGTAGTTATCGTAGCAACTGTACGTGCCCTGAAATACAACGGCGGTGTTCCGAAAGCCGAGCTGAATGCAGAAAACCTGGAAGCTCTGGAAAAAGGTATGCCAAACCTGTTAAAACATGTAAGCAACATCAAGAATGTATACAAACTGCCATGCGTAGTTGCCATCAATGCATTCCCAACCGATACCAAAGCAGAACTGGATCTGGTTGAAGAAAAATGCAAAGAGCTGGGCGTTAACGTTGCTCTGTCTGAAGTATGGGCAAAAGGTGGCGAAGGCGGCCTGAAACTGGCAGAAGAAGTGATCCGTCTGGTAGAGGAACCAAACGACTTCACATACGCTTACGAAC
>ERZ827037.2160-NODE-2160-length-17680-cov-15.181447_pt1 | contig 17680 bp, 16 predicted proteins | sample MGYA00519924_ERZ827037 | MGnify/ENA primary metagenome ERZ827037 (study PRJEB31778, sample SAMEA3449250) | human gut metagenome | biome: human gut; feature: human-associated habitat; material: faeces | place: United Kingdom | collected 2010/2012 ...
AAGCCTCTCCCTTTCGGGAGAGGTGGCACGGCGAAGCCGTGACGGAGAGGGTTGAGCCGCCCCCCTCAGCCATCCTCTGGCCCAGCGGAGCATCCCGCTTATAGCAGAAGTACAAGCATCCCCATAGTTTTTTCTCTCTTTTCTTATTTTATAATAGAAATGATGTTTGCGCAAGTCAACTGAACGTGCTAGAATAGGAATCCACTATTAAGAAAGGAGCAGGACGACCCACTCCCTCTGGGCCGCCAAAAACAATGAAAGGCAAATCCCTAAAAGGGCGTCTGCGGCCTCATCTTTGGTATCAGGCATACTGGTTTGTCTACTTGATCTGGTTTTTCACCCTGGATGCTTTGGTGCAGGACCCCAAATACATCATCCATAGCCCACTGGACGACTATATCCCTTTTAATGAATGGTTCGTTTTCCCCTATTGCAGCTGGTTTGTTCTTCTGGCGTTGGTGCTGGCACTGCTTTGGTGGAACGATACCCCCAGCTATGACCGGCTCTGTTTAAGTATGTTCTCCGGCATGAGCCTCTGCCTTATCCTTTATATGCTGTTCCCCAACGGCCTGCAGCTCCGCCCGGACCCCGCCACGCTGGGGCGGGACAACCCGGCGCTTTGGCTGATGCGGCTGCTCTGGGCGGCGGACTCCTCCAACAATGTCTGCCCCTCCATCCACTGTCAAAGCACAGGCTGCATGGCACTGGCCATGTGGTACAGCTCACTGGCATACCATCACCGCTGGATCCGTCCGGTTGCAGCGGTATGGGCCGCTGCGATCTGTGCTTCCACCCTATTTACCAAGCAGCATGCGGTGGTGGATGTGGTCATGGGGCTGGCTATGGCAGCGATTTGGCTGCCGGTATTCCGCCGGAGATGGAAAAAACTTGAGCAAAACCACAAAAACCTTGTCTAAAAATTAGCAACCTCTCCTATTGACGACAGCACCGACTGACCGTTAAAATGATAGTTGGCTTGATATATTGATAAAATGATTTCATGTATATCGGCCCATAAAAAACGATCAAGGAGGGAGCAGGATGGCAGAACTGAGCGCACGGGAAGCCGCTTATCAGATGCTGCGGCAGCGGATCATCACTATGGACCTTAAGCCCGGCGACCCGCTCAATGATCGCGAGCTTGCCCTGCAGATGGGCATCAGCCGCACCCCCATGCGGGAGGCTTTGATCATGCTGAACATCGCCCACATGGTGGTCATCAAACCCCAAAGCGGCACCCATGTAGCACCCATCGACCTGAACCTTATGGAACAGGAGCAGTTCGCCCGTTTTACCCTGGAAAAAGAGATGCTGGAACGCCTGCGCGGAAGGCTGAACCATGCACAGGAGGCGGACTACCGGCGCAATATCGAGGAGTATCGCCTGCTGGAGCAGCAGCCCGAAAGCCCCGAGCGCAACACCCGTATGCTGGCATTGGACAACCGGTTCCACCGCAAGAGCTTTGAGCTGTGCGGCATGGAGGCGCATTTTGACCATATGCTGTCCACCTTCCAGCACATTGAACGGCTGCGCATCTTCAGTCTCCATACGGACGAAAACAAATCGGTCTGCGGCGCCCACACCCGTATCCTGGAGGCTGTGCTGCATGGCACTTCTTCCCAGCTCAGCGATGCCCTCAGCGAGCATCTCGGCCGCTACAAGCAATCGGTGGCGGAAGCCCAGCGCATCCATCCGGACTATTTTATCGACGGCTGACCTTATCAGGGTGTCCCCCCTGTCGGCACAGCCGCAATGATCTGCCCTTGCAAACGGCCCTCTGGTGTAAAGACACCGGGGGCCGTTTTTCTTGTCCGGGGGATTTATTTCCGGGTCTTTGTCTGATTTGTGTATTGTATACAAGAAGAAGCGGCAAAAAACAGCAAAACGCCCATTGCCAAATTTGAACTGATATACTAGAATAGAGATGATGGAGCGTTCCGCTTTGGGGCGGACGCAAAGCAAAGCAAACCGAATTTAAGGAGGTCCCTATTATGCCTATGAAGATGGGTTGGCGCTGGTATGGCGAGGGCAATGACCCCATCAGCCTCAGCGACATCAAGCAGATCCCCGGTGTTACCAGCATTGTCTGGGCATTGCACAACAAGATGCCCGGTGAGGTGTGGGAGGTGGACGAGATCCAGACCGTCGCCGACCAGATCCACGCCCACGGCTTTGACATGGACGTGGTGGAGTCGGTCAACGTCCACGATGACATCAAGATCGGCCTGCCCACCCGGGATAAATATATCGAGAACTACAAGCAGTGCATCCGCAACCTGTCCAAGTTTGGCGTCAAGGTCATCTGCTACAACTTCATGCCCATTTTTGACTGGACCCGTACCGATCTGTTCCACCCGGTGGGCGACGGCTCTACGGCTCTGTTCTATCAGAAGGACATGATCCAGGACGATTACAAGGCCATGGCCGAGTATATCATGAGCTTTACCGAGAAGTACAACATGACCTTCCCCGGCTGGGAGCCGGAGCGTATGGCCAAGCTGGACGAGCTGTTCAAGGCCTATGCCCCTGTTACTAAGGAGAAGCTGTGGGAGAACCTGAAGTACTTCCTGGAGGCGCTGATGCCCACCTGCCGTGAGTGCGATATCAAGATGGCCATCCACATGGATGACCCCCCCTGGGATATCTTTGGCCTGCCCCGCCTGCTGGTGGATGCCGAGAGCATCGACCGCTTCCTGAACATGGTGGACGACGAGTACAACTGCCTGACCCTGTGCTCCGGCAGCCTGAACGCCAACCCCAACAACAACGTGGCGGAGATCGTCCGCAAGCACTGCGACCGCATTGCTTTTGCTCACATCCGCAACATCCACCACTTCCCCAACGGCGACTTCTCTGAGGCTGCACACCGCGACTGCTGCGGCGAGACCGGCATCATCGAGATCCTGCGCGCCTACCATGACTGCGGCTACGAGGGCTACATCCGCCCCGACCACGGCCGTCAGCTGTGGGAGGAAGGCCCCGGCGTCTGCCGTCCCGGCTACGGCAAGTACGACCGTGCCCTGGGTGTGCAGTATATGCTGGGCGTCTGGGATACCCTGGACCGTCTGGAAGGCAAGAACTGATCGGTTAAAACAAAGAAAGGTGAGCTGTTATGAAGCTTTCTGATATCAAAAACGGCGCTCTGTCCGCTGATTGGGCAGAGAAGGGCTACGAGCTGCCTCAGTTTGACATTGAGGCTGTCAAGGCCAAGACCCACGCTGAGCCTACCTGGATCCACTTCGGCGCAGGCAACATCTTCCGCGCTTTCCCCGCTGCTATCCTGAACGAGGCCCTGAACAGCGGCAAGTACGACCGCGGCGTTATCGTGGCCGAGAGCTTTGACTACGAGATCATCGACAAGGCTTACCGCCCCTACGATAACCTGAGCCTGCTGGTCTGCCTGCAGTCCACCGGCACCATTGAGAAGAAGGTCATCGCTTCTGTTACCGAGAGCCTGAAGGCAGACTACTCCTTCGGCGAGGACTGGGCACGTCTGGTGGAGATCTTCCAGAACCCCAGCCTGCAGATGGCTTCCTTCACCATTACCGAGAAGGGCTACGGCGTTGCTCCTGCTGACCTGGAGCGCGGCCTGACCCCCGTGCTGGCAATGGGCAAGGTCACTGCACTGCTGTACGAGCGCTTCAAGGCCGGCGCCCTGCCCCTGACCGTGCAGAGCATGGACAACTGCTCTCACAACGGCGATAAGGTCAAGGATGCTGTCTTTGCTTACGCTTCCAAGTGGGTGGAGCAGGGTCTGGTCCCGGCTGAGTTCCTGACTTATGTGCAGGACCCCGCCAAGGTCAGCTATCCCTGGAGCATGATCGACAAGATCACCCCGCGCCCCGATGCCAAGGTCCAGCAGATGCTGGCCGACGACGGCTTTGAGGATAACTACACCATCGTGACCGAGAAGCACACCTTTACTGCTCCCTTTGTCAACGCAGAGGAGACCCAGTACCTGTGCATCGAGGACAACTATACCAACGGCCGTCCCCCGCTGGAGCTGGGCGGCGTGCTGTACTGCAGCCGTGAGACTGTGGACAAGATCGAGAAGATGAAGGTCTGCACCTGCCTGAACCCGCTGCACACCGCTATGTCCATTTACGGCTGCATGCTGGGCTATGACCTGATCAGCGCCGAGATGGCAGACCAGGACATCCGCGGCTTCATCCAGAAGATCGGCTATATCGAGGCTATGCCCGTCGTGGTCGATCCCGGCGTGCTGAACCCCTATGAGTTCATCGGCGCTGTCATCAACCGCCGCCTGCCCAACCCCTTTATGCCGGATGCTCCCCAGCGTATTGCCACCGATACCTCCCAGAAGCTGGCCATCCGCTTCGGCGAGACCATCAAGGCTTACGAGGAGCGTGGTCTGGACAAGTCCAACCTGGTGTTGATCCCCCTGGTGCTGGCTGGTTACGCCCGCTACCTGAAGGGCATCAACGACAACGGCGAAGCCTTTGAGCCCTCGGCCGATCCGCTGCTGGCGGAGCTGCAGCCCATCGTGGCTGGCCTGGAGGTCAAGGAAGGCGAGCAGGACTTCAGCTGCCTGAAGAAGCTGTACAGCCGCACCGACGTGTTCGGCGTGGACCTGTACGCTGTGGGCCTGGGCGAGAAGATCGAGTCCATGGTCAAGGAGCTGTACGCCGGCCCCGGCGCTGTGCGCAAGACTCTGCACAAGTACGTCGTTGCCCGCTAAACTGGGCAGCCATGCACTGAATCAAACTTAGCTATCTCCGTTCCCGCGCTGCGTTTTGCTTTGCCGCAGCGTGGGATTTTTTTGCAGTCGAACACAAAAAGACCGGCCCGCCGCCCTTACAGGGCAGCAGGCCGGTCTTTTTATGTACCGCTTAGATCAGGTTTGCGAATATGGGGCAGAGCACCGCCGTCAGCACACCGGCTACTGCGATGGACAGGCCGCTCATGGCGCCTTCCACCTCCCCCATCTGCAGGGCTTTACTGGTCCCCACCGCATGGGCTGCAGTGCCAATGCCCACACCCTTGGCAATGGGGTCTGTAATGCCAAACCAGCGGTAGACGCTTTCGGCCAGCAGGTTCCCTACAATGCCGGTCAAAATCACCACCGCACCGGTCAGGGCAACAATGCCCCCCAGCTCAGCGGATACGTCCATGCTGATGGCGGTGGTCACAGACTTGGGCAACAGGGTCACATACTGTTCCCGGGTCATATCCAGCGCCACGGCCAACAGCCAGGCGCTGGCCAGGCTGACCAGACTGCCCACACCGATCCCCGCCAGGATGGCCACTGCATTGCGGCGCAGCAGGTCCAGTTTTTCATACAGCGGGATGGCCAGACTGATGGTAGCAGGCAGCAGCAGGTAGCTTACCGGCGCTGCGCTGGCCTTATAATCCTGGTAAGGGATGCCCAGCACGCTGAGCAGAACGACCACAAAAATACTGCCCAGCAAAAGCGGGTTCATCCAGGCTTTGCCGGTGCGTCGATGCAGCCAGCTGCCCAGGGCAAAAGCCCCCATTGTCAGCATCACGCCCCAGACAGCTGAGGTAGACAGAAATTCACTCATGGCTGTCCTCCTTTTTCCGGGCGGTCAGAGCCTGGGTGGTGCGCCCGGCGCATATCAGGATCAGTACCGTCACTGGTCCTACCGCCAGCGCCACCGGCAGCGCCATAGCCCCCAGCTCGGTCCACAGCTCCATGACCCCTGCCGCCGCCGGAACGAACAGCAGCGGGAAGATCCCGGTAAGGAACATCCCGGTCTCCTGCACCTGATCCAGCCGGACGATGCCCAGACACAGGGCAGCCAGCAGCAGCACCAGACCATAGATGCTGGCCGGGATGGGCAAAGGCAGCACAGCATGCAGCAGCTCCCCTAAAAAGCAGAATGCCAGGATACGGACAAATTGAAACAAATACTTCGTACTCGATTCCTCCCACAAAAAGCGGCCCCGCAGAGAACCTTCTTCTGCGGCGCCGCTGCGCTCAGTTCAGAGCCAAAGGCAGATTACAGGGCAAAGTAGCGCTTTGCGTTGTCGAAGCAGATGCCCTTGACGATCTTCTCCAGTGCCTTTTCGTCCAGCGGATACTCGCCGTCCTCCACCCACTGGCCGATCACGTTGCACAGGATGCGGCGGAAGTAGTCGTGGCGGGTGTAGCTCAAGAAGCTGCGGCTGTCGGTCAGCATGCCAACAAAGTTGCCCAGCAGGCCCAGGTTTGCCAGGCTCTTGATCTGGTTCTCCATGCCGATCTTCTGGTCATTGAACCACCAAGCAGAACCGTGCTGGATCTTGCCGGGGACCTCATCGGTCTGGAAGCAGCCCAGGATGGTGCCGATCTGCTCATTATCCGCAGGGTTCAGGCTGTAGATGATGGTCTTGGGGCACTCATCGGTATCGTTCAGTGCGCTGAGCAGGCTGGCGATCTGGCCGCCGCCGGAAGTGGTGTTGATCATGTCAAAACCAGTATCCGGGCCCAGCAGGCTGTTCATCTTGCGGTTGACGCCGCGCAGGCAGTTGTAGTGGATCTGCATCACCACGTTCAGGCGGTGATACTGACGGCCCAGGTGGGTCAGGATATAGGTCTGGTACTTCTCGGCCTCTTCCACAGTCACAGCCTCACCAGTCATAGCCTTCTGGTAGATCGCATTGACCTCCTCGGTAGTGGCGGCACGGTAGGGCACATAGTCCAGGCCATGGTCCGAAGCGCGGCAGCCCAGGGAGACAAAGAACTCCAGGCGCTGGGTCAGGGCATCGGTCACGCAATGGATGCACTCCAGCTTCTCCTTGCCCACAGACTGTGCCAGCTGTGCCATGTACTCCACAAAGCCGGGCTTCTGGATGTTGACAGCCTTATCCGGCCGGTAGGAGGGAGCCACGGTAAACTTGATGGTGGGGTCTTCCTTGATCTTCTTGTGCCACTCCAGGCTGTCAATGGGATCATCGGTGGTGCCGATGAACGCAACATTGGACTGCTCGATCAGGCCGCGAACGGTCAGCTTGGGGTCGTTCTGCAGCTTCTCGTTGCACAGGTTCCACACTTCCTCAGCGGTGTCGCCGTTCAGCACGCCGTCGTAGCCAAAGAAGGTGTGCAGCTCCAGGTTGGTCCAGTGATACATGGGGTTGCCGATGGCCATGGGCAGTGCCTCGGCAAACTTCTGGAAACGCTCACGATCCGGCTTGTCACCGGTGATGTAAGCTTCGGGCACACCGTTGGAGCGCATCACGCGCCACTTGTAGTGGTCGCCAAAGTAGCTGCCGTCCGGGTTGCGGCCGCCCAGCCACACCTGGGCGATGTTCTCAAAACGGCGGTTCTCGTAGATCTCACGGGGAGGGATGTGGCAATGGTAATCGCAGATGGGCATCTGCTCTGCGTAATCATGGTACAGGTGCTGGGCAGTGGGAGACTGGAGCACGAATTCCTTATCCATAAATGCTTTCATGGTGCGATAACTCCTTTTTCTCTAAACCTTCTAACTAAAATTGCGGTGCAGATCGTGTCTGCCCTACGGGCAGACCTTGCTCTTATTAGTATACCGAAAAACGCCCATGTATACAACTGAAAAAGCACCAAATTTTATGTCTTATGATTGTATATTCCGACAGAATTGCTCTCCGTGGGCTTTTTATGACAAAAATCCTGTGAAATCCTCTTGACTTATTTGTATACAACAGCATAAAATAGAGCCAGATAGCAGTTGGACGACCCGCGCCCTCTGCACAAAAGCAAAGCAGAACAACCCAGAAAAAGGAGATTCATCATGGAAACTTTGAATTACAAGGTCCTGGAGCAGTCCGGCTACAACGGCTACATCCTGAAGGATGCACCGGTCAAGGTCATGCAGTTCGGCGAGGGCAACTTCCTGCGGGCCTTCGTTGATTATTTCTTTGATATTGCCAACGAGAAGGCCGGCTGGAACGGCAAGGTCAGCCTGGTGCAGCCCATTGGCAACTTCCCCCAGATGGCAGACTGGATCAATGCGCAGGAGGGTCTGTACACCCTGTACCTGCGCGGCAGCGAGAAGGGCCAGAAAGTGGACGCCAAGCGGGTGATCTCCTGCGTCAGCGACTGCGTGTGCCCCTACCTGGAGGGCAAGTGGGCCGATGTTCTGGCTCTGGCTGTCAGCCCCGAGCTGGAGATCATCGTCTCCAACACCACCGAGGCCGGCATTGCCTACACCCAGGGCGACAGCCAGTTTGACCAGGTGCCCCCCAACAGCTTCCCCGCAAAGCTGACCCGCGTGCTGTTTGAGCGCTACAAGGCGTTCAACGGTGCTGCGGACAAGGGCCTGGTGATCCTGTCCTGCGAGCTGATCGACAACAACGGCAAGGAGCTGCAGAAGTGCTGCAACAGCTACGCTGCTGATTGGGGCCTGGAGCAGGGCTTTATCGACTGGATGAACAACGCCAACACCTTCTGCTCCACCCTGGTGGACCGCATCGTTCCGGGCCGCATCCGCGATGCACAGGAGCTGGCCGCTCTGGAAGAGGCCAATGGCTACCACGACCAGGTGCTGGACGTGGGCGAAGTGTTCGGCGTGTGGGTCATCGAAGGCCCGGCCTGGCTGGAGGACAAGCTCCCGTTCAAGAAGGCCGGCGTCAACGTGATGGTCGTGCCGGACGTCACCCCCTACAAGAAGCGTAAGGTCCGCATCCTGAACGGCGCACACACCGGCTTTGTGCTGGGCGCTTACCTGGCAGGCTTCGACATCGTGCGGGACTGCATGCACAACGACACCATCCGCGGCTTTATGAACAAGATGCTGCACGAGGAGGTCATCCCCACCCTGCCCCTGGACAAGAAGGATCTGGAGGATTTCGCCAGCGCTGTGCAGGACCGCTTCAACAATCCCTTTATCAACCATGAGCTGATGAGCATCTCCCTGAACTCCACCTCCAAGTGGAAGGCCCGGAATATGCCCTCCTTCCTGAGCTACATTGAGGAGCAGAAGCAGCTGCCCGCCTGCCTGACCATGTCTCTGGCAGCTTACATCGCCTTCTACTCCAACGACATCCAGGAGCGTACTGCCGACGGCCTGATCTGCAAGCGCCCTGCCGGCAACACCTACAAGATCCAGGACGACGCTTGGGCACTGGATTTCTACTACGCTCACAAGGACGACACCGCCGCCCAGCTGGTGCACGCTGTGCTGACCAACACCCAGATGTGGGATCAGGATCTGACCGCCATCCCCGGTCTGGAAGCTGCTGTGCTGGCTGACCTGGAGCTGATCCGCACCCAGGGCGCTGAGGCTGCCTACAAGAGCTGCCTGTAAGCCGCCGTCCACTTACTGCGAACAAATAGGAGACGAATTATGCCGCAGGCTATTCATATCAGCCCCATCGACAATGTGGTGGTCGCACTGCACCCCATTGCCAAGGGCACCCTGGTGGAGGTAGACGGCCTGGCCGTCACCGCCCTGGAGGATATCCCCCAGGGGCACAAAATGGCAGTACGCCCCATCCATGCCGGGGAAAACGTCATCAAGTACGGCTTTGCCATCGGCCATGCCACTGCCGATGCCGCAGCAGGCAGCTGGATGCACACCCACAACGTAAAGACCAACCTGTCCGGTGAGGTGGAGTACAGCTACAACCCCGCCCCGGACCTGGCTCCCCTGCCCGCAGTGCAGCCGGAGACCTTTATGGGTTTCCGCCGCAAGGACGGCCGGGCCGCCATCCGCAACGAGATCTGGATCATCCCCACTGTGGGCTGCGTCAATGATATCGCCAAAAAGATGGTGCAGGACAACCAGGATCTGGTCTCCGGCAGCATCGAAGGTCTGTACACCTTCACCCATCCCTTTGGCTGCAGCCAGACCGGCCACGACCACGCCCAGACCCGCAAGCTGCTGGCTGCCCTGGTGCGCCACCCCAACGCCGCCGCGGTGCTGGTGCTTCATCTGGGCTGCGAGAACCTCCAGCATGACCAGTTCGTGGCCGAGCTGGGGGACTACGACTCCGACCGGGTCAAGTTCCTCACCTGCCAGGATGTGGAGGACGAGTTTGCCGCTGGCCGTCAGCTGCTGGAGCAGCTGGCTGCCTACGCCGGGCAGTTCCATCGGGAGGCCATCCCCGTATCGGAGCTGGTCGTGGGCATGAAGTGCGGCGGCTCGGACGGTCTGTCCGGCATCACCGCCAACCCCACCATCGGCCGCTTCTCGGATATGCTGGGCCAGCGGGGCGGTTCCACCGTGCTGACCGAGGTGCCGGAGATGTTCGGCGCAGAGGGCTTTTTGATGGACCGCTGCATCAGCCGGGAGGTCTTTGGCAAGGCCGAGCGGATGATCAACGGCTTTAAAGAGTATTTCATCAGCCACAACGAGGTCGTTTACGACAACCCCTCTCCGGGCAACAAACAGGGCGGCATCACCACCCTGGAGGACAAGAGCTGCGGCTGCGTGCAGAAGGGCGGCACCGCCCCCATCATGGACGTGATCGGCTACGGCGACCCGGTGGTCACCAAGGGCCTGAATATGCTCTACGGCCCCGGCAATGACCTGGTCTCTGCCACGGCTATGACCGCCGCCGGCGCACATATGATCCTGTTCTCCACCGGACGGGGCACCCCCTTCTCGGCGCCTGCCCCCACCCTGAAGATCTCCACCAACACCCCGCTGGCTGCCAAAAAGGCCAGTTGGATCGACTTCAACACCGGTGTGGTGGCCGATGGAGAAAAGAGCATCGACGAGGCCGCCAAAGACCTGCTGGATCTGGTGATCCGTGTGGCCAGCGGCCAGCAGACCAAGGCGGAGGAACATGGCTTCCGGGAGATCTCCATCTTCAAGGATGGCGTTGTGCTCTGAGCAAGTTGTGCTATAATAGAATCAAGCAAGCTGGCTGATCCAAGGGCTGCTGCGCGTCGTTCCGGCTGTGCGGCGGCCCTTTTCTGCTTTGGGGCGGAACTCTACCGAAAGAGGTGTCGCACCGGAACAGACCCTCTCCGTCGCCAAACGGCGACAGCTCTCCCGAAGGGCGAGCCCTTGGCAAAGGCGGAAGGCCCAGCCCATCGGCAGACGGCTTCCTGTTGTTCACCTAAAAACAGACAACGTGCTGTACCTGCCAATGCCTCTCCCCCTCGGGAGAGGTGGCATCGCCGCAGGCGATGACGGAGAGAGTCTCTCCCGCTGTGTTTGTAAAGGACCTGAAAAGGAGGCAATCTTTATGCTGCTCTATCTTGCGATCCTGGGTGCGCTCCTTTATGCTTTTGTACGGCTCATCAAATACCTGATCCGCTATGGCATCGACTATTATTTCCAGAAGCTGGAGCAGCACCACACCCAGCACCCGCAGCATTGACCCACGCCCCCGCCAGGGCGGTGATCCAAAGGAGGCTGTTATGGCATTTACCCATTACGACATGATGATCCCGCTGTTCTACATCGGCATTCTGGCCGCTGTCGTCTATCTCGCGATGCGGATCCTCAAGCACCTGATCCGCTACGGCATCGACTACTATTTCCAGAAGCTGGAGCAGTACCGCACCCAGCATCCTCAGCTTTGATCCCTGCCCCAACGGGGCTGCAGATACAAGGAGGTAACACACATGAATCAGATCACTACCCAGTACATCACCGAGAACGGCGCCTGCTACGAGCAGTACGTCCTCACCGACCCTGCTGCCAAGACCTCGCTGACCATCACCCCGGAGCGGGGCGGCATGATCACCGGTTTTACCCTGGACGGCGAGGAGTACATCTGGACCCGCCGCCCCAACTTCTCTGAGTGCAACCGTCCCCGCTTCGGCGTGCCGGTGCTGTTCCCCAGCTGCGGCAACCCGGACGGCGGCGTGCATCTGTTTGGTGGCAAGGCCTACCCCATGGAGACCCACGGCTTTGCAGACCTGTGTGCCTGGGAGGTGGAGAGCGTTGGTCCCGATGGCGTGACCCTGGCGCTGGAATCCACCCCGCTGACCAAATTCCTCTACCCGTTTGACTTCACCCTGCTGGTGAACTATAACCTGGAGGGCAACAAGGCCACCATCAGCATGACCGTCATCAATGAGGGCAGCGAGCCCATGCCCTTCAGCTTTGGCTATCACCCCTACTTCACCGCCTCCAAGCTGGAGAATGTGGAGTTTGACATCCACTGCGCTACCTGCTCCGAGAACGCAAAGGGTGACCAGCCCGCCGCCCCGGAAAAGATCACCCTGACCCGCACCGAGGGCGCTGACAACTCCCTCCGCCTGCTCACTGGTGTGGAGTTCCCCATGGTGCTCACCGACAAGGGCAACGGCCACAAGGTGACGGTGGATGCCGACGAGTGCTTTGAAAACGGTGTGCTCTGGCAGCAGGATGCCGAGAGCTTCGTCTGCATGGAGCCTTGGAACGGCTGGGCCAACAGCGTCAATGAGGAAGGCCGCCACGAGATCCTGGAGCCGGACGAGGCCATGACCAGCGAGTGGAGCATCACCATCGAGAAGGTCTGACCAGCAATTTCCCCTCCCCTTTGATTTCCGGCGTAGATGCTGGTATTTTCAACGCCCCCTGTACGGGACCCCTAAGGGATCTGTACAGGGGGCGTTGTTTCGGATCCAGCATTTTCAACACTGTTCCGATGCAGACAGCGCCGCTGCTCCGCAAAAAAGAGCCTCTGCTTTTTCACAGCAGAGGCTCTTTTTGTGGAAAACCGTTTGGGTCAGACGAGGAGCCAGACCAGCAGTGCCAGCCCCGCTCCCCACAGCAGCAGAATGAGCAGGGCAAAGTACCATTTCTTTCCCAGGCTCTTATCCAAGCACTGCGCAGCACGCTGGCGGCTGCGCACAAGCACATCGTCCAGATACCCCCGCACTGGGATAAAATCCGGCACAAGATCAATGGGAGAAAGCGCATAGGCTGCCGTGATGCCAGCCATTCGTTTTGCAGGCTAAGGCGTGTCCCGGTCTTGCAGTGCCATAAACACCGCCGGGATCTCCGCAGTCACCTGCTTCGCTCCCTGCTTCAGATCCATCGCCCTTATTTCCCTTTCCGCTTTAGTTCTCCGCCAGGTTGCCAGTATAGAGCTGGTAGTACCGGCCCTTCTTGGCGATCAGCTCATCATGGCTGCCCCGCTCGATGATACGGCCCTGTTCCAGCACCACGATGCAATCCGCATTGCGGACGGTGGACAGGCGGTGAGCGATAACAAAGGAGGTGCGTCCATACATCAGGCCATCCATGCCCCGCTGCACCAGTGCCTCGGTGCGGGTATCAATGGAAGAGGTAGCCTCGTCCAGGATCAGCACCGGGGGATCTGCCACAGCTGCCCGTGCAATAGCCAGCAGCTGGCGCTGTCCCTGCGAGAGGCTGGCGCCATCTCCGGTAAGCATGGTATTATAGCCATCCGGCAAACGGTGGATAAAGCCGTCTGCATTGGCCAGACGGGCAGCGGCAATGCACTCCTCATCCGTAGCATCCAGCCGGCCGTAGCGGATGTTCTCCAGCACGGTCCCGGTGAACAGATGGGTGTCCTGCAGCACGATGCCCAGGCTGCGGCGCAGATCATCCTTTTTGATCTTGTTGATGTTGATGCCGTCGTAACGGATCTTGCCGTCCGCGATATCATAAAAACGGTTGATCAGGTTGGTAATGGTGGTCTTGCCCGCACCGGTGGAGCCTACAAAGGCGATCTTCTGTCCGGGGCGGCCATACAGATTGATATCGTGCAGAACGGTCTTTTCCGGCACATAGCCAAAGTCCACATCCGTAAAGGTGATGTTCCCCTCCACCTTCTGATAGGTGGTGGTCCCATCATGATGGGGGTGCTTCCAGGCCCAGAGGTTGGTGCGCTCCTCGGTCTCCACCAGCTGCTCGTCCGGGCCATACTTAGCGTTTACCAGGGTCACATATCCCTCGTCGGTCTCCGGGGTCTCATCCATCATCTTGAAGATACGCTCTGCACCTGCAAGAGCCATAATGATGCTGTTGGCCTGCATGGACACCTGGCTGATGGGCATATTGAAGCCCTTGTTCAGGGAGAGGAAGGCCATTACAGTGCCCAGGGTCATCCCGCCCAGGTTGCCCACAGCCATAGCCGCACCCACCAAAGCGCAGACGGCATAGCTGATATTGCCCAGCTGTGCATTGACCGGCATCATGATGTTGGAGTAGCGGTTGGCCTGCTCTGCACTCTGCTTCAGCTGATCATTCAGCTTGCGGAAGCCTTCCAGGGTCTTCTGCTCATGGGTAAAGACCTTGACCACCTTCTGGCCTTCCATCATTTCCTCGATGTAGCCGTTGACAGCGCCCAGGTCCTTCTGCTGCTGCAGGAAGAACTTTCCGCTCATGGAAGCGATCTTCTTGGAGCAGAACAGCATCAAGGCCACCATCAGCAGCGTGACAGCCGTCAGGGGCAGGCTGAGCATACACATACTGGTCAGCACCGAAACGATGGTGATCACGCTGGACACCAGCTGCGGGATGCTCTGGCTCAGCATCTGGCGCAGGGTGTCCACGTCGTTGGTATACACCGACATGATATCCCCGTGGGGATGGGTGTCAAAATAACGGATCGGCAGGCTCTCCATGTGGGTGAACAGCTGCACCCGCAGGTTGCGCAGGGTGCCTTGCGTTACATTGACCATGATGCGGGCATTGAGCCAAGCGGCCAGCACGCCCACAGCATAGATGCAGCCCACCCGCAGCAATGCCCCTGCCAGCGGCCCGAAATCCGGGTTCTGCTGCTGGGTCATGGGCAGGATATAATCATCCACCAGGGTCTGCAGGAACAAACTGGCCTGCACATTGGCCAGCGCACTGACCACGATGCACACCAACACCAGGATGCAGTGGGGCAGATAATGGCGGAACACCTCCGACATGATCCGCTTCAGCAGCTTGCCCGGATCTTTTACCTTGGGACGGGAACGGCCTGCCGCACCATGTGCGCCGGGGCCGTGCATGACTCTTGCCTGTGCCATTATGCCTCACCTCCCTGCTTATCAAAATCTCCGCCGCCCTGGGTCTGGCTGCTGTAGACCTCCTGATAGATCTTGTTGTTCGCCAGCAGCTCCTCGTGGGTGCCCAAGCCGTCAATGCGCCCATCCTCCAGCACCAGGATGCGGTCTGCATCCTGCACCGAGGAGATGCGCTGTGCAATAATGATCTTGGTGGTTCCGGGCAGTTCCTCCCGGAAAGCCTTGCGGATCTTGGCATCCGTAGCGGTATCCACCGCACTGGTGGAGTCATCCAGGATCAGCACCTTGGGTTTGCGCAGCAGCGCCCGTGCAATGGTCAGACGCTGTTTCTGGCCGCCGGAGACGTTGGTGCCGCCCTGCTCGATCCAAGTATTGTATTTATCCGGGAAGCGCTGGATGAACTCATCCGCGCAAGCCAGCTGGGCTGCCCGGATGCACTCCGCCTCGGTAGCATCCTCCTTGCCCCAGCGCAGGTTATCCAGGATGGTGCCGGAGAACAGCACGTTCTTCTGCAGCACCATGGACACCTCCTGGCGCAGCACATCAAAGTCATAGTCCCGCACATCTACGCCGCCTACCCGGACGCATCCGCTGGCCACATCATACAGGCGGGGGATCAGCTGCACCAGGCTGGACTTTGCGCTGCCGGTACCGCCGATGATGCCCAGGGTCTCGCCCGGTTCCAGCTTAAAGGAGATATCGCTGAGCACCGGCTGGCCGGAACCATGGCGGTACTGGAAGCTGACATTCTCAAACTCCACGCTGCCATCCTTGACCTGCTTGACCGGAGCCTTGGGCGCAGGCAGATCGGTGGTCTCGTCCAGCACCTCCACGATACGCTTGGCAGAGGCGGCAGCCATGGTCAGCATTACAAAGGCCATGGACAGCATCATCAGTGCCATAAGGATATTCATGATGTAGCCGAACAAAGCGTTCAGCTGACCGGTGGTGATGGCGCCTTTCAGCACATAATTTGCGCCGAACCAGCTCAGTGCCAGGTTGCAGCCATAGATGGAGATGAGCATGGCGGGGCCATTGAAGCTCAGGCGGCTCTCAGCATTGACAAACTGCTGATACAGACCCTCGCAGGCTTTGCGGTACTTCTCGTTCTCAAAGCCCTCCCGCACAAAGCTCTTGACCACCCGGATCGCGGAGACGTTCTCCTGCACCGAGGCGTTGAGGTTATCGTAGCTTTTGAACACCCGGTCAAAAATCTTGAAGGTGGGCACCATGATGCAGGCCAGCACAGCAAGCAGGAACACCATGGCCACCACAAAGACCAGCGCCAGCGGTCCGCCGATGCTGACCGACATGATCAGCGCAAAGATCAGATGCACCGGGGCGCGCACACACATCCGCTCGATCATCTGAAATGCATTTTGCAGGTTGGTCACATCGGTGGTCATGCGGGTAACAAGACCCGCTGTGGAGAACTTGTCGATGTTTGCAAAGGAATAATGCTGGATGCGGTCATACATTGCATCCCGCAGGTTGCCTGCAAAGCCGGTGGATGCCGTGGCCGCCGTGCGCCCAGCCATCACACCCAGCGCCAGCGCAGCCAGCGCCACAGCAAAGGTCAAAAGACCATAGCGGACAATGGCGTTCATGTCCCCCTTAGAGATACCCTGGTCGATGATAAAAGCCATCAGGGTCGGGAGCATGACGTCCATGATCGCCTCCAGGGCCGAAAGCACCGGTGTAACGATCGCCGCACGCTTGTACTGACCCAGATGCGACAGGAGTTTTCGGATCATGGGGAGTTCCTCCTTACTTCTTGTAGTGTGGTCCAGTCCGGACCCAATTTGTTTGTTACAGAACAATTCTATACAAAACAATTTATTTGTCAATGGTCTTTTTTCAAACTTTCAAAATTATTCACATTTACCAAAGGCATCGTCAGTTTTTTGTCATTTTTGCCCGCCGCAAAAGAAAAAAGTCTCCCACGCCCTTCAGCATAAAAGCGTGGGAGACCGTGTTTTTCATGTTGCAGGTCTGTCTTGGGCAAAATTTGACCGGATGGGTGCTTCTCATCCTTTTACGGCGGCAGCAAAACCGATGCCGCACCCCAGATTTTACTGCAGACCCTCCTGCAACTTATTCAGCAAACGCAGCATCTCGGCGTTTTCTTCCTCCGTGAGCAGAGCCGAAACAAACGCATCGGTCTGACGCAGCGCCTGCATCGTTTTTTCATGCACCTGTGCCCCCGCCTCGGTCAGCACAAGCTGTTTCAGTCTGGCATCCTGCGGCACACTGAGCCGCTGGATATACCCTTTTCGCTCCATCAGCTGCAAAATATTGGTCACAGTAGAACGAGTGATAGAGAAATCCCGCTCAATATCCCGCTGAAACACCGGCTCCGTCCGGCGGTGATAGAGGTACGCCATGATCCACCCATGCATGGGGGTGACCTCCTCCACCTCATTCTCCCGGCTGAACTGGTTGATCTTGCGGGCGATCAGGTTATTGACCCGCCGCAGCTGTGCCGGAATGACCTGCGGCGCCTCCCAAGGCGGGTTGCAGCCCTTACAGCTTTTTTTGGATTTCTCTTTCATCTTGCTTTTCCCCCATTTGTTTTGCAGGCCAACTGTTCAAGCCGTCGACTGTTTGATATGATACCATCATAGCAGGACAAGGCGAGCTTGTCAAGAGAGGGTATGGGGGCAGGCTCTTTTTGACCGTTGACCGATGAGGACGAGAGTTTCCCTCGGGGGAGTTGGCATTTCGCAAAGCGAAATGACGGAAGGGGTTCGTCTCGGAAGGCAACCCTCTCCGTCACGGCTTCGCCGTGCCACCTCTCCCGAAAGGGAGAGGCTT
>ERZ827037.2170-NODE-2170-length-17603-cov-4.702017_pt1 | contig 17603 bp, 19 predicted proteins | sample MGYA00519924_ERZ827037 | MGnify/ENA primary metagenome ERZ827037 (study PRJEB31778, sample SAMEA3449250) | human gut metagenome | biome: human gut; feature: human-associated habitat; material: faeces | place: United Kingdom | collected 2010/2012 ...
TGACACTCCTCTTTTTTTCTCACTCTTTCAACATATTCTATAAATTTCAAAATACAAGCAATATTATTTTCCGGTAATTGAGTCTTTATAGAATGTCCAATTTCCACCATTTCTCCATGTAGGGTAAAATTTTCTTCTAGTTTCACTTTCGCCTTTATTTTTGCATAGGACTCACCACTATCAAAAGATATATCGTTATAATTAAGATATACATTTATCATCTTATTCCTCTGTGCATTTGGTGCAGTTAATGTCGTTGTTTTTATTTGTTTAAAAACAACTCTCCTTGCAAAATTAAATGCAAAATCAATGTCACAATATTTATCAACTGCAAAATATGAAAAACCATATGTCACTGCATATGTAATTCCCCTATTTTCAATAACTAAAATAGCTCTAGGTGCTCCTACTGTTCCTTCAAACTCACATTCGTATTCATCTAATATCCATCGCCATTCCGGTATCCTTTTTTCATCCGGAAAATATACATATGTACCTACAGTAAATGTATCTTTCTCGTCATCCGACAAATTATAATTCTGTTCTCCAATAAATTCAAATTTTTCTCTAAGTTGATCAAGAAAGCCAATTCTCTTATTTTCATCAATTTTATATAAATTTACTTGTCCCATATACACCCTCATACATTTTCGTACATTATCATCTGCATACATTATACCATTTTATTCTTTAAAGTAACAATATGCTTCACAGTTATTTTCAAAATACTATGTTAATCTATTCCAGCTAAAACAAATAGCCCAAAAGCCCAAAGCTTACACTCTGAGCTATTTGTTCATAACTATTATACTACTATGAAAGCAACTGTTTATATGCACTCTAGCATTTTAATTATTTATTGCTTCCCAGAGTTCTAAAGCTTTATGAAGAATAGGCATAAGTTCTTCCTTTCGTTCGCTTAACAACTCATTTTCACGTTTTCTTTGTTCATCCGTCATATTTTCTGTTACATTCACTTGTTTTCCTTCCTGATCAATTTCAATCCGTCCCGGGTATAATGCTAATGTAATTTTTTTGTTCTCATCAATCATCAATGTAATATCTTGCTCTCCTTTTCGAGCAACTAAAACAAAATTCTTATTATCTAATTCGTATTTCCCAATAGCCTTTGGTTCCACCAAATAATCCACGCCATCTTCTGTCAAAGCATAATAGCCTTGATATTTTTCGATAAAATCTTCCGTCAACTCTTTTTCAAATCCAGCGTCTAGTACCTTATCATACATTTTATTATGTTGCACCGTACATACAGCCAGATATACTACTACGCAAATAACAATACTTAAAATAGATATTCCCACTCCCCAAAATACCTTTTTATATTTCTTATAACTATCGATTTTTTTCACCATTTGTATGTCCTCCTTTAACAACTTATCCAGCGAAATATTAAATTCATCACTGATTTGAATAATTGTTTGCAAATCTGGATAACTTTTCTCATGTTCCCAATTTGAAACTGTCTGCCTTGTTACATGAAATATTTTTGCAAAATCCTCCTGTGTCATTTTTCTTTCTTTTCTGATTTCGATAATCTTTTCACCGATGTTCATTTGCTTACCTCCTTTAGCCATATTATTACTCGCCTTTATGCCTGATGGCTAGCAATGCGGCTTTACCTATCCCAAAATATTACGCAAATTTCCTTTGCCATGCTGTTATTCAGGCTTTATATTACATAAAACATGCTATTTTTATCTTTTATTTCTAAGATATTATACATTATAGTTTCTTAACTTTCATTCTTGATTTTCTTTTTATAACCATATATTTCAAAAATAGACTAATCCAGAATCCGTCCTGAACTAGTCCATTTTCACAACCATTTTTTATCTGTTCTCTCTATCTATACGTCTCTTCTTGATTTTTTGTCTTGCATTTGCCTGTTCCAAATGTTTTGCCACTTCTATCGCTTCCTTTACCTTATCTTCTCCCAAAACAGCTACAACCCGATCCATATCATATGTTACATTTAACAAAGCTACATTCTCTTTCTTTATAACAGATACTTCTTCTCGCAACCGATCTACACGATTTTCAAGATCCAGGTTTCGATCTGATAGCTTTTGATTTTTGCTTTTCAGTTCTAAATATTTGCTATACAATGCCTGTATCATGTTCGCAACTTTTTTCACCAAAGGAAATATTCTCTTCCTGTAAGATTTTGCAGACTCTAAAGTTCCGGCTTCTGGCAGCCATTCTTCCGGATAATATCCATACTCACGTGCATGTGAGTCAACAAGTCCAGCTTTTGAATTTAGTGCAGAAAATCGTTTTTCTAACACTTCTGTCTTTTTAATTACTGCATCTCTCTCTTTTTCTACCTGTTCTTTTTCCTTTTGGATCTCATCCACACATTCACTGATATCATGCAAATCATGTTCCAATAAATTCTTATGTTCCGTTAATTCTTCTACTTCCTGTTCTCGAACCTTTTTCTTGTAATCCAATACAGAAAGATGTGGTTCATGAGTTCCTTTCTGCTCCCATTCTATCTCATTTTCCCTCATGACCATGGCTAATTTTTCCTTTTCTGATTGTACCCATTGATTTAGCTCCGTCTCACTTCTGGAACCACCTTTAAATCCTAATGACGATAAGGCTTGTTTTAAAGATACTCTTGTATCAAGTCCTCGCTTACTTCCTGTAACATAGGGGATAAAATCAATATGTAGATGCGGTGTTGCTTCGTCTAAATGCAGATGAGCAGCAAATACTCGCAACGTAGGATTCCGTTCTTGAAATCCTTTCATGTATTCATCTAATATCTTTGCAGCAAGTTGTCCTTCCATCGTTTCTGATCCCATATTGTCTTTATCACCGATCTGAAGGATAACCTCATGAAATAATTTTTCTTGTTTCCCGGAACATATCTTTTCGTAGTAATCATCTATCTTACGATCTTTTCGAGTCTGTTTATCATTGTAACGCTTCAAGGCGTCGTCAAATAATTCATGATATACGTCTTTGATATCTTCATTACAATATTCAACATTCCAATGGGTTCTGTTCGGATCCGTATTCTTTGCATGAAATTTTCTACTATTATGGTTCAGGGAGCCTTTCCCTGTCATAAAACTAATTGTCCTCTTCAATAAATCTCCTTTCATTCATTTTAAAACGCCAGATATGACGATTATGTTTTGTTACTTTTGTCAAAAGTAACGCAAAAGCACTTTCGACAGCCTAACGTCCATCAAAAGTACCCTTGCGCCCTGCCGGGAGCTTTCAAATCAGCCAGTAACGTATCGGCTACACTCTACGACAATTTTCCTTGTTTGATATTCACAGGTGCGTGCCACGCTCCTGTTCTATATTCCCCAAACAAACATCACCACCGATAACTGGCTGACACTCCACGCTTATCTAAATATTCCTGTCGTGCTTTCTCCTGCTCTTCCTCAGAAGGAGCAGTCTTATACTTCGTATAGAGTTCATGTCTGACTAATGCATCCAATTTTTCTTCCAAGCCATTTCGAATCTCTTCTTCATACTGAGCATCTGAACACAGATGATAAAAGATCAATTTTCGAAACAGTTCATAATCAATCTGTACTTTTTTCATTGCTTCACTCCTTTTTATTCAAGGTGGCAAGATTCCCTATTCTTTAAGATATGGTAATCTTGCCATCTTCCTTTACTCGTCTTGTAACATCCAGAACCATTTATTTCCTATCTTCACAGAATCAATCTGTAATTCCTTCTTCGCATTCCAAAGTGTTTTCTTTTTAATTCCTCGTTCTTCTGCTTCTTCCGCTATTTTTGCCTGTTCCATTGATCCATTTGCTAAAATCTCTTTTAAAAATTCTTTCGCACTTCGGATCTTTTGCCCTCGTCCATCACCAGACAATAAGTCCTCTACACTGATGTCATATTTTCCAATCCAATGAAATCCTTTTTCTTTGTCTAATCGAAAGGCGATAGCATCTCCTTCCGGAGCAAGAGAACTCTTTACATGACAGATCACTCGGATTTCCGGTTCATCTTTCACTCTTCCAACAATCAACACGCTTCTTGCTGCCGCTTGAAAGTCAATAGACCCCAATCCACGATAGGATGATTTTCCATTACTATTCTTATTCATATGACCGATCAGAATAATGGCACATTGATATTTCTCTGCTAATACAGAAATTCTTTTCATCAATGGACGAATCTCATTTGCCCTATGCATATCAACACCAACCCCAAGAAAGCCTTGAATTGGATCTAATACTACAAGTCTTGCTTTCGTCTGTATGATCGCTTCTTCCAGCCTTGCATCTACCATTGTTAATGGCTGTTCCTGGTCATCAATCACCAAGACTCTGGAACAATCAGCCCCTGCCGCTAACAATCTCGGTTTGATCGTATCGCCTAATCCATCTTCAGCTGTTTGATAAATCACATTGATTGGCTCTACACCTATCTCTTCGGATTTTCCTTCGCTTGTTTCACTTAATATTGCTTCTCCTTTTGTTAACTTTGCAATGATCTGCAACACCACGGTGGTCTTACCCTCTCCAGGATCTCCCTGAATAATGGTGACCTTCCCGTATGGTATGAATGGATAAAAGAGCCACTCGATTTCTTCCACTTCAACCTGATCCATGTGGATTAATTTCAGGCATGGTTCTGCCTTTTTTACTTCTTTATAATTATCTTCCATTTCCACCTCCTGCCCAACCGGGCAAGTCCCTGGCAAACAGAATTTAGCAATTGTTGTAACAACAATTTTGTGATATACTCAAGTTGTTAAGGTGATATATCAGTTATTCTGATGATCAGGGAACTTGCTCAGATTATTTCTGGGCTTTTTCTTTTTTCCTTCTTTCATAGTTTCTTTCTTCTGCAAATGCATTTAATATCTCCAACATTGTTCGAATAGGTGTAAACAACTCTTCATCGGCATCCTCTAATGTAGTTAACCTTTTCAGTTCCTCTTCAATCCCTCGAAGCTGTTTTCTAAACTGTACTAACATCAACGGATTTCCTACTGCTGTGACTTTTTGATGTAAAACGCTTTCAATGATATATTCTTGTCTCGTCTGATATCCACAAAGTTTCACTCTTAAATCTAATTCTGCATCTTCTTCCGGAGACATTCGAAATGCTATGGTTACATTACGCCACCGATTCTTGCTATCCCTATTTTTTTCACTCATCCAGATATTCCTCTCTTTCCTGATTTAGATTTTCCGCCATTTCTGTTTGGATTGTCGGGAACAAATGTGCATATCGATATGTGATCTCCACACTTTCATGTCCTACCCTTTCTCCAATTGCCACCGCAGAATATCCCATATTGATCAATAACGACACATGAGAATGTCGTAAATCATGGATTCGTATCCTCTTCACTCCTGACAGCTTCACACCACGATCCATTTCATGGTGAAGATAACTTTTTGAAATTTGAAATATCCTGTCATTTTCATTCAGACCATACAGCATTCCTATATACGATTCTAATTCTTCGCTTAAAAATTCCGGCATGGTGATCATACGATTACTCTTCACAGTCTTAGGATCCGTAATAATATCCTTCCCCTCTAATCTTTGATAAGATTTATTGATTCGGATAGTACAAGCCTGAAAATCGAAATCTGCCGGTGTCAGCGCTAACAACTCTCCCATACGCACTCCACACCAATATAAGATTTCAAATGCATAAAAGGAGATTGGCTTATCCGCCACCGCTTCAATGAACTTCATATACTCTTCTTTTGTCCAGAAAAGCATCTCTTTTGTTCTTTCTTTTCCCATAGATCCTGCCTTGCGTGCAGCATTGCTTTTCAAATCATAGAAATTAACTGCATGATTCAAAATTGCACTCAACTGATTATGGATGGTCTTTAGGTAGACCTGCGAATAGCCTTCTCCTTGTTTATTCCGATAGTTCATCATGGTGTTCTGCCACTGTCGAATATCGGAAGGTTTTATTTCCTGCAACTTCTTTTTCGAAAAATATGGGAGAATCTTTTTTTCTACAATATGCTTTTTCGTCAGCCAGGTATTATATTTGATTCTGGATTTGATATCATTCAGATAAAGATCTACAAAATCTTCAAAATACATATCCAGACTCAAATTCTCCTTTAATTTAAACGCTCTTTCCCATTCCTGGAGCATCACATTTGCGTTTAAATCCCCTTTTCGTCTTCTGCTTTCTTACGCCGGTCCAGTCCTTATAATAGGTTCTTACCTCGTAAGTATTTGACTTTTGGTTTTTGATTACTGTCAAAACATCACCTCCTGCTATTTCATTTCGTTCATACCGTAAACTCGTTCTTCAAAATATTTACGGCTGATTTTTCCTTTGACAACAACGAAACCTTTTTGCTCCAATTCAGCATTTAACTGACGGATCAAACGATACGCATAGGAATCAGATACTTCTAATTCTTTCGCTACTTCTTTTGCTGATATAAATAATTTACTAGCCATCTATATCCCTCCTTTCTTTTTCAGTTCATTATCGAACGGTGTATATGCATCATAACATTTCATTTTCGTACTATCAATAGAATAATTTCAAAAATGAATGGTTTATTTTTGTATTTCATTTTTGAACTGTTTATGTTATACTTTTAAGTAACAATCAGCAAAGGAGTGTTTTCTTATGACAGTAGGTGAGAAAATAAGAAAATTCCGGATCGATCAAGGATATACACAGAAAGAATTGGCAATCATGTCCGGATTGAGCGAATCGGCAATTAGAAATTATGAACTTGGGAATCGTTTTCCATCATCAGAACAATTAGAAAAAATAGCAAACTCATTAAAGATCAGTCCATACGCCATGTCTGATCCAAACTTTGATACTTATGTTAGTGTCATGCACGCATTATTTGCTTTAGAGGATCAATATGGTCTGCACGCCTACCGGGATGAATCCGGCGTACCACAACTCATGTTTAAAGACAAAGGACATGATTCTTTAAATATGCTGGATAATATTGGAGCATGGGCTGATATGTACCAGAAATTCAGAAATGAAGAGATTACAGAAAAAGAATATTTAGACTGGAAAGCAAAATATCCTCAAAATCAAAATGATATATAAGGCGGTATGTAATATGAGCACTCAAGATTCAAATACCAAAAAAATAGCATATGGTGAATTACACTTTTATTATCCTTTTAAATTTGATAATAAATATTCCTATACTCAGATTCATAAAAAAATAGAAAAAAGCCCACTATTGTTTACAGATGAATATCAGCAAAAGGTCATGGACTCTTTAGGCTATTCTCTAGTTGAAACCTTTAACGATATAAAAAAAGAATTTGAAGCTTCAAGCTCACTGAACAATCCTTGCATATTAAAAATGAGCGATTATCAAAAATATAAATCCATGAAATGTGCCCCCATGTCCATAAATCCCGATGATATATTGTTAGAAATCGAAAGTGGTGAATCTTCAATAAAGTTCTATATCAAAGATGCTGATTTAGAGCTACTAAATCAAAGAATCATACGTTTACAAGAAGAATATGATATTTCTTTAAAATTTTATGGCCACAATTTCACCAACCGGCAAGATCGCTTTCTTCTTCTTCCTCTCAAAATAGAACTAGAAAACGGAAAATTCACTTGGCTATACCCATTAATATATCTTTTTGAAAATAATATGGGAATATTAAAACTGGAACTACCTATATTTGATTCCTGCATTGAACCTTTATTAGAAAATGATTATGATAGGTTCCTCACAAAAATTATAAATAAATGGAACATAAAAAATTACAACTCCGAAACGACTCTATCTTCCATCCAGAACTTTTATTTAAGTAATCTTCTTGATGATATTAAAATAGACATGGTTTCATATTCCAATGAGCTAAAAAATATAATATTAATAGATTTTGACGGAAGACCACAACACATAAATTCTATTCCAAACGATGTGAAGGAAGATTTGTTTAGAATAATTTGTGCACCAGTTCCTTCTAGAAACAATACCACCTATACCAAAGATGCTGATGAATATCTAAAGAATCACAGTTGGGGAGGACATGGTGTAAAATATATTGCTAAATCTACTGGTGGTTGTCTTTCTTTTATAGATAAAACAATATCAGATTACGTCTCTGATGATTATAAGACAGAAACAAAAACCTCTGTACTTACCCCATTTAATGACTACTATAATTTATGCAATAAGCTAGCACGAGATTTGTGTGTAAATGTTGAATTTGCTTTAATAATAATTCTCTTAAAAAAGACCAATGAATCAAATGACTACTTCAATAAAATTGCATCTATGAAAAAATTATCTGATACACGAATCGAGTATAATAAAAATATATTGTTTATCTCCGAACTCCAAGAAAATTGCTATGGTTCAGTTAGCGAACAAACAGCCCTTTTAGAAAAAATGATGCCGCATTATTTCAAACACGAAATCACATCTGCAAAAAAAATAGCTATAGATAACATACTACAGCAAAATGAACAAGAAAAAAATGAACGCTTTCAAAATTACATTTCAACTGGTGGTTTGATTCTAACATTGATATTTGGCTTACCATCATTGTATGAAACATTAACTATATTTAGAAAGTTATTTTCGTTTTACCCTTATAACATTCCTTATCTCACATTAGAAAATACTAGTATAATATTGTGGCTTACATTAAATGGAATAATTATTTTAAAACTTTATTTAAGAAAATACTATCCAAAAATAAAAAAGTATTGTCATTTGATTGTCACCAGACATAGAAAGAGCCAAGAAAGCCCGTAAAATAGGCATTTCTTGGCTCCAATATATTATTCAAACTCACAAATAAAATCTTGTCACTATACTTTTTAGTATTGGCATTATGGTTCTATTTGGTTTTATATGTGTTCAACTGTCCTAAATCCATAGGCTGTACTGAACGGTGTTATCAATTTGTTATCATAAAAGTGTTATCACTTATTCTTCAGGTAATGTTTCATCTTTAATAACTACTTTTTCCACTCTTTCCTGCCTCAATGATTCATTTATAAGTTTTTGAATAAAATCAATCATACTTTCCGAATTAATTACTACATCCAACATGTTTTCAAGTTCTTTCATAGAATCAATATAATATATGTCATTCCGCTTTCCACTGTATTCAATTGCTAACATCTCATTTAATACAATTGTTACAGGATAAGATATCGCCCCGTAATCAACAAACATTAATCTATATCTATAATGTTCCAACCCTTTTACAGTAAGAAAAACTTCATATCTATGATCCTCTTTACTCTGTTCTCCTAAATCTTCTTGTATATCGACTTTAATAGTCTCTGATTTTGTTTGAATAGAGCTCAAGGTTGCTGCCAATCCCGTCTGTTTAGTATAAGAACGTATTGGGCCACCATATTCTTCAATATTTCCTTTGACGTACCCTTGCGTAGCATCATTAATCTGAACTAATGATTTTTTTATAACGTCCTCTGGCGTATATTTATCAACCAAATCAAATGAGAATTTTGTCTTATCCATTTTTATCCCCTTTCACATTTTTGTTCATCCTCAATTTCACACATTATTGGAAAATGATCGCTTATTTTTCGATTAGGATGCTTACTATCATCTACTAAGTCAGCATAGCTACATGCCGTAATTATCTTTAAACTATCTTTATTAAATATTGGTAATACATCTTGACTTATAATTACCTGATCTAACATATACCACATCGGTGAATGAAGTTTTGATTGATTCACATAAAATGTTCCCGGCGGATAATCAAAGTCTCCCATAAGATTCCACATTGGGTTGTAAAATTTTCGATATTCAATCTCATTTACTGTTCTTGTTGGTTTATCAGATATATTTAATGCCGGCAATCCATGAAATCCATTTGCATTTAAGCAGCCTCTTCCATAAGGCATTTCATTAATGTCTCCTATTACAATCGTTCGTTGTGTTTGAATGTTATCTTCAATTTTATGTATATCATACATTATTTTCTGAATAATAGCTAAACGTTCATCACTATGATCCCCATATAAATCCGTACATAAATGTATACAGCATAATATAAAACTATCGTTTATTATTTGAATCGAATAATATTTTTCCTGTATTCCTGATTTTATATTAACATAGCTACTCCAAACATCAATTCTATCGCAGCCTAATGTATTACATTTGATCAAACGCTGATTATTATCCTTGAACATTGCATTAAGTTCATCTATGTTTGCATCATACTCTGAAAGTGCAAGAATATCTATTTCATTATCCAAAACAAGACTCGCAATATATGGGTTAATATCTTTATTCTTATGTGTATTCCAAAATAAAATTCTCATTTTTCTTTCCAAATTTTAGCTATTCATTTTATTCAAAAATTCTTGTGATATCTTGATAACGATTAACTACACGATAAACCTCTACATATTCTTTACTGATCTTGTAGATAATCACATAATCTTCCCATATCGCATATTTATAATCTGTCCGAAAGCTGACCCGTTTGGAGAGATCTGACCCCATTCCCGGAAACATCTGAAGATTTTCAAATTTACCATAAATCTCTTTTATCGTCTTTGCAGCATATTCTTCATTATCCTCAGCAATGTAATCCCGAATATTCTTCAAATCCTTTGCAACAATCGGATTGATCCGCAGTTTTAACATCTTATTCCCCCACAAGAGCTTTCAATTCATCCAGATCCAGCCAGCCTTCTCCGTCTTTCACTGCTTCTTCGGCTTCCTGCAGCTTCATCAGAAGCTTTTTCTCTGCACGATCACGCTCATAGTCTTCAATATCCATGACAACGAAACGTCCTCTGCCATTCTTAGTCAGATATACCGGTTCTCCTTTATGACAGTTTTTCAGGACTTCATTATAATTTCTCAAATCAGATACTGGTAAAATATTTGCCATATTCTTTCAGCTCCTTCCTTTGATTTTAAGTTGTTTCTGTTACTTCTATTATACACAAAAAGCTGTAAAATTCAACGTGGATTTTTACAGCTCTTGTACAGATTTTTACAGTTTTTATACTTCTATCTATTTTATAGTGGTTTAGCTTTTGTTATCAATAGATTTATTTCAATTTTTTTAACGGTGCACATAGTACTTCATATGCATATTTGTATACTTCATTTGCAGACTCGTCTGGAGAAATATCACCATGTGCAAGACAGCAACGAAGCATATACAATATAATAACAATAGCCTCACTAATCTTCCCTGCATCGTTCACAAAATTATATACTCCAATTTGTTTTGTATTTTGTCCAGTTGCTAGGACACTTGTATTTCTATACGGAGTCAGTTCCCTATAACATTCTTCACACTTTTCTTGTTGTCTCCCCGTTAAACTAGTAAATCCCGATTGTTGCCTTAAAACATCAATATCATATCCATCTTGTTCAAAATTAAATATTATATTACCCGTAGCTTTAGCTGTAATCACTGTTTTTGTCTTACCATGTGCTCTAGAACACTCATAATTATGTTGATAATAATCTTTGCGTTTAAGTGTGTTTGCATTTTTTACTGCTACTTCCGCAAATGAAACAGATTGCCGAACTCCTATATATTCTTGTGTGGTAATCGCTGCATTCAAAAGAGCACTATGTAATTTTGCAATATTCTCTCTGTATGCACTTCCATCCGTATTTTCAGCATTGATTAAATTCATCATATATGTTTTAAACCTATTAGTTTGACTTGCAATATATTCAATACATGCCTTATCATTTCCAACTGGAACTTCACCACTAAAATTATACCATGCATTAAAAGCAATCCACGCTTTCATAAATGCCGAAAAATAATCAACTTTTATATCAATCGCATCTATCCAATCTTTATATCCAGGCATCCCATATCACCTCACCTTGCATATATTACTTCTTTATCCAAAATTTCCAATGCTTTTTTCTCCAATTTATAAGCTTCATAACGTTTTTCATTAGCCTCAAGTGCAAGATCATTAATTTTTTTCTGAATATTATGATTCTTAAGCAATGGAATTGGAATATCACTTACATGATTACCATCAATCTCGTCAACAACCGCCCCATATGTATAACGCTGGATTAATGTACGACCATAATCTGAAAGTAAGAAAATATAATTATATCCCGCAATATCCTGTGATGCCGGTACTACCCGAATAATATGCTGATTTGCAGTCCAATTTTCCCAATGCTTTCCTACAAGTGCAACTTTCCCTATCGTTCCACTACAAGTAATCAATGTCATATTTTCATGCAATTCAAGTTGTTTCTCTATACGCTCTCCATGTTGTGATAACGACAAATATTTTTTATTTGAGGGATCTAATTCATATAACTGCTTTCCACCTATAAATACTCGCCCATATCCTTCGTCAACATATACTCTTTTAAAACGCCCTGGTAATATTACAGCATTGCTGATTCTTTGATCACCAATAAATGTTACTTCTTCTGCATATTTATTAAGGTGCTCTATAATTGCATCAACAATTGGAGTGTGATAAGACGCATCTAAACGATATCTCATGTCACTCAATTTAATACTAAATGTATCTACTGACGCATCTTTTTTTAAATAATCGATATCAAAGTCATCAATTGCCGGCAAATGAAGTTCATCTATCAGCATCTTTGTAGCCATGTCAATCAAATTGTTTGATTCGTCGCGAAGATTATATGAATCTCTAATAAGATTTCCTATTTTTTGTTTCAATACATCTGGAGCATCTGGAATTGGAACAGTTGCTAAATGTTCTGGCTCAATATGCGTAATTACTGCACCATAACTATTAGTAAGTAAAATCTTATTTCCAATTTTACTTTTTAAGAAAGCATATACATATCCTGCATCATCCGCATTTTTGCAATTAATTCGCAAAAGATCATGGCTAAAAATCAAACCATCCAATGTATCCGAAACGAAAGATACTTTTCCAATTGTCCCAGAACAGGTCATTAGAATTTGCCCCTTAGATACTCTCAGTGCATCAATATTCGTATCAGTAATAGCAGAAATATATCCATCGGGAGTCGGTTTTATATCCATTATAGTTGATGGCTGATAAATTGGATATTCTGATTTTTCAACCCAAATTCGTTTAAATCTTGCACCAGTATAAGATGTAGTTAGGCCCTTTTCGCCTCCAAGCATAGTAATTGGATATTTACCTTCTATAATAATTTCATGAGCTTGTTTTGCTTCTACATCATAAACACTTGCCTCTAAACGTTTTCCTCTTTTTACTATTTCTGATAGTGAAACTGTACACCATTTAACAGGCATTTCATCAATTTTAATCTCCGATTCAGAAGATTTAACAAACTTATGTGCTAAGTTTCCATTTACCATGCTATTCCCTCCTTAACTTTCCATTCAGAAAAGATTGCAGGTACATCTGGCGTCTGATCATCTTCAACTTTTCTCTTTTGCTCGTGAGCTACAGTACGATCGCCCTCTCCTGTTTCCCCCAGTACAAGAACACTGTTTTTATCCGGAATAAGAATTTCATTTCCTTCTTTATCACGTTTAAAAGTAGGATTACCACGTTTGTCATGTCCAACTTTTTCTACCATGGCCATAAAAATATTATAATCTGCCATAACCCCACTCTTTTCCTCTTCATCTTTCTGCACTGATGTTTTTTTCTGAAGGAACAAAACGGAAGTTTGAGTACCATTTCTTGGCTGAAAAGTATCTGCATGAAGATCTACACTTGCAATAATTCTATGATTTTTAATAAGCCACTCACGAATATACCCCAGACCAGGTGCCCCCAGAATATTGTCAGGAAGAACAATACCCATACGACCACCCGGCACAAGAAACTGTGTACACCGTTCAACAAATAAAATTTCCGGAGGTACTGATGCCTGTAAGCGCTCTGTCATTGTCCATGTATTATTTTTTTTATCATTTTCCCAAACATGAGCCAATTCAAACTGCTCCAAAATCGCTTTGTCTTTAATAGGAATTTTACTTCCAAACGGAGGGTTTGTGACAATTACGTCAAAGAATTCAAGCGTTTTGTAATTTCGTATAGATGTTTTATCAATCCCTAATGCATCAGATAAATCAGAGCGAAAATCCTCTGTCCACTCATGCGGTGGTAACAATGAATTAGTTTGCAATATATTTCCACTTCCATCATTGTTCATAACCATATTCATTTTTGTTGCCTTAACAAGGTCTGGATTAATGTCGAAGCCGAAATAGTTTGATTTCGCCATATCAGATATACGATCTCTGAATGCGTTTATCGCATCAGCACTCCATTTGTCTTTCACTACTCCTAATTCAGTTTCAAATTGCTTTTCAAGTTTTTCAATAACGTGAGTCATGGCATTTACAAGGAATCCTCCTGTACCACACGAACTATCCAATACCTTTTCATCAACATCCGGATTAATCATTTCAACAACCATTTTCATTACATTTCTTGGCGTAAAAAACTCTCCTCTGTCACCACGCAAATTGGCACCAACAATTTCTTCATATGCTTTACCTTTAATGTCAATATTTGTATTAAGCAAACTATATTTCTGCAATTCACTAACAATATAAGCCAAACTTCGTGGTGAAAGTTTAATCTCATCATTGATATCAAAAATTTGTTTGTACTTTTTCTTATTTTTTACTTGATCGAAAATCTTTGAAATACGTTTTTTGACCGTTAATTGTCCATCAATATTAGAACGTTCTTCGGAAGTTGCATAAAACTCTAATGGCTTAGTAATATTACGCTCATCCTCAATCTTACAGAAAATAACTTTCAACAATTCAAAAAAAGCTGGCTGTTTCTGTAATCCATCATTTACATAAATGTGATTGTGACATGTCTTAAATGTAAAAAGTAAATTATCATCATAAGCATTTTTAAGAGACGTTCTCTTAGGGCGGTTAATATCATCTAAATTGCCATCAGCAGAAGGAATATCATTATAATCCATAAAATCTATTTGGCCTTTATCATTAACATATTTGCGATACACTTCCTTTTGCTTTCCATTTGTCCACATTCCCCATTCACAATTTGGACAAGCCGACATATAAGATTTTAACTGTTCAACTCCATCTTTTGCATTCCGAGCATCAACAGCTTCTTTTTTACACTCAATAATAATTTTGACATTTTCTTGGATCTGTTCAGTACACCCTTTATCAAATATAACAATATCTGCCCGAGGTTTTCTTGAGCCAAGCTGAAGCGTATACTCAATCCTAATTTGCTTAGGCAAATATTTATGCTCATTTATGAGACGCTTTTCAATGGTTTGACGTACATACTCCTCCGGGGTATCGTTACGAAATTTTCCGTCAACATAATCACAAATTTTCCCTTCAGGAATTACAATTACTTTCGTTTCAGCCATTCTTAGTTCCTCCGTTTTTAGTCTTAGACCTTTTCTCTTTCTCTATTTTTCGATTAGATAGATAATCTTCAGCCGCTTTATTAAAAAAATCCGCCAAACTACTTCTGTCATATGCCAATGTTGCTTTTAATTCGGCATGCAGCTCATCAGGCATTCTGAACTGCACTTGTTTTGTTCTATCGCTCAACAAGTTGCACCTCCTTGATACAAATGATATCAAAATATCTTAATATCATGATATCATTTGTAACAAAATAAATCAATAAAAACAGAAAAAACTATTTTATACAATTGTACAAATCTTACTATATTTTTTTATAAAGAGCAGTCTTTCGACTGCCCTTTCTGCTCACATATATACAATCTCTTTTAACACAATTTCTTCCGCACATGCTTTTATATTATTCATTAAACCAACCCATTTCATCTGTTCCTGTATTTTCAAGCTCTCCGTCACACCCTGTCTTTCCACCATCTGTTTTACCAAGGTTTCCACCTGCTCTCTGGCCTCCTGATCGACTCGGTTCAGATGTGCTGTTAGTTCCCCCGTCATCAATAAATACTGATATCGTGCCGGTCTATGCACTTTCAGAAACTGTTTTCGCAACATTCCGTATTTACCATATGTCGATTCTTCCTCATTCACTGCCAAATCCGGCAGATAATAATCTCCATGCAGTGTGTAGCTTAATCCATTGCTTTCATCATAAATGTGCTTTTTCATCGTCTTATCTCTCCATTCCTCTATTTTTTGTTTTATTTTTCTTACGCTGTTGATTCTCCATTTCACTTTTACGGGCACCCCAAGCCAATCTTTCGTGAATACTTCCTTTGGGCATTTGCTCCATTTGCCGTTTTTCTTCTAATGCTTTCTGCTCTTGTATATCTTGCTGTACCGCATCCTCTACAACATTTTCCCCAAGGACACGCACTACCCGGTCATATCTGTCGGAAACATCCTGCAATTGCTGTTTTTCTTGACGCACTGTATCTAACTCTCTCTGAACTCGGTTATATACCTGCTTTGTTTCCTGATATTTATGTTTCCATTTTTCTACTTCTTTAGTAAGTTCTTTGACCTGGACAGCCATTGCAGCAATTTTATTTTTCATCTGGGTAAACAGTGGTTTTATTTTTTTATCCCGGTAAGTTGCTGCACGTTCTAATGCACCAGCTTCCGGAAGTAAAGTCTTTACTGTCCCATATTCCTTTATTTCCTTACTGACATTATCCATAACAGGCTGTAACCGTTCTCTGCGTTCTTCCAAGCTGCACAGATCTTTCTCAGCTTTTTCCGCACGCTTCTCAGCTTCCTCTTTATCTTTAACTGCCTGCTCCTTATCATCTTTTAAAAGCTGGATATCAGCTCTTGCTTCCGCAATCTGTGCAGTCAGTCCTTCATTCTCAGCAGTGAGATATTCTTTCTCCCGTTCCAGTGCCTGTACTTCCTTTTTACGCTCTTTCTTCTTAAAATTATAAACATCCAGATGTTCCTCATGTGTCCCTTTCTGCTCCCATTCAATTCCATATTGCCGGGCAATCTCTGCAAGCAATTCTTTTTCATGATTGATCCACTGATTCAACTCTGTATCGTGTTTGTTCCCACCTTGAAATCCCAAGCTTTTTAATGCCTGCTTCAGGGAAACCCTGGTATCCATTCCTTTCCCTTTCCAGCCAGTTACATAAGGGACAAAATCAATGTGCAAATGTGGTGTAGCTTCATCCTGGTGCAGATAACAGCTAAATACATGAAGTGTTGGATTTCGTTGCTGAAAATTCTTTACATACTCATCCAGTACTTTTACCGCCAGGTCTCCTTCTGTCGTTCCCACAGCCATATCTTCTCGATTTCCAATCTGGAAAATCACTTCATGGAACAGCTTTTCCTGCTTCCCCTGACAGATTTTTTCATAGTAGTTTGTAATCTGCCTATCCTTTCTTTTTCCTACATTGTACTGTTCCACAGAATCATCAAACAACTCTTTATATACTTCTTTCAGGTTTTCATTCTGGTAACAGATATTCAGGTGTACTCTGTCCGGGTCTACATTTTCAGCTATAAAATCCCGTCTGTTATGAGCCAGCGATCCAGTTCCAATCATGCCGCTGATCGTTCTTCTCATCATTATGCTCCTCACCTCTCCTTCTAAAAAGCGTGCCAGATATGGCACATAATTTGTATTTCCGCCAATTATGGCGATTATAAGAAATCTTCACCGGATACGGCGGTTTTGTTACTTTTGTCAAAAGTAACGCAAAAGCACTTTCGAC
>ERZ827037.2178-NODE-2178-length-17553-cov-6.247114_pt1 | contig 17553 bp, 16 predicted proteins | sample MGYA00519924_ERZ827037 | MGnify/ENA primary metagenome ERZ827037 (study PRJEB31778, sample SAMEA3449250) | human gut metagenome | biome: human gut; feature: human-associated habitat; material: faeces | place: United Kingdom | collected 2010/2012 ...
ATATGCAGATGACATTGTGCTTCTTGCAAAGAGCAAGCGAGCATCAGAGAGACTCTTGGAAAGCAGTACAAAATATCTTGAGGAGAGGCTGAAACTTACAGTCAACCGAGAAAAGAGTCGTACTGTCAGTGTATTTGCAATCCGAAATTTTAAATTCCTTGGCTTTGCATTGGGAAGGAACGGAAAAGGCATTTATGTCCGAGTTCATCCGAAGTCATGGAAGAAGTTTAAGTCTAGACTGAAGGAGTTATCTTCCCGTAAGCGATGTCAGTCAATCAAGCCAAGCCTTGAGAAAATCAAGGTGTATGCGAGGGGATGGCTTAACTACTACGGAATTGCAAGTATGAAGAACAACATAGATGACATCAACGGATGGCTCTATCACAGAATACGTATGTGTATATGGAAACAGTGGAAGAAATCGAGGACGGCGGTTAGTCCCCGCCTCCTACTCGATTATGTATCAGGAAAATGATCTGGTGGGAAGGTTAGGTAAGTGTATAAATGATAAGAAATGCAAAAAATACATCTGTATTTTTGCGGTGAAAATATGAAATAAAAAATTGTGCAAAAAATCAATGGAATGTTTGACAAGACGTGAAAAGTAAATACATGCAAAAGCATCTAAAATAAAAGCATGAAGAAACGGAAGATATCCCGGGATCCGTAAAAGGCTGTGATATTAATAAGAGGTATGATAGCCGCAGAGAACAAAAAGAAGGAGTATGGAGAAGAAAAATGGAAGAAAAGCAATTTAAACCACTTACAAAAGTGCAGTTAGTCAGTTATGGATTAGGTGACATGGCAAGCCAGTTTGTATGGACTTTTGTTGGATCTTATTTAACGGTATTTTACAGTGATATCGTGGGTCTGGCTCCGGCAGCAATATCAGCAATTATGTTGATTGCAAGAATATGGGATGCAATTAATGACCCGATGATGGGAGCGATTGCAGAAAGAACACATTCGAAATGGGGAAGATTCAGACCTTATATCGCATTTGGATGTCCGTTTCTTGCTTTGTTTGGAGTTTTGACATTTACAGCACCTTTCGGGAATGGAACAACAGGAGTAATCTGGGCAGCTGTTACATACATTATTGCAGGTATGCTCTATACACTGGTCAATATTCCATATAGTTCATTGGCAGCGGTAATGACGACAGATGCAAATGAAAGAAATATGCTTAACAGCTTCCGGTCAGCGGGGATGTTTGTAGGTATGCTGATCATTAACTTTGCAGCATCAAACTTAATGCTTGCATTTTCTGGCGGCGCAGAAGTAGCAAACAAGCATGGATATCTGATGGCAGCAGTAGTATTTAGTGTATTGTCAGTACCGTTATTTTTAATTGTATTTAAAATGTCAAGAGAAGTTGTTCCGGCAGCTCCGGGTCAAAACAAGATGACAGTAGGATCTGTTATTAAAAATCTGGTTACAAATAAATATCTGATGCTCATTTCCCTGATCATGGTATTTCAGATGACAGGATATATGGGAAGAATTGCAGTAACAGCTTTTTATGTAATTTATGATATGGGTTCATTTACATTAATTGCAATGATTATGCTAATCCCAAGTCTTGCAGGTATTGTTGGTTCACTTCTGACACCAGTTGTTTCAAAAGCAATTGGAAAGAAAAGAACATTAATGCTTGGAATGATTCTGGAAGGAATCGGACTTTTGATTGTATTCTTTTCACCGTATACAAGTCTTGGAAGCATTGTTGTTGGTCATATTATTTATGGTATTGGTGGTGTGGCAACACCGGTAATGCTTTCTATGGTTGCCGATTCCGTTGATTATTTTGATCTGAAACATGGGGTACGTACAGATGGGACTGCTTATGCGACATATGGACTTGCAAGTAAGCTTGGAAATGCGATTGGAGGAGCAGTTGGAGTATTATTATTAGCAGCTTTTGGATATGTGGCGAATGCACAGCAGACACCACAGGCACAGAATGGAATCAACATTGTAGTAAATCTGTTACCTGCAATTTTATTCTTTATTGGAACGATCATAGCATGTTTCTGGAATATGTCTGATAAAGATTTTGATGAAATCAGAGAAAAACTGGCTGAAAGAAATGCAAAAGCAGAGGAGGAAAAATAATGTCTGAGAAAAAAATAAAACGAGGAGTAGCAATCTACAGCTACTCTGGAGAATATGGAAAAACAATGAACCTGGAAGATTGCTTTAAAGATATGAACGATATGGGCGCAACAGGAATTGAAATACTTGCAAATTCACATATTGACAGCTATCCGGAATTAAGTGATGAGTATGTTGAAAAATGGAAATATCTTTGTGGCAAATATAATGTGGAACCGGCAGAATATGGTCACTGGATTGATAACCGCCTTTTTAAAGAACGCAAAATGACGATGGAAGAGGCAAAAGAAAAATTAATCAATGACTTTAAGATTGCCAATAAATTAGGATTTCATATCCTGAGAACAAAAATGGGGGTTATTAATGATCAGTTAGCACCGGAAGAAAACTGGAGAGAGATTATTGAAAGTGTATTGCCGGAAGCCGAAAAATATGATGTAGTTATGTGTCCGGAAATCCATCTGACAACAGTACTTGCAGATCAGTTTGTTACAGATTATGTAGATTTTATTAAAAAGACAGGAACAAAAAATTTTGGTTTGAATATTGATCTGTCTGTATTCCAGAACCGCTTTGATGTACCGGGAGTTGTGGTATATAACCCGGATTGTAAGCATTCTATGCCAGAAGAGATTGTTCAGTTGTTACCATATGTAAAATGCATTCATGCGAAATTTAACAAAATGGATGATGACTTTAATGAGCTTACAATTCCATATCCGGAAATTCTTGAAATTCTGAAGAGAGAAGGATGGGAAGGATATTTACTGAGCGAATACGAAGGAGCACATAAAGATGAACCGGGATATGTTTCACAGGAACTTCGTAAACATCATGTAATGATGAAGAGAATATTAGGTTATTAAGGATGGAGGCACAGATATGTTAGAGCAAAATGTAATTCAGTATAGAGGATTTCATAATATAGAGGAAGATGGAAAAATTACAGGATTTCAGATATGTGTACGTTCGGATTATTACAGAGGTGTGTGGCTTAGTCAGCTAAGACCAGGAAAAGTAGTCGTAGATGGTGTTGTATACCCGAAAGAAGATGTAATCTGGAATATTAATGATAAAGATTATACGGTACAGGAACTTGCAGAAGCAGGAAATGATTTTTGGCGTATTACAGATGTTGCAACTTTGAAAATAAAAAAAGAAGGCGGACTTTCACAGGGATTTCATGATGTTGGTGTGCGGTTTGCGGCAAGTTGTTCTTATATGCCTCCATTTATGGATATGTTTGATGAAGATGGTGATGACAGAGCATTTAATGGAGGAACATATACAAGGGAACACATGGTTATTGTATAACAGAAAAACTGTATGTGCAGGAGATACAGACAGAATAGATAGGAAAGAACAAAGACGTGCAACAGATATATTACATCTGTTGCATGACGCTATCTGGAAGAGTGAAATTGTGCAAAGAACTTAAGGAAAAGTGAAACCGGGGAAAATATTTCAGACCAGAAAATCAGTAATATATAAGACAGAAAGAAACAAAAGCACTGCAGAAGCAGGATAACAAAATAAGAGTGAAAGAATCAGAAAGAGAGGAAAAAACAATGAGTAAAACACTTCCAGTAGGAATTCAGGTGTATGGATTAAGAGATCTTCTGGAGAATACACCAGAAAATTTTAAAGAGGTTATGCAGAAGGTAAAAGAGATCGGATATGACGGAGTAGAGCTTGCAGGGCTGTACGGACTGACTCCTGAGTATGTAAAAGAAGTACTGGACGAAGTTGGACTGATCCCGATCAGCGCACATGTAGCATTCGCAGACATGATGGAGAACTTAGATCAGATCATCAAAGATTATACAACCATCGGTGTGAAATATCTGGTAATGCCATACATGGCAGAAGAGTATCGTCCGGTTAATCCAGAAGGATTCAGAAAATTCCTTCCACTTCTGAATGAAGTAGGACAGAAGATCCATGATGCAGGTATGACATTCCTTTATCACAACCATGACTTCGAGTTCGTCAAACTGGAAGATGGACAGTGGGGATATGATGCAATGTTTGATGCAATCCCACATGACAATCTGATGTCAGAGCTTGATACATGCTGGTGTGACGTAGCAACAGGAGAAGCACCGGAATTCGTTAAGAAGTACACAGACCGTATCCCGGTAGTACACCTCAAAGACTACATCAAAAAAGGTGAAGTTAAGAACATGTACAAGCTGATCGGTATCGATACAGAGGAAGAAGAAGGAGATACAGGATACTTCGGATTCCGTCCGGTCGGATTCGGACAGATGATCTGGGAGCCAGTTCTGGAAGCATCGATCGAAGCCAATGCAAAATGGGTGATCGTAGAGCAGGATGAGCACTATGAGATGGAACCACTGGAGTGCGCAAGAAGAAGCCGTGAATACCTGAAAGTACTTGGATGGTAGAAAGAATATTTTGCCTGCCATGCGTTTGTAAGAAGCTGCTGGCGGCAGTAGATATAGAAACACATATAATGAAAATATAAAGGAGACAGGAAACATGAAAGAATATAAAGAATTAAGAATCGCAATTATCGGATGCGGAATGATTTCACACAGACATATGACAGTCATCGAAAACTTAAATAAGAAAGGATATAACCTCCGCGTCGTTGCAGCAGCAGAAATTGACAAAGAAAAACTTGAAAAATGGGGCAAACAGTACGGAGTTGCAGAAGAAAACTTATATCAGGACTTCCGTGAGATGCTTAAGAGAGATGACATTGATGAAGTAGAAGTATGTGTACACAACAACCTCCATACATCTGTTGCAACAGCTGTTATGGCAGCTGGATTCGACTGCTATTCCGAGAAACCAATGGCAGCAAGCTACGCAGACGCAAAGATCCTCTACGATGCACAGAAAAAATATGGAAAGAAACTGGCAGTACAGATCAGTTCTATCTACAATCCACAGACACGTATCGCCAAGAAGATGATCGAAGAAGGAAAGCTTGGTAAAGTATACCACGTAAGAAGTGTCGGACACAGACGTCAGGGACGTCCAGGATATGATATGCCATTCTTCAGCCCTGATTTCATCAATCCTAAGGTTGGTGTACACGGACCACTGTTCGACCTTGGAATCTATCATCTGGCACAGATGCTCTACGTACTTGGTATGCCGGAACTGGAAAGCGTATATGGAATGCAGTCATGTGATTACTGGACAGATGAAAGAATCGATAAGATCACTAACCGTACAGCTCCGGTAGAAGACCTTGGTGTAGGTATGGCAAGATTTAAAGGCGGCATCTCTATGGATATCTATGAAGACTGGGCAATGCACATGGACGATATCGGAACAAGCTTTGTAGCAGGTTCTAACGGAGGTCTGAAATTCCTTGATGTAGATACAACAGGAGGCCCTCTGGCAGTACCGGAAGGCGGAGCTATCGTAGGCGGCGGAGCACTTCAGAATCCAAAACTTGAGTGGTTCGGAGTAGACGAAGACGGAAATCTCTTCGAGAATAAATTAGAGTGTGCAATCGGTGACATCACAGGACAGCAGGAACTGATGCTTCATCCAGAGATGGAGATGTACAACGACAACCAGTTACAGTGGTACTCATACTTAAGAGGAGAACTGGACGATACAACAAGAATCGATTCACCATATATCGCTATGCAGACAGCATTCCTTTCCGAAGGTGTTGTACTTTCAAGTGAACTTGGACGCAGTGTAACAGCAGATGAGATCAAACAGATGTCAAAATCAATTGCACTTCGTGAGCAGGAGACACCATTTGGAACAATTAAGTATGATTTTGATGAGTATAAACCAGAATAGATAAAATGATGGAGGATAAGACAATGGCAGAAGATATCCGTTTTGCAATTATTGGACATGGATTTATGGGTCACGAGCATGAAAAAATGCTCAGTGACTTCCCTGGAATTAAGCTTGTAGGAATCTCAGACAGAGATCCGGCGCAGCTTGAAGATGTAAAAGAAGGAATCAAAAGATACAGCAGCAACGAAGAACTGTTTGCAGACCCGGAAGTGGATGTAGTCATCATTGCGGCAAACAATAATCAGCACCATGATCTGGTACTCCAGGCAGCAGCTGCAAAAAAAGACATCATCTGTGAGAAACCAGTAGCAATGAGTCTGGAAGAACTGGATGACATGGAAAAAGCCGTCAAAGAAAACGGTGTAAAATTCACAGTACATCAGCAGCGCCGTTATGACCCGGACTTCCGTACAGCAAAAGAAGTCTATGATTCAGGTACACTTGGAAAAGTATATTCGATCAAGAACCAGCTGTATGGATTCAACGGAAATATGCATGACTGGCATGTACTGATCAGCGAAGGCGGCGGAATGCTCTATGACTGGGGTGTACATCTTCTGGATCAGGTATGCTGGATGTTCCCGGGAGCAAAATTAAAATCTGTATATGCAGATATCCGCAATGTCATCAACACAGAAGTAGATGATTATTTCCAGATCATGCTCAGGTTTGACAATGATGTTACAGCTACCGTAGAGCTTGGTACATATTATCTTGCAGACAAAGTACAGGATAAATGGTTCGAGCGCCACTGGTTCGTAGCAGGGGATAAAGGAACTGCTTACGTAGACGGATTCTTCCCGGAAGGAAAGATTGTACGTACAACAAGCCTTCTTACGAATGTAGGCGGTAAGAGAACTATGACAGCTGCAGGTCCGACAAGATCATTTGGTCCGGCACCAGAAGGAAGAATCGCAACAGAACCACTTCCAGAAGTACATACAGAGCATAGAAATTATTTTGAAAATTATATCAAAGCATATCACGGAGAAGAAGAATTCCTGGTACAGATTCCGGAAGTACGCCGTATCTTAAAACTTATGGATGCAGTACGTGAATCAGGCCGTACAGGAAAATCAATTGACTTCGAATAAGAAGGACATAACAAGATGAAAAAATATGCATTTGGAATTGATATCGGAGGAACAACCGTAAAGATCGGACTGTTTTCGACGGAGGAAAATTTAATAAAAAAATGGGAAATTCCAACCAGAAAAGATAATGGAGGAAGCTATATCTTAAGTGATATAGCAGAGTCCATTGCATCAGAACTTAAGAACCAGGGAATTGAAAAAGAAGATGTAGAAGGCATCGGAATTGATGTCCCGGGACCAGTTCTGGAAGACAGGATTGTAAATAAATGTGCCAATCTCGGATGGGGCGTTCTGGATGTAGCGGAAGAAACAACCAGACTTACGGGAATCTCAAAAGTAATGATAACAAACGATGCCAATGCAGCAACTCTTGGAGAAATGTGGAAAGGTGGCGGTCAGGGACACAAAGATCTGGTCATGATCACGCTGGGAACAGGAATTGGCGGAGGTATCGTACACGATGGAAAGATTATTTCCGGCGCGTTTGGTGCGGCCGGAGAGATTGGACACATCTGTGTGAACAAAGAAGAAACTTTTGTATGTGGATGTGGAAAATGCGGACATCTGGAGCAGTATGCTTCAGCAACAGGAATCGTAAGAAAAGCCCGGCAGGTTCTGGAATCCAGCGATCAGCCATCGATGTTAAGAGAGGCAGCTTATCTTTCCTGCAAAGAAGTCTTTGACTGTGCGAAGAAAGGCGATGATCTGTCCTTACAGATCCTGGACTTCGTAGGAGACCAGCTTGGAAACGCATGTGCCATGATCTCAGGAGTGTTTGATCCTGAAATCTATGTCATCGGAGGCGGAGTATCGAAAGCCGGAGATATATTGATTGATACGGTTCGTGAACACTTTAAAAAATATGCATTCCATGCATCAGCAGACGCAGAGTTCGTTCTTGCAACACTTGGAAATGATGCAGGAATGTATGGGGCTGTGAAGATGGTGTTATAAATATTTATCTTCCACAGAAGTGTTCCGTGTCTGCCGGGGTGTCATCCCGTAAATCTCTTTGAAGAGGCGGTTAAAAATCGTCTGATTTGTAAAACCACTTTCACTCATTACCTCAGAGATTGACATATCCGTATTCATCAGAAGACGCCCCGCATGAGAAATCCGTACCTCGTTCAGGTAACGGAGAAATGTAATGCCCATATGCTGTTTGAAAAAACGGCAGAAATATTCCCTGCTGAATCCTACCTGATTAGCAACTTCTTCCAGCGAGAGTTTTTCGGTGTAATGTTCATTTACATAAGTAATAATCTCACGCAGAGTATCATTAGACTGACTTGTGCCTGCAGTCGCTCCTGGCAGGGAATACACAGAAAAATAACGAATCAAATCAGCAAGCATCAGCAATGCCGTGCCGTCCGAACGCATGGCGCTGGTGCTTTCGTTTACAAAGGTCGGAAAGGCTCCCGACACACTCGCAAGAGTACCTGAGATGATGGATACGCCGCCCATCTTGTAATTTAACTGGTTTTTAGGTGTTGTCATTTGACAACACCTTTTTTTGAGAAGAGAAGGGGACGGGGAAAAAGCCACTTTCCCCGTCCCCAATGGCTATTCTGGCATCTTCCGGCTTCTGTATTTTTTTGGGGTGATTCCCTGGTATTCTTTGAACTTACGAATGAAATAGCTGATGTTGTCAAAGCCACAGTTAATGGCAATATCAGAAACAGACAGTGAGCTGTCATCCAAAAGGATGGCGGCTTTTTTGATGCGGTATTCATTCAGGAAGGCGAACGGTGTCTTGCCCATCTCCTGATGGAAATATCTGCAGAAATAGGTCGGGCTCATGCAGGCAATGTCAGCAAGTTCTTTTAATGTAATTTCTTCGGCGTAATGTGACCGGATAAAATCAAGCACTTCCTTCAGCTGATTCATGGAGGAGAGCTGCTTTCCAGTAGTCTGGTTCTGTATAAGAATTTCTGTGCGGAAACAGAGTTCCAGAATCTGCAGAAGACAGATCTTAATTTTGAGAAGTGCGCATTGTTCCGGGTGATGGTAATTATAGATCACTGCAAGAAAAAGCTGTCGGAGACTTTCTCGTTCTTTCTGACTGAGGGCACTGGAGATGTTGTTTGGGAAGAGTAGTTTCTTATGTGTGATTGGCTGGATGAAATTGTGCTGACAGGCATCATACAAATCAAAATTAAGTAATTGGGGATCGAAAACGATTGCATGATGCAGGGAATGGTTGTGTGCGCTTAGTTCATGCAGTTCACCAGAGTTGATGAAATAGAATTCACCGGCTTTCATTTCATAAGGGGTTCCGGAAATGATTCCGTGCATAGTTCCTTCCTCGATATAGAGAAATTCCAGTTCCTCATGCCAGTGGGCAGTAACGGAATAGAAACCGTTCTTATCTTTATGAGAATAAATCTGTAAGGGGAACATAGGGGTTCCGTGAAAATTTGTCTCTTTTAAGGAACGTGACATGAGTGATCTCCTTTCTTGTACAGACGCATGACTGAATTGTTGCATAATATTGTGTTATTTTTTGATAAAATAATGAAAGTATCTTTTTATTTTTTGTATTATACTTTGTTCGAATAAAAAAAGCAAGAAGGTGACATAAGATGGAGAAGAAATGGTGGCAGAGCAGTGTCGTTTATCAGATATATCCTCGGAGTTTTGCGGACAGCAATGGGGATGGAATGGGGGATATTCCAGGAATTACAGGGAAAATTGAATATCTGAAAAAACTGGGAGTCAATGTACTCTGGATCTGTCCAATCTATCAGTCGCCGCAGGATGACAATGGATATGATATCTCTGATTACCGTACGGTTTACCCGGAGTTTGGAACAATGGAAGATATGAAGATATTGATACAAAAATGTCAAGATAATGATATCAAAATCATTATGGATCTGGTGGTGAATCATACATCAGATGAACATCCATGGTTCATAGAAGCAAAGAAAAGTCTGGATAATCCATACCGGGACTACTACATCTGGAGGAAAGGTGAAGATGGACAGCCACCGAATGATCTGATGTCAAATTTCGGTGGAAGTGCATGGGAGTATTCGCCGGAGACGGATGAGTATTATCTGCATTTTTACAGTAAGAAACAGCCAGATCTGAACTGGGAGAATCCGAAGCTGCGACAGAAAATTTATGACATGATGAACTGGTGGCTGGATCAGGGGATTGCAGGTTTCCGTATGGATGTGATTGATCTGATTGGAAAGATACCGGATCAGAAGATCAAAGAGAATGGGCCGATGCTTCATAAATACCTGCAAGAGATGAACGAAGCGACCTTTGGTCACAGGGACAGCATGACGGTTGGTGAGTGCTGGGGGGCGACCCCGGAGATCGGAAGATTATATACTGATCCGGTAAGAAAAGAACTTAGTATGATCTTCCAGTTTGAACAGATTCAGCTGGATAAGAAACCGGGCGGACAGAGATGGGATTTGAAACCACTTTATCTGCCGGATCTGAAGTGTGTTTTCAGCAAATGGCAGACAGAGTTAGAAGGTCATGGATGGAACAGTTTATTCTGGAATAACCATGATCTCCCAAGAATCGTTTCCCGTTGGGGAAATGACGGAGACTATCGTGTCCTGTCTGCAAAAATGCTTGCGACACTGCTTCATGGAATGAAGGGGACACCGTATATCTATCAAGGGGAAGAGATCGGAATGACGAATGTTCCATTTCAGACGATTGATGAATTCCCTGATATTGAGACACAGAACATTTATCAAGAACGCCTGAAAGCGGGATTCACAGAGGAAGAGACCATGTATGCAATCCGGGCGAAGGCGAGGGATAATGCAAGGACACCGATGCAGTGGAATGTCGAAAAGAATGCAGGATTTACAGAAGGAACTCCATGGTACAGAGTCAATCCAAATTATAAGGAAATCAATGTAGAGCAGGCATTAGCGGATCCAGATTCCGTTTTCTATCATTATCAGAAATTGATCCGGCTTCGGAAAGAACATGAAGTTATGGTATACGGAACTTATCAACTGCTGTTCCCGGAGGATGAAGACCTTTATATCTATACAAGAACGCTGGAGGAGGAAAAATGGCTGATTGTCTGTAACTTTCATGAGAAGACAAGAAAGTTACAGTGTAAGAGATCCGGGCAGGTCATGCTTAGTAATTATGCAGATACGCCTGCCGCGGAAAAAATTACAGAACTCAGACCATATGAGGCGGTTATTTATCAGATGGAATCCTGGGATGCGAATCATGGAGAACGCGGACAAGATCATAGTTCTGATTTTGAAGTCGATATTGAGTTGGTGTAGTTCCGAAAGCTTTTCGAAAGACCTTGCAAAAATAATTATCATTTGAAAATCCGACCATGGAGGCGATTTCGGCAATTGTGTGATGGTGGCTCTGTAAAAGAAGCGCACAGGACTTCTGAAGACGCAGATTTGCCAGATATTTTCCGGGCGAGATTCCATAGAGATGGTTGAATTCTCTGCAAAGATGATACTTGGACAGACCGACGGCATCAGCGACTTCATCAAGGTTCAGATCTGTGTTGTAATAATTGGAATCCAGATAATTCTTGGCCAGTGTAACACGAGGTGAAGAAAGTGCCGGGTGTTCCAATGCATAATCTGCCAGATCTAAAAGAAAAGCGTAGGCTGCTTTGGAATTATCAAATACCGATGCTAACTGATTGGAAATCGCATCAGCATAGAGTTGTTTCATCTGGTCAGGTAAAGTACTGGATGCTTCCAGGTGGAAGACAGGTCCACAGGATTGATGAATGTGGTAGAGAAGAGGGAGACACTCGGAGGAAAATTCCAGATAAAGAACATCCCAGTATTCCGAATCGTCGGGTAATGAGTATTGACTGTCTCCGGGTACTTGAACAAGGAAGAGATCACCCGCCTGTTGAGGATAGGTATGGTCTGGTGTCTGGAAACTTCCTTTTCCTGAAATCGTGTACTGAAGTAATACATAAGAGTTTTTGCGGACTCGGTTATTCCAATGATAGTCATGGGAAGTGATGTGATGCATGCCGATTCCACGAAGTGTCTGGAGGGGAAGCGCAGAGGTTATATGAAAACCGACGGAACCAAAAGGCGGTTGGGCCGATGATTTTGTGTTTGTCATAAAAAGTACTCCTTTCAAAATAAATGAAGATTGCGGGGCGCAGCACGAAACAATCTGTAGAAATCTTAGTTTTGGGTTTTTATATCCGATATTATAATATAGCAATCAATAAAAAATAGCAAGAAATTACCATTTGCTAATCTGCATTACCATTGAAAGTGCGAAGAGATGGAAGTTATAATGCATTTAGTCAAGAGATGAAACGAAGCAGAATGAGAGAATGGAGGAATAGAATGCAGATCAGTTTTGAGGAAGAACAGCAGGTCTTTCATCTATACAACGATAAGATCAGTTATGTGATTCAAGTAGAAAAACAACGATATTTAAAGCATTGTTACTACGGAAAAAGAATAAAGAGATGGCATGGCGGCATCAAGGATTATTATTACGACCGTGGATTCTGTGCGAATCCGGTGGAGGAAGACAGAACATTTTCTCTGGATACACAGTTGAGGGAATTTCCGGAGTCCGGACAGGGGGACTTCCGGAGTCCGGCCTACGAACTAGAAGACAGAAATGGAGATAAAAACGCAAGATTTTTCTATAACGGCTATCGCATTCTGAGTGGAAAGATCGCTCCGGATGGTCTGCCGCATGTCTACACTGATGCGGACACCGAGGCAATGACACTGGAGATCACGCTTCAGGATAAGGTGAGAAATCAGAGAATTCTGCTATATTACACCATCTATGAAGATGCAGTGGTCACACGATTCGCAAAATGGATCAATGACGGAACAGAACCGATAGAAATCTGCCGATTCTTAAGCATGAACATGGATCTTCCAACACAGGAATATGACGTACTGACATTATCCGGTGCACATACAGAAGAGAAAAACATGTATCGACGTCCATTGTGTGCGGATTCAGTCACGATTGAAAGCAGTCGTGGAACGAGCAGCCCGCAGGCAACCCCATTTATCGGATTGTTAAGTCCTGGGACTACGGAAGAGCAAGGGGAAGTGCTGGGAGTAAACCTGATTTACAGTGGAAATTTCTATGGATGTGTTCAGTGTGGACAGTATGGAACAATCAGGGTACAGCTTGGAATTAATCCGTATCAGTTTGGATGGCAGCTTTCACCGGGAACAAGCTTCTGCACACCGGAGGCTGTACTGGTCTACAGTGAAAATGGACTCGCCGGAATGTCGAATACATTTCACAAGTTATACAGAACGCGCGTCTGCCGGGGATGGTACAGAGACCGGGAACGGCCAGTTCTATTGAATAGCTGGGAAGGTATGTATTTTGAAATCAATGAAGAGAAAATGCTGACGCTGGCGGAAGAAGCAGCGGAGCTTGGAATCGAACTTCTGGTGATGGATGATGGCTGGTTCAAGGGAAGAAATACAGATACGACTTCCTTAGGGGACTGGACGGAAGATAAGAAGAAATTTCCGGATGGCCTGCAGAGTCTTGCCGAAAAGGTGAAACAGAAGGGGATTGATTTCGGAATCTGGTTTGAACCGGAGATGATTTCAAGGGAAAGTGACCTTTACAGAGAGCATCCAGACTGGGTGATCAGAAGTCCGCTCTACGAACCGATACTCAGCCGGCATCAGCTGGTACTGGATCTGTCGAATCCGGCAGTTTGCGAATATCTGATCGATGCAGTCAGTAAGGTGTTGGTACCGGGAAATATCAGTTATGTGAAATGGGATATGAACCGGCATCTGACGGATCTTGGAAGTGCTTATCTTGACAGGAAAAATCAGAATGAACTTTCACACCGCTACGTGCTTGGACTTTACCAGGTAATGGAGACATTGACAGAACGTTTTCCACAGGTGTTGTTTGAAAGCTGTTCCAGTGGAGGTGGCAGATTCGATGCAGGAATGCTTTATTACATGCCACAGACATGGACCAGTGATAATACAGATGCGGTCTGCAGGCTGAAGATCCAGCATGGAACAAGCTTTCTGTTTCCGACAGTTACAATGGGAGCGCATGTGTCAGCATGTCCGAATCATCAGGTCGGACGGACCACACCGCTTGCTACAAGATTTGCCGTGGCGGCAGCAGGCAATCTTGGATATGAACTGGATCTGAAGAAGCTTTCAAAAGAAGAGAAGGAAGAAGTCAGAGAGCAGATTGCAGAATATAAAAGGAGACGAAGAACCGTACAGTTCGGAACTTATTACCGGCTGGCGGATTCATTTCAGGAGAATCAAAGTGCCTGGAATATTGTTTCAGAAGATGGAATGGAAGTCATCTTCACTCACGTGCAGATCCTTGCGCGGTCAGCCTACAGGGTTCCGGTGATCCGATTAAAAGGACTGGATCCGGATGCAGTTTACACAGATTGTGAGACCGGGCAGGAGTATGGCGGGGATGAACTGATGTATGCAGGAATCCGAATACCAAGAATCAGACAGGACTTTTCAAGTACAACGATGGTACTAAGAAGAGCCTGATTGAGATAGAAAAGAAATGAAACTACAGGAGGAGTTAGAATGAGTAAAGAGCAGAGTTGCCAGAATGCAGCAAGTGAACTTCTGCGTCTGGTAGGCGGAAAAGAAAATGTAATCAGCGCGGCTCACTGCGCAACCAGATTACGTCTGGTATTAAAAGATGAGAGCAAAGCAGATGTAGATGGAATTCTCAAGACAGAGCTTGTAAAAGGACAGTTTTCCACAGGCGGTCAGTTCCAGATCATCATCGGAAGTGGTACAGTAGATGAAGTATACAAATATTTTATTCAGTATGCAGACATCAAAGAAAGTACAAAAAATGAAGTGAAAAAGGCTGCTGACCAGAAGATGAATCCGGTACAGAAACTGGTAAAGATGCTGGCGGATGTATTCGTACCGATTATTCCGGCACTGGTTGCCAGCGGTCTTCTGATGGGTCTGAACAATGTCCTGACAGCAGAAGGACTTTTTGTCTCAGGAAAGTCACTTGTTGAAGCATATCCGAATATCGCAGATCTTGCATCTATGATCAATACATTTGCAAGTGCAGCATATGCATTCCTGCCAATCCTTGTAGGATTCTCAGCGACAAAGATGTTCGGTGGCAATCCTTATCTTGGAGCAGTTATGGGAATGATCATGGTATCCGGTGATCTTCTGAATGCATATTCTTATGGTACAGCCATTACAGAGGGAACGGTTCCGGTATGGCATATCGGAGCACTGACAATTGAGAAGGTTGGATATCAGGGAACTGTACTTCCGGTACTTGCAGCGGCAGCAATCCTTGCATTTATCGAGAAGAAACTTCACAAAGTAGTTCCGGAATATCTGGACAACCTCCTGACACCTGCACTTTCCGTACTCATAACAGCATTCCTTACATTTACAGTGGTAGGTGGAGTGATGCGTACAGCCGGAGACTGGATTACAAATGGTGTTCTGTGGCTCCATGATACATTAGGTGTTGTCGGTGGATTTATTTTCGGATTTATCTATGCACCATTAACAATGACAGGAATGCACCACAGTCTTCTCCCGGTTGATATCCAGCTGATTGCAGCAGGCGGATCCTTCCTCTTTGCAATCGCAGCATGCAACAATGTGGCTCAGGGTGGAGCAACACTGGCAGCAATGTTCTGTGCAAAGGATAAGAAGATGAAGAGTATCGCAGTTTCTTCCGGTATCTCAGCACTGCTTGGTATTACAGAACCAGCAATGTTCGGAGTCAACTTGAAGATGAAATATCCATTCTATGCAGCAATGTTCGGTTCTGCTGTAGGATGTGCTTATGTGACACTGACAAATGTTCAGAATATCTCCCCGGGAGCAGCAGGAATCATCGGATTCGTATGCATCAAGTCCGGCGGGATGCTGAATTATATGATCGGAATTCTGATCTCACTTGTTGTTGGATTTGCAGTGACAATGGCATTGTCCAAGCATCCGAAGTTTAAAGAAGTGTAAGCCATTGGGCCATTGGGGACGGGGAAAACGGATTTTTCCCCGTCCCCAATGGCTTTATGAAGTGGTATTTTCTGCATAGTTGTTACGTGCCTGACGAGGTGTCAGTCCGTAGATTTCTTTGAAGAGCCGATTAAAAATTGTCTGATTGCTAAAACCGCTTTTGTTCATTACTTCAGAGATTGACATATCTGTATTCATAAGGAGACGTCCCGCATGAGAAATCCGTACCTCATTCAGGTAGCGGAGGAACGTAATACCCATATGTTTTTTGAAGAAACGGCAGAAATATTCTCTGCTGAATCCAACCTGATCTGCTACTTCTTCGAGCGAAAGTTTCTCGGTATAATGTTCATTTACATACGAGATGATTTCCCGCAGAGTATCATTAGACTGGCTGGTTCCGATAGTTACTCCCGGAAGTGAGTACACAGAAAAATAACGAATCAAATCTGCAAGCATCAGCAATGCCGTGCCGTCCGAACGCATGGCGCTGGTGCTTTCGTTTTCTACATTCATACGTGTCAAATCATGTGTAAGCTGGCAGATGTGGATGTACTGGGTGGATTTCGGATCATCCAGAGGGACCGGGCGGCACTTTATATGATATAGTTCCAGATCCGGGCAGTAAACAGAGAGCCGCTTCTTGTCGACATGGATACAAAGGAACATATAGAGGTTAGAATCCGAATGTATGGAATGTACTTCTTTGGAATCAAAAACAATTAGTTGATTACGTTGAAGTGTAAGGTGTTCGTGTTCGACATGAACACGGACGGATCCGTTCAGGCAGAATAAGATCTCCATGGCTTCGTGCCAGTGTGCCGGAATGTGTGTATTTTCAAGAGCTGCCATCGATACCTGGATGCCTAGATTGCCGAGTGGGTGCAGGGTTTCGTGATATGCTTTTGCCATAATAATCTCCTTTTTACGAATGGTAAATGTCAATATCGTTGTAAAACAAGATAATTATAGCACTGGTATGAAAATAGAAACAAGGCTAAAATACAAGATGTAAACGGAAAACAAAGATAACTAATATATAGATAATAAAAAAGGAGAGGTCAATATGAGTACAGTAGCAATTAAAAATACAATGGTAATGAATAACACTGAGAAAAAGGGCAGCTTGGCAGAGCGTTTCAAAAAATATATTCTGGATAACGCAGAGTATTTTGTGGCAAGCTCAGCAATGATGTCCGGAAATGGTTATGCAGCAGCACAGATCATGAGAGATGCAAGACGTGTTGCGGCATCTAACAGATAGGAAGAATTTGTGAGAAATCGCAGATTAAAAACATAAATTATATTGTACCAGGAATCTTAATGCTGGGTGGAAGTATATATTATCCTGAAAATTATAGAAGACATTAATTTATAAAAGCATTACAAATCATTCCTCAACAGCCGTTTCCGGATCGGAGGCACTTCAATACGAATGCCTTCACAGTTTTGTAGCATAGCTTTACAAAGCCACAGTTAATGGCAATATCAGAAACAGACAGTGAGCTGTCATCCATAATGGTGTGCTACCTGTCAATAGAACAATAAAAAATAATAAATTTTTGTATCGTCAA
>ERZ827037.2180-NODE-2180-length-17535-cov-40.162128_pt1 | contig 17535 bp, 18 predicted proteins | sample MGYA00519924_ERZ827037 | MGnify/ENA primary metagenome ERZ827037 (study PRJEB31778, sample SAMEA3449250) | human gut metagenome | biome: human gut; feature: human-associated habitat; material: faeces | place: United Kingdom | collected 2010/2012 ...
GTCTGTCATATCAGCAATACGCATGGCTTGGTGCGCTTTGCAGACGGAGCAAGCAAACTCAAAGCGCAGTCATCCGTTCACTCATTGAGAACGGAACGGTGCGTGAGCGAATCACGAAAGAGCATATCCACATCATCCGTCAGTTGATAGGTGAAAGCACAAATCTTAACCAGTTGGCGAAACAGGCAAACACCTACGGATTCTTCACCGTAGCGGACAGATGCAAGGAAATGGCTCAACACATTAATCAACTTATAAAACGACTGAAAGATGATAGGTAAACAAACTAAAGGAACGTCATTCGGTGGTTGCGTCCGCTATGTCCTCAAAGAGGAAAAATCCAAGCTATTAGAAGCAGTCGGAGTAGGAGGGACACCCGAACAGATGGCAAAGCAATTTGAGTTACAAGCATTACTCAACGACAAGGTAAAGAATATTGTCGGACACACCTCGCTCAACTTCTCACCGGAAGACAGCGCAAGACTAAGGTCCGATGATGCTCTGATGCTGAGCATAGCGCACGACTATATGAAACTGATGGGTATTGAAAACACGCAATACATCATTGCCCGTCATATCGACCGAGAGCATCCGCATTGCCATATCGTTTTCAACCGAGTGAATAATGACGGCAAGACGATTAGCGACAAGAATGACTTCCGAAGGAATGAAAAAGTATGCAAAATGCTAACCGCCAAATATCGCTTGCACTTTGCTAATGGTAAAGACCATATCAAAGAGGAACGCTTACGCCCCTATGATAAGGCAAAGCATGAGATATACAAGGCATTGAAAGAAGAACTGTCCAAAGCTCATAGTTGGGATGATTTGAAAGAAGTACTTGCAGACCGGGACATTGATATGAAATTCAAGGTCAGTCGGACTACACGGGAAATGCAGGGTGTCAAGTTTGAGTACAATGGTTTTTCTTTCTCCGGTTCAAAGGTCAACCGAGAATTTAGCTACTTGAATATCGACAACCGATTGGAAGAGAATGCTTGTGCATCCTTGTTGGAGTCTGCTAAACAGAAACCGAAACAGCAAAAAGAAGAGCTACAGCAGAGCGTTTCTCATTCCGATGATAGTTTCGGTATCAGTTTCGGTTTGCTAAACGGCAGCTCATCCTACGATGCCACTGCCACAGAAGAAGCGGAGTTCAATCGCCTGATGAAAAAGAAAAAGGCTAAGCGCAAGCGAGGCTTTCATTTATAATCCATTTTTATTAACATTTTAAATTCAATTATTTATGGTACAAAAAGATTTAATTCTTGATTTTAATCTCTACTTGTGTGAGAAATTTGGCTACAGAGAAAGCTGTAGCGTGATGCAAAATGCCAACGGCTTTTGTGTGGACATCCGTGAACGTGATTTAGACTGCTATATCCGATTCTGGGAGTATAGCTGTGGAAGAGGCAACTTCCCAGACTGGTCTATCATCATTGTGCGCAGCAACTTCAAGAAGAACCAAGAAGAAAGCCTGAAAGACTTGGCTCGGTTCTTCAAGGAGTACATGCCACGCTACGGTTACAAATACCTCTGTACCGAGGACGATGACTACAAGTATTATCAGACACTTGGTTTAAAGTGTATAATGGACGGTTTTTGTCCCAATTATGCACTAGCACTGAAAGATTTGAATGTCTGATACATGGTTTTAGAGTTATGGAGGGGATTTTCCTCTCCTTAATCTTTTCAATGTACCTTATGATAAAACAGGTTCCCCAATTATAAATGTTGGTAAAAGTGTTATTACTCCATTCTCATAATGTACGCAATGATTGAGAGCGAAGAAATTACTATAAAATTCCTTCGCTCTACATATTACATCATTTCCCCAGCGATTTAAAGACTTTCGCAATACAACGCTTTTTCTGTTCCATATTTGGATGAACATATAAGTCCAATGTAGTTGATATGTTGGAATGCCCTAACAATACACTAACGGTTTTGTAGTCACAGCCAGCTTCTATACAACGAGTGGCAAAACTATGGCGAAGCCCATGATATTTTAATTTAGGAATACCCAATTTTTCCATTAATTTGCCGTAATAATTACGGTAGGTACGAGGTTCGGTTGGATATTCATCATTAGTCAAGACATAGAAATCTTCATTAACGACCTTCTTTAGTGGTTTTACCATTGCAAGAAGCTCCTTTGTCATAGGAATTTCCCGACATGAGTTTTGTGTCTTGGGAGTATTGATTACCAACTCAGTATGTTTCTTCGTTCCATCAATAATGTAAATCCGTTCAATTGTACGATTAACGGTAATCGTTCCCTCAGAAACATTGATGTCACTCCACTTCAAAGCGCAAACTTCCCCAATACGAAGTCCTGTACAAAGACTGATGTAGATACCCAGTCCGGTAAAGGAGAAATGGTTTTGAATATGATTGAGTATTTTCTTGTGATTGGCAACTGACAGTACTTCCAATTCTTTGGTTGTTGAAGAAGACGGATATTTGATGTCCCACTCTTGATAATCCATCCATTCATTTTTCACACCGAATTTCATAACCATTTTCAGAACAATCAAAATGTCTTTTACGGATTTCACACTCAGCCCATTCTCAATTTTCCGCAAAACGAAGTCTTGCACAGCCTGTTCATGGAGCGTATCACTTTCTCCAAAGTTTGGAAGAATATGATTCTCCAAGATAAGCACATAAGCAGCCATTGTGGACTGTTTCACATAAGGTTGCTTGTACTCTTTCCATGCAACCGAGATTTCTCTAATTGTCTTTTGTCTCATAATCGTATATTAATATGTTGTACATATAATTAGAGAATAATAAATCACTGATGTTCCCCATTTGAGATTCCCTGAGTTTAGTGGAGAGTGGAAGAAACATTCATTAGGTGAAATCGGTGAAACAATTATAGGTTTAACATATAAACCTTCTGATGTTGTAGATAATAACGGAATTATTGTCTTTCGTTCCTCGAATATAAAAAACGGAATGATAGACTATTCTGATTTAGTACGTGTTAATAAACATATTAAGGACAAAATCATTACGAAAGAGAATGATATTTTAGTATGTGCAAGAAATGGCAGCCAACGACTGATAGGTAAAAATGCTATAATAAAACAAGAAGATGCTAACAATACATTTGGGGCATTTATGATGGTATATCGAGCTAACGATAACCCATTTATACTTCCATTACTAAGTACAAAGAAGTATTTTTCGCAAGTGGGAGAAAATCTAGGAGCAAGAATAAATCAGATAACGACATCTGATTTTAACGGATTTGAATTCTACTTTCCTGAGAACCATGCAGAACGCACAAAAATAGCAGAGCTATTTCGACTATTGGATGAGCGTATCGCCACCCAAAACAAAATCATTGAGGATTTAAAGAAACTAAAGTGCGCAATTATTGAAAAGTTGTACACTGAAATCCAAGGTGAAGAATATTCGTATGGACAATTATTAGAGATTGTTAACGAACGTAATAAACAAATGGGATATTCCAATATCCTTTCTGCAAGCCAAGAAAAAGGCATGGTGAATAGAGAAGACCTAAATTTGGATATTCAATTTGAACATAACAATATTAGTACTTACAAAATTGTAAGAGAAGGTGATTATGTTATTCATTTGCGTTCATTTCAGGGAGGTTTCGCTTTTTCAGACAAGTTAGGTGTATGCAGTCCTGCCTATACAATACTGCGTCCAAATAGGCTTTTGGAGTTTGGTTATCTGTCCTATTATTTCATGTCTCAGAGATTTATAAAATCTCTGATAATTGTAACTTATGGTATTAGAGACGGACGTTCTATAAATGTTGAGGAATGGCTTAACATGAAAACCGTCATCCCATCAAAAGAACACCAGCTCCATATACTTAAAGTTCTTAGAAGTATTGAAGGAAAGATAAAAAACGAAGAAACGTATGCAACTTGTTTGTCAAATCAGAAGCAGTATTTACTCCAGCAGATGTTTATATGAACATTTGCTGTAACAGGTATAACTTCTGACTTCTAAGTAGAAATAAATATTTTTCTTCTTGGCTCACAAAAGACTCTATTTTATTCAGTCGTTTTGCTATTTCCATCTGTTCCTCAGTACTATGCAAGTACAATGGCATTGAGAAGAATATCTCATCTTTGATACTTACTCTATCATGCCTAACACCGGTATCGCCATTTTGGTAGACATATTTATGCCATGAATCACTTTTGAAATACCAACCAAGATATTCTACATCAATGCCATAACACCTAAAACACAAATATAATGGCGAGATAACTCCATTAGTTTCTCCATTGTACCTGTTTATCGGTCCATAAGGAGCTGTAACCGACTTGCGAGGATTATAAACGAAATCATTCTGTGATATTACAAAGTAGTTTGAGGTATTGTTTTCATTGGCAATTTCACGGTCAAATACTTCGTTTTGAGGAATGATACCCTGATTAGCAGAATTACTCAATACGTTAAAATTTTGATTGTCGGTATTCCTTCGTGTGATTTTTGCTGATACATCAGAAAGAAGAATTCGTTTTCGATGCGATTGGGTTTTGTTGTCAAAAGTGTAATCTATAATTGCGCACCTATTGAATTTGTAGTCCTTAATCAAGGGACTAAATGATTCATTATATCAGCAATATGGTAATGAAATAATGACTTCATTTTCAAAATTAGGACAATCGTATTCTGGATTGTCTGGGAAATTAGCTGATGATTTTGGAATTGGTAAGCCATATATAACATATCTAAATGTCTATTCAAACAATGTTGTAAATGAGAACGACTATCAATATGTTCGCATAAGTGATGGAGAAAAGCAGAATGTTGTCAAATATGGAGATGTATTGTTTACCCTGTCGTCAGAAACGCCCGAAGAAGTTGGAGTTGGCTCAGTTTATTTGGGAAAGGATGATGTGTATTTGAATAGTTTTTGCTTTGGTATTCATATAGAAAATAAAGGATTAGCTTATTCGCCATATCTCTCATATTACGTTTCTTCAACTCCATTTAGAAAGTTTATATACCCATTTGCACAAGGAAGTACACGGTTTAATCTTTGCAAAGCTGATTTTGAGAAAGCAGATATAAAACTGCCTTCGTTAGATAATCAGAAACACATTTATGCCATATTAAATCATATAACAGAGAAGATAGAAACTGAAAAAATGATACTTGAACGCTATACTATCCAAAAACAGTATCTACTTCGTCAGATGTTCATATAAACATCTGACGAAGTAAGTATTGCTTCTCTAAATTTAGACTTTTCAGAATTTCTTGTTCTGTAGAAAGTTTGTCATCTATTGTAAACAACAATGTTGCATATTTGAGTTGTTCAGAGTATTGTGGGCAAAATATCTTGGCTTTACCATAATCTTTGAAGTATATATGAGGTATTGCCATTCCTGTTTTATATGGTTCAAAGTTGAAAACCTTCAGTAAATAATAGAGGTAACGAAGCGAATAGCCATCTTTGACTTGCAATATATTCAAAGTTCCAGTTGGTGAACATTTACCAGTAACATAGGAAACCGTCCCAACTCCTGAACCATCTTTGATAATATAAATGGCCTCACTCAGAGTATTATAATAGTTGAGGTAGCCAACTACACCGTTTGCCCCATAAACAGGATATGCACCATTTTCACAAACATCACTTTCTTGCAGAGTAGAAGAACTACATTCCAAACATTCAGATATGTGCACATTTGGTTTGTTACTGCAAGTTATATTCTGTGCAATTCCCTTGATTAAGGACTGCAATTTGTCAATGATTTTGTTTTGGGTGGCAATACGCTCATCAAGCAAGCATAATAAGTTGACAATTTTATTTCTTTCGGATTCCTCGCCATATATTATTTTAAGCTTTTTAAGCATACTACCTGTAATGAGGGGTTGGCCTGATCCAAACACCAATCTATTTAAATTGTAATGCTGCAAATAATAATAGATGTAACGATTCCATTCTTTTGCATTAATTATAAGGGTGTTATCAGTAACACCACATGGAATGGTTGTTATTTGTAACTGACCTGCGTTTGCTCCGACACGAGCAACAAGAACTATTTCTTCATTATAGGAGGCTAGTCTTGTCATACCTATAATTCCTGTAGAACCATAAAGAGCAACTGTTCCATTACTCGTGGGCTTATCCTTGCCAGAGCAAATATTAGGTGCGATATATTGTAATTCAGTATTTTCCCACTCTCCACTAAACTCAGGGAATCTCAAATGGGGAACATTAAGGACTTTTTTATCTTTATTATCTATTGCCATAGTTGTCATTATTTTATAGGATTCAAGTCAAATGGAAGCAATGGTGTTTCATCATTACCCTCATTAAAACGGTCAAAATCCGATATGTATGATTTGTCTTGAATCAGTTTATATTTTTCGTATTCGCTATAAGCCTTATCTCTTGCTTCCTCTTGTGTTACTTTTCCGGCTGTATCGCACGGCTCGTAATCCATCGTTGCAAGATATTGTTGAAGGAACTTTTTCCAATCATCCATAGTTGAAACGATATGACGTGCAGCACGTGATTCTGCCATATCAAGAAAGGCAGTTGTGATAAGATTCAACTGGGACAATTCTGAATCTGACAGGTAATTTTTTGCGACGATGGTATCAGACTTTTGCACTCTTCCGTTAGGAGCTTTCTTCCACGTGGTAAGCCCCATATAAGGTTGCTCAGAATCAGCTCGTTGATAGATAATTTCCGCTGCCGTATGATGGGTAACGGCAAGGTGCATCATATTCTGTACCATCTTGAAGAACAACTTTGTATCTTCTGATTTCGGGTCATAATCCGCACTACATTCTGCATAAATGTCAGTTATCTTTTGGTAATATCTGCGCTCTGAGGTACGTATCTCACGAATACGCTCAAGCAAATCGTCAAAATAGTCTTTCCCGAAATGTTTGCCCTGTTTCAGTCTCTCATCATCAAGGGCATATCCTTTAATGATAAACTCTTTCAGCACTGAAGTAGCCCAAATACGGAATTGAGTAGCTTGATAGCTGTTTACTCTATACCCCACCGCCACAATAGCATCGAGGTTGTAAAATAGCGGCATACGTTCCACTTCCCGGTCTCCTTCTGTTTGAACTATCCCAATTTTTCGGATAGTTGCCTCTTTGGAAAGTTCTCCTGTTTCGTAAATTTGTCCGAGATGATAATTTATAGTTCTGACATCAACTCCAAACAAGTCCGCCATTCTTTTTTGTGACATCCAGAATGTTTCGCTGTTGAAAATGACTTCTACCCGTGCCTCCCCTTGTGCTGTTTTATACAACAATATATTAGAGCTTAGTGAATTATGCATAAGTTCTGCCATTGAGACAGATTGTGAGAAAAAGTCCCGTGCTTGTTGGACGAGCAACTTTTTACCATCAGCATTTTCCGCAATAATCATACATGCCATACGAGAGAGACGGAATATATTTACCTTGCGGAATGAGCCGTTTCCTATCTTGACCATATCAACCGCTTGGTTGAAATGTTCATCCACATTCATCCCTTTTTCTCCGGCTACTTTAATGGCTTTATCTATGACTCGTTGAAATTTCCAATAAGCAGAATAGCCCATCGCACCACAAAGGTCACGGGAACTCCAGTATTCATTCCCGTTTTCATCCTTGCGGCATATATTCTCAAATGAAGGAGTCATCTGAGGTATGTTGTCATTTTCACCCATTGCTATTACTTTTCTGAACTATTCTACCAGTCCCAATTCTTTCAGGTACACTTCAATCTCTTTGTTGAGTTCAGCACGTTTGGCTTCCAACTCCTTTATCTCTGCCATTACAGCCTTTATGTCGATAGGTTCTTCCTCTTCAAAGGTATCAACGTAACGTGGAATATTCAGATTGTAATCATTCTCGGCTATTTCTTGAAGAGAGGCAAGGTGACTGTACTTTTCTATTTCCTTGCGGTCACGATAAGTTTCGACAATCTTTTGGATATGTTGCTCACGAAGTTTGTTCTGGGTCTTTACCTTTTCAAACTCCTTGCTTGCATCAATAAACAGAATATTGTCATCTTCCTTACGACATTTCTTGAAAACAAGAATACAAGTCGGAATACTTGTACCATAGAAAATATTCGCAGGTAATCCTATAATGGCATCCACATAGTTTTTCTTTTCTATAAGGAAACGACGGATAACTCCCTCCGCATTTCCTCGAAATAGTACACCATGCGGAGCAACACAAGCCATTGTACCACCCTCGTTCAAGTGATAAATCATGTGCAGAATAAATGCATAATCGGCAGTCTTACGTGGTGCAAGCCGTCCTGCTTTGCTGAAACGATCATCAGTATTGAATTTGTCGGCAGCACTCCATTCGGCTGAGAACGGAGGATTTGCAACCACTGCATCAAACTGAGTATCACCAAAAGCATCCCATTCAAGTGTATCACCATTTTCAATCTTGAAGTTGCTGAATCTGATGCCATGAAGCAACATATTCATTCGGGCAAGGTTATAAGTTGTAGGATTCTTTTCCTGTCCATAAATATCAACTGCATTTCCAATATTAGCAGCACGAAGAAGCAACGAACCACTACCGCAAGTAGGGTCATATACATTGCGTAAACGCTGGTGTCCGATGGAAACAATTTCTGCTAAGATACGGCTGACTTCCTGCGGAGTATAGAACTCTCCAGCCTTTTTTCCGGCTCCTGCGGCAAATTGCGAAATCATATATTCGTAAGCATCACCCAAAATATCAATCTCCTGTGATGCCTCTACTCCGAAGTCTATATCATCTAATGCAAGAAGCACGTTACTAACGAGCGTGTTTTTATCGTCGGCAGTCTTGCCCAATTTAGGTGATGCCAAGTCTATATCTGAAAACAATCCGCCAAAATCTTCTTCACTATCCTGTCCTAAAGTACTGTCTTCAATACGCTTCAATGAACGTTCAAGCATAGGCAAGATATTTTCTTTACGCTTGATAGCCTCTATTACGGACGAAAACAAGAATTTCGGTTCTATGAAATAGCCGATATTCTCCAAGCATTGGTTCTTTGCTTCCTCTTGAAGTTCCACCGCATCGGCATCATCCATTTTCCACAATTCCTTAAAGGTTATTTCATCATCCACCAAGGCATTGTTGGCATACTTCTCTATTTTTTCCGACAAGTACTTATAGAAGATGAAACCTAATGTAAAATACATAAAGTCACTTGCCGACATATTGCCACGCAAACGATTTGCAACCTCCCAAAGTTGGTCACGGAGTTTCTGCTGTAATTCTTCGCTCATAATATCTTATTCCCAATTAAACGTTTTTATAATACTACGCAATCTTTCCATTATTCTCGTCAAAGCCTTTCGGGTTTTGATAAGACCGAGATGCTTCTCTTTCAATGCCTTTTGTATAATTTCAGGCTGTTCTTTTTGTAAATAGTCATACTCTTTTATGTAAAGATTAAGCACTTCGGCAGAAATTTGTTCATCATCCGCCAAATCACTCACAGCCTTATTGCGTTCTGACACAATATATTGGTTCAAACGTTCCTCTAATTCATTTGTTCCATCTGCTCTATTGCGCCCATTCATGAAGTTTTCCTTGTCTTCATCTACATTCTTTTGAATAAAGCCGTCGATGAGTTTTGCTTTGCCTCGCATTCCAGCATCCTTAATCATTGTATCAAGGATATGCTTGCGCTTTTCTGAATAATCATCGCTATATGGGTCAAGTTCCGCAATGAGTTCAAGAATATACGCTACATTGATAATATCACTATGCAGAAGTTCAAGACAGAAATCAATGTCTTCCAGCCCTTGACTATTGCCATATGGAACAGGATCTTCCGCAACAGTTGACTGTGTAGCAGGTGGGTCAATAAAACCAACCGTAATGTCGAGGTATTTACTCTTATAATCATTAAACTGCTGTTCGGTCATACCGAGGTCTTCAGCATCCTCGCTGTAATCTTCGTATATCTGGATTTCTGCATGTTTACGGATAATGTCTCTGAACGCAAGTACAAAATTCTTCTTGTCATTTTCACTTTGCAGAAGGTCTATACTACTTGGCGTTGGATATTTTTGCAGAAAATCTGTTGCCAAACCCTTGTACTCATGCTTAACTTTTTCAAACGGAGGACGTACTATATCTTCAGGATTGTCGGAATTGCTAAACAGTTTTATAGACGTATCAACATTGTTTTTCAGATCACGGAAGCATACGATTTTACCGAATCGTTTCTTCTCGTTCAACACTCGGTTGGTACGACTGAATGCTTGCAGCAAACCGTGATATTCCATATTCTTATCCACATAAAGTGTGTTCAGTTTTTTACTGTCAAAACCAGTAAGGAACATTCCCACGACAAGACAAAGGTCAAGCGGTTTCATATCCGCTTTCTTCTTTTTCATGCGCAGGTTGATGTCATCATAGTAAGCACGAAAGTTCTCTGTTGTAAAAGATGTGCCGTAGTTTTCATTATAATCATCCATAATGGATTGTAGTTCATCTGCTTCGCCCACACTTTCGCTGACATATTTTCCCGTACCCATACCAGTCTGTTCATCATCTTGACTATTATTGGCTGCGTATGTAAATACTGCACCTATACGGATTTTAGGATTCAATGATTTGAAAATCTTGTAATAGCGGATAAGTATAGGAACAGACTGTACAGCAAACAATGCGTCAAACTCTCCATCAAATGTAGATTTATTGAAGTTGTTAAGGATAAATCTTGCAATCTCCTCCATACGAGTTTGGTTATCGTTATCTACAATCTCGTTACCATGATAATACTCCACTAGGAAACCAAGCACATTTTCATCAGCAATAGCATCTTTGATGAGATATTTATGAAGACAATTGCCGAAAATTTCTTTTGTCGTATGTCCATCCACTGCATTTTCGGTAAAGATAGGTGTTCCCGTAAAACCAAAAATCTGGGCATTATCAAAGAACTTCATAATCTTTTTATGGCTATCCCCAAAATGACTACGGTGACACTCATCAAAAATCATCACGATGCGTGAATGACGGATAGCGTCAATCTTGTTGCTATACCACGTCTTACTAACTGCCGCATTAAGTTTTTGAATGGTGGTTATGATGATTTTGGAATTGCTTTGAAGTCGCTTCACGAGTTCATCCGTATTGTCGGTACTATCCACTGCACCCGGCTCAAAAGCCTCGTATTCCGATTGCGTCTGAGTATCGAGATCATGACGGTCAACAACAAACATCACCTTATCCACATCATCCAATTCTGATACAAGTTGTGCAGCCTTGAATGAGGTCAATGTTTTTCCGGCACCTGTTGTATGCCAGATATAACCATTATCATTGGAGTTTTGTACACGATCCAAAATCTTCTCTACCGCATAGAATTGGTAAGGACGAAGTACCATCAAGCACTTGTCGCCCTCATGCAGCACAATATACTTTCCTATGATTTTGCCAAGCGTACATTTTTCCAAGAAGAATACGGCAAACTTGTCCAATTCATTGAACGGATGATTGGCGGCATCTGTCCAGTTGAATGTGAACTTATACCCACTATTTGGATTATTGGCAAAATAGCGAGTGTTAACGCCATTGGATATAACAAACAACTGGATATAATCAAACAATCCGTGAAACGAAGTCTTGTGATAACGCTGTATTTGGTTGTATGCCTGTTTAAGTTCCACGCCACGACGTTTCAATTCAATCTGCACAAGTGGCAAACCATTGATTAGGATCGTCACATCATAACGGCATTTTTTACGTCCTTCCACTGTGATTTGGTTGGAAACCTGAAATTCATTCTGACACCACTGTTGCCTATTTAGAAATTCCACCCATATACGCTGTCCATCAGCCGTATCAAGCGGATATAAATCACGGAGTTTCTTTGCCTTTTCAAAGCGAGTACCACCTTCAAGGTATATGAGAATCTTCTCAAACTCTTCTGTCGTAAACTCATTGCGTCCATATTCCTCCAGCCGTTTGCGGTTATGAACCTCCAACTGCCGCTTGAAATTGGCATACAAATTATCCTCTTCTACAATTTGGACATATTCATAGTCCATTTGTTGAAGAGTGGTTATCAGTCCGGCTTCCAATGCCGCTTCACTTTGTGTTGACATATCCTTGCCCTATTATGAGTAGTTACTACTTATGCTATTAGTATTCTGACATCCAATACCTTTTCGATTTTACATAGATTGCAAATGCATCTAAAACCATCAAATCGATTCAGGTTCTATTGCAGTCTTTCTTTTTTATCGGTTATTAAATCCTTCAAATCAACTTGTAGAATCTCGGCAATCCGCTGGAGCGTTTCCAAATTAGGTTGAATCCTATTGCAAGCATAAGCATTGACCATGCTAAAACTCTTATCCAATTGTTTGGCTAACCACGTTTGAGAAATGCCTTTTTCCGAAAGGACTGCCTTTATTCTATTCAGTTTCATTCTTTAATACGATTTTATAGTGCAAATATAGCGAATTATATTCGATAATTGTGATTATTTTTGTACTTTTGCACCTACAAGGTAAATAACTTGGATTCACGCATATGACAGCCAAAGATAGAAGTAGATTACATCGAGGTTATAAACGCTTCTTACGTCAGCTAAAAACAAAGAGACAAAAAAGAAGAAAGGCTCAAATCCTATGCGAAGAGAATGCCCGCTATAATAGGAAAAATGGCGTGATTCTCTCCGTAGATCAATTGTTGTCTAACACACTTTCTCCAAGTGTTTCGTATCTACTTAACTGCATAAGCAGTCCTCTTAATTACGAATTGATAAATAAAGAGAATAATAACACTAATTGTTATGTTGAAATACCAAGACTTTTTTCTCTAATTGAAAATCCCCAAGAAAGTTATTCCGCAATCAGAAAACTGATAGTTTTGTCTTTATTTTCAAACTATCCAGAAATATTCATTGACTATACCAAATGTGATGAATTCACTCTTGAGGCTCAAGTTTTGTTAGACTTAATACTTAAGGATATATTTAGGTTTTACAATAGATGTCGAAAGAAAAAGCGCTTTAAAAAGTACGCAAAAAGGATTACAGACAGATCTACTAGGGGAAGTTCCATAAGAACCATGTTATTTTCCGTAGGTTCTTTAGCAATTCATGCAAAAAAACAAATAGAGTTTTCTCATGTTGTTCCGTATAATCTTTGCATTCATCGTTCTGAAGTTGATACTATTCGACAAGCAGAAATGAAGGACATAGACACAACTACTTTATCTGACTATGTTGATACTTGTTTGTCAAAAATGGGTCGTAATTTAGAAGATGAGCAAATAGATGATTTATGTACCGTTATTGGAGAAATTCTCATTAATGCAGAAGAACATTCTTCTACGAAATGTCGCTATTCGATAGGATATTTTGAAGAACAAGAAATAGATGGAGAAAAAGTTGGAGTATTCCAACTAGTCATAATGAATTTAGGAATGTCGATTTACGAGAAATTCAAAGATGAAAATTGCCCAAATCCTATTATATCTGATAAGATGAAGGAGTTGTCAAAACAATACACACACAAAGGATTCCTAAAAAAGAAAGAATTTGAAGAAGAAACTTTATGGACACTATATTCTCTACAAGATGGAGTTACTTCAGTATCCCCAGAAAAATATAAAAATAGAGGAAATGGCTCTTTGCGCTTTATCGAAAGTTTTTACAACTTAAAAGGTTGCAACGCATCAAAATTATCAAAGATGACGTTACAATCGGGAAAAGCAAATATTGTATTTGACGGTAAATATCCAGTAACAGAATCTATGGTAAAAGGAGAAAAATATAGAGTCCTTACATTTAACAGCTCTGGAAATATTGAAGACAAACCTGATAATAAATACGTTAAATGTAGCGAGTTCTTTTTCCCTGGCACATTTATTCACGCATATATATATTTATAATTATGAAACAAAGTAAAGATAATATTATCAATTTAGAAGACTTTAGGGTCAAACGTGGCAATATTGTTTCTAAGGTTTTCACAGGTAGAGATCGAGGAGTCTATGTGAGAGAAAACTCACATATTGATGATATTGATTCTAAATATGAAACAATAGAGATCATTATTCCCGAAAATATCAAATCTATCAACCCCTCATTTTTTGAGGAGTTATTCAGAAATGTTGTCACAAAACATGGTAGGGATGAGTTTATGAACAAATACAAATTCCGTTCTTTGGGAACTTATAAATACGAAAGGACGTTATCAGAAGCCATTCAACGAATATTAAGAAATAACACTGCAATTGGATAATTATGGATACTTTACAATTGGTTATTGATTCTATTTCTAAAATAGCAATTATACCACAAAGCATTAGTCAAGGAATTTCACCACAACCTATTGCTTGTCTTGATGCGTTACATAAATTGGGAGTTGTATTAATCGCTTTATTTAATCTTATATTTTCTATTTATCTATACAAAACAAATAAAATAAACCAGAAAATAAAAGACATGAAAGTTAATAGACAAAATCTATTAAACATATTGATTCTCAACCACAAATTAAATGATTTCTATAAGATATTCGCCTGTATTCATACAGAATGTCAAATCCTTTTAAATACAGAAATAGGTGAGGAAAAACGAAAAGAACAAGCAAATGGAAAACTGGAAGAGCTATTTATTCAACTTAATTTAGAATTTATTACTACTCTACGAGCTGTTGACATAAAATTAAGTGATGAGATTTTATCTATTTCTGATACTCTACAAAGTAAATTATCCGAAAATATTTTTGATAATGGCGTAAATTTGCATGTTAGAGACAAATATGATGAATTGATTCAAACCCCCATTTCGAATGCAGAAATAGAAATACTAAAAAAACTATACGAGTTTTCGTAATTCAATACTAAGTGATATGTTAAGAATCAAATTATCACAAATGACACGAAAGCGTATTTAATTAGCAGAGATCAAACATGGATATATTTAGTGAATACATGAATGACGAAAACATCGAAAAAATGCGAAAGAGCTAAGCTCTGGCGAGCATCTATCGGGTTACAAGCAGTTGACAATCTGCGTGTATCCAGCTTTCTCATTGAGACTGCACGTAAACATATAGAAGGGCTTATTTCTATGGATGAGGTTCATAAAATGATAGATGAGCATTATGCACAAAAACGCAAGCAATCAAAACCAGATTGAATACTCACCTATCAGTATTATCGCCTTTCAGTTATTCGAAATTTTCGAATAACTGTCCCTCCGATGTACCATAAAAGCTACAAGGAAGAATATTCTAAGCATTGTGTATTTTACCGTTTTATAGTCTTTGTTAAAGCCTCGCAAGCCGTCCTTTCAATAATTCGCCATACTTTTCTTTTAATTCAGCACTTAGGAAAGAGTTTTGAATGATAGTCTCAAACTTGGGCAATAGTTTGATATATTTATTTATCAGTCGTTCTACAATCACATTCTCTATACCTAGCATGGAAGCTGATCGAATAAAATCCTCTCTTTGAAGCTTTTTCTTCCGACCATTCAAAGTCAATGCCAACTCTTCGTCATCCTTGGGATTGATGATAGCCGCATTTAGCAAATCATAAGCAGGGGTTAAACGTATCTTATCCGCCACCTCATACAAAGAGAAGTTTTTCAAGTGCATGTCGTTATTCCCTGTCAACCAAGAGAAAAGCACCAACTCAAAGAAATTGGTAACATCCATCTTTGGTAAAGACGAGTATTTCAAAACGACCTTGCCGACACGTTCATAACTGCTCTTGTATTTGTGCTCTGTTTGCCTTTCCGTCAGTTGGCACATATCTTCCATCGCAATCTTCTCTCCGGTAGAAGTCCTGTCTATCCGGCGGGTAAGATAGCATAGCGTATCATCTGCCATCCGCATCAGCGTATGAGGAACAACCTCAATACGTGCCACCTCAGCAAGGTGCATGGTTAAATCCTCAACCTCAGGCATCATTTCATATTGCGAGGTCTGTGGTTTACAAATATAACCGCCCCATAGCCCGACAATAGTCAATCTTTTACAGCCCTCATGTTCCTTCAAATGCAAGGATAATTTCGGCTGAACACCGGTCAAAGAGGTTTGTTCTTGAATGATTTGCAGAGCAAGCTGATCAAGTTGTTCTGTCGTATAATCAAGAACAGGCAATGTCGTTGTTCCGAAAAACTTTTTTATGCAAGCCGTGTGCATGTCCTTTTCCCCCTTTAAGAGCGGACGATAACAATATAAGCAATTACACATGGCTTCCCTCCTTTTCTTCCAATGGAATAACGCTTACTGCTCCGATACAATCCTTGCAGCATGTCAGCAACAACGACATCCGGTCAAGAATACTGATGTCTGTATTCCTCAACGCAACATCCAACAACCATCCTTCAGGAATCAAACCATCGAAAAATGGAAATAGTACATGACTTGTATATGCTTCCTCCTGTAAAGGCAATGTCATGCTAACCGCCTTTGCCGTTTCCGAAGAGAGATATTCCGGCAAATAGCGGAATTCATACCCGGCATCATTTTCTGTCAGAATACCTGCCAATTGGTCTTTGTAAAATATATGGGCTTGTCTCATTGATTATCAGTTTTAGAAGTGGCAACCATTTCATAATTGAAAAAGGCAAGGAGCTGGTTCACTTTATCGAGACGTAGCGTTTCCTTGCCCTGTTCAAGGTCTCGCACAAAGCGCAATCCTACTCCCGACTTCAACGAGAGTTCTTCTTGCGTCAGATTATATTGCTTTCGCAACATTTTGACCGTAGTAGAAAGATTATTCATAGCATCATACTTTATACCTTTTCGGGTACAAAGTTAGCATAAATATTCGATATTATATCAGTATGGGTATAATTTATTGTTTCACCACTGCAATTATATCAGACAGGGTATAATTCAATGAGGATTGAGATGTTAATACTAAGGCTAAAAACAAGTACAACGCAATGGTTCTACACTTTTCCAAGCGAATAATTCAGATTTGCTGCACTTTTTCCAGCGAATAACGCCCAAATGAAAACACTTTTTCAGACGAATAAATCATGTATTACCACATTTATTCAAGCCAATCATATATTTTCGTGCAAAATTTCAGTGCAAACCACAGAAATTCCAAGAAAACCACTACCTTTGCATTCAACAAGCGTTCTGTAACATACCTGCGGAAATGCCCTATCACTCAACACATTGTATCTGATAGCGGACATTCCACAAAAGGACTGAAAAGAGGCGGTACAACACGTATATGCAATACCATGAAATACAGCGGTTTGCATTTGTCCCCACATTCTGTGTATTTGTCAAAACAGAGGTTGTACCGATTAAAATGAATGGTCGCTGATAATCAATGATGTAAATATGCTGCATCGGCAAATAAATCTAATCATATATACCCAGTTATCCCCAAAGCGAAAACGATGAGAGATTTTTCTTTATAGCTAGCTTAGGATGTTCAGTTCTCCTATCTCCCATTTCAAAACAAAGGCTGTCCATTATCTAATATGTGACAGCCTTTCTATGAAAGTTTTCTTCAGATAAATATCATACTTTTTTCATAAACTCCTTCGGTGTTTTTCCAAAATACTCCTTA
>ERZ827037.2186-NODE-2186-length-17498-cov-11.956716_pt1 | contig 17498 bp, 16 predicted proteins | sample MGYA00519924_ERZ827037 | MGnify/ENA primary metagenome ERZ827037 (study PRJEB31778, sample SAMEA3449250) | human gut metagenome | biome: human gut; feature: human-associated habitat; material: faeces | place: United Kingdom | collected 2010/2012 ...
AACGATAATGCCGATGCAATGTTATACTTGCCCGGAGGAGGAGCAATGCTTTTTTTAACTGATGTAGATCATGTGAGCTTTGAAAAAGCAAACGAGACACGGCAAAATAACCTCCAATCGGCTACCGTGTCCCTGCAAGTCGTCATTAGTTTGTGTAAACGCAAAGAAACGGCGGCTCTGATTTCTCAAAACCGCCGTTAGGATAATAACTTAAAATAGGCGCGCAAAATCACCTGCCCAAACCAACGGTTTTTTTCTTTTCCCTTAGTCGGGGCAGGTTCATACTCTATAATTATTCTTTTAGCCGTTCGCTCTGTTCCTGACACCTCGCTGCTTCTCATTGGTCTTAGCGTCACACGAATGCATCCGGAAATCATGCATTGCAAGACGGCTGTCTTTGTCTGCCAGACACTGTCTCACCAGTTTCTGCATTCGGTTGATCTCCACATCGTCCGTGATCACCGGATCCAGATGGATCACCAGATTCGTTCCGTATTCTTCCAGACATTTCCGCTCGATCTGATCCACCACCTCATGACATGCCCGCAGATTGTCGTCTTTGTCAAATTCCACATGAATGCTTGCATACCGTTTTCCCGGACCATAATCGTGCACCATCAGGTCATGACAGCCAAGTACCATCGGATACGTCATGATCTCCTGTGTCAGTTCTTTTCGAAAGTCGGATTTCACACCTTCCCGAGAAGCGGGAAATCGTATCTCTTGCAAGACCGATGCCGCTCCAGAGGATAAAGACAGCGACCAGAATTCCCATGATCCCGTCCACTTTCCATCCAGTTGCATGTTCCACGAGCGCAGCAATCAGAACGGCTGTTGTTGTCAGTACATCATTTCTGCTGTCCGCCGCGGTAGCCAGCAGAGTCGTGGAATCAATCCTTTTCCCCATCCGGGTGTTAAAGATCATCATTTCCGCTTTCACCAGGATCGATGCGATCAGGACAATCATCGAAAGCAGAGAAAATTCAACTGTCACCGGATGAAGCACCTTCTCCAAGGAACTTTTTGCCAGTTCAAATCCGATAAATAAGATCATCACTGCCACCGTAAGACTTGCCAGATACTCGAATCTGGCATGTCCGTACGGGTGTTCTTTATCCGCCGGTTTCTCCGCCAGTTTGAATCCGGTCAGTGTCACGATCGAACTTGCCGCATCGGACAAGTTGTTTAATCCGTCCGCCGTAATCGACATGGAACCGGCAAGTTTTCCGACCGCCAGCTTGCTTCCCGCAAGACAGACATTACACACAATCCCCACCAGACCGGACAGCTTTCCAAGCGTTGCACGTTTTGCAGAATCATTTTTTTGTTTCATAAGTTTTACCTCAATTTTTTAACTTATGCCTGCAACATTTTTTCTGTTATTCTCCCGTGCTTTTTGAATGTTTTCTTTGCTGTATTTTGCATTCTGACTGATAAACCATCGAAATTGGATTCATCATCACTCTTTTTCACACTAAAAAACACCCATGGGACAATATAAGTAAACTACTGTCCCACAGATGTCGCTTTCTCATCTGCTGCCCTCACCGGGCCCGGCCCCATGGATCTCCATCGCCTGCTCAGTTTGTACTGTAGATTGATATGCAGTGCAAATTGCGTTTCGAGTATCTTATCATACCTTTTGAGGGTTGGCAAGAGCCTTCAAATTCGAACTTTTGTTAGTCGACGATATTATTTTAGCTCAATGTTTCTATCAGTTCGTTTCCATATCATTCAATTCTTTTCATATTAACAAGACTTTCAAATACTCCTCCAGAAATGCTTTCATCAGTAACATTTTACATTTTTTGTATTAACAATCCCCTCAAACACTGCCAGTATTCCGCTTTACTCATTGCGTGTTTTAAATTCTTCTGTATTAACAAGACTCTCAAACATATCAACCTGTATGTAGTACTCTTCCGTCGTTTTGAATCCTTCCGTATTAACAAGACTCTCAAACCCACCATCATCATATTATTTCTTGGCATACGTTTTGAATCCTTCCGTATTAACAAGACTTTCAAACTACTGATTACAAGAAGATAAGGTCTTGGTTGTTTTGAATCCTTCCGTATTAACAAGACTCTCAAACTCTCATTGATGATCAGATGGATATGCCAGGGTTTTGAATCCTTCCGTATTAACAAGACTCTCAAACAGATAGATAGCTATCAGAACTCAGACTCGAGTTTTGAATCCTTCCGTATTAACAAGACTCTCAAACACGTGATAGATTTGGTAATTCCGTTTCCAGTTTTGAATCCTTCCGTATTAACAAGACTCTCAAACCCAGTCTTTCTGATTCAGAGTTTTTGTTCAGTTTTGAATCCTTCCGTATTAACAAGACTCTCAAACTAGAACCTCTATTTGTTTCTTTAGTTTTCCGTTTTGAATCCTTCCGTATTAACAAGACTCTCAAACGGGTTATGGATCATCAAGAAGGCGTTTGAAGTTTTGAATCCTTCCGTATTAACAAGACTCTCAAACACACTCGCCGTGTGGCAGGAGGGGAAAGCAGTTTTGAATCCTTCCGTATTAACAAGACTCTCAAACGCATATTCCATAAATGGTTACGATTCAGGAGTTTTGAATCCTTCCGTATTAACAAGACTCTCAAACCTCAAATCAGGTTCTCACCGAGCCTTACCATCCAACGACAGATGGCTGTTAATATGATAGATCTAATATGCAAAGGTCTTTATCCAGAATAACATATCTGTCTCCTCCTATGGGATCTGTTTTGATTCCTTCCAGATTCATGAGAGACAGCTTCGTGTAAAAACAGTGCTTATAGATTTCTTTCAATTCCTCTATACTAAAATACTGCTTGAGATTCAGCACAAATACGATATCTACGTTGCATATCATTTTCACTGCTCTCAAATAATCTATAAATTTTTCAGCAAAATTATCATAACACGAATCCATATGTACATTACAATATTTTACCAGCCCTGTTGCCTGAAAATCAACATCTAATGTTAAATTATATTCTGAATAATTTATAATTTTCTCCACAAATTGTAAGATCTGCTGATTCACTACGGCATACTCTTCCGAATAATCCGAAGAAATCTTTTCTGACAGATTTTTATAAATCTGAGACACAATCCTTTTCTCATCACATGTTACCCCTAATGGATTCGCAATTACGACTGCTTTTTTCTCCAAAAGAAGTTCCTTTTCAGCATTCGAAAGAATAAATTCTCCTTCTTCCCCCTCTACCTGCTTGCTCAGATTATACACAACTTCTGAAAATCGTTCCGGTGATTCAATAGTCAGATTCAGTACCTGATTTTCCAAAAATTCCAATTCCAGTCCTAATCTTGCATTCACAAGTTTCATATAATTACCACTCTTTCATCTGAATCTAAAATTTCACTTTTTTTCGTACCAACGATAAATTCCATTTTCCCAAATTGCTTTTCTGTTATCTTCAACACCTGAACCAATCCATCTGCCGGTTTATTTTTCTTTATATTTTCTATAATAGATTCTGCCATGATTGAATTTTGAGCAAGTTTACAGTAAACCGACTCCTGCATCATCAAAAATCCGGATTTTATAAGATACGTGTGAAAATCTCTGTAATCTTTTCTGTTTGCGCTGGTAATAACCGGTAAATCAAAAAATACCATTACTCTCATATATCTATAACTCATTTGTCCTGTAAAATTTTATCTGTGATACATCATTATCATTCAATGCATCAAATACACTCTTGGTATAAATTTTAATCGCATTGGTCAGATACTCATTTCGGTTTCCTATAATGACTTCTTCTTTTAACAATGAAATCATTTCATACTTTTGTTCCTTTTCAAAAAATGAAAATCCCATCTTTTTTACCTTCATATCCACAATCGGTCGAAACGGTTCCATCAAATCACATGCCAGATTAAACTGATTAAAAACATTATCGTGAAACAGTCCCAACTGTGTGATATATCCATTCGCCACCACACAACGATTAAATGTTGATAACAGCAACGAATATCCATAATTTAGTGCTGCATTAGTCACATTCTCCGCACTTCTGGTAAAATCCATCCCAAATAACGCGTTAAAATACACCTTTGCAGCATGCCCTTCTCGATTTGTAGCATCACCAAATTCAATCTCATTGATATACTCATACAGCTGCTCTGCTTCACCACGATTCCAGTAATTCAGATGCAACGCCTGTTTCCGTATCTTCTCAGCTACAATCTCTGTCCAGACATGCTTCTTTATTTCTTCCGACCATGCAATCTGATTTCTTACTTTCAGTGAAGTATCATGCGCTCCGTAATAGCCGATTAATTCTGAAGACGGATTTCGTTTTTCATCACAGAAAATCACTTTTATTTTCTTCTTCGTCAACTCACATAAAAGAGCGGCGGTCAGCGAAACAGCTGTTGATTCTATCATTAAAATTTCAATTTCCGAGAGATGGATCTTAATCGCCTCTTCTTTTCTTATCACCAGATATCCCATCTGGTAATCCAGTTTTGCTGTACTGGATATGATCACTGTCCGCCAGCTCATAGTATGCCTCCTGTTTTTATTGATTCAGTAAATCAATTTCTTTTTTATATAATCCCGTAACAGAATAATGTATCAGTTTCAGTTCCTTTGCCTCTGTCATATTACCGGAAATTCTGATTCTTCCAACCTCTTTCGGACCTCCGATATCTGTCAGCGAAAATGTTCCCCTGTTGAATGATGTATACAAAACAAGATTATATAATATTTTTATCTGATGTACCAAATCAAGACTTTCAAATTTATCTTCACCTTTTTCAAGAATATCACCGATACTCCGAGGATGATTTCTGTAAATAGAATTCACATGTTTGTCTGTAAGTTCTCTGTACAGTTTTAAGTTATTCTCTATGGTTACTTTCTCCGACAATCTTGGCTCTGTTTTCTTCCGTTCTGATAAAATAATTTCATTATATGCTTTTTCCAGTTTTGATACATATTGAATATATTTATTCTCCAGGCACATCGGAGTCGCATTAGAAAATTCGATATTCTTTCTTGCATCCATTCCTATAACGTACAACAAATATCCATTATACTTAATAAGCGAATTCTTCTTTATCTTACCTGCAATCACCCTTGGATTCTTATAACCGTTTTTCTCAAGAAATTCTATAAGATCACTCTCTTTTTTGATCTGTGAAGCATAATAACTCTGTACTACCTCAAAGCATCTCTTTCTCTTCTTTTCCGATCCATGTTCTATAAAAGTAAAATAGGCTGGCTTCAGGGAGGTATATCCACCATATTTTTCTACGTTCTGCAATTTTGTATCCTTCACTTTCAAAGGAACATAATTTCCCGCTTTGGCGGAGTATTTTCCAACCGGCTGTATATTGAACAATTCACCTTTCTGCTCAAACGCCTGCCTTGTAATCAACGGTGTGTTTTTGCACATAACTTCACTTACCACCTGCATCGTTCCTGGTTTATGATTTTTTTGTACACTCCATGCGATTTCTCCATTTCTTACCACATCGTTCTCGAACATCTTAGACAGGTTATAATTATATTTGTTACTGCTTCTCTGAACTTCATTTTTAATAAAATTCATCGGATTTCTTGTGAATTTTGTGTAGTAAACATTACCCACTACAATATTTAAATACGCATCTTTTGCATGATGATGCTCATTTACCAGCCGGCTTTTAAGAAATGACTGTTTTCTAAAACCAGAAACATTCCTTGCTTTGACATACACAATCTCTGCTTCCGGCATCATTGCTTTGAAAAGATCTGCGATTCCTTTTGTTCCCTGTGCAGTCTCTACCAGCTGTCTGGCAATAAATCCTGCCAGCTGTTCATCTGTCAGAGGTGTGCTGGCAGTCAACCGGTTATATTTTTCATCATTCATAAATCCCCGTTTATGCAATGATGACCAAAGTTCCCAAACTTTAGGATTGCTTCTGACCTTTTCCGGCAATGGATAATCATTCTTTTTTTCATCCTGATTTATTTTCTTGGATACTAATACCAGATTGTTATCGATATTGTTATCATTTGTCAAACTTCTTGGATAAATATGGTCAATATCATATCTGTTATCTGTAAACAATTCTTCTATATCAATTTCTTCTCCCGTATATGCATCTTTTCCCATCTGAAGATAATACAAATACAGCTTTTTACTATTTAGGCTACCGGATGCACCTGCATTTTTTATTTCCGATGTCCAATCTCTGCTTTCCCGAATATTTTCATATAGTTTTAAAAGTCTTTTTTCTCTCGATGCTTTTCTTCCCGGTTCACCTTTTTCTTCTTCTGTTCTTGTCATTTCTATAAAAATACGTTTCGGATTATGTCTCATTATCTGCGTAATCTCTTGTAAAGCCAATACTGTTTGCCAGATCATTCTTTTTACTGGTGCACTGTAATAGTAATCTTTCAGATCTTCAAACTGAAACTCATGCAAAGATTTTTCCAAAACCCGTTTTCTGCCTTCCAATTCGTCTCTGAAAGTGAATTCTTCACTGTTAATCAGTTCCATAAAATTGAGATTGTATTCCCACATGGCGCGGATCAGAGAAATGATCTCCCCTGTATGTTTATCACAACCATTGAGACACAACAGATTTTTTGAAAGTCTTGCCCAGTCTTTAAACTTATATCCCGCAATTCTCTTTGCCTGAACGTCTGTAATAATTCCACTTGAAATATACTGCTTCAGTTTTTTTCGAAACATAGATTTCGAATCACCATAAATTGTTCCATAATATATCATTTCTTCTGCTGCATTTCGTATCGCTTCTTCTCTTAATTTCTCACCAAAAACAGCATACATCTTTCCATATGAACCTAAATATGCATGAATTTCTCTATCAATACCTGAGATTTCTGATTCATCTGAGATGAGTCCACGATTCAGCAAATAAGAACTCAAAACTTTTTTCGTTACCTTCTTACCCAATCGGGATCCCATAAAAATATCCTGATAAATATCCTGTTTTAATTCCGGAACGATTCGTTTTCCGTTGATTTGCAGATTATTTATTTCATTTAAAACGCAATATCGCTCATACAGCAACGACTGTTTCGGTAATACCTTTTCCCCTGACAGATATGTACATTCCCTGACCAGATTCGTGATAAAACGCTCTGATGTTTTTTCCATGTCGAGCTTTTGTTCCATATTCCACGGCAGGATCTGTCCCTCTTCCCGGATTTCTGCCCATCCGTTTTGGGAGCCTTTGCCAACCGGTCCGACGTAATACGGAATATTCTTTGAAAATAACATCAGAATTCTCTCAGACACCGTGTATCCGCTGCTGTCTTTTTCTTTCAAAAAAGGAAGATGATTTTCTGCATTTTCAAGAATCTTTTTCAGTTCTTTTCGATGTACCTGGTTGGGAATGACTCCATTTGCACCGGTAATCTGCTTTGGCAAAAAAGCTTCTAATTCAATCTCCTTTAGAATCTTTTCTGCCTCTGCATCCTCAACTCCCTTCAGATCCTTTTTTATTCTTGCATAAAGATCTTCTTTCCCTCTTTTTTTCATATTTCTCCGATACTTTTTGGTTGCTGCCAGAGAATTCTCTGCATTTAATGAATTGCAGTATGCAGAATATGTTCCGTCTTCACTGGATCGAAACATAATGTTGTATTTTTCCTGGCTTAAATTATTCTTATATACCTTTTTCAAAAGTATCAGGTCTTCTTTGTGTTTATCGTACATCTCTACTCTGGCATCAGAAAGATACTCAAATCCTTTTAATACCGACTGCAACTGACTGTAATCATACAATTGTTTCATATATTCTATGATTGCATAATTATCCTCTCCAACTGCAACTTCAATTTCTTCTTTTTCGTCCTCAAACGATGCCTGTTGAAATGCGATCTTTATCTTTTCCTCTGCCTCAATTCTAAAGAGTACCCTGGCATCTGCCTCCATTCCACACAGACATTTTACAAGTTCTGTTTGTTCTTTATTTGATTTTTTAATTCCAAGCAACGAACTGATTTTATCTTTTTTGGTGCTTCTTGAGATGCCTTTATCCGCTAAGATTTCTATTACTTCTGTATAGGAAATCTTAGCTGTAGATTCTTCCATTGAATCATATAAATAATTCATTACTGTTTCCCCGGCATCTTTTACCATTTCAAAATTCACATCACCGGAATCTGTATTCAAAAGAAAGTGTCCACGATATTCAAACATATTAATGATTGCCAGATATAACAATCTGGAATATCGCTCCTCACTTGATATTTCATCTTTTAAAAGTGCCTGTCTCAGATGAAAAACCGTCGGATACTCTTTATAATATTCCTTATCCCCGTAATTTGGCTCCGCAAAAAGGCTATCCTTTGTCAGCAATCTGGAATCTTTATCTTCTCGATAATATTTGCTGTTATCCTGTCTAATATAAAAAAGAGGATCATGTTCCAACACATCATCTGCAAAATAAGAACGAATCAATCCAATTCTGACCTGATGACGTTGTAATCTTCTCTTGGAAATTCTATGCGTTCTTCTTTCCAATTGTGGATGGGCAGTCTCGTATTCTCTTACAAACCAGAAATCTTTTCCTTTAACTTTTAACAAATGATACTGTGGATCTGTAACCGCTACGCCAAGCGATCCTGTACCCATATCCAATCCAACATAATAATCTGCTTTTCTATCTGAATTCATAATAGAACCCTCCAAAAATATGATTGACATTCAACGTATTCAATGCTATGTTTATATTGTATTAACAAGACGAGTTCAAATAAGGGGAAACCCGAAATCGTCATTTGACACCGCAGGGTGCGGTAAAAAAAGTCGTGTAACACGGCTTTTTTATTTTCACTATTCTACCATATTCTCGATAATATGACTATTATTTTATGTAATTCGCATGTTTTTTTATGATATCTGCATAATATTTTTCATTTTTATATAAGAAAAAGCGTCTGCTATCTCACAGACGCTTAATATTCTATACTTTATGATTTTTTCAAAACATCTTACAGATCCCCCAGCGTCTCTCCCAGTGCCAGTACCGCGTTTCGCACACATTCCGGGCACTCGCAGAGGACTTTTCCGGTTTCAGCGCCTTTGAGTTCCTTGCAGATGGTAGCTCCGCTTTTTTCGGAAAATTTCTGCAAGATTTCTCTGGAAAATCTTGGTGTTCCTTTTCCTTCCGTCAGGACACCCGCCGTCATAACTGCACCGATCAGTGCCCCACAGGTACTCTCCAGACTTCCCATCCCCGCCGCAAATCCTGCTGTCAGTTCCATCAGTTCTTTTTCGTCTGTGGAAATCTTATCTTCAAATACCTTGATCACCGCCTGCGTGCAGTTGCACGCTCCTGTCGCTTTATATTGTGCAGCCTGGGCTGCACGTTCTTCAATCGTCATCTTTTGTGTTCTCCTTTATTTTATGTAAAAGAAAAATCTTTCTTATCTACATAATAAATGGTTTACACTTTTAGTCAATGCAGGATTGTATACATCTTTTCCGGGAACTGGTGCCGGTTGTTTTCCTGCACCGTAAATTTCACATTACATTTTCCCCATTTTGTAGCCTCATAGAGTTGTTTCGCCATCGGAAGACAGTCATCATCCTCCGAACCGCAGAAAATCCGAAGCGCAATATTCTTTTCCCTGATTGCAGAAACCACAGTTTCCGCATGCTCCTCCAGAACCGGGATCCACGGGCCTTGCAGGATTATCAGATCACAGCACACAGATGTAAATGCTATTGCGCGTAAAAGCATATCGCATCCACCTGAGAATCCACCACATGCGATGCTCTCATATTCTTTCTTTTGCACCATTTTCATCGCTCCTGCCACCGGTAAGTAAGAACGCATGTCATAACTCCAACGATACGTTCCATATCCGTCCGGTTCAGCGCAACGAAAGGATACGCTTTGGAAAGCAATCCTGAAAAGTGAAAAAACATATGATGAGATTCTGAGTTATATAGAGTCAGGTGATGGAGTCGCTGACGAGTAATAAAATCCGCGCTTTGTGCAATTTATACAAAGCGTGGATTTTTAGGTGTAAAATTCGTGGAAGTTAAGAAATGTGCTTTGCAGGAAAGCAATTTCCCGGAAAACGAGATAAAATACGCTTCGCGAATTTTACTCGTTATCGCGGCAGTCGCGAAGTTCATATTGATATGTTTGATGATCGGATAGAAATCACCTCTCCTGGCGGTATGTTTGGCGGCGGATCAATTCAGGAATACGATATTTACATTATCCGTTAGCCATCAATACATCAAGCAACGCAAATTAACATTCATGCAACGCCCAATATTACAAGGATTCATTAAGTCCTCTACAAACTGGAATTGACATAACTCACTTAGATTGCTTATGCCAAACATATAAGTAGATAGCAAGGAACACTCTCGCAAAGCAGCTAATGATTATGCCTGCAATCAAAGCAGGATAATAACTTGTAATCAATCCTGTATCTGCTGTTACGATGAAGATAATACCAATAACGAATGCTATAACATAGATAATGGGCATAAATTTTTTCATAAAATCACCTCCTCGTCAACTCCAGATTTGTTACTCACATGACATTTCATTGAAATGATAACGGACAACATAGACTTGTTATGGATATCTTATCTTAACAAACAGTTTCAATTTTCCGTAAAACCTCTTATCTACTTTTACTTTTTTGTATGTCGTCTTTTCGGTGTTTCTTTGCTAGAGTTTCTTGTGGTTATCGCTTTTTCTTACATATTCTATAAACTGAGCTTCTGGCATTGGTCGTGCATAATAAAATCCCTGTATCTCATCGCACTTGATTTTTCGTAATACATCCAGTTGTTCTGTTGTTTCAACACCTTCAGCAAGTACCCTCATATTTAGGGCTTTTGATAATTTTATTATATGATCCACAAGAATTTTCACTCTCGTCTCACATACGTGATCGATCAGACACTTATCTATCTTGAGAACACTAAATGGCAGTCTGCTTATGCTTTCCATTGAAGAATACCCGGATCCAAAACAGTGTAGCAAGCATATCGTATGTAGAATCCTGATCCGAAGTAATACAAAAATACGCACACTTTTGTTCAGCAATATTAAAAAAGTTTAAGATTTCAATGGAGCAGATCCCATTAAAACATTTTACGTTAAAAAAGCAACTGTTGTATATCCTGTTATTCTATTTTTCTCTCTGACAAAAAAGGTACCGGAAACCACCATCAGGAGGTTTTCAGTACCTTTTTATAATCCATCTGTTTATTTGAGCAATCAGACCTGTTTTTGTTTATGTACAGTACCGAAATGTTTCATCTGTCAGTATCCTTGCAAATATCAGTCCCAGCGGCAATGCGGCAATAATCAGTATCGCTGATGCAAACCAGGACGCTGCCGGACCTAGGGACATGATTCCCAGATTATAAAACCCTCTGTAAAGATACATACCCGGAACCATTATCACAATAGATGGAACTCTGTCAGGGAAATTCTTGGATATCCTACTTTACTTTTAATCAGCGATGCCAGGATTCCTGCTGTCAGTGCACCTACAAAAGCAGCTCCTGCAGGCGGTATGGCAGTCATATCAACCATCTCCAGTCGAAGAGTATTTGCAATGGCACCTATTCCTGCTGCTGTTGCAGCCAGCCGGACCGGGCTGTTAAACATAATTGAAAATCCAAATACCCCACAAAAACTTGTAATAAGACGAAGTAAAATCCAAGCTCCAACTGGTAAAGATATTTTCAGGAAATCAACTGGCTACAAATGAAGGATTAATGCCATAAGCCAGGCCGCCATGGTTGCTACCAAAATCACAATCAATGCATACATCAGTCGCTCTGTCCCGGACCGCATATCCAATTTGGCAAGGTCAATTCCACTGGTAATAAATGGAAAACCCAGGATAATAAACAACATCGCACAGATATACCCTGCCTCGTGCTGGATGGAAATCCCAAACAGCATCTCACCAATTTTGAGAAGTCCCGCATAAACAAGACATGCAAGTGATACAGAAGACACAATACACAAAAATAAAGTAAAATGATGTTTACTCAGTTTACAACGAAGAAAATTTCCAATTCCTGCACCTATAAAAGCGCAGAACATTTCAATGGGGCCTCCACCAAGCAGGAAAGTAAATCCGCCGCAGGCCAGAGCAGCCGCAAAACCAAGTGCAATCGGTGAGTACAGTCCATGAATTTTTTCTATGTTATCAAGCAGTACATGTAATTCCTCACCTGACATATCTTTTCCGTCAACTTCAAATTCCTGGATAAAATGCTCCAGCCGATTTAATTTTGATGTATTTACTCCTGTATTGGTCAGACAAAGAGATTGGGAAAAGCCATCCTGACCATCAAAACAGGTATACTCTATGGACATCAGACCTATATCTGCTGTACAGGTAATTCCCATAATTTCAGCAAGTGTATTCATAGAACTTCTGACCCGCCAGGCACCAGTTCCACAGGAAAGTAACATAATCCCAACTCGTCCAATAATGGATGCCTTTTCTGTAAGACTTGCCTGCGTAACAGGAACATTGGCGCCATCTTCATCTGTATATTCATGCCAAGATATATCCATATGGTTTTTTCTTATTAATTGCTGCATTTTATTCACACCCCGGCTGTTTTGTTTTTAGGATCATTTTTCAGAGCCTTTATTTCTGCCAGGATTGCCTCACGACATCCAAGACCGATACCGTTGGCAAGCTCAACTGTTTTTTCTATTTCATGTTCAAAATGGCAGAACGGAAGAAAAATTACAAGTTTGCTGGTGTTTTTTTCAATTCCGTTCTCATCACGTCTTCCATAATACATTAATGCCCGGGGCAGCTGTTCCTGTAATTTCATCAGATATTTCCATATAATGGCATAAGATCTCTCTTCGTTAATCTCCAGTGTAACAGATTCCGGAAATTCAAAAAGCATAAGAATTCCTGTGTGTTCTGAAATTCTGAATGTCTCAATCTCCCCCTTCTCATTATAACCATGTTTTTCCCGAAATCCGTCCGTCATGTACATATGATAATCCGGTATCTCATCCTGCTGTTCATACAGCTTATGAAACATTTTGTATTTTTTCGCACAGGCATGCTGATGTGACCCAGACAACAGATCTCCATTTTCGTCCGTAAGAAATATGGGATTTTCCACACCTTTATCATTAAAACGTATCGAAATTAGAAACGAATTTCGCAGAAGATCAAATACACTGCTGTTGCAGACTGCCATCATAAATGCAGACAGATCTTTATTTTCGTATGCAGTAAATAGAGCTGCCGCAAAAACAGTTCCCTGAATGTCTGTTCCTGCACCTTCACTTTCTTCCGCTGATGGAATTGCTTCAAAAAACGTATCTTTTAAACGTTCGCATGCATGAGGGTTTTTGAGAATCTCATCAAATATCTGTTCTGCTTTTTCTTCCCTTGGAAAAATCGTGCTCATAATAAAGCCTCCTTTTGTGCCCTATTATAAAAGCATCGTTATAAAATGTAAATTTCATCTCTTGTATATTAAATATAACAAAAGCTTATGCCAGATCCCGGTTCACTGACTGATGCACATGTTTTCTTACGAAGCAGAAGCACACTGCCTGCATGAGGATCGTAAGGATCCAGGATACCGGATAGGAAATAAACAGGAAACTCAAAGACCTGTGTGCAGGGAAAAGTCCGAAAATCCACACAATCCTGGTTCCTACGGTACCGATAATCGAAAGAATCATAGGTACTCCGGAATATCCCATTCCCCGGAGGGCTCCCGGGAGCAGATCCATAATACCACAACAGAAATATGGTACTGTAGTAAAGGCAAGGACTTCCACGCCACAGCGGATTACATCTGCATCACTGGTGTAGATCTTCAGAAGTTCCGGTCCAAAGAAATACGCTCCACAGCCAAGGGTCAGTGTCACACCGACAGAAAGGATCATACAGTCCAGAAGTACTCTGTCCATTCTTTTCAGTTTCTTTACTCCATAGTTCTGACTGGTGAAACTCATACAGGACTGGGTGACTGCATTGACAGACATATAGAGAAAGCCAAAAATATTATTGGCAGCAGTATATCCTGCCATTGCCACAGAACCAAAAGAGTTTACAGAAGACTGCAAAAGGGCATTGGACAGGTTGATCACTGTACTCTGGATACCTGCCGGTATTCCTACCTGGAAGATCTGCTTCAGATACTGTGTTTTGATTCCTAATTTTGAAAAATACAGCCGGTAACTGGTATTGGAAGTGTAGAGACAGCGAAGCACCAGAATACTGGAGATCAGCTGAGACACAATAGTTCCTATGGCTACACCTGCCACTCCCATATGAAACACAATAACCAGTACAAGGTTCAGAACTGCATTGGTCATACCTGAGATCACCAGGAAAAACAATGGTCTTTTGGTATCCCCTACTGCCCTTAATATGGCAGCTCCATAGTTATAAAGCATAAAGAAAGGCATTCCCAGAAAATAAATCCTCATATAAAGAACAGACTGGTCAATTACATCATTCGGAGTTCCCATAAGATTCAGTGCGAATCTTGCAAGCAATACTCCTGCCAGTGCCATAACAAGTCCACTGATCAGTGCCAGGGTAATAGATGTATGTACTGTCTCTGACATTTCTTTCTCTTTGCCAGAAGCATAAAAACGTGCTGCCAGAACGTTCGCACCCAGAGAGATCCCAATAAACAGATTGGTAAAAATATTGATCAGCGCTGTGGTAGAACCAACTGCTGCCAATGCCTGACTTCCGGTAAATCTTCCCACCACAATGATGTCTACTGCATTAAATAGAAGCTGCAGGATTCCAGACAACATTAATGGCAATGAAAAGGATATCAGTTTGTCCATCAACGTTCCATTGCACATATCAATTTCGTATTTATTATTTTTCATTTTCCTCACTCCATTAAATCTTATCCATCTATTTTAGTATAACACCTTTTTTTATAATTCAAAATACAAATTTCTCTCAGAACATGTTATACTTATAAAAAATCAAACTACATTTAATAAAAAAGAGGATTTATTATTATGAGATACAAAGATGAATTAAGAATTGCCGGGGTTACCGCACTGTTTTGTTGTGCCATGCTTATGATCACCGCTGTAGTTCCCAAGGATACCACTGTAGCCAAAGCACGAAAGACTTTCAAAGAAGCTCCGGAGACTGCTGCTGATGCTGAAGCACAGGCTCAGAGCGAAGCCGAAGATGCTGGCTTCACTGTCTATACAGAAGACAGCAATTATGACTATGAAGATAACAGTTACGATGATTCCGGCTCTGATGATACCAGTACAGATACTTCTGACTCTGATTCTTCAGGCTCTGATTCTTCAGGCTCTGATTCTTCAGGCGATACTACTTACGATCCTTCTTATGACGACAGCACAACTGATAATACAGAGGATAATGTGATCGAAGATGATTCTTCCGGCGATTACGATACTTCGGATACAGATACCAGCGACAGTGACGATGGAACGGAAGATGATACAGAGTTTGATTATCCTACAGAGGAAGAAACATTCCCGTCGGATTATGCTGACACCGGTGACTATACCGGCACAGACGTTTATACAGATAACAACTGGCAGTTATTTTGACGCCAACAAAGGGGCTGTCGGGAAATAGATAGTTCCAAAGCAGGGAGGGTATGACTCACAACGAGTCATACCCTCCCTGAATTTATCTGAAAAAAGAAAAAAAGATGGCTAACGACAACCATCTTTCTCTCCGTTACATGTTATAATGTAACTATGCTAACAACTAATTATTATAACGATTTTTTTGAGTTTGGGCAACAGAAAATTAACTTTAGTTTCTTCGAATTGAGTTTACCTGACGACGATCCAGTCTATACCCTGAAAAAAGTGATGGAGGAATTAGATTTTTCTGGCTTGTTAGCCAATTGTTCAGATAAGGGAAGAACCGGGTACAACCCAATTATGATGTATGCTGTAGTTACCTATGCAAATATGCGTGGAATACGTTCTGTTGACCGTATTGTTGATCTGTGTGAAAGAGACCTTGCTTTTATCTGGCTGACGCGCGGACAAAAACCGAAACGTGATGCTTTTTATGACTTTAAAAACAGGAAGCTGACATCTGATGTCCTGGATGACCTAAATTACCAGTTTATGCGGCGGCTGCAGAAAGAAGGGCTAGTCACATTAAAAGAACTTTTTATTGACGGTACAAAGATAGAGGCAAATACAAACCGTTATACTTTTGTATGGCGCGGAAGCATCAATTACCATCTGGCAGGACTTCTGGACTCTATCGACCAGCTTTTTGAAAAATATAATTCTTTTTTGCAGGAGAATGATTATGGAACAAAGTACGAGCTGGGAAATGCACAGATGTTTGTGATTGAAGGGATGGATAAAGTTCGGGAAGTGATCGAAAAGAACAGAAAACGAAAGCTTGTAAAACATAAAAAGCTTTCAAATAACCGTATTATAGAGATCGGTAACTGTTCACCGCTTGAAATACGGAAACTCCAGAACAATCTCACGCTGATCGCAGACAACGAGGGAATCGAATTCGTTTACGGAAAAGGAAAAAGAAAACCTGCACTTCAACAAGCTGCATGAGGAACTGGAACAATGCGGAAAACGACTGATGGAATATAAAGAATGCTTTGAGATCATGGGAAAAGACAGAAACAGTTATTCCAAAACAGATCTGGAAGCGACTTTTATGCGTATGAAAGAAGATTACATGCTGAACGGACAGTTAAAGCCAGCATATAATGTTCAGATCGCGGTAGAGAATTATTTTATCGTACATGGATATGTAAGCAGCGACCGCACCGATTATAATACCCTGATCCCGGTCCTTGAAAAACATAAGAATGCTTTCGGGAGTATTCTGGAAGAAGTAACTGCGGACAGCGGGTACTGTAGTGAAAAAAATCTGCTTTATTTAAAACGGAATGAAATATCCAGTTATATAAAACTGCAGGATCATGAAAAGCGAAAAACACGCGCTTATTCAGAAGATATCAGTAAATATTACAACATGAGGACAGGGATCTTTGAAGATGAACAGTTCTATATCTGCCATGACGGACGTGAACTGCGGCATCTCAGGACAGAGAGCAAAGAGCAGGATGGATATACACAGACCTTTGAGGTATATGGTTGTGCAGACTGCAGCGGATGTGAACATAAAGCGCGTTGTCTGTATAAGTATGATGCGGAAAAAGATGCCGAAAAGAACAAAGTCATGAAGATCAATGAACAATGGGAGGAACTGAAAGAAAGATCGCATGCCAATATCCAGAGTGAACGCGGGATCCTGAAACGCCAGACACGTTCCATTCAGACGGAAGGACATTTTGGAGATATCAAGGAAAATGAGAACTTCCGGCGTTTTAATTACCGTTCGGCAGATAAGGTATATAAAGAATTCATGCTGTATGCTATTGGAAGAAATATAAATAAATATCATCGTTTTTTATACGAAAAACACAATAAAAATCTGATTATCCGCTAAAACACAGTATCTATCAGCATTTT
>ERZ827037.2208-NODE-2208-length-17262-cov-5.568025_pt1 | contig 17262 bp, 11 predicted proteins | sample MGYA00519924_ERZ827037 | MGnify/ENA primary metagenome ERZ827037 (study PRJEB31778, sample SAMEA3449250) | human gut metagenome | biome: human gut; feature: human-associated habitat; material: faeces | place: United Kingdom | collected 2010/2012 ...
AAGAATGCAAAGCCATGGACCGTGATGTCCAGCTACAATAAGGTAAATGGAGTCCAGATGGCGGAAAACAGGGAACTGCTGACTGATATCCTGAGAGAGGAATGGGGGTTTGACGGTGTCGTAGTATCGGACTGGGGCGGCGTAAAGGACAGAATCAAGGCATTGGAGGCAGGGAATGACTTAGATATGCCTGAAAACCGGCGTAACAATCAGTCTATTATAGATGCGGTGAGAAATGGGATCCTGTCTGAATCGGTTCTGGATCAGAGTGTGGAGCGGATTCTGGAGCTTGTATTCAAGGCAAAGGAACAGGAACGTTTTACGGATGAAGTTGATTTTGAGAACCACAGGAATCTATCGAGAAAAGTGGCGGAAGAATCTGTTGTGCTTTTAAAGAATGAGAAAGAACTTCTGCCCATTACAAAGGAAAAATATAAAAAAGTAGCTGTGATCGGAGCGTTTGCCAAAGAGCCGCGCTACCAGGGCGGCGGCTCCTCCCACATCACCCCCACCAAGATGACCAGCTTCCTCGACACGCTCGCCGAGCGCGGCATCAAGGCCGACTTCGCCCCCGGCTTCACACTCGATCTGGAACCGGCCGACCCGGCCCTCGAATCCGAGGCCGTGGAAACCGCCAAGAACGCCGACGTTGTCCTCATGTTCCTAGGCCTGCCGGAAGCCGCGGAATCCGAAGGCTTCGACCGCGACGCCCTCGACATGCCCGCCAAGCAGATCACCCTGCTCGAACAGGTCGCCGCCGCGAACCAGAACGTCGTGGTCGTGCTGTCCAACGGCTCCGTCGTCTCCGTGGCCCCGTGGGCCAAGAACGCCAAGGGCATTCTCGAATCCTGTCTGCTCGGCCAGGCCGGCGGCCCTGCGCTCGCCGATGTGATCTTCGGCCAGGTCAGCCCGTCCGGCAAGCTCGCCCAGTCGATTCCGCTGGACATCAGCGATGACCCGAGCACGCTGAACTGGCCGGGCGAGGAAGGCCACGTCGACTACGGCGAGGGCGTGTTCGTCGGCTATCGCTACTACGACACCTACGGCAAGGTTGTGGACTACCCGTTCGGCTACGGCCTGAGCTACGCCACATTCGAGATCGATGACGTCGCCGCCGCCAAGACCGGCGCGAACACCGCCACCGTGACCGCCACCGTGACCAACACCTCCGATGTGGATGCCGCCGAAACCGTGCAGGTGTACGTGGCTCCGGGCAAGGCCGACGTGGCCCGCCCGAAGCACGAGCTCAAGGGCTTCACCAAGGTGTTCCTCAAGGCCGGCGAATCCAAGACCGTGACCATCGACCTCGACGAGCGCGCGTTCGCCTACTGGTCCGAAAAATACAACGACTGGCACGTGGAGGCCGGCGAATATGCCATCGAAGTGGGCGTGAGCTCCCGCGACATTGCCGACACCGTTGCCGTGGCCCTCGATGGCGACGGCAAGACCCAGCCGCTCACCGAATGGTCCACCTACGGCGAGTGGGAGGCCGATCCGTTCGGCGCCAAGATCGTGGCCGCCGTGGCCGCCGCCGGCGAGGCCGGCGAGCTGACGAAGCTGCCCGACAACGCCATGATGCGCATGTTCCTCAACCCCATGCCGATCAACTCGCTGCCCACCCTGCTGGGCGAAGGCGGCAAGAAGATCGCCCAGTTCATGGTTGACGAGTACGCCAAGCTCGCGAAGTAAGGGCTGAAGCGAGGCAATCGCACGGCGTAATACAGCTGGCTTCCCTCTCCTGAGGGGAGTCAGCTTTGTTTAGGCTCAACAGTTGTTTGGAGATACTACAACACGCCGATTGTTGTATGTGCAACTGTTGTATATAGGTCTCTTTATCATGAATTGTTGCGTATACAACAATGTGGGGTGAAGGTACAAACGCACACGGCCCCCGCATGGTACGGAGGACAATGGATCAGCATATTCTCAGCATCGAAATGCGCGCGGTAACCAAAGCCGTCGACCGCTATTTGGGCGAGAGCATGCCGCAAACCGCCAGGGAAACCACCGGCGGCAACGCGCATATCATCATGTTCTTGGCGCGTAACCGCGGCCGTGAGATATACCAGCACACCATCGAACAGAAATTCTGCATCACCCGGTCCACCGCCTCGCGTGTGCTGGCCCTGATGGAGAAGAAGGGCCTGATCGCCCGTGAATCGGTGGAGCATGACGCGCGCTGCAAGCGCATCGTCCTGACCGACAAGGCGGACGCGATCGTCGCCGATCTCAAGGCGAACGGCGATCGGGTCGAACGGTTGCTGGTCGGCGGCTTCTCCGATGGAGAGAAGGCCGCTCTGCGCGACTACGTCGCACGCATGCGTGCGAACATCGAGCGCGCACAACGCGAATTTGAACATCAAACACTCCCTCAGTCACCTGTGGTGATGGCTCCCGATCAAGACGGAGCAGAGGTTGCTAACACGAAGGAGGAGAACGAATGAGCGATACCGCAGAGGCAATCGCGCAGGCGCGCAAAGCCGTCGAACCGGACAAGCCCAAACATGTACTGCGCACGTTGGGCCAGTCGATTCGTGAATACAAGAAAGCCAGCATCCTGGCTCCGGTGTTCGTGACGGTCGAAGGCATCCTGGAGATCCTGATCCCGACCATCATGGCTTCGCTGATCGATGAGGGTATCACCGGTGGCAGCATGCCGGCCACCGTCAAGTTCGGCGTGATTCTGCTGGTGTGCTCGATGGTTTCGCTGGGTGCCGGCTTCCTGTCCGGAAAGTACGCGGCCGTGGCCGGCGCGGGCTTCGCCAAGAACCTGCGCAAGGACCAGTTCGAGAAGGTGCAGGGCTTCAGCTTCACCAATATTGACCGGTTCTCCACCGGTTCGATCGTGACCCGACTGACCACCGACGTGACGAACCTGCAGAACGCCTACATGATGATCATTCGTCTGGGCGTGCGTGCCCCGATTATGGTGGTCGTATCCTGGCTGTTCTCGTTCCGTATCTCCCCGTCGATTTCCATGGTGTTCCTGGCCTGCATCCCGATTCTGGCCATCGGCCTGTGCGGTCTGGCCGTGCTCGTGCATCCGGTGTTCGAGCGCGTGTTTCACACCTACGATGCGTTGAACAACGTGGTCGACGAGAACCTGCAGGGCATCCGCGTGGTCAAGTCCTATAACCGCGAATCCTTCGAGGTCTCCAAGTTCGGCCGCATCTCCCAGCGCATCTTCAAGGACTTCACCAAGGCTGAGCGCATCATGAGCTTCAACAGCCCGCTGATGATGATCTGCATCTACGGTTCGATGATCCTCATCGCATGGATGGGCGCGCAGCAGATCGTCGCCTCCGGCAACAACCCCGCCGTGGGCCTGACCACCGGCGACCTGACCGCACTGGTCACCTACGCCATGCAGATCCTTATGGCCATGATGATGCTGTCCATGATCTTCGTCATGGTGATTATTTCTCAGGCTTCTGCCGAGCGTATCTGCCAGGTGCTGCAGGAGGAAAGCACGGTGCAGAACCCGGCACAGCCGGTGACTGACATGGCCGACGGCTCCATCGAATTCGACCATGTCACCTTCCGCTACTCCGACAGTTCCGAAAAGCCCGTGCTTGACGACATCAACCTGAAGATCCGCTCCGGCATGACCGTCGGCATTGTCGGCGGTACTGGTTCGGCAAAGTCGTCTCTGGTACAGCTCGTGCCGCGACTGTACGACGTGAGCTCCGGTTCGCTGAAGGTCGGTGGCGTGGATGTACGCGACTACGATCTCGAGGCGCTGCGCGATCAGGTGGCCATGGTGTTGCAGAAGAACGTGCTGTTCTCCGGCACTATTGCCGAAAACCTCAGGTGGGGCAACCCGAACGCCACCGATGAAGAGATTCGCCATGCCGCGCAGCTCGCGCAGGCCGATGGATTCGTTCAGGAATTCCCCGATAAGTACGACACGTACATCGAGCAGGGCGGTACCAATGTGTCCGGCGGACAGCGCCAGCGCCTGTGCATCGCCCGTGCGCTGCTGAAGAAGCCGAAGATTCTGATTCTCGACGATTCGACCAGCGCCGTCGATACCAAGACGGACAAGCTGATCCGTTCCGCGTTCCACAACGAGATTCCGGACACCACGAAGATCATCATCGCCCAGCGCGTGGCCTCCGTGCAGGAATCCGACATGATTCTGGTGATGGATTCCGGCCGCATCATGGCGTCCGGCACACACGACGAACTGCTCGTCACCTGCGATGAATACCGTTCCATCTACGAATCCCAGACCAAGAACCAGGCCCAGCCCGAAGAACTGGCCGCTGCCGAACAGGCTGCTGAGTCATCTACCGCTGAGCCGTCCGAAACCGTGACGGTGACAGTGCCCATGCCCACGGCCGATACCAGCGCAGCTGATACCAATGCAGCCGATACCAAGGAAGGAGAAGCACGATGAGCAACGACCAGAGTTTCAAGAACCGCAAGCCCGCCATGGGCAAAACCGAGCCTGGCACCATCAAGCGCATCTTCAGCTACATCTTCCAGTACAAGTGGCGCGTCATCGCCATCGTGGTGTGCATCTTGGTCGGTGCCGCCGCGCAGGCCGGTTCCGCGCTGTTCCTCCAGTCGCTCATCGACACGTACATCCTGCCGATGGTGGGGGAGTCGAACCCCGACTGGGCCCCGCTGCTGCGGGCCATCAGCCTGATGGCGTGCCTGTATGTGGCCGGCATCGTGGCGTCCTGGCTGTGGCAGTGGCTGATCGTCACCGTCGAGCAGGGCACGCTCAAGAAGATTCGTGACGACATGTTCGCCCACCAGCAGAAGCTGCCGATCCGCTACTTCGACAGCCACGAGCACGGCGACATCATGAGCCACTACACCAACGACACCGATACGCTGCGCCAGGCCATCTCGCAGTCGTTCCCGCAGATGTTCTCCTCGATTATCTCCGCGGTCGCGGCGCTGCTGTCCATGCTGTGGCTGTCCATTCCGTTCACCGCGTTCGTAATCGTGTTCACCGTTCTGCTCTACTTCATCGTGCGCAAGATCGTGAGCCGCTCCGGCCGCTACTTTGTCAAGCAGCAGCAGTGGATCGGCGACGTGAACGCCTTCGTGGAGGAATCCGTCAACGGCCAGAAGGTCATCAAGGTCTTCAACCATGAAGACGCCACCCAGAATACCTTCGACGAGAAGAACGAGGAACTCTTCGAGGCGTCCGCCGAAGCGAACACCTGGGGCAACGTCACCATGCCGGTCGTCGGCAACATGGGCTACCTGCTCTACATCCTGCTTGCCATCGTCGGCGCCGCCGTCTCGCTGGCCGGCGTCAACGACATCGGTCTGACCGGCGTCAAGCCGCTCACCCTCGGCACGCTCGTCTCCCTGCTGACCCTATCCCGCTCGTTCATCAACCCGATCGGCCAGGTCTCCCAGCAGCTGACCATGGTGATGATGGCGCTCGCCGGTGCCTCCCGTATCTTCAAGCTGATGGACGAACCCATCGAGGAAGACAAGGGCACCGTGACGCTCGTGAACGTGGAACTTGGCGAGGATGGCCGCACCATGACCGAAGTCGACCACGAGACCGGCCACTGGGCATGGAAGCGCGAGGTCGGCGACGACGGTACGAGGTCTCTGAAGGCCGCAGAAAAGCTCAAGGGCTCGGCCCGCGAGGTGGCGATGAAGGCCAAGGAGCAGGCGATCACCTCGCCCGACGGCCGACTGACCCTGCTGCGCGGCGACGTGCGTTTCACCAACGTGACTTTCGGCTACAACCCGGACAAGCCGGTGCTGCACGACATCACCTGGTTCGCCAAGCCCGGCCAGAAGATCGCGCTCGTCGGCGCCACCGGTGCCGGCAAGACCACCGTGACCAACCTCATCAACCGGTTCTACGACATCCAGCACGGCCAGATCCTGTACGACGGCATCTCCGTGGCCGGCATCAAGAAGCCTGACCTGCGCAGGTCTTTGGGCATCGTGCTGCAGGACGTGAACCTGTTCACCGGCACCGTGATGGACAACATTCGTTATGGCCGTCTGAACGCCACTGATGAGGAATGCATTGAGGCCGCGCGTCTGGTCAATGCGGACAGCTTCATCCGTATGCTGCCCGAGGGATACAACACGGTGCTTGAGGGTGATGGATCCGGCCTGTCCCAAGGTCAGCGCCAGCTGATTTCCATCGCCCGCGCCGCGGTGGCCGATCCGCCCGCGCTGATTCTCGATGAGGCCACGTCTTCCATCGATACCCGTACCGAGGAAGTCGTGCAGGCCGGCATGGATAACCTGATGAAGGGCCGTACGGTCTTCGTCATCGCCCATCGTCTGTCCACCGTACGCAACTCCGACGTGATCATGGTGCTCGACCACGGCAACATCATCGAGCGTGGTTCGCATGACGAGCTGATCGCGCAGAAGGGCGAGTACTACCAGCTGTACACCGGCGCGGTGGAGCTGGAGTAGTCGGTACGCCTGCAAAAACCGCACCTCGATTATCGGGTTGAAGTAATTCTTATCCGGTAGTTGGGGGCGCGGTTTTCTATGTTGAGAGCCGTGTGTTGGTGCAGGATTGCGAATATTGGCGGTATTTGCTGCGCTCATTGCCATTTACTTCTCGTTCCCCGGAGTCGGCATGATTATTGCTTCGATTGTATTAAGAGTGGGTTCGGAGTGCTGACTTTTCTTGCCTGCTTGTTCATTGCTGGTGTTACCGCTGTATATACGCCAATCTACGACGCTGCGTCAGATGCGTTGCCGGTCGAGGAGAATGGTCGTGGCGTAGGAATTCTCGATCTGATGATGAACACTTCGGCCTCTATCGGAGTCGGCGTATACTCCAGTCTCATGGCCAGTGACACCATGGGCAAGGGTGGTCTGTTCGGTGTTGGCAGTGGTGTGGAAGCGCAGACCTCCAACATGTTCTGGATTATGTGTGCGGTTTCGGTGTTGTCGATGATTGTACTGTTCGTATTTCGCAAGAGTTTTACGGCAAAACGCAATGTCTGATTGCGCCTGCTGGTGCGGAGCATGTTGATCGAACAGACTACCGCACCAACAGCATCTATCATTCAGAAAGGGAATATCATGCCTGCTATGGATGAAACGCTTGTTTCTCTTGATTGCATTCATGGGGCCGTGTCCGTCGTTGGCTCGATGAATGCCGATTATACCGTCACCACCGAGCGTCTGCCCAAACCGGGGGAGACAGTGCTAGGAGGGCCGTTGCGGGTGCTTCCTGGTGGCAAGTCAGGGAATCAGGCTGTTTCGGCCGCTCGTCTTGGAGCCAAAGTCCGATTGTTTGGTGTGCTCGGTTCCGACGCTAATGCGGATTTTTTGCTTGAAGCATTGAACGATACCGGTGTGGACACCAGTTATATTCGGCACGTGGATGGGGCCAGCGGGACCACGGTCATCACCGTAGACGCGGCAGGAGAGAACACGATTGTTTATTCTCCCGGCTCTAACGCTTACGTCAGTGTTGAGTATATTCAATCGATGCGGGATAATCTGACCTCAGCCGATGTACTGGGACTGTGTTTGGAGAGTCCGATGGAAACGGTCACGGCATGCGCTCGCCTCTGCCATGATGCCGGGCTCAAGGTATTGCTCAACGATTCGCCATTCGTTGCTGAACTACCCGCTGAACTTATCGAGGCTTCGGACATTCTGCTGGTCAATGAACATGAAATGGCACAGCTGCTGGACATCGCCGAGCCTGACGATGACGATTGGGATGGACTGGACTGGTCTGATGTGGCGCGGCAGATGCATGACTTCGGCTTTAATCAGGCGGTAATTACGCTTGGCGGGGATGGGTCGGTGGTCATCGATGGTGATGATATCTATCGTATTGCGCCAGTTGCGGTTGCGGCCATCGACACTACCGGGTGCGGAGATGCCTTTATGGGCACGGTTCTGGCCGGACTTGCCTCGGGTCATGCGTTGGAGGACAGTGCGCAGTTGGCCTCGTACGTTTCCGCGTACGCCGCGACTGGGGTCGGTGCGCAAGCCTCTTATGGTACTGCTGCTCAGATTCGTGAGCGGTTTGGTACGAATTGATTACTGAGAAGTGTGGAGTATTGCCGGCCGTGAATTGGTGCAGACCTAACACGTTCATTTAGGCGCTATGCAGTGTCGAATGTTCTCGGCGCGGATTTTACGAAGTATTGTCAGCAAATGCATCAAGGCAATGGCGGCGGTCTGGGCGGGACTACGGCCACGCATAACAGTATCGAGTACTCGAATGAGTCCTATGACGCGAAAACTCGGACCGTGACGATGCATGCCGTTATCGACTGGAGTGATCCGTACCGATTCGGGGATTCGACCGGCAGTTTTACTGCGCCGGACATCACCGTTGTCTTTGACAAGTCCGGGAAAATCCAGCGCATTGACTCCACGGTCTGGGGATTCCCGCCTGCCCGATAATTATCGGAGGGCCTGAAACATGCACGTTCTCATCAGCGCTGCGGGTCGACGATGCTGCAACCATATGGCGTCATACCCGCATGACGTGAGTTACACTATGTAGTAAAGTTATTTACTGAAATACTGCGTATTGTTACGTACTGAGGCGTGGAAGGCTCAACTATGGTCACGATGAAGGAAATCGCACAGAAATCAGGCTTCTCGCAGGCCACGGTATCCCGGCTGCTCAATGGGGACCCGACATTGTCTGTCAAAGAGGAGACGCGACGTCGCATCATCGAGGTCAGCGAGCAGCTTGGCTACGCTACCGGATCACGCCGTATCGCATTGCCACGCCGTGTGGCCGTACTCGACAACGCCACCCGCGAGGAAGAACTGGCGGACGCCTATTTCGATGAACTGCGGTCCGTGCTTGGCGACAATGCCAGAGCCCAGCACATGGAACTCACGTCGTTTTCCCATATCGACGATCTGATTGCCGACGCCGGTGATTTCGACGGCTTCATCTCCATCGGACCGTCCGTACTCTCTTCGGATAGACTGTTGAAGCTCCATCTGGTATTGCCCTATGGCGTATTCATCGACATCAATCCTGCGCCCAGCCTGTTCGATTCGGTACAGCCGGATCTGGGGCAGACCATCCTGGAGGCCTTGGACGTGCTGATGGCCTCCGGCAAGCGCCGCATCGGCTATATCGGCGGCGCCGGCTTCACGATGGGCCTGCACGAATACCCCGAAGACGGCCGTCTGACCGCATTCCGCAACTGGACCGAGCGTCTGGGGCTGGATACGGAAGGCCTGATTTACGCGCAAGGCGCGTTCACTGTGGACACCGGGCGCACTCTAGGGGAGGAAGCGGTTAACGATCATCGAGATGACATGCCGGATGCGTTCATCGTGGCTGCGGACTCGATTGCAGTCGGCGTACTGCAGGCGTTTACCGCTGCGGGAGTGCTGGTGCCGCGCGACACCAGCGTGATCAGCATCAACAACCAATCCATCGCCCAATACACCTCGCCGACGCTGACCAGTTACGATATCGACCAGAATGAGCTGGCCGATACTGCGATTACGATGCTTGCCGAGGCCATCTCCAGTCGGCGCACGCTGCACCACCATACCTTCATCTCCACCACCCTAGTGGTGCGTGACAGTTTCGTACCAGCACGATAAAGAAGCTCCCTCTGTGCGATAAAGAAGCTCCCTCGTCAGAGGGAGCTTCTTTATCGCTGTTAGAACAGTTCCAGATTCACGTCGAGCGTGTAGGCGCGATCGGCGGGCAGCTGGTACTGCTCATGGACGGGCGCGCCCCATGAATCGTCTCCGCCCACGCCCATTTGCGCGGCCAACAGGCGCAGGAACGTGTGACGGACCGGCGGCAACTCGTTCTGGTGGGTCGCCTCTTCCAGCATAAGCGAGCTGTACGGCAACAGGCTCGCCGCGAAATGTTCGCTGCCGGCCTGGCTGATACGCATGCCGTGTCCTTGGGCGTCAAGCACTTCGGCCCAACGCAAGTCTTCATGGTTGCCGGTCTCCTGCGGCACCAGATACGGTGCATTGTCTTCGGCCGCGGTGCGCTCGAAAATGCCGAGCTTGCCGCCGTGCAGACGGTCGTGATAGGTTTCCTCGGGGCCAAGGCCGTAGAAGCGCAGGTTCTCGTACTGCTTGGGAAGTGTCCATTCCAATCCGAATGCCGGCAGCGTCGGCGCATCGGTGGCACCGGCATATCGGGCGGTCAGATGTACACGTCCGCTGGCGGCATCCACCTCATAGCGCACGGCAACTTGGCAACTTGGGTTTCGCCCGGTTCGGCCAACGTATGACGAATGCCGCCAACGGGCACAAACCTCGTTGGCGGCATTCGTCTTTCCAGGACACCGCAATCGCGGATGCATGCCGTTTACGCGTTGAATACGTATTGGTCAAGGCGGCGCATGGCCTCCTTGATGCGGCTTAAGGGCAACGCAAGGTTGACACGGATGCTGTAGGGAGCCTGGAACATGCTGCCGTCCTGCCAATCGACGCCCACATCCCAGCCGCGCTTCTCCAATTCCGCCAAAGTCAAACCATGAGCCTTACACCACTGCTCGCAGTCGAGCAGCAGCATGTAGGTGCCCTCCGGCTTGGCCAAACTCACCCCTTGGAAATGCTTGGTGATGTAGTCATAGGCGTAGTCGACATTGCCGGTGAGCACCTCTTTGAGTTCGTCGAGCCACTCATGCCCCTCAGGCTTGTAGGCACCGATAAGCGCATGCATGGAAAGCACGTTCATCTCGTTATAGTGGGACTTCGAGCCCTTGGCCACGATCCGGTCGCGCAGCATGGGGTTATAGATAATGTGGTAGCTGCCCACGAGCCCGGCGAGGTTGAAGGTCTTGCTGGGCGCGTAGAACGCCGCGGTTCTATTGCGTGCGTCCTCGCTGACCGACTGGGTGGGGATGTGCTGGTGATTCCCCAGAGTCAAATCGGACCAAATCTCGTCGGAAATGACCACGCAATCGTTGGCCTTGTACACTTCCATGGCCTTCTCGATTTCCCAACGCTCCCACACGCGCCCGCAAGGATTGTGAGGGCTGCAGAACACGGCCACATGGATGTGATGCTCCTTGAGCTTCTTATCCATATCCTCGTAATCCATGCGCCATACGCCGTGCTCGTCCAACTTGAGCGGGCTGTGGACGATGCGATAGCCGTTGTTCTCGATGCACATGGTGAACCCGATGTAGGTCGGGCTGTGCAGGAGCACGCTGTCGCCAGGAGCGGCGAACGCGGTCAGCGTACTGATCACGCCGCCCAAGACCCCGTTCTCATAGCCGATCGCCTCGCTGGTCAATCCGGTAACCCCATTGCGCGTGGATTGCCAGTCGATAATGGAGTTGTAATAGTCGTCGGTGGGGGAGAAGTACCCGTAGACGGGGTGTTGCGCGCGTTCGATAATGGCCTGCGGAACCGTGGGCACGGTCGGGAAATTCATGTCCGCCACCCACATCGGAATCACGTCAAATCCGTCCCTCGGTGGGTCGGGAGCGAAACCTAGGTCGGTTCCCAACCCATCGACCGCAATCGCATCCTTGCCATGCCTGTCCATAATCGACGTGAAATCGTACGTCATTCCTCAATAATCCTTTCTCCGGCCCATACGGGAGCCGCCCCTGAGCCAGATGTGCAATATCGCCGGTAAAGGAGCCTAGCGTGTTTGCTGACAATGGTGCACGCGATGAATACAAAAATGAGAAAGAATGAACATTCCTGATGAACATTCCCATCGATTTGACCGCGTGGCGTGTTACGATATGCACCGTTGTGAGGCAGTGATCCGTTATCAGCGGGGAGTCTTCGGAAGAACGGCGGCAATCGCCCAGTAGAACCGACGGGATCGGCCCGAGACAGCCGAACACAAGCGGTCGCGCAGGCTCGCGGCTCCGAGTGCAACAGTTCGGAGCGGCGCAACCGGTGCGATAAGCGAGGTGGTACCGCGGTGCGGAGCGCACACCAGCGCCCGTCATCGTCCTCGTAGGCAGGAACGGCAGACAGGGCTGTTCCGGGCGGAACACAGTCAGTTCCGGCTGCGAGGCGATTGACGCGATCGGCCCCACGGTTCGGTACGTGACATTCGTGAACCCAGCCGGCACACGTCGGCGCCCGGCAATCGCCATCAATGACGCTCCTGTAGGACCAGTGCACAGTACTAACAGGAGATTTACGGTGAGCGAAAACGTATATCCCAAGGCGAACGAGGGCGGCGAGACCGCGCACGTCGCGCCGAACCCCAGCTTCCCCGACATGGAGGAGACCGTTCTCGACTACTGGGACAAGGACGACACCTTCCAGAAGTCCGTTGAACGCAACCCTTCCGGCGACCACAGCCAGAACGAATTCGTGTTCTTCGATGGCCCGCCTTTTGCGAACGGTCTTCCGCACTACGGCCACCTGCTGACCGGCTACGCCAAGGACGTGATCCCGCGCTACCAGACCATGAAGGGCCGCAAGGTCAACCGCGTGTTCGGCTGGGACACCCACGGCCTGCCCGCCGAGCTTGAGGCGCAGAAGGAACTCGGCATCGACTCGGTCGACCAGATCGAGAAGATGGGCATCGACAAGTTCAACGACGCCTGCCGCGCTTCCGTGCTGAAGTACACCAACGAATGGCAGAACTACGTGCATCGTCAGGCCCGTTGGGTGGACTTCGAGCACGGCTACAAGACCCTGAACATCCCGTACATGGAATCCGTGATGTGGGCCTTCAAGCAGCTCTACGACAAGGGCCTGGCCTACCAAGGCTACCGCGTGCTGCCGTACTGCCCGAAGGACCGCACGCCGTTGAGTGCGCACGAGCTGCGCATGGACGCCGACGTGTACCAGGACCGCCAGGACACCACCGTATCCGTGGCCGTCAAGATGCGCGATGAGGACGACGCCTACGCCGTCTTCTGGACCACCACCCCGTGGACCGTGCCCACCAACTTCGCCATCGTGGTCGGCGCCGACATCGACTACGTCGAGGTCCGCCCGACCGAAGGCAAGTTCGCTGGCAAGAAGTTCTACCTCGGCAAGGATTTGCTGCCGCACTATGAGAAGGAACTCGGCGAGAATTACGAGGTCGTGCGCGAACTCAAGGGCTCCGAGCTGGAAGGCCGCCGCTACTACCCGGTCTTCCCGTACTTCGCGGGTGACGAGGCCGAATCCGAAGGCCACGTGCCTGGCCCGAACGGCTACACGATCTTCACCGCCGACTACGTCGACACCGTTGAAGGTACCGGTCTGGTTCACCAGGCTCCCTATGGTGAAGACGATATGAACACGCTGAACGCTAAGGGCATCAAGAGCACCGACGTGCTCGACGATGGCTGCCGCTTCACCGCGCAGTGCCCCGACTACGAGGGTGATTTCGTGTTCGACGCCAACCTGCCGATCCTGCGCAACCTGCGCGCCGGCGACGGCCCGCTCGCTTCCATCCCGGAAGAGCGCCGCGCGATCCTCTTCCAGGAGAAGAGCTACGTGCACTCCTACCCGCACTGCTGGCGCTGCGCCACCCCGCTGATCTACAAGCCGGTCTCCTCCTGGTTCGTGTCCGTGACCAAGATCAAGCCGCGTCTATTGGAATTGAACCAGCAGATCAACTGGATCCCGGGCAATGTCAAGGACGGCCAGTTCGGCAAGTGGCTCGCCAACGCGCGCGACTGGTCCATCTCCCGCAACCGCTTCTGGGGTTCCCCGATTCCGGTGTGGGTGAGTGACGATCCGAAGTACCCGCGTGTGGACGTTTACGGTTCTCTCGAAGAGCTCAAGGCCGACTTCGGTGACTACCCGCGCGACAAGGACGGCAACATCAACATGCACCGTCCGTGGATCGACAACCTGGTCCGCGTCAACCCGGACGACCCGACCGGCAAGTCGCACATGCACCGTATTTCCGATGTGCTCGACTGCTGGTTCGAGTCCGGTTCCATGTCGTTCGCGCAGTTCCACTACCCGTTCGAGAACAAGGAGAAGTTCGAGCAGCACTTCCCGGCCGACTACATCGTGGAATACATCGGCCAGACCCGCGGCTGGTTCTACCTGCTGCACGTCATGGCGACCGCCCTGTTCGACCGCCCGGCGTTCAAGAACGTGATCTGCCACGGCATCGTGCTCGGCTCCGACGGCCAGAAGATGTCTAAGCACTTGCGCAACTACCCGGACGTGAACGGCGTGTTTGACAAGTACGGTTCCGACGCCATGCGCTGGTTCCTTATGTCTTCGCCGATTCTGCGCGGCGGCAACCTGATCGTCACCGCCGATGGCATCCGCGACACCGTGCGCCAGGTCATGTTGCCGGTGTGGAGCTCCTACTACTTCTTCACCTTGTACGCCAACGCGGCCAACGGCGGGGCCGGATTCGACGCCCGCCAGCTGCGCGCGGACGAGGTCGCCGGTCTGCCGGAGATGGACCGCTACCTGCTGGCCCGTACCCGCCGCCTGGTGCTGGCCGCCGAGAAGTCGCTGAACGAGTTCGCGATTTCCGACGCCTGCGATGCGGTCTCCGACTTCATCGACGTGCTCACCAACTGGTACATCCGCAACACCCGTGACCGCTTCTGGAACGAGGATGCGTCCGCGTTCAACACGCTGTACACCGTGCTTGAGGCGTTCATGCGCGTGCTTGCGCCGCTGGCCCCGATGGAAGCCGAGTCCGTGTGGCGTGGTCTGACCGGTGGCGAGTCCGTGCACCTGGCCGATTGGCCGTTCGTGGTGGACGAGAAGACCGGTGAAGACACCGAACTCGGCCGTGTGCTGGTCGACGATCCGGCCTTGGTGGATGCGATGGAGAAGGTGCGTGAGGTCGTCTCCGGCACCCTGTCCCTGCGCAAGGCCGCCAAGATCCGCGTGCGCCAGCCGCTTTCCAAGCTCACCGTGGTGGTCGAGAACGTGGACGCCGTCAAAGCCTACGACGAGTTGCTGAAGTCTGAATTAAACATTAAGAATATTGAGTTCTCGACTCTGGAAGACGCCGCCGCCCACGGTCTGAAGATCGTGCACGAGCTGCGTGTGAACGCTCGCGTTGCGGGCCCGCGCCTCGGCAAGCAGGTGCAGTTCGCCATCAAGGCCTCCAAGTCCGGCGATTGGCATGTTGATGCCGCGTCCGGTGCACCGGTGGTCTCGACGCCGTCCGGCGACCTTGCGCTGGTCGAAGGCGAGTACGAGCTGATCAACCGTGTGGAGGAGGAGAACGCCACCGAGGCCGCCGCTTCGGTCTCCGCCTCGCTGCCGACCGGTGGTTTCGTGATCCTCGACACCGCGCTGGATGCCGATCTGCTGGCCGAGGGCTACGCCCGCGACGTGATTCGTTCTGTGCAGGACGCACGTAAGGCTGCCGATCTGGACATCGCGGACCGCATCTCGCTGGTGCTGACCGTGCCGGCGGATGACGTGGCCAAGGTCGAGCAGTTCCGCGACCTGATCGCCCACGAGACGCTGGCGACCTCCTTCGAGGTGAAGGAAGGCGCCGAGCTGAGCGTAGAGGTTGTTAAGGCGTGATGCTGATGCTGAGCTGAGGCTCTTCAATCGGCTTGAAACGATTGCGGGCATCCGATATACAGTGATTCAATGAACACTGCATGTCGGATGCCCGCATTTTTCGTGCGTCTATGCGTCTTTTCGACGCATCCCTATTTTGAAAAAATCTAACTTATTCAAGTTTTTCAAAATAGAAGGGAACGGTTATACCTCTCATGGCTTGTAAGGTGTCGCTCCAATCGTCGTTAGCTACACTTATCGCGATAAGTGTAGCTAACAGCGGAAATGGTAGTGTCCAAGTCGCCGGTAGATGTATTGCGTATGTTCGGCCAGCCACTCGTATCCCGTCTACCCTGCTTCATCTAGTGCCGATGCCCGCTTGGGAACAGCGTAAGTTGGGAGAGATTGTGTCAATTGGTGCTGGAGCTCCACCCAGCGCATTTTCTGCGGGAAATTTTCTTTATGTCAAAGTTGATGATCTGAATGAATCTTCTCATTTTCAATTTGATTCTGCGCAGAGGGTAGACGCCAACACAGCAGTTAAACCTATCCGCAAAGGCAGTATCATTTTTGCGAAAAGAGGAGCAGCAATACTTGGCAATAAGGTTAGAGTTCTGGGGAAAACTGCCTATATTGACACGAACATGATGGCTCTGGAGCCCAGGGGCGTAGATGCTGATTTCCTATGGCTGTTCATCAATCAGACCGGCCTTTATCGGATCGCAGATACTTCGACCATTCCGCAGATCAATAACAAGCACATTGAGCCATATCCTGTTGACATACCAAATATGGCTGAACAGCAGGCAATCGGAACTTTCTTCTCCCGTCTTGATGACCTCATCACCCTTCATCAGCGTAAGCGTCTATCTATTCGGCAAAGGAGCCCCGTGTGGTCATAAACACAATAAACGAAGAAATGTCATTCTGCGATTACTACTCGCAATGGGTCGACGTCTACAAGGAAGGCGCGATTCGGGAGGTGACGATGAAGAAATACAAACTCACACAGGCGTGGCTGAGAAAGCTTATCCCTGATCTTAAGCTTTCTGAGTTCGATCGTGTGAGTTATCAGAAACTCATCAATGGATACGCCGAACATCATGAACATCAAACAACGATGGATTTTCATCACCAACTGAAAGGGGCCATTCTTGATGCTGTTGATGAGGGCCTAATTCAAAGAGATCCCACTCGAAAAGCAATCATCAAAGGGAAGCAGCCGAGACAAAAGAAGACGAAATATCTTAACCAATTCGAACTTCATGCTGTCCTTGCTGACTTGAAGCTTGACCCGATACCTAACTGGGACTGGCTGATATTGCTGGTGGCAAAAACCGGTTTACGTTTCTCCGAAGCATTGGGTCTTACTCCTGATGACTTTGATTTCGTCCACCAGACTTTGTCTGTCAATAAGACTTGGAATTACAAGAACGGAGGTGGCTTTGTTCCAACAAAAAATGCTTCTTCGGTGCGTAAAGTACAACTTGATTGGCAACTCATCATGCAATTGTCCGTTCTGCTGAAGAACTTGCCTGACGACAAGCCTATCTTCGTGAACGGTAAGGTGTACAACTCGACCGCAAACGGTATTCTGGCCCGGCATTGCAAACAAGCCGGAGTACCCGTGATCTCGATTCACGGCTTGAGACATACCCATGCCTCATTGCTGCTGTTTGCTGGCGTTTCAATTGCGAGCGTGTCCAAGAGACTGGGGCATGCAAGCATGAACACAACGCAGGAAACATATCTGCATGTCATCCGTGAATTGGAGAACAAAGACGTTGACATCGTGATGAGAGCCCTATCCACCCTTATTTAGCAAACCACAGACGCTTACGCTGATGAAGGGTGATGAGGTCGTCAAGGTTGCTGAAGAAAGAGCCAATT
>ERZ827037.2209-NODE-2209-length-17244-cov-4.041015_pt1 | contig 17244 bp, 10 predicted proteins | sample MGYA00519924_ERZ827037 | MGnify/ENA primary metagenome ERZ827037 (study PRJEB31778, sample SAMEA3449250) | human gut metagenome | biome: human gut; feature: human-associated habitat; material: faeces | place: United Kingdom | collected 2010/2012 ...
GATAAAATGGAAGGCCGCATCGACGAAATGAGCGGTCGTATCGATGAGATGGGTAGCCGCATCGACGAAATGAGCGGTCGTATCGATAAAATGGAAGGCCGCATCGACGAAATGAGCGGTCGTATCGATGAGATGGGTAGCCGCATCGACGAAATGAGCGGTCGTATCGATAAAATGGAAGGCCGCATCGACGAAATGAGCGGTCGTATCGATGAGATGGGTAACCGCATCGATGAGATGGGCGGGCGTATAGACAGAATAGAAACCCGCATGGATCGTATGGAAATGCGGATGGATCGCGTTGAGGTTTTGTTGGAGCATGATATTCCCAACCATTTACAATTGCTGGCCGAAGGCCACCAGGGTATTGTAGCGCGTTTGCCCAGGGAGCACGAGTTGGAGGAGCTTCATTCCCGGGTGAGTACGCTGGAGCGGGTATCGGCAGATCACAGTGAAGAAATTCGAACGTTAAAGTGTGCAAACGGAATGTAAAAGGTTCACTCATAACATAAAAAACCGGATTTCCTGCCTCCTGTGAAGCAGGGAATCCGGTTTTTTTAATCGGTGCATTTTGAGCATTTCTAATAAGCTGCCTGTCGTATTGTGTTCATTCTTCTTCCAGTGAATCGCCTTTCCGAGGGCATCTGTGTTTGCATTGCGGGCAACTCCACACTTTGGCGCGGAGAGAAAGCGTTCCCTTTGCGCCGCAGCGCGGGCAGGTCACGTTGTAAAACCCGGCCATTTGCAGGTAACCCAGCGACATGAGCGCCGAGCCGCCGACGATCAGCAGCCCGCCTAAAATGCTCAGCAGCGACCAGGTGAACATGAGAATCAGCCCGCCGAAAATGGCGGCAAACCCGAGCAGAAGAAACACCATGCCAACCGTTTTGTGCTGTTGCACATTGCCGAGCGGGGTCGTATCCTTTTTCAGCGTATACCTGCAGTGTGGGCAGGCTGGAGCGGAGGAAGAAACCTCCTGGTTGCATTCCGGGCAGGTAGGGATCGCCATAGAGACACCTCCATTTGAAAATGAGGAAGGGATTGCAGCGCTTGCCGCAATCCCACTTTTTTGTTTATTTTTCGGCTTTTTGCAACGCGATGCCGAGCTCCTGAAGCTGGATCTCATCCACTGCCGCAGGGCATTCTGTCATCGGTTCACTCGCATTCTGCACCTTTGGATAGGCCACCACGTCCCGCAGCGTTTCACAGCGGAGCATCTGCATGATCAGCCGGTCCAGGCCGATGCCAAAGCCGCCGTGCGGCGGCGCGCCGAAGCGGAACGCGTCGAGCAGATAGCCAAATTTCGCCTTGGCCTCCTCTTCGCTCAGGCCGAGCAGGGAGAAAATGCGATTTTGTAGGGTGGGATCGGTAATGCGGATCGATCCGCTGGAGAGCTCCACGCCGTTGAGCACGAGATCGTAGGCCTTGGCGCGCACATTGGCCTTATCCGTTTCGAGATAGTCGAGGCATTCGTCCATCGGCGCGGTGAAGGGATGGTGCATGGCAACGAAGGTCTCCGCCTCCTCATCCCACTCGAAGAAGGGGAATTCCGTGATCCAGAGGAGGTTGTAGGTATCCTGCGGGATGATATCGAGTTTTTTCGCCACCTCGTTGCGCAGCGCGCCGAGGGCGGAAAGAACGTGCGATACCATCGCATCCGCCACGATCAGCACCACGTCGCCGGTTTCCGCGCCGGCCTTTGCGAGGATGGCCTGCATCTCGTCGTCCGTCATGAATTTAGCAAAAGAGGAGGTCGTGCCATCCGAGGTGAGGCGAATCCAGGCAAGCCCTTTTGCACCGATGCCGCGCACAAATTCCGTGAGCTTGTCAATCTCCTTGCGGGTGAGCGTTTTCACAGCGCCCTTTGCCGTGATGCCGCGCACCGTGCCGCCGCCCGCGGCCGCGCCGGAAAAAACGGAGAAGCCGCAATCCCTGACCAGATCGGTCAGGTCGTAAAGCTCCATCCCGAAGCGGGTATCCGGTTTATCAGAGCCGTAGCGATTCATGGCCTCCTGGTAGGTAATCCGTGGCAGGGGGAGCTGAATGTCCACACCCAGCGCTTCCTTGAAAACACGCTTCATATAGCCTTCGCCAATGGCGAGCACATCCTCCATCTCAACGAAGGACATCTCCACGTCGATCTGGGTGAATTCCGGCTGGCGGTCGGCGCGCAGGTCCTCATCGCGGAAGCAGCGGGCAATCTGCATGTAGCGGTCAAAGCCCGCCACCATGGAGAGCTGCTTATAGAGCTGTGGGGATTGCGGCAGCGCGTAAAACGAGCCATTGTGGATGCGGCTGGGCACAAGAAAGTCCCTTGCGCCCTCCGGCGTGGAGCGGATGAGGACGGGCGTTTCAATTTCGACGAAGCCGTTTTCATCAAAATAATCCCGCGTGATTTTGGAGATTTTATGCCGCATCAGAAGATTGCGCTGCAAATCCGGGCGCCGCAGGTCAAGGTAGCGGTATTTCAGCCGTGTCAGCTCCGCGGTGGGGCAGTTTTCAATGATTTCAAAGGGCGGCGTTTCGCTCTGCGCCAAAACGCGCAGGTCGTCCACCACAATTTCCACTTCACCGGTGGGGATCTCCTTGTTTTTGCTGGAGCGCTCGCGCACAATGCCCTTTGCCATGAGCACATATTCGCTGCGCACCGCGAAGGCCTTACCAAAAATTTCTTTATCCGTCTGCTCGTCGAAGGCGAGCTGCACGATGCCGGTGCGGTCGCGCAGATCAACGAAGATCAGCGCGCCGAGATCGCGCTGGCGCTGCACCCAGCCGCACACGGTCACGGTTCTGCCCACATCCTGTATGCGCAGGTCGCCGCAGTAATTTGTTCGTTTGAGCCCTGTCATTGTGTCCATTATAAGTTCCCTCCCAAAAGCGCCTGCAGGTCGCCTGCACTTTCGTCATTCAAAAAATCGGCGAGCTGATTGGCCGTTTCATGCACGACCATCCCCATGAAGTCCTCTGCGAAGGTGGAGAGCGCAACCTCCTGCGTCTCGCCTGTTTCCATATTTTTGAGCACGGCCTTCCCGGTTGTGAGCTCATTATCGCCGAGCACCATGGTATACCGTGCACCGAGCTTGTTGGCGAATTTCATCTGTGCCTTGACGGAACGCCCCACGAGATCATACTGGGCGGCCATGCCGTCCTCCCGGATGGAGGTGACGATTTTGACCGCTTCGACTGTAGCCTTTTCCCCCATAGAGGCGATGTAAAGATCACACTGGGGTGCTTCCGGGAAAGGTGTTTCCTGCGCTTCCATCAGGAGCATCAGCCGCTCGAGCCCCATGGCAAAGCCGAGGGAGGGCACATGCGGGCCGCCGAGCTCCTCCACGAGGCCGTCATACCGCCCGCCGCCGCAGACCGTGCCCTGCGCGCCGATCTCGTCGGAGACAAATTCAAAAACCGTGCGCGTGTAATAATCGAGCCCGCGCACGATGCGGGGGTTGATGGTATATTCGATGCCCATGGCGTCGAGATAGGTTTTGACATGATCGAAGTGCGCCCTGCAATCATCGCACAGGTAATCGAGCATGAGCGGCGCGCCCTGGGCGATCTCCTGGCAGACGGGGCTTTTGCAGTCGAGAATGCGCATGGGGTTGCGGTCGAGCCGGCCGCGGCAGGTTTCGCAGAGCTCCCCTTGACGTGCCGCGAAATAATCGTGCAGCGCCTTGTGATATTCCGCGCGGCAGGAAGGGCAGCCGATGGAGTTTAATTCCAGGTGCAGGTGCTCGATGCCGAGATAATCGAAGATGTTGGCCGCAATGGAGATGATCTCCGCATCCGCCGCCGGAGCATCCGCCCCGAGGCATTCCACGCCGAACTGGTGGAATTCACGCAGCCTGCCCGCCTGCGGCTTTTCATACCGGTAGCAGGAGGTCAGGTAGCAGACCTTTTGCGGCAGGGCCTCGTTATGCAGGCCGTGCTCAAGAAAAGCGCGCACCGCACCCGCCGTCCCTTCCGGGCGCAGGGTAATGGAGCGGCCGCCTTTGTCGTTGAAGGTATACATTTCTTTCTGCACAACGTCGGTGGTATCACCGACGGAGCGCTGGAACAGCTCCGTGTGCTCGAAAACCGGCGTGCGAATTTCATGGTAGCCGAAATGTTGAGCAATTTCGAGCATGGATTGCTCCATGTATTGGTTTTTATAGCTCTCTGCGGGCAGCGTATCCTGTGTGCCCTTAATGCTTTGCGTGAGCAGCGCCATTGTTGTGACCATCCTTCCTCCGCGGGGCGATTGGGAAATTTGTTTTTCAAACCTTCCGTTCCCGCCTCTCCTGCGCGTGAAAAACTGATTGAATTGTTTCTTTCTATTTTCACATGTTTGCGCGGAAAAAGCAATATTTCAGCGGGATTTTTTTAAAGATTTGAGGGATTTCAGCCGATGCTGGGCAGAAGCGGCGCTTGGAGCGCCGGACAAGCTGATTCTGGTATAGCACAGGAAGCAGCGCTTTGCTCCGCCCCCTTTTTTGTTTCTCGCGCGTAATCCTGTCCCTTTTGGGAAAAATAGAATGTAAATTTCCGGGCTGTGTTCCATTGCCCGGCTAAGGACGGGATTACTTTTGAAACGGGACATCATACGGCGCGCAAAGCCGCGCGTGCTGCAAAGGCAGATCGAGAAGGATCTCCATTCTCTGCGCAGGGCATATACGAAAGCGCTGCGTGCCCATGACGATACCACCATGGGTGAATGGCTCTGCGATAATTTTTATCTGCTGGAGCGGGAGGGGCGCGATGTGCTCTCTCAACTGAAAACCGCACCGGCTCTGCCGCTGGATTCGGATGGCACTGTGCGGATTTATGCCATGTGCCTGCGCGCGGTGCGGGAGCATGCGGATCTTTCCGAGCAGATTTTGGAAAGCGGGCTACGACAGGTGGGGCTGTGCGGCGCCGAGGTGGAGTTCGTGCCGCTTTTCCTGCGTGCCGCCCTGTTGCATACCGCCCGCCTCGGATGTGAAGAAACGGGGGAGCCAGCGGTTCAGGGGCTGAGCCGTGCAGTTCTGACGCTGCGTGCGATGCAGGATTGGGATTTTGATATGCTTTTGGAGAGCTTGAGCCCCGTAGAGCAGATTTTGATGCAGGATCCAGCCGGCATTTATTCGCAGATGGATGAGACGACGCGTTTTTGTTACCGTCGCTTGGTCGCGCGGGCCGCACGGAATGCAGGCGTAACGGAACAGGAGGCTGCCACTGCCGCGCTTTCTCAAGCGCAGGCAGGAGAAACGCCCGAAGAGCGTCATGTAGGCGCATGGCTTCCCACCGGCCCGTCTTACCGGCGGCGGGGGAAAACCGCCCTGTTGATGGAAGCGCTTTTCCCCTTGCTCGTTGTGCTATGCACCGCTATATTAACGCACTCGTGGTATCTGGTTCCGCTTTTATATTTTCCGGTTTGGGAAATGCTCCGCTATCCTATCGAAGCGGCGTTTTCCAGCGGCGTTGCAGTCCGCCCGATGCCTCGGCTGAATTTGGAAGGGACGATTCCGGAGGAAGGAGCAACGCTAATTGCTGTTTCCACGCTGCTGCCCGGCGCTTCCCAGGCGCGCAAGCTGGGGCGACATCTGGAGCAGCTCTGGCGCACGAACGGGCGCGGAAGCATAAAAATCTGCGTGCTGGCAGATCTCAAAGGCGCGCAATCCCCCACGATGCCGCAGGATGCGTCTGACCTTGCAGCGAGCAGGCGGGAGATTGAGCAGCTCAACCGCAGGCATGGAGGCGGGTTCGTTTTGATCGTGCGGGAGCGCTCCTATTCCCGCACGCAGGGGGAGTATACGGGAGCAGAACGCAAGCGCGGCGCGATTGAGGCGCTGATCCGCTATTTGAAGGGGGATGAGGTGCCCTTCCGCACGCTCTGCGGAGATACGGAGGGCTTGCAGCATACCCAATATATCCTTGCGCTGGATGCGGATACGATCCTCCCGCTCGACGCGGCTTCCCAGCTTGTGGCGGCGGCGCTGCATCCGCTTAACAGGCCGGTGGTGGATGAGAAAAAGAGGATCGTCACACAGGGATATGGCATCCTTGTGCCTCGGGTGGAAACGGAGCTGTTTTCCGCCGGGGCAACGGGCTTTTCCCGCGTGATGGCGGATGCGGGCGGGCTTGTGGCTTATGATACCGCCGCTGCCGAGCGGTATCAGGATTTTTTTGGGCGCAGCATCTTTTCCGGTAAGGGGCTGATCGATGTGGATGCGTTTTACCGGGTGCTGTCGGGCGCGTTTGAGCCGGAGAGCGTTTTGAGCCATGATATTCTGGAGGGCGGTTTCCTGCGGGCGGGTTTTGTCAGCGATGTGCAGGTGGCGGACGGCTTCCCCGGACGCGAAGGGGCATATCTTGACCGGATGCACCGCTGGGTGCGCGGGGATTGGCAAAACCTGCCGTTCCTTGTCCGAAGAAAAAATAAAAAAGACGGGCAAAAGGGCAATCCATTGGGCGCGCTTGCCCGCTGGCAGCTTTTTGACAACCTGCGCCGTTCCGTTACGCCGGTTTCGGCACTGCTCTGCCTGATTGTGGCGCTTTTTGCACCTGCCCCCGCGCGGCTGCTGCTGATTTTAAGCGGCCTGCTCTGCACGATGGCGGGCAGCCTTTATGGAGCTTGGCGTGCTGTGCTTGCCGGTGGTCCGGGGATGTTTTCCAGGCTTTATTATTCACGCGTTACGCCGGTGGCCACGGGCAACCTGATCCGTGCGCTCGTGAGCGTGGTCATGCTGGCGCAGACCGCCTTTGTCAGCCTGGATGCGATCATCCGGGCCCTCTGGCGGCGCTTCATAAGCCATAAAAAGCTGCTCGAATGGGTAACCGCCGCGCAGAGCGATGTTGCGCAGCGGCCGGGGGCGCTTGTAAAGCGGTATCTGCCGAGCCTTCTCATAGGCGCGTTGCTGATGCTCCTCGGCCGGGGGAGCCTTTGGCTGTGCGGCTTTCTATTCCTTTGTAATTTCCCGTTCGCTGTGTTTTCCGCGCGGCAGGGTGTGGAGAAAACGAGAGAGCTTAGTTCAGAGCAGCGCGACCGCCTCACCTCCTATGCGGCGGCCGCATGGCGGTATTATGAAGAATTCTGCGGCGTGCAAGATCATTACCTGCCGCCCGATAATGTGCAGGAAACGCCCGTCCACCGGGTTGCGCACCGCACTTCCCCGACGAATATCGGCCTTGCACTGCTCTGCACGCTTGCCGCGCGGGATTTTTCGTTTATCGACAGCGCCACACTCTATGAGCGGATCGATGGGATGCTCACCAGCATTGAAAAGCTGGAGAAATGGCACGGAAACCTCTACAACTGGTATGATACCACCACCTTGCGCATCATGGCGCCGCGCTATGTTTCCACTGTGGACAGCGGCAATTTTTTCTGCTGCCTGACGGCGCTGCGGCAGGGGCTGCTGGAATACGCCGCCGAGGAGCCGAAGCTTGCCGACCAGGCAAACCGGGTGGGCAGGCTTTTGGAGGAGGGCGACCTCTCTCCGCTCTATCATCCGCGCCGCAGGCTGTTTCACATCGGCTTCGACGCGCAGGAGGGGAAACTTACCGGCTCCTATTACGACCTTCTGATGAGCGAAGCGCGTATGATGAGCTACTATGCCGTAGGCAGCCGCCAGGCGCCCAAAAAGCACTGGGGGGCGCTGGGCCGGATGCTCGCGCGCGAAGGGCGGTATACGGGCCCGGTTTCCTGGACGGGCACGATGTTTGAATATTATATGCCGCATCTGCTTCTCCCGCTTTACGACGGCACGCTCGGCAAGGAGGCAATGCGCTTTTGCTCCTATTGCCAGAAGAAGCGGGTGCGTGGAAAAAGCATCCCCTGGGGGATTTCCGAGAGCGGGTTTTATGCGTTTGACCCGCAGCTCAATTATCAGTATAAGGCGCACGGCGTGCAGAAGCTCGGCCTGAAAAGAGGGCTGAACGACGATCTGGTGATCTCGCCGTACTCCACCTTTTTGCTGCTGCCGTTTGAGCCGGAGGCGGCGTTGAAAAACCTCGACGAGCTGGAGCAGATGCAGATGACGGGCCGCTGCGGCTTCTATGAGGCCGCCGATTTCAGCCCCGAGCGGATCGACGGGCAGGAATATGCCGTCGTGCGCAGCTATATGGCGCACCATGTGGGGATGAGCCTGGTATCTATCTGTAACGCGCTCAGGGGATTTGTTATGCAGAACCGCTTCATGCGGGATGACCGCATGGCGGCGGCGCGCTGCCTGCTGGAGGAAAAAATCCCGACCGGCGCCTCCGTCTTCCGCGATGTGGAGCTGCGCGAAACGCCGCAGCGCGCCCAGCGTGTGACGCCGGCCACCCGGGAGATCTCCGGGCCGAACCCCGTGCAGCCACAGATGCATTTGCTCACAAACGGGGAATGGAGTGTGGCCGTGAGCGATTGCGGCACTTCTGTCTCCCTTTACCGAGAATCGGATATCACCTGGCGCGGTGGCGATTTGCTGCGCAGGCCGAAGGGCATTTTTGCCGTTGCACGCGCGCAGGAGGAGACGCTCCCGCTCTGCCGTGCGCTCGATTACCGCAGCGGGGCGGAGTTTAGTGCGCAGTTTTCGCACACGCAGGTATGCCTCACGGCCCGGAGCAAAACGCTCGTGGGGGAAACGCTCATTCAGGTGCACCCGCGCCTGCCCTGTGAGCACAGGCGATATACGGTGAAAAACCTGGGGAAAGAGAAGGCGCATGTATCCCTTCTGATCTATTTGGAGCCCTGCCTTGCACCCGCACGGGAGGCGAAGGCGCATCCGGCGTTTTCCAAGCTTTTTTTGGAGCATGGCTATGATGCGGGCAACAAGCTTCAGCTCTTTACACGCCGCCCGCGCAGCGACGGCGAACCGATGTGCCTTGCCGCAGGGCTGCTGGAGGATGTTCCCTTTCACTATGAGGGTGTGCGGGAAAAACTGCTCGACTTCCCAGATGGTATCTTTACTTTGCGCAATGCGCCCATGAAGCTTGGCGATGGCACCGGCGTGGGAGACCCGGTATGCGCGTTCTCCGTATCGCTTGAAATCGAGCCGCGTGCAGAGCGCCATGTGACGCTCCTTCTGGCCGCTGCGTCCACGCGCGCAGAAGCGGCAGACCGGCTTTTGCGTTCCCGCAGGGAGGGGCGGATTGTAGCCGGCGCGCCGAATCCGTTTTATGAAAGCAGCCTCGACGGCATCCTGGCCGCGCAGGTGCTGCCGCAAATTTTTTATCCACCGCAGGAAACCAATGAATATCTCGCCGCGGCGCAGGAAAATAACGCGGGCGTACAGGCGCTGTGGAGCCTTGGCATCTCTGGCGACCATCCGATTCTATATATTCAGATCCAAAACGCAGAGGATGTTGCGCGGGCGCTGCCGCTCGTCCGCCTGAATCGGAAATTGCGCCGCAGCGGAATCCCCACGGATGTTGCCATCGGCTACCGGGAAGGCGGCGCGTATGATAAGCCGGTGCTCAAAGCGCTGGAGACCGCCCTGCGGCGCGAAAATTGCGCCCAAAGCCTGAACGCTCCCGGCGGCATTCATGCGGTAGATTTGCAGACGCACACCGCGCAAAGCATTTTGGCGCTGCAAACGGCGGCAAGGTATATCGCGCCATCTGCCGCGGAGCGCATGCAGCTGCCGGTTTTGCCGTTTGTTCCGTTTGCCGTATTCCCTGTTCTGCCTGCGCAACGGAGGCTGGAGCTGGATTTTTGCGTCCGGCGCGGCGGGTTTCTGGAAAACGGCTCGTTTGCAATCACAGAAAAGCCGGAGGTTCCCTGGTGCCATGTGCTGGCAAACCTCGATTTTGGCACGCTCGTAGAGAGCGGCGCGCTCGGCTGCACCTGGGCCGTCAACGCCCGGGAGAATAAGCTCACCCCCTGGTTTAATGATACGCGCACCGGCAACCGCGGCGAGCTGCTATTTTTGCGGGTCAAAAATGAGGTCTATGATCTCGTCCAGGGCGCGCGGGCGGAGTTTTCGCCTGGCATGGCGCTCTGGCGCGGCAGGGCGGGCAAAATCGAAACCGCCGTTACGGTGGCTGTGCCGGATACCGGAATGCGGAAAACCTGCGAAGTGGAATTTTATAATAATGGAAAGGAGCCGGTTGAAGTGGAGACGGTTTATTACACAGAGCCAGTGCTCGGCGTGGACCGGCAGAATGCGCGCTTTATTAAATCCCGCTGGCAGGGCGGCGTGCTCAGCCTGCATTCGCCATGGAATACGGCGGTGCCTGGCTATATGGCGCTCACTGGCGGAGTCGGGGACGGCGCCTTCTGCTGCTGTGACCGGGCGGATTTTTGGCGCGGCAAATGGGGAGAGCAGCGCATGCTTCCGCTCGACGACCCCTGCGCGGCGGTTGGGCGCAGGCTCGTTTTACCGCCGAAACGAAAGGAAAAGGTGCGCTTTGTGCTCTCCTTTGCCGCACAGGAACAGGCGGCAAAAACGCTTTTGGAAATTGCGCCGAAGCAGGTGCTCCACAATGCGCTCAGGGTGGATACGCCCGATAAGGCGCTCAATCACATGATAAGCTCATTTTTGCCGACGCAGATTTTAAACAGCCGCATCTTTGGCCGCACCGCGTTCTATCAAAACGGCGGGGCGTGGGGCTTTCGCGATCAGCTTCAGGATGTCAGCTCGATGATCCTGCTGCGCCCGCGCCTTGCGCGCCAGCAGATTTTGCGCGCGGCTGCCTGCCAGTTCCCGGAGGGTGACGTGCTGCATTGGTGGCACCGGCTGCCCGGCAAAAGCGGCCTGCGCGGCGTGCGCACCCGTTACAGTGACGATCTGCTATGGCTGCCCTATGTGACGGCGGAATATATCAAGCAGACGGGAGACGGCTCTCTGCTGCACCTCAAAATCCCATATCTTGAAGGGGAGACGCTGCGCGACGGCGAGCACGAACGCTATTTTGAGCCGGCTGTATCGGCGCAGCGCGGCACGCTCTATGAGCACTGCCTGCGTGCCATCGAGCACGCGGCCCGCTTCGGCGCGCACGGCCTTCCGCTGATCGGCGGCGGGGATTGGAACGACGGCTTCAACCGCGTCGGCATCCAGGGCAGGGGCGAGAGCGTGTGGCTGGCGCAGTTTATGGCGCTGACGCTCGACGAGATGCGCCTGGTTTGCAGGCTGATGGGAGATGAAGAAAGCGAAACCCGCTTTGCACAGCGGGCGGAGGAATTACGCAACGCTGTGGATGAAACCGCATGGGACGGCCGCTGGTACCGGCGCGCTTATTTTGATGATGGCACGCCGATGGGGGCGAGCGGAGCCCCAGCCTGTGAAATCGACAGCCTGCCGCAATCTTTCGCTGTTTTGAGCGGGATGCCGGATGATAAGCGGCGGAATCTGGCGCTTGACAGCGCGGTGGAAAAGCTTGTGGATTGGGAGCATGGGCTCATCCGGCTCTTTGCGCCATCCTTCACTGGGGAGGAGGGATATTCGCCTGGCTATGTGGCCGCCTATCCGGCAGGCATTCGAGAAAACGGCGGGCAGTATACGCATGCCGCCGTGTGGCTTTGCATGGCGCTGCTGCGGGAAGGCCGCGTGGATGAGGGGTATTCTCTTTTGAAGCTGCTCAACCCGGCCGAGAAATGCGCGCAGGAAGCGCAGGCAAAGCGCTATCTCCGCGAGCCGTATGCGCTGGCGGGCGATGTATCCACCGCAAAAGGCATTGAGGGGCGCGGCGGCTGGAGCCTGTATACCGGCGCAGCGGGCTGGTATTACCGCACTGTGGTGGAAGAACTCCTTGGCATCCGGCTGCGCGGCGGCTCGCTCGGATTGGAACCGCGCCTCCCCTCTGGCTGGCACGGCTACAGCGCCACCCTCACGCTCGACGGGGCGGTGATTGCCATCACGGTATCGGATACCGCCCCACAGGGCCTGACCGTGGATGGGGAACAGGCAGAGCGGTTTACCCCGGATGGGCGGGAGCACCGGCTGGTATATGGTATCGGCGCATCCGCTTCGTGAAAAAGAATGTGTTTTTGACCCGCCCGCGCTATTTGACTGGAAGCGGGAGGCGAGGTGTGTTATAATAGCAGACAATCAGATTTCAGAGTGGAGATGTCGGCTCTGCGCCACGAAACGGCACTGGCGCCGGTTCCTAAATTTCCATTCCGAAAAGATAGGATTTTTCCGACTCTCCCAACTCTTCAGATTCCCGCGAAACCCCGCCGCCGCACGGGCAACAGCCTGCCTCCTCTGTAAACCGGAGGCGTTGCCGCTCAAACGCAGGCTTTCGTGGGTTCAAAGAAAGGATGATCCAACGGATGAACGATTCAGTGGAATTTACCCCTCTCGCGCCCGGCGTAAGGTTTTGCACGGTGCGGGCAAGCAAATTTAAAACCTGCCGGATTTCCCTCTCGGCCGCTGTGCCGCTGCGCAGGGAAACGGCTTCAGCAAATGCGATGCTGCCCTTTTTGCTACACCGCTGCTGCGCAAAATACCCGGATTTGACAACGATGAATGAAAAACTCGCAGAGGCCTATGGCGCACGGGTATCGGCCGGGGTGGAAAAGGTGGGTGAGGCGCAGGTGCTGCGCATCAGCATCACCTGCATTGCAGACCGTTTCGCCTTTGACGGCGACGGAGCTGTAACGGAGTGTGTGAAGCTTTTGTGTGAGCTTTTCTTCCACCCCCCTGTGGAAAACGGCGCGTTCGCCGCGCAGAATGTCGAGCGGGAGAAGCGGCTGCTGCTGGAGCGCATCGAAAACGAGCGCAACGATAAACGCACCTATGCACTCAGGCGGTGCGAAGCACTGATGTGCGAAAATGAAGCCTATGGGATCAACCGCTACGGCACGCCGGAGGATGTGAAAAGCCTGACTCCGCAGAGCCTGTATGAGGCTTGGAGGGCGCTGCTTTCCGGCGGGCGGCTGCAATTCAACCTCGTCGGCGAAGCCGATGCGCAGGCGGCCCAATCGCTGTTGCAGGAAGAGCTTTCCAAAATAGAGCGTGAAGAAGCCCCCGCAGATGCATGGGAGACGCAGATTCTCCCCCGTGCGGAACAAACGCGGCGGGTGGAAGAGCGGCTCCCTGTGCAGCAGGGCAAGCTTGTGCTGGGCTATCGGATGGGCTATAAGCAGGACTTGGAGGATTTTTCCGCGGTGAATGTGATGGTGAACGTATTCGGCGGCAGCCCGCAGTCGCTCCTGTTCCAGAATGTGCGGGAAAAGATGAGCCTGTGCTACTACTGCTCGGCCCGCCTGTTTCGCCAAAAGGGCGTGATGATGGTACAGAGCGGCGTGGAGTTCGAAAATGCCGAGCGCGCGATCACGGAGATCGGCAGGCAGCTCGACGCTGTGCGCGCCGGCGAATTTACGGATGACGATTTTGACGCTTCTGTCAAAAGCCTGGCGGATGATTATGAGCGCGTCGGCGGCACGCCGGAGGAGCTCGACGACTGGTATGCCTTCCGGCTGCTGGAGGAGGCACCCGCCGCCCCGCAGTCGCTTGCAGCGCAGATCCGCAAGGTCACGCGTGAGCAGGCTGTGGAAGCGGCACAAAAGGTCACGCTCGATACGATCTATCTGTTGACGGGGGAGGAAGATAAGGCATGAGCCATCCGGTGAAAGAAATCCATTCCACATTGTTAGACGACAGCTATTACAGGATCGACCACCCTTCGGGGCTTACGATTCTCGTGATGCCGAAGGCGGGCTATTCCTCCGCCTACGCGCTGTTCGGCACGAAATACGGCTCGATCGACACGCGCTTTAAGCGCAGCGACGAGGCGGATTTTACAGAGGTGCCGGAGGGCATCGCGCACTTTTTGGAGCATAAGCTCTTTGAGAGCGAGGATCTGGACGCCTTTGCCCGCTATGCGAAAACGGGCGCGTCCGCCAATGCGTATACGTCGTTTGAGCGCACCTGCTATCTGTTCTCCTGCGCGGGCGATTTTAAGGCGTCGCTGGAGATTTTGCTGGATTTTGTGCAATCGCCTTATTTTACGGAGCAGACCGTGCAGAAGGAGCAGGGCATCATCGGGCAGGAAATCCGGATGTATCAGGATGAGCCGAACTGGCAGGTGATGTTCAACTGCCTTAGGGCACTCTACAAGGTGCACCCTGTGCGCATCGACATCGCAGGGACGATCGACTCTATTTCACACATTACGGCTGATCTTCTCTACCGCTGCTACCACACATTTTATAACCTCCACAATATGGCGCTCGCTGTTGCGGGCAATGTGACGGTGGACGAGGTGCTTGAGGTGGCGGATCGGCTGCTGAAGCCTGCGGACGAGCTCTCCATTGAGCGCAATTTCCCGAATGAGCCGGCAGAGCCCGTGCAGCCCTATATCGAGGAAACGCTCGATGTGGGCGCGCCGCTTTTTATGCTCGGCTTCAAGGAAACCTATGAGACGCCGGAGCGCCCTCTGCGCGAGCAGCTTCAAACAAATATTTTGCTGGAAATGCTGGCGGGCAATACCTCCCCGCTCTACTGCAGGTTGTTTGATGAAGGGCTCATTAACACGCAGTTCGGCACGGAGTATTTCCACGGCTACGGCTACGCGAGCGTTTTGTTTTCCGGCGAGTCGAAGGATCCACAGAAGGTCGCGCAGGAGATCCATACGGAGATCGAGCGGGCGCGCCGCGAGGGGCTGAACGAGGCGTCGTTTGAACGCGCGCGCCGCAAGCTCTATGGGCGCGTTGTGATGGCGTTTAACGATATTGATGAGCTGGCCAATGAGATGATTTCCGCTGAATTCCTTGGCGGCGGGCTGTTTGACGAGGCGGAGCTGCTGCGGGAAATCACGCTCGACGAGACTCAGCAGCGGCTGGAAACAACGCTCCAAAGGGAATACAGCGCGCTGTCCGTTGTAAAAGCATAAAAAGGCCGCTCAGGCGGCTTTACATAGAAAAATAGTTTCTTATTTGTAGGAAACCGTTTATAATTTAGAAACAGAATCCCGTTAAAATAAAAGAACGATTACGCAAAGGAGAGCTTGCAATGCATGACTTCACAGTGGTGGAGTTCCCAAAGCTTGGGTGGAGCTTTAATGTTCCCTCCATCCTGGCGGACTTCACGATCCCCGGCATCAACCTGCACCTGACGATCCATTGGTATGGCGTTATCATTGCCTTCGGCTTCCTGCTTGCCGTATTGCTCGGCGGCCGGATGGCATATAAGTGGAAGATGAGCCTCGATAAGATGGTGGATGTTTTAATCTTTGGCACCTTCGGCGGCATCATCGGCGCGCGGCTGTTTTATGTGATCTTTGAATGGGAGCAGTACAAAGATCATCTCCTCGATATTTTCAAGATCTGGGAAGGCGGTATGGCGATCTATGGCGGTATCATCGGCGGCCTGCTGGCTGCTTGGGTGGTGTGCCATTTCAACAAGCTGAATTTTCGCAACCTTTTGGATATCGGCGCGATGAGCCTCCTGCTCGCGCAGGGCATCGGCCGGTGGGGCAACTACATGAATCAGGAGGCTTTCGGCTGCAATACGGATCTCCCCTGGGGCATGACGAGCAGCAAGGTCGTCTCCTACCTCACCGCACATCAGGCGGATTTCGCCGCAAACGGCATCACGGTGGACCCGGCGCTGCCGGTGCACCCGACCTTCCTGTATGAATCCATCTGGTGCATCCTGGGCTGCCTGGTTCTCTATCTCATCTGCCAGAAGTTCCGCAAGTTCAGTGGGCAGATCATCCTCTGCTACGGCGTGTGGTATGGTTTGGAGCGCATGGTGGTGGAGGGGCTGCGCACAGACAGCCTCTATATCCCCGGCACGAATATGCGCGTTTCCCAGTGGTTATCCGGCGCGCTGGTGATCGTGTGCGCCGCACTGCTGGTCTATTTCCTCATCCGGGCAAAGAAAAACCCGCAGCCGATTGAAGGCATTGATTATTATATCGACAATGAAAACAGGCGCATCGAATTGGTAAACGGTAAGCCCATCCCCCCGAAGGAAACTCCGGAGCAGGCTGGCCCTTCGCTGGAGCAAGCGCCTGCGGGTGGGGAAGAGCCGGAGGAAAAAGCGGAACAGGAGGCGGATGAAGATGGCGATCAGGATTGATGGCAAGGCCGTTTCCGCGCAGGTGCGTGCGCGCGTGGCAGGCGAGGTGGCGGCGCTGCGGGAGCAGGGCGTTGTTCCGGGCCTCGCGGTGATTATCGTGGGGGATGACCCGGCCTCCCGCGTCTATGTCAACAATAAGAAAAAGGCCTGCGCGGAGGTGGGCATCCGTTCTGAGGAGTTCGCGCTCCCGGCAGATACGACGCAGCTGCAATTGATGGCGCTCGTGCATCAGCTCAATGAGCGGAAGGATATCAGCGGCATCCTCTGCCAGCTCCCGCTGCCGAAGCATCTGGATGAAAAGCAGGTGATCGAGGCCATTGCGCCGGAGAAGGATGTGGATGCGTTCCATCCCTCCAACGTGGGGCGTATTATGATTGGGGACTATCATTTTTTGCCCTGCACGCCTGCGGGCGTGATGGAGCTTTTGCACAGCGCGGGTGTTTCCCCGGAGGGGAAGGAATGCGTGGTGATCGGCCGGAGCAATATTGTCGGCAAGCCGATGGCGATGCTTCTGCTGCATGAGAATGGCACGGTTACGGTTTGCCACTCCCGCACGAAAAACCTTCAGGAGGTTTGCCGCCGGGCGGATATCCTGGTTGCCGCCGTTGGAAAGGCCAAATTCGTCACGGCCGATATGGTGAAGCCCGGCGCGGCGGTGATCGACGTCGGCATGAACCGCGATGAAGCCGGCAAGCTCTGCGGGGATGTGGATTTTGAAGCGGTCGAGCCCATTGCCGGCGCGATTACGCCTGTGCCGGGCGGCGTGGGGCCGATGACGATCGCCATGCTGATGCAGAATACCCTCATGGCCGCAAAGCTGCAAAACGGCATGGAAGGCTAAATTTTTAAAAATTTGATTTTATTATTTTGGAGGTATTTTTATGGATATGAACAAAAAGCTTTACCGCAGCCGCAACGATAAGATGATTTCCGGCGTGTGCGCCGGAATCGCCAATTACCTGAATATTGACCCCACGCTGTGATCTATGCGGTGCTGGCCGTGTTCACGGCGTTCGTGCCCTGCTTAATCCTTTATATCGTGCTTGCGATCGTGATTCCACAGGAGCCGATGGTGGAGGGCTGAGCCTCGACGCAGTAGACTGAAGTGCAATAAACGGCGGGCCGCTGTGCTAATGCACAGCGGCCCATGAACCCTGTCAAAAAAAGAATATCGTTTCGTCAGAACAATTTCGTAAAAATTACTCATTACGCTTGCTTTTTTGAGTGCTCTGACAAAGGAAGAGAAAATTGGAACGCGCTCAGGCCGCGCGGGCCCTTC
>ERZ827037.2213-NODE-2213-length-17183-cov-9.880313_pt1 | contig 17183 bp, 14 predicted proteins | sample MGYA00519924_ERZ827037 | MGnify/ENA primary metagenome ERZ827037 (study PRJEB31778, sample SAMEA3449250) | human gut metagenome | biome: human gut; feature: human-associated habitat; material: faeces | place: United Kingdom | collected 2010/2012 ...
TTCGACGGAAAGTCACACACCCGCGCTGCCGGCACAGCGCCAAAAACTGAAGACCTTCATGGAAGTTTCCTTCGTACAGGGATGGTGATGGTGCCCTACGAGGCCCATGAACGTCTGAGGTCCCACCGGGGTGTGGACCTCACCGGAAAGCTACGAGTTTAGGCTTGCGCCTGGTTTGATTATATCATGCTGGAATTTTTTGTCGGTCGAACCGTGTCGAATGGGAGAGGTTTTTGTGATCTTCAGAAAGAGAAAAGCCCGGAGCTGGTGATATGGGCCAGTTCCGGACTTCTGTACTGTTTACTGCGGCGCAAGCTTTGAAATGTCAAAGTACTTATTTCAGCCAAAACTAATTTCATCTTCCCACTTCAGCAAACGCACTACTATGTAATGCAAACTGTAAATGCTGAATCAGGTTCATTATATCCGTGGGGTCCAGGAAACAAACAGTGGCCTTTGAATGGTACGCCTCTCCGTGCCACGTGGTGGAGGCAGCAGACAATCCTACTGCACCATAATTGCAACTTTCATTACATCCGTATTTGGTTCATGAAGATAGTCAAAAGCTTGCTGAAGGCCTGACAGAGGAAAGCGGGCCCCAATAAAGCCCTCCAGATGCAGCTTTCCCCGTTGCATGAGGTCAAATACTTGTAGGTAGTGCCGTCGGACATATTGCATGACGCTGATAATATCGATTTCTCCTCGTTGCAGGTGTGTCATATTCATCAGAATATCCCGCCCATATGTGCCTACCAAAACAATGCGAGAAGCATTTTGTGCGCAACACACCATGTTTTGCAGCATTTCTGGGATTCCGCAGCAGTCAATCAATACATCTGCTCCTGCAGAACCAAATGCCCCATCGATGGCTTGCGCAAGAGAAACCCGATTGGTGTTGCAGCAGTTTTTTATGCCGCAGTCCTGTGCGTATTGAAGCCGTCCGTCTTTAATGTCTGTAATTAAAACGTTAGCGCCTCTAGCCACAGCTATTTGTGCTGTGCAGTTGCCGATGGTACCTGCGCCCACGATTACAATATTTTTCCCCTGTTCAGCTCCGGCCCGTTCCGCTGCATTAGCTCCTACGGCAAAGGGTTCTACCAGCATACCCATGTCATGGGTTACTCCCTGCGGCAGCTTCACGATGTTAAATTGGTTACATTTATAATATTCCGTGAAAAAACCGTCTTCGTTAATACCCATAAATTTCTTGTGGGTGCAGACGTTGATTCTGCCGTGCCGGCACGGATAGCAGGTACCGCAGATCAACTGAGGCTGTACTGTAACGAGATCGCCGGGGAGAAATTTCTTTTCCGCCTCGTAGCCAACTGCGACAACTTCACCTACACACTCGTGCCCCAGGACTCGGGGATATTGCACGGTTTTATGCCCTCCACGGAATGCCAACATATCAGAGCCGCAGATACCAGTTTGCAAAATCTTAAATAAAACGTCCTGTGGCCCCTGAATTTGAGGCATTCCCCGCTTCTCAACGGTAATCTCATACGGTGCTGTTAGAACAGCTGCTTTCATGTCAAATATGCTCCTTTCAAATTGAATGTCAGATGAAAGGAAGGACCGGCCCGCCGGAAAGACGGGCCGGCCTGTTGCCTTATTCCTGCGCGGAGGTATTGCCTGCTAACGCAACAGCTTTTTTCTACGGGACTTTCGGAAGAAGGCCTGTCCCGCTAAGACAATAACAGCCGCAACAATGAGACCCAGCGCAATGGGGTGCTGTGTGAAAGCCAACAAGTTTCCCTGGTCGGCGATCATGGCTGTCCGCAAGTAGGTTTCCAGAAGTGGCCCCAACAGGTATCCCAGCAGAATTGCAATCAGATCCAGTTTGAAATAGTTCAACAGAAAATAGGCAACGATTCCAGAAACTACCATTACCAACACTTCAAAAATGCGGTTGTTGATGGCGTAGACGCCCAAAACACAGCAGACCAAAATAGCAGGAAAAAGAAGGGACTTGGGAATCCGGATCATTTGAACAAAAATGTTCATCAGGCCGGTTTCCATCAGATACATTACAATATTTGCCAGAAAATACACCAGCATAATGCATCCAATCACCTCCGGGGCGTCCACCGCCAGCATGGGTCCAGGCTGCAGACCGTGGATCATAAGACCGCCAATCAGAGCAGCTGTCACGTTGTCGCCTGGGATCCCCAGGCAGCACAAGGGGATCAGGGCTCCGCCGTTGACAGCGTTATTGGAGCTCTCAGATGCTGCGATACCGGCAGCATATCCGGTTCCGAATTTTTCCGGGTGCTTGGACATGGTTTTGGTTTGGTTATAGGCCAGCACTGTGGCAGTATCCTGACCCACGGCCGGTAAAATACCGGTGAAGGTACCTAACAGAGAGCCGATGGTGATGCCTTTCCACATTTCATCCCGCTCATCCTTTGGGGGGATAAAGGGGACACGCCGCACCCGGGTTGTTATCCGCAGTCCGGACAATTCACCGGATTGGCTGAGAACCTCACTGATGGCAAACAGCCCCATCAGAAAAGCGGTCAGGCCAATGCCGGAACTGAGCTGCCACTGGCCAAACATCAACCGGTTTACGCCGGTGACCTGGTCAATTCCCACAGAGCCGATAGCCATGCCGAAAAACAATCCGATTCCGCCTTTGGCTCCGCTAGAACTGACCATGGAGAGCACTACGCAGATACTGAAAAAAATCAGTGCAAAATACTCCCAATGCCCGAACTTTAATGTGACCTTGGATAGCTGCGGCGCTATGGTCGCCAGGACAATAGCAGAAAATGTGCCACCAATCAAGGAGGCAAACACACCAAGAGACAGTGCAGCCTCCGGCTTGCCACGCTTGACCATGGGATAGCCGTCCCAGGTGGTGACAAGAGATGCTGAGGTCCCGGGAATTTTCAGCAGGCACGCAGAGATTAGGCCGCCGCTGATGCCGCCAACATAAATGCCGATAAGAGTGGAAAGGCCTTCCGCAGCAGACATGGCGTAGGTAAAAGGAATCATCAACGTAACGCCTAAAACAGCCGTCAAGCCAGGGATGCATCCAAAGATGATACCCATCAGGATGCCTCCAGTCATATAGACAAACGACATTGGGTTCGCCATGAGGTAAGCCCAGCCCTCTGCAAATAGCTGCATTCACGACACCTCCTATATTTCAAGCAGCGAGAGCGATTTGACGTTGCTTTGCGCGGGTGAGAAGCGAGTCACTTGAGGTACTCCTCATAAATCGGAGCAAAGATGTTGTACCACTCTTCAATTTTCGCCCCCATCTCATCGGCCGGGATAAAGCCAGGCAGGAAGCCAAAGCCTTCCAGAGCCTCCAGATAATCGGGGTCATCTTGAAGGTCTGCCATCTTATCGTTCAGATACTGAATCTGCTCGGGAGTGGTGTCCTTGGTGGCGAAGAAGGCACGATACTGGGCGCCGGTGGCTTCAATTCCCAGTTCCTCTGTGCAGGGAATATCGGGATAAATTTCACAGCGCTTTTCGTCCACAATCAGCAGGGGTTTCACATTGCCGGATTCCACGGCGGAGCCCAGATCGCCCACCTGCATGAAACTGACATCAACATGGTTGCCCATGATGGCAGTAATGGCGTCAGCACCGCTGTCGTAGGGAACCTGGGTGGCACCTTCCAGGCCGAGCCCCTGGAGCAGTTGGATGGTGACCATCTGCTGACGGGCACCGATGAATCCCCAAGTCAGTTCAGCGGGATCCATTGCTTTTAGATCCTCCACACTGTTGATCCCGCTGTTGGGATTGGTAACCACGATGCCGGGATCGATTACCATGCAGGGAAGCGGCTCCATCTTCTCCCAGAGTTTTTCCTCACTGACACCGGTCAGATAGTAGCAAATCAGGTCCAGGGGACTCTGAGACATAATGTGATAGCCGTCGCCGGGCTGTGTGGAAAATTCTTGTGAACCGGTATAACCGCCGGCACCGGTCATAACGGAGCAGGCGATGGACACAGGTAGATCAATGTTGGCCGCCACAGCACGGGCGATGTTGTCGGTGCCGCCGCCAGCGGCGTAGGGGACCAGACACGAGATGTCTTCCGCCGGGTAAGCGGCTTCTTCACCGCCACCGCAGCCCGACAGAATGCCGATCATCATAAGAAATACGCAGGCCAGTGCCAAGATATTTTTCTTTTTCATATAATTTTCCTCCTAAGCAAAATAACGAAATGTAGGAAAGAACGGACTCAGAAGAACTTGACATGCAGGATCTGTGTAAATACGAGGACCAGAACGGTTACGACAACAAGAGAATAGACAAACCGGATAAGATAGAACTTTTTTTTGCTGGTACGTTCATGCTCCTCCCGCTGCGATTCTTCACAAAGACCATACACAACGCTCAGACAGAAAGTGAGCAGGAAAGAAGCAATGGGAAAACCGATTAGTTCATAGGCGGGAACGAAAAGGAGCAGCGCAATCAGAGTAATGATCGTTTCCTTTTTCAACCTGAATTTGCCAGAGTCCCGCTCACCCTTCAGACTGATTGATTTGAGAAACAGAGGGATGCTGAATACCATCAGCAGAATACCGATGCCTTGAATAAAGGTGCGGGGTTCCGCCAGAAAGGGAAGTCCGACAAACAGCATGACACCACTAACAGTTGATTCTGATGCGAACAGGAACAATCCAATTGCAAAAGAGAGAATGCTTAAAATGAAATCGTTGCGCTTACGAATGGCCATTTACCCACCTCCTTAACTTGCCAAATGACCTCCGTCCACCGGGAGCGTCACACCACTAATGTAGTCGGAAGCAGATGAGGCCAGAAATACGACAGTACCCATCAGATCCTCGGGATGCCCCCATCTTCCCATAGGGATCCGCTTAGTGAGCTGTTTGCCCTGTTCCATCTGCTGCAGATCCTTGCTCATTTCGGTGTCCATGTAGCCGGGAGCAATGGCGTTGACATTGATGCCGCGACCGCTCCACTCAGAGGAGAGCGCCATGGTCAATTGTTTGACGCCGCCCTTGCTGGAGACATACGCCGGCATGTTCCGCAGGCCGATGAAAGAATTGGTGGAGGCGATGTTGATAATTTTTCCCTTGCCCTGTTTCAGCATCACCTTGCCAGCCAGCTGGCTCATAAAGAAAACGCCCTTGATGTTGACCCCCATAATGCGATCCCAAGCGTCCTCGGGGAACTCCTCGGAGGGGCAGCGATACTGAAGTCCGGCACCGTTGACCAGAATATCCAGCCGTCCACCCAGAGCTGAAATCGCTTGCTGAAACCCGTTGCTGAGATCGTTGAGGTCCAATAGATTTGCTACCACGGCGTGGTATCCAGATTTGGCGCCACCCAATTCTGCCACCGTGTTTTCAACCTGTGAATTTGCGTCCAGAATGACAATCTCTGCACCGGCGTCATGAAGTGCGACAGCCATACCATAACACAGGCCGGTCTTTTTTGCGCCACCTGTAACAATGGCTTTTTTCCCTGCCAGGGAAAAAGCATTCATGTCAAAGCCCATATGCGCCCTCCTTTACATTTCAAATGTGATCGTATTTACAAGATCCTCTGCAGACAGGCCACAGAGTTTTGCCAGCTGTGTATAGGTTCCGGAGTGCAGATGCCGTGCTTTTCGCTCTCTGGTGCGGGTGCTGAGGGTGGTAATCTTTTCCGGCGACCAAGCGATTCCTCGCCGGTACATTTCGTCCAGATAAGAGGCAAACAGGAAACCGTTATTCTGTTCGGCAAATAGGATTCGTTTGCCTTGTTGGGTCAGCTGCGCAGCCAGATCTGCATCAAAGGAAGGCATGTCCACCACGGCGATCTCGCGTCCCTGTTCCCGTAACGCCTTCTGGGCGTTGAGTCCCTCATAAATGCCTCGGCCACTAGTGATGATGACGGTGTCCGCATGAGGATCTCCGTGGACATAGCCCTTTCCGTATTCAAATTGCAGGGATTCAGGGTAAATGGTTTCAGAAGCGGCTCGTGTGAGCCGAAGTAGCACCAGCCCCTTGCTACCCTTGGCAATCCATTTCATGACCGCCACCATCATTCGGGGACAGGCTACATCGATTACCCGCAAGTGAGGCAGCTGCATAAGCGCGGTAACATCGTCGATGCTCATATGGGTGGCGCCGTTAACACCGGTGTCAATGTTGCTAGCGGTAGAGAACAATGTAATATCCAGCTGATGGCCCTCGGACAGCCAGCCGTCACTTTTGGAAATTGATTCCATTCGCTCTTGCTGACTGACCGTAATCCGGCGCAAAACTCGCCAGTCAAAAAAGACGCCAAAAGTGGAGTGCCAGACGTTATAGCCTTTTGCGGCAAAGGCCTCGGCGATGCCACTCATGTTGGATTCAGCAATGCCTACATTGATGCCGCGGTTTCCAGCATGTTTCAGCATACCGGGCTGAAGACCAGAGATCAGGCCCATATCCGCGTCCAAAGTAATCATTTTCGGGTCTCTGGAAAAGGCTGCTACCATATCCGCGGCAATTTTGCTGCACTGCAGCTTATCTCCGATTTTGGGATCGGGTAGGTCGCGCTCCTGGTAATGCAGAGTCTTGTCTCGGGGAGCAGCCCGTTTGGTGCGGCGTTGAGAATAGCGGCGTATAACACCCACAGGGCCATTTTCATCCTGCTGTACATCAATCCCCATCTTGGAAGCCCAGTGCAGGAGTTGCTCATATTCCTCCGGCGCACGCACCTTTGCAGCCTGTAGAAAATGACACAAGTTTTTAATGCGGGTTTCCCTGCGGAGCGTCTGCTGATGGATTTCCCATTCCGCCAGATCCTGCCCCACGGTGGTCTTGTGACTCTCGGTGGCTTTGGAGAAACCACCTTCACCCTTGCGGCATTCAGAGATGATGGCCATGGGGCGGCTGTCGATCCGATGCTGGAAGTGCTCCAACGCATGGTAAATCGGCTCGTACTCCTGACCGTTGACATCCAAAACATCAAAACCAAAGCTCTCCAATTTTTCTCGCAAGCTACCCATGGAAAGCATGAGACGGTGAGAGTCATCGTTTTGTCCATAGTTGTGATCGATGAGAATGCACAGATTGTTCAGATTTTTGGCAGAGGCAAACATGAATGCCTCCCATGGAATGCCCTCCTGCAGTTCCCCGTCTCCCATCAGGCAGAATGTCCGCCCAACACCCTCTATTTTCTGCGCCATGGCAAAGCCGACAGCGGCACTGATGCCCTGCCCTAAAGGTCCCGTCGCGATATGTACTCCTGGCAGGATAGGGCCAGGATGTCCATTCAGATCGCTGTCACTTCCGCGGGAATTCTCCAAAAGCGCTCTGTCAAAGAAACCAAAATCCGAAAAGACCGATGCCATACCGGCTATACCGTGTCCCTTGCTCTGTACGTAGATGTCACTTTCACGAGCAGTGGGGTCTTCCACATTTACATGAATGAAACCTCCGTAAAAAAGCGCGATCAGTGGAATCAGTTCAGAGAAGGTGCCACCGATGTGGATTCCCTGGTCTACAGCGTGGTTTCCCTGATATACCGTATCCAAACGAAGGTCCGAATCCTTGACTTCCAGCAGCGCATATAGCGCCTTTTGGGCGATCGGGTGTTTCATTTTCAGATAATCACAGCTCAAGTCCATCTTGGCCCTCCTCCATTTTTTAAATGGCATTGTATTCGAGTGAGCAAAATGCACAAAAATGATGCTGCGCAGATTGCTTTATACCGTAATTTTACAGAGAGAAATAGCATTCATCAAGGTATGTGTTGCAAAATAATGCTATATTTTGTAGCAATATTAACTCAAATAAGATTTTACTTGCCACAAAACCTGCTATATGCTACAATTTGAATCGAATAAAAATGGAGGGAGGAGGCCCATGAAACGATTCCGTATATTAATCATTGCCCCATATTTGTCCTTCCAAGAGACTGCCGCGCCCGTCATCCAAGAGTTTCCTACGGTGGATTTTGAGATGCATACCGGAGATGAGTTTACGGCAATCTCTATTTTTAACTCCTATCCACCTAACGCCTTTGACGCAATCATTACTCGTGGTGCAATTGCGGCGATTCTTCGGCAGTTTACCTCTGTGCCGGTGGTGGAAGTAGATGTATCCTTATTGGATATCCTGCGGGCTATTAACCAACCGGGATTCAGCGATCAGCGTGTGGCGGTGGTCGGATATTCCAGCATTATTAATTCCGTCAAAAAAGTATTTGAAGTGCTTCAACTGAAAAACACGGAGATTTACGAGGTGCGCTACGCAGAAGTTAAGGAACGGGTGGCGGAACTGGCTGACCGGGGATTTTCTTTGATTATTGGGGATGTACCTTCCGTAAATGCTGCTATGGCAAACGGACTTCGGGGACTCCTAATTCTGTCATCAGAGGATTGTATCCGCCAGTCCGTTATTGCAGCCATCTATTATTCGGAGTTGATGGAAAAGGGGCAGGAGATCACTCAGATTTTTCAGACAGTTATTGATAATTTAAAATTCCGGATTATCCTGATGGACCAGATAGGCAACGTAATTGTTGACAATCGCGCGTTTGAGATTACCGATCATCAAACCTTTAAAAAAGAGTTGTTGCTATTTATTCCGGTGCTTTTGCAGCAGTCCACCGATAGGGGCTGTAAAAAAATCGGAACACAGGGAATCGAAATTATCGGCAAAAGGGTTTCTTATCGCAATCAGGACTGCTTCCTGTTCTTCATTTCACTGATTCATAAGGGATATGCCTCCCAGGCAGACATTACCATCGAAAAACCGCTTTCAGTGACACTGTCCCCGGAATTTATCAATACTCTTCAAAAGAATAACCCACGGGTACAAGCGGTGGCGGAGATTGTCACCGCATCCGTGTCTCCGCCGCCTGTGTTGATTTTAGGAGAATATGGTACCGGAAAAAGCAGTCTGGCCTATTATTTGCATGGCCTGCGCAAGGAGCCAATGGCTCCGTTCATCTTTGTGCGCTGCAACCTACTGACCAGGAAACGCTGGAATGCATTTTTGGATAAAACTGCATCACCTTTGAATGAAAACGGATGCACATTATATCTGGAGAACATTCACTTACTTCCAATAGAACTGCAGCAGGAGTTGAGCGCCTACATAGTTGATTCTGCTGCGGATCAGCGGCACTTTATTATCGCTTCGGCAACGAATAGGATCCACCATCTTCTGTCCAATGACCAGTTCTTGTATCCGTTGTACCAGAAGATTTCGTCTCTCCATGTAATCCTGGCACCTCTACGGGAATTTCCTGATTCCATTACGGACTTCTCACAGATTTTTTTAACTGCGGCAAATCAAGAATATCAAAAGAGTATCCGGGGATTTGAAGAAGGGGTCGTGGCTCTGCTGGAACAGCAGCATTGGAATACCAATTTATCCCAGTTAAAAACGTTTATTCAGCAATTAGTGTTGACCGCACAGGGAGCACAGATTACTCTGAAAGAGGCACAGACCCTGCTTTTAAATGACAATACTATTCCCCCGGAGGAGACGGAATACTTGAATTACAGTGGAATTGATATCACAAAACCGCTGGAGGAAATTGAGCGGGATATTATTCAGCATGTACTGATGGAGGAAAACATGAACCAGTCCGCTGCGGCAAGGCGGCTGGGAATTAGCAGAAATACGATTTGGCGTAAGCTCCATGCTTAAATACGGGCGTGCAGCTGCCGGCTTAAAGTCGCTGGCGACACCATTACTAAAGGAAAATTGCGGCTTGGAATGACAACCAGCTCTGGATAGGCTGCATTGCCAATAATTTTACCGGCAGTAAAGCCGCGTCATTTTTGCAAAGCCGGACTACAGGCTTTTTGTTGGATGGTACTGGAAACGGAAAAGTAGCGCTGGAACTGACCAGCAGCTGGTGTACGGTGTTGTATCCGTCATAGCTGGTCAATGGGCGCACTATGGAAACGGGGCACAGACTGTAGAAAATTTTGACATTTACCGCTGCTGACTGGTGGTTCCGGACTACTGGTATATCTTAGATGCCTCATCAGAAAAGGTGCGAAAAGCAAGCTGAATCTGAAAGAACTGGCGGCTAATGAGACTTTACCTCACCTAATTCTCTCTGGAAGCTATTCCGCCATGGTACAAAGGTAAGTGTAGGCTTACCTGGAAAGCAGAGTAAGTGCCGTTCGTATTGATCCCGAACAACTGCTGTCTGGTGAACAGACGGAAACCGTACTGCAAGAAGCTATAAAATCTGCAAACAGGAGGCATTCCGCTGTAAATCCTGTTGAATTAAGTGACTGCCAGCGATCTGGCGCGGAACGTATATCCAAGGGTTAATAAGCCGTATGGAAGTTTATGGTAGACATTGCAGTAGTTGGCGGCAAAAATCAGGCGTGGCAAGATATCGCTCCTGGCGTGCTGGAACTGTAGCCCATCGAACAGCTGGAACTAGGCCTTGTATTGAAATCTGGGAATTTCAGATATGAACAGCTTTTCCTGACAGTCTTGCGTACCGCGTGGGTTAGATATAGGCTTTATAACAATCCCGAGCAAAGATAAAAGCCCACTCCAGTTGGTTTACTCACCTCCTATACACTTTACTGCGGTACAAATTTTGAGTATTGGAGCCCAGGGAGATGCGAACAAGAAGTTGGACCTAAATGGGGAGTTTCAAGGTGCGCCTGTATGTGGCAGATCTCATCGCCCCCAAGGATAGCTTGATTCTGCCATCGTTATACCATATTCATGCAGGGATCTACACTGCTAATGAACTAGAAAACAGATGTGCTTTCCTAGAAACTCCCGTAAAACAGCTCGTTCTTCAACCGTCCTTCCTACGCAGACTGCATTGTCGGGGAAGTGACCTCCTTTGAGACATGGAGCAAGTGAGTTCAGCCTGCTCCAAGCTTTGAATTTAGCCCTACCAGCGGTAACGCCCTTCCCAGTCTAAACTGGCGATCGGATACTCGCCGCTTCTCAGCCAGCGGGGATAAGGAACTCCTAATGTCAATAACCCATTTGACGATGAGCAAGCCCGCATGAAAATCCCGCCAAAGGGTATTTTCCACGGCTGAGCAGATCTCACCCATATAGAAATGATACCTCCGCTTTTTCTTCCGGACTAAACTGTACCATTGCTTTTCCTTTCTTCGTAAGAATACATCTCTTCCGCCTTTTTCCAGTCCATCTTTTTGTCCGCTTGCCCCTGGGGATTGGGATGTTCTTTTTTCACTAATAAGTAATCGGAACTTTAGCCGACATAACAGAGTCAGACCACAGCTTGTACCACAGGAGTTTGTGGAACAAGCGGATTTTGCGCAGTAAATCACGCCCGGGAAACAATTGAAATGGAGCAGAAATGATTAAAAACCGCCGGAAACAATCAAAAAAAGTTTCATAGAGCTGTTTACACGCAGAAGGTCGCTGGTTCGATTCCTGCAGTCTCCACCAAAAAAGTTCCTGATTTCGCAAAAATCAGGAACTTTTTTAATGAGTGAGAAAAAGTGCGCTAAAATTTTCAACTTTTTCTCCGACCAATACACTGACCAATACGGCGATAACCTCAGATATTATTGGTAGCATACCAAATTATATCTCTTTACCTAATAGTTTTAATTCTGATTTACAAAAAGCCTCGTTTAGTATATAATTATAGCAAATTCTTACAATTATTGTTTAGATCAATTTACATTATTGGCGAATGGAGAGCTATTGTTTATGAGTACTACGCTATATTTTGCCAAATTAAATCTTGCATCTGAAGAAATTTATAAAATTTATAAAGATCCCCAAAAACGTATAGAATTAAAACTTGCTCTCTCAGAGAGTTTAAGGCAAGAATGCCATTGGGATAAAGAGAGCTTTTTTATAGGTGATGACGGTATTCACGTCTCTCAAAAAGTGGAATATCAGTTACGCACTCTTAGTATAGATGAAGATATGAGCTATGCCGAAGGCTGGCTGTATAAAAAAAAGTATTCTGCGCTATAATTCTTTACTAGAAGAAACAAAAGAACTTGTTCCTAAAGGCGTCGAAAACACAGAGGTCATTCGTTTTTATTTTGATTTGGATCATGAACTAATCGGATATAATACAACAAATCGTTTTGGTTATAAAGAATTCTTAGAAGCGTTTGTACATGTAATTAATCTTGGCTTAGACGACTTCGAACCAGAAATGTATTTCACAATTAGTTTGTGCTCGAAAGGAATTGGCCTAGACGATATAAAAGAGGCATTAGGCGAAATTGGCAAAATTAAGGAACTACAATTTAAAATTCAACCACCAAATCCCGCTCAAGAATTATTAAATCATTTGCAAGAATTAGGAGAAGGTCGATTAGAAAATATGGACCAGGCAAATGTAACCCGTATGGATGTTACATTTCAATCAACTGGGGAATCTGGTCTAAATTTGGATTCCACTTTGATTGATGAAGAGTTAAATAAATTGCAGGGGATTCATCAGGCACTTTCTCCAGAAGAAGCGAACAAAAATGGTTATATTAAAGTGACTGCAGTGTCCAAAACAGGTCGGAAATTTTCTTCAGAAGAAGCTAAGCCTTTCAAAAAAGTAATTAACGATCTCCTTGGCGATTTTAAAGATGCTTGTAAAGATGCGTTTACTGAACTATTATCCTGAAAATAGTTCGTATATACGGCTTTCGTTTCATAATACGGATTGTAGATTGGTGCTATATCATGAAAGATTTTTGGAAACGGAAAGTTAATCTTAAAGAACCAGAGGTAATAAAAACAGTATGGTGTTCAGTTTTATTTATTGTCTTCTTGCTGTTGATTGATTTTCACTCTGTATTACTATTAAACATCGAGTCTATCAAATCCTTGCTTCTTACTTTAATCGGCGGTCTAATTGGACTTCTAGGAGTCTCTATCGCTGGTATGGCTATAGCGCTTTCTATGTTTACCTCTAAAGAAATCCGAACAATTAACGATTTGCAGGATAATTCTTTTCCTGAAATTCTCAAAACGTTTTCTCACTTTGCCTATGACATTGTTTTGTGTATTATTATATTTGTAGGAATATTCCTACTTTTGTTAACTAATTTCCCATCTCCACCAGTGCCCATATTTTATGTTGTAACATTCATAATCAGTTATTATTTATTGTATATCCTCTTCTATGGATGGGCTTTATTAGGAAACTATGTGTCGCTATCATGCCTTAGAGATACCATAGGTAAAATAGAAGCTACAGAAAAATCAAAATTTGATTCTTTCAATGAATTAGGTCTTGACCAGCTCGTCGAAATTATTTATCGAAGTTCCGGGCAAGAGTCTAAGAGTTTCTATCGGGCCCTTTTACAAACCGTAAAAAATAGCTCCATCTCCCAGAAAGAAGAGTTGATTGAATATATTGAGAAGAGATATTTATAGATAGCCAATATGTACTTTTTGAAAAAGATGCAGGTGCACTATAGCACCTGCATCTTTTTCATCGCTTTTCCTATCACATCTCCCATGGTATCCGCTGCTTCTCGCATCATGTCCAGCGTGCTGAGGGTGAAGCTCGCGCTGTAATGCCCCAGGGTGCTGGACAGGGTCTTCACATCCACTCCGTTCTTGAGAGACAGCGTTGCGAAGGTATGCCGGAGATCGTGGAACCGAATATGTTCCGCACCAATGGTTTTCAGGATCTTCTTATGGGTGTGCCGGAAGGAATCCGGATCGAACATTCCTCCCGTCTTGGGCGACGGGAACATGTGGGGATTTCCCAGGTGCTTCTTGTGCTCCTCCACCAGCAGCTCCACCGCCTGCTGCGAGACTGGCAGGATGCGGATGGAATTATGGGTCTTGGGCTGGCTCACCACCAGTTCTCCTTTGGTGCGGGTCACCTGCTTCGTGATGGAGATGGTTCGGTTCTCCACGTCCAGATCCGTCCAAAGAAGGACCAGCAGTTCTCCCCGCCGCACTCCCGTGGTCAGCTCCAGACAGAACGGAGCCAGTAATCCCCGCTTGTCCGCCTCCATCAGATAGGGTCGGATCTTCTCTTCCGGCAGGATCTTCATCTCCCGCTTTTCCATCTTCGGCAGTTTACAGCCCCTGGCGGGGTTCCCCAGGATCAGCCGCTCCGTCACCACCTGCTCTAGGCAGTTGTTCAGCTGGATATGCTGGTATCGCTGTACCCGCCCGTTCTTCCGGAGACCGTTGTAGAACTTTTGAATTCGGACCGTGGTGAGCTTGTCCAGCTTGATGTCTCCCAATTCATGGACAAAGTTTGTTGATGTAGATCAGATAATAGCCCTTTGTCTTTTTCCGCAGTCTCGGCTCGGCGTAGACTTCATACTATAGCTTGATCCAGCTCTTGACCGTGTAGGTAGGTACCCTGGTGACATCCAACTGCTGTCTGTCTGCGATTGCCTTCTTCTACTTTTCTTTGACCTCACCCTAGGTCGTGCCTAAGACGTTCTTGTAGATGGTTTTCCTGTCGTCGGTCGTGTCCTGACGTGTACCCGCCCTCCCAGCGGTCATCCTTCCGCTCGCGGATGCTACCTCGCCATTGGCTCGTTTCTTTGCCATCAGTCATCCCTCCTCTGTTCTGCGAACTGCCCCTTCCGGCATTCTTCCTCTGCGAAGGAGTAGGCGTCTCTATACTTAGTTCGCTGATAATGCCTTGCGCCAGGCGGAAATCCGCGGCGAAGCTGGCGAGGGGGACTTCATCCCGCAACTCATCTTCCAGAGCCACCAACTTCAGAAGACTGCAGCATTCCGGCCTGGCCTTGCCCTCAGTCAATGCCTGATGGATTTCGTTGATTTCCTGCCGCAACTCTGGAAAGTCTGGCTCCTTGAAGAATTGCTGGTACAGTCCTCTCATGTATTCGTACATCGTATCACCTCCTTGTCAATGACACACAATACCATCCCTGACCTTAACAGCCATCCCAACCGGGCAGAGTTTTCAGATTGTTATCCATTGCGTTTTGAACTGAGCCCAGGCTTATTCTTTATTTTGCGGCGCAATTCTTGAGGGTATTCGTCTGCAAAAAAGCCTCTCCCGCTCTGACATTCGGAAGAAAGGAGAGGCACTTTTGTCCACGATAGTATTTTTTCTGTGGCATGACCCTTGCTTTTTTCTTGTGGGAGTAGGCCTTCAGGGAAGACGACTTCTTTATCCTGCTTTTCTTTTCGTCTCTCGTAAGGCTTCGGAAAGTAGCCCTAATCTGTCCCACAGCACTGGCTGGTGCCTCTTCCGCTGCTCCCGGTAATCCACGCTTTTCCTTGTTATCTTTCGTCTTGTTGATGTACTCCCCACGATTTGGTGAAGAGCGAACACCTCATCCATTGTGGGCAAGGTCGTAGTCCTGACGTGTTTTCAGCGGCAGCAGGACTTCTCTCGCAAACCGCCCATGCCGCTTTATAAATGGCTTAAGGGGCACAGGTGCCACCATCTATCAAGAGCACACAATGGCTCATGGGGCCAAATATGGTGAGAATTGCCGCTTGCCGCGTTTCTCTGTATCTGTGGCTCTCTTCTTTGTCTGTGTCAGCACAGGTTAGGCACACTCAATTATTCTTCTCCAAGATGGCCCATTATCGCTCAAACAGTCCCATTCCCGGCACAAATTCTGGTACCTTTATCCGGTCAAGTACCTCTTGACCACATGTTTGTCCGCAGACAGCGAAAACCGGCCCACCGGGGATTTCTCTCTCCCGGTGGGCCGGTTCTCTGTCATTCAGCTTGCCTTTCGGCTCCATCGTTTCCTCGCCTGGAAGGTGGTCATGGTGCATTCCTTGGGCTTCTCCTCGTGTGGTTTGCTTTCCGCCTTGGCGCGATGCCCTGGTCGACTTTCACCGCCGCCTGCTGCCTCATCTCATCGGTGATATGGGGGTAGGTGTTCAGCGTGGTGGCGCAGGACACATGGCCCAGGATGGTGGACAGCATCTTGATGTCCATCCCGTAGGCCAGGGCGTTGGTGGCGAAGGTATGCCGCAAATCATGGAAACGAAGGTCAGGGAGTCCTGCTGCCTTCAGCAGAGATTTCATCCGGTTATAGGCAGTGCCGGGGCGGGTGGGCTGTTCCGGCCTCAGCGGGTCAGGGAATATCCACTCAGTTACGGCAGACTTCTGCCGCTCCCTGAGAAGTTCCGCTGTGCTGGGCGACAGGATGATGGTGTGCGGGTGCCGGCAGCAGTCTTGGTATCCCATGTGGTCAGTTCGCTGCCTCTCTCCTGATGGACAACAGCGCGGCGTACCTTGAGGGTGCCATCCGCCTCATCGAAGTCCTCCCACTTGAGGCCGCAGAGCCCGCCCCGGCGCAGGCCGGTGGTGAGTTCCGTGTAGAAGAAGTCATGCCAGACGTCGCCCTTTTGGATGGCCTCCACAAAGGTATCCAGCTGTTCATCTGTTAGAATTTGTTTTGACTTACAGGTGAATTTTGGCGCTGGAATTTCTTCTGTTGGGTTCCACGGAATCAGTCCAGCCTGTTTCGCCGCATCCAATGCCTCGTGGAGCATGGAGTGGATTCCGCGGATGGTGCTGCTGGCCAACGCCTTCCCCGTGATTTGATTTTCATGACTGGCCAGGGCATCATACAACTTTTGAACATTCTTCCCTGTGACTTGGGTAATGGGTTTGCTGCCGCCTAAGTGGGGATCAATGTGAATGCGTACTGCCCCCTGATATCGGGCCAGCGTAGTGGGCCGAATGGTGCCAGCGATATTTTCCAGCCATTGATCCAGCCACTCCGCCAAGGTCATCCTGCTCTGATTGGTCAGGTCGACACCCTGATAGATGTCGATGTGCTGCCGCAGTTTGACGGTCAATTCCTTTTGCGTGTCGGCGTAGACATACCGGAAGATGGAGTCGCCGTTTTCCTTGTGGCCCACCACGATGCGCCCCTCCCCGCGCCCGCCCTCTCTTTTCCGGACCATACCGTCTCCGGATAGTCTGCGTTTTGCCATGGCCTTTCGCCTCCTTTTAGCTACACACAATATCCCGCCCTCTGGCGAAAAGCTACCCGGCTTGACCACAGTTATCAGATTGTTATCAATTTGCCCTGGCTGTTTCTGTGAACTGCACCCAAAATATTGGACAACTACGACTGGCTCAAGCAGCGCCAAGGGCTTTGTATCTATGAACGGCTGGAGGCAGACCACCCAGGCTCAATTTGATTCTTCGGTTGTTATAGTATTCAAGATAGGAGACCAGTTCTGTTTTAAACTGCTCTATGGACGCAAACTTTTGCAGATATAGCAGCTCCGATTTGAGGAGCCCAAAGAAATTTTCCACGACAGCATTATCCAGGC
>ERZ827037.2216-NODE-2216-length-17154-cov-11.503655_pt1 | contig 17154 bp, 15 predicted proteins | sample MGYA00519924_ERZ827037 | MGnify/ENA primary metagenome ERZ827037 (study PRJEB31778, sample SAMEA3449250) | human gut metagenome | biome: human gut; feature: human-associated habitat; material: faeces | place: United Kingdom | collected 2010/2012 ...
TAGTGTCAAAGTTAGTTCACTGCAACTCTTCTTTTCAAATATACACTTATATTTTATTGTGATATTTAATACTGCAAATGTAAATGTGTCAAATATCGGTATTCATGGGACGCAGACACCGCAGACGAGCGCAGATTAACGCAGATATATTAATTAATTCTGCGTCCGTCTGTGTATTCTGCGTCATCCGCGTCAGGTGATGTCAATTTGACACACCCTCACATTTTATTTTTCCCAATTATTTCCAAAAGTTGTTTGCTCGGTTTCCACAAACCCTCGATACCCGAAAACCGTGCATGAGTTAAGCGCTTTCTCTAATGCTTCAAATTCGTGGTCTGTCAAGCTCACATTCCATGCTCCCAAATTTTCGAGAATGCGTTCTTGGTTTTTTGAGCCGGGGATAGGTATCACATTCGGATATTTGTGTAGCATCCACGCAAGGGAAATCTGTGCATTAGTTGCACTCTTTGCTGTTGCGAATCGCTGTAACACCTCTATGATGGGCTGATTGCCTTTTATGTTTTCTTTACTCAGTTGGGGTACATATTTTCTTACATCATCTTTCTCTTCGAATACGGTTTTTGATGTGATCTTTCCGGATAGAAAACCACTGGCAATCGGTGAGAATGGGACAATCCCGATATTGTTTTTCAAAGTGTAAGGAAACATTTCTTTCTCACATCCCCTTTCTAACATGGAATAGAGATTCTGCACTGTAGCAACAGGAGTGACAGCATGTGCCTTTGACAATGTTTCGACAGAAACTTGTGATAATCCCCATTCGCTTATATCTCCTTCCTTGATCAGTCGCCCCATCACTTCCGCTACTTCCTCCACGGGTATACTTTCATTAACACGATGTAGATAATATAGGTCTATGTGGTCTGTTTGCAATCGTTTCATAGATTGTTCCATGTGGTGGCGTACTATCTCGCAAAGAGTGCGTCCTTCTACAACATCAGTAGGACGCAAATGATATTTGGTAGCAATCACAATATCCTTCCTAAAATCTTTCACCGCTTTACCGACAATCAGTTCGTTATGTCCTTCAGAGAACATGACATCACCATACGCCTCGGCTGTATCGAAAAAGTTACATCCGTATTCGTAGGCTTTACGAATTGCGTCGATACTGTATTGTTCTTCGGGAACTTGCCCGTAACCGTGAGAAAATCCCATGCACCCCATTCCGATTGGAGAAACTTCCAGTTTTCCTAATTTTCTTTTATCCATGATTCTTACTATTTATATTTGTTATTATTACGTTGCAAAGCTATTGGGCTTTTGTCAATTATCAGTTGCACTAATTCCGTTGATATTTGCGAATATTCCGCAAACTCTGTAATTTTGTGGAATAAGGCAGTCATTTGATATGCAAGCTATTTATTCTGAGGATTTCTATCGTATCAATTCTTCCGAATTCAAGGATTGGTGTATTCACCTTGTATGTTTGCAAGGAAGAGGAAACTTTTTGTATAATGATAAGATATTTTCTTTTGAAGAAAATGATATGCTTGTTGTGATTCATCCCGACAGAGTCAGCCAAATTGATATCAGCGAGGACTGTCGTGTTGAATTTATAGCCGTTTCAAATAAATTCTTACATAGTTTGCTGCCAAATGGGCATTATGGCACAGTTGCAAGCGTTATAGTCGGAGTCAATCCGGTTATGTCCGCAAGCCGTGAAGACGCATTGAAATTAAGCAAAGATTTGCATTTGATTTATGAACGGCTGATTGACACACAACACGCATTTCATAAAGAACTTATCGGTAATCTCATATTGGTTATGGTTTATGACCTTTACGAATTTCATACTAAGATTTTTCATAGTGAGCAATCTAACCAACGCAATATGGATTTAGTTGGGATGCTTTTGGACATGCTGGCAAAAGGCCACATAAAGCGACATCGGAATGTTGCGTTCTATGCTTCGAAATTGAATGTATCACCCAAATATCTATCAGATATTGTAAGGCGCAATACAGGTCAGAGTGTTGTAACCCTGATAGACCGTCATACTTTGCCTATAGTCATAGACTACCTTAAAAACTCTTCTCTATCCATATCTCAGATAGCAGATGAAATGGGATTCGGCTCTTTGACGTATTTTTCACATTATGTACGGAAACATCTTGGTATGTCACCCAAAGAGTTTCGTATGACAAAGGTTCCGAAAATATAAAAAGATTTTGGCTTCAAAATAGAAAGAAGAGGGTGTGTCGAAATCCCCTTGTCCCCGCGTCAAACGCGGGGACGCAAAAGGACAGACCTTATCAATCAGATATTTATAGGGGCGGTTTTAATGCGACCCCGCGAGGGGCGCGGGAACATGGTTATTTGTCACCCTTGACAATACCTGTGTCGGTATCCGTGTTATTGAGTTTTTTACTTCCACCTTTGTATTTGCGGCCGAAATCGAAATTCCAGGAGAAAGTCAGCAATAGCATCCTGGAGGCAGATGTCGAAAGTGCTTGCGTGTTGTAGGAAGCAAACCGGTTCCTATTTTCCTCTTCCCGCTTGTATTCGGAAGAGAAAGGAAGCATGATACCGGCACCTGCCGTAAATTTGCCATGATTGTACCGAAGCATGAACAGGTGCATATTTTCACCTCCATTCAAGGTCTCGCCGACAAAATTGTCCCGGCGGCTTCCGATCTGGAACATGGCCATAAACTTCTTATACATCGCCATTACTGCCGCACTGTAATACAGGTTCGTATAGGTATGCCGGTATGTGTGGCCTTCACTGATGAAATGGTTGATGCCACCGGTCAGGTTGAACATCAGGATATTTTTGATCGGGCCGAAACGCACGTTCAGGTCTCCGCTGATCTTCTGCCAGCTTTTTTGGTTGGCGTATGTGCGGATAAACTTGTCGTTTTCCAAAAGTGTTTCTTCCATGATCATGTCCGGGCTGTAGCGATAATAGAAGTTAGCTCCTCCGGTAAAAATTCCTTTTTTATATTCGTAGTTCAGATACGTGTTGTAGTTCATGTGCGGAGTCAGATTGGGATTTCCACGTCTGATCTGCAAGGTGTCTACGATTTGCTCGATAGCGCTGAGTTCGGACAGGGACGGAGAGGCGTTTCCGGCACTTCCTCCTACGCGGAGGAACATTCGGTCCGTCATGTTATATTGCAAAGAGATTTTAGGACGGAACGAGTAGTATTGATAACTGTCTTCGCCTTGTTGCCTGAACCAGGAGCGGGCAACTCCCACACCTCCCATATAGCTGAGCTTTTTCACTTTTCCGTTGAATTCGGCAAAGAGGTAGGTTTCCGATTGCCTCATGTCTGTATTGCCACCGACTGTTCCGGTGTAAGTATTATCTGTCCATGCTTGTGAATGCTTGATTCCGCTACTCAAACGTCCGGCTTCGAACATTTTCTCATAAATACCTTCGCCGATCAAGGAATATTTCTTTCCGGCAACATAGGAGAGGACATCTGAAAGGGTTTGTCCGTCTTCTGTCTCGGTATAGAACCGGTCCATGTCTGTATTGATATAAGTTCCTACGACATTGGCTGTTATTGTCTGTTTGTTTTTCAGCGTGCGCATGTAATAGAGGTCGAGTGAGGGCAGATGGGAAGTGTTTTCCCCTCCGCTTCTGACATTGGTCAGCCGTTCCGGGGTACTCTTCTCGAATAGCGTATTATGCGCTTTCTTTGATTCTTTTGTCAGCGAATAGCGGAGTGTGGCGTTAAAATAGTATTTATCGGGATCGACCAAGCTGTAGTTGAGAGAGGTATTATGAGTCGTTTCGCCTACATATGTCGGGATTCCGGTCAGCACACGCTGTATCTGGTTGCCGTTGTCGAAGATATAACTTTCCACAGATTCTTTCGAAGCGTTGAAGTCACGGTAGCGTGTGGAATATTGCAGGCCGAATTCCGATTTTTTATGGTTCAGGCGGATGGCAACCTGGTCGTTTCCGAATGAAGTGACCGGAGAGTTCGAGAGATTCAGATTGACACTTCCTCCCGTCGTTTCACGTTTGACGATATAATCCAGTACGGCAGCGACATTTCCGTATCTGACACCCGGATTATCATGGTATTCGACCCGGATGATATCTTTCGGAGACAACGCTTGCACGTCGATAGCTTCGACTTTGATACCGTTGATACAGAACTGGATATTACCCTCGTCAGCCTTGACTTCGTTGGTTATCGGATTGACTTGAAGCCTCGGCAGCATCATGCTGCCAAGCAAGTTGATACCGTTTGTGGAACTTAGTTTTTGCTGTTCGGTCGGAAAGGCAATCCGGCGGTCAGAGTAAGAACGTACGGCAGATGCCTTCACGGTTACTTCATTGATAGCATACGAGGAAGATTGGAGCGCTATCGTTCCGAGATCTATATTTTGGCTAAGTCCTTGGACGGAAATGACGGCAGTCTCGTATCCTAATGACGATATGGCAACTTGGTAGTCGCCTTGTTTTACCTGATCCAGTTTGAAACGGCCTTTCTCATCGCTGTTCGTACCTGTGATAAAAGTAGAGTCGGCTGAAGTCCGCAGTACAATATTTGCAAACTCGAGCGGCAAATTCTCGTCTCCGCTCTTTACGATCCCTTTGATTTGATGCGTTTGTTGTCCCAATATGCTTACAGGTAAGAGCATAAAAAGGGCTGTCATAATGATTTGTTTCATTATAAGAATGATTTAGTGATGTTATAAATAGAGTTTTATTTTTTTTCCCAGATTATTTTTCCATTCAGCCTGACTGCTTTTAAATCTATAAAATGAATGTGCAAGGACAGTTGTTCCATGTCGTCCTCTTTTCCCATTTCTACAGCTTTTCCGATCTTGACCGTATCACCTTGTATAGAAATTTCCGGTAAATATTGCCGGGTGCCTGCATAATAGAGGTATGTGCGACGCTGTATCTCGATTTTATCTTCTTTAGGGAAATAAGAAGATTGCCTCGTATCTATATGAACGTTTTCCGGTTCGAGCTGAGGATTTTCGATATCGATAAAAGCCTGTTCCTTATAAATACCCGTATAAGCCTGATTCTTGCACGTTGATTCCTTCACTCCCCAGATAATAAACGGAAAGATATATAGTGCAACCATAAGATAGAGGAACAAGAGGTTACTTTTCTTCATGATTCTTTTTTTTATGTGGTTGATAAAAGGATGTATAGGCATTTGCTAATTCATCAAACCCGATATCTAATAATTGCATTTCTGCAAATACGGCAGGCAGTACTTCACTAATGAAGTGCTCGTGTCGCATTTTTCGGATCCGCTCTCCGGCATCGGAAGAGACGAAGTTTCCTATTCCCCGCTTGTTATAAATGATACCGTTCGCTTGCAAGCGTTCGAAAGAGCGCATGGCGGTATTGGGGTTGACTTCCATTTCCACTGCAATTTCCCGTACGGACGGAATACGAGTATCTGCCGGATATTCTTTGCTTAAGATACGGTCGCAAATCCTCTCGGCGATTTGAATGAATATAGACTGATTGCTGTTGAAATTCATCGAGCTTCTTTTTCTTTAAGTTTAAGATAACCGATATACAATATAATGATAGTGGCAACAGTCATCGAGACTGGATGATATCGTACCAGCCATTCCAGTGTATAGGAAAAAGGTGTCATTTCAAAAAAGGAGGATGCCTGATGCAAATTGTGAGTCATCCTCCCTCCGAAGCAGCCTAAGAACAGATAAAAAGATGCCATAATTCCTATATATCCGCCTATCGTGACCAAAAAAGCATATTTACGAAACGAGAGATAGGCCAGGAACATGAGGGCGATCAGAAACATGGCGACAAAAGGGGATAACTTCCCTGTCAGCAGGCTGTTTCCTGTAATCGGATAGTTTAGCCCGAACAACAATGGGAAGTGCATGCAGCCTGTAAATAACAAGTATAGCAGCAAAAGCAGCAGAAACCCTTCCAACAGAATCACGACATATTTTTCAGATGTCCGCGCCGGTAGTGTCAGGTATGTGTTTTTATATTCATGCACTTTTCTTCCAACATACTGGCAAAAATAGGTCGAACAGGAAAACAACATCAACCAAAACAAAGAATATTGTATTTGTAACTTGCCCCGTTCCGTGTCTTCCATATTCATGATGATAAACGCGACGCTGATGATAGCAGCAAAAGCTCCTAAAGCGTAATAAAGATAGATTTTATACTCTGTATAGTCTGCCTTTAACAGCAATTTGATTCTTTGAAAACTGAAATTATTCATACCGGTACCTTTTTGATGTAAACAAACTGCTTATTGCTTCCGGCTGTGAAATGGCCGCATTAAACAATAGCTCCAACGAGACAGGGGTCTCCTCATTCCTGCAATTTTTTCCTACACCTATCGTTCCTAATGGCGTAGATGTTCGGTAAAAGACTTTTTCATCCGGTTCTGTCTGACGAAAAAATAGTTTCTCACTGATTTCATCTAATGTATTGTTTAAGATAATTTTCTTATCATTCAGTATTATAACCGCATCAATCAGGCTTTCCAGATCACGGATTTGGTGGGTGGAGATAATGACTGTCTGTTCCTCGCCTGCAAAAGAAACCAACAACTTCCGGAAGATTTCCTTTGAGGGAATGTCCAGCCCGTTGGTCGGTTCGTCCATTAAAAGTAACGGAGTATGGGTTGAAAAGGCCAGTGAGATGATCACTTTCTTTCTTTCCCCCTGAGATATCCGGTCCAACCGGGCGGAGCGGTCGATTTCGAATGATTCGAAGCAGGTCGTCAAGGTCTCGTTGCTGAAGGCGGGATAGAAGGGAGCATACATCCGGATATATTCGTTTATCTTTATCCCCGGCATCTTTTGCTCTTCCGGCATTAAAAATAACTTTTGCAAAAAGGATATATTCCGGCAAGATGGAACTTCACCGGAAACATTGCAAATACCTTTGTCTGGAAACAATTGTCCGCTTAAAATATTCAGTAAAGTAGTTTTTCCTTCACCGTTTTTACCTAAAAGTCCATAAATACGACCCGGAAGAATTTTTAGATTTATATTCTCCAGTATGGATTTATTGTGTTTATAAAATAAACTGACATCTTGTATTGTGATCATACACATCAAGTTTTTAAGTGTATTAGTATAATAGTACACTGCAAAGGTAAAGTAAACCATGAAATAAACAAGGAAAAAGATATTTATTTTTATGGATGTAAGTTTCGATTTAAACTACCAGATATTTTGGAAAAAGGAACAATAAAGCAATAAACTCTGGTTTATCGACAGATAAGTATATGTGAAATAATATTAATAATATGCTATAAAACATACTATTTTCGTTCTATTCATGCAATAAAACATATAAAAAATCTTGCTTTTCGGTCTAAAAGTGTTATATCATTTGGCTAAATAGGGCTTTTGCCTGTATATTTGCAACCGTTAAGAACAAGAAAGCAATTCCTTAGCGAAGGTGAAGCTCTTGTTTACTTCCTGAAAATCAGGAGTCGGAGGCGAAGACTATTACACGATACTCCGATTAGGTTTAACATAAAAATGATGATATGAAAGTAAGAGCTTATGTTCTCTTTGTTGCGGTTGCACTGCTTGCAGTGTCTGCCGGAACTAAAAACGCAAAGCCGACAGTCGGTATTAACCCTGGCGACCTTGCTCCGAGAATAGAGTCTTTAGGAAACGAAAGCAATTTCAGTTTCCAAAATCATTCAGGACGTTACACATTGCTGAATTTCTGGGCAGCTTACGATGCTGAATCGCGGGCCCGTAACGTTCAATTATGGAATGAAGTCAACAAGTTGAGTTCAGACAAGATTGCGATGTATTCGATCTCTTTGGATGAGAAAGAATCCATTTTTACTGAAACAGTAAAAGCCGACAAGCTGGAGGGCACAAAGCAATTTCATGAAGAACTCGGCAGAAAGTCAGAATTGTTTGGGAAGTATAACCTGCAAAAGGGATTCCGTAACTTCCTGATTAACGACAAAGGGGTTATTATCGCCGCCAATGTAGCCCCGGAAGATCTGACGAAGGTATTGAAGAAGAGTTAATCAGTAGATTATTAGCAAAAAAGAGCTGTTCCTGTCAAAAGGGGCAGCTCTTTTTTATATATTCCCTTATTCCTTTATAGTATCTGCTTGATCATTTTCACCACTTTCGGGACAGCCGCTTGCACTACGGGAGTCAAATCCATTCCTACTTCGCTGATATCTTCAGCAGAGACAACGATCAGTTGTATATCCGGTAGCTTCTCTGTCAATATCATGGCATCGATCATGTCACGAAGGCCGATTTCATGCGCACTCATCAGAGGCGGAAAGTCTGTCGCATAGCGAGGGCGGATCAGGCGTATCGTTCCTGGAGGATTGTGATCGAGAGTTGCGTCGACCATGATGATCCGGTTATAATCTTGTATCCAGCTTATCAGATGCAGACCACCTGTACCACCGTCCATCAGGGATACATTAGGGGGGAGTTCTTCTTTTTCGAGTGCCTGTATTACATGGATGCCGACTCCTTCGTCCTTCAGCAGCAGGTTGCCGACACCCAAAACCAATATATCCTTATTCATTTCTACGGGCAGATTTGGTGATTACTTCCGCATTTTCCGTTACCTCTTCTTTGTCTGCAATCTCTTCTTCGATGAATTTCCAGCCACCAATGATAGAGGAAGTCTCACCGCGTTGTTCAATATAGTCGTGGTAGAACACCAAATAAATATGCACGATGGCAAAAAGGATGAAGAACCACATCAGGAAATGGTGAATCTCGCGAGCAACCAAGTCGCCACCCATCAACGGAATGGTCCAGGCGAACAGTTGCGGAAAAACAGACTCACTCATTTTGGCATACAGGCCAAACCCCGTAATGGATTGCAACAGAAAAGCCCAGAACGTACCGAAATAAATAACACTTGCCAATGCATTATGCCCTATACTGTCCACAGGCTTGTTCTTAATCATCAGGATATCCACCTTGATCACTTCGAGAATCTCTTTCCACTGCGACTTTTTCAGTGGGATGAAGTTATTCCAGCGCGCATACCGGTTCCCGACAAACCCCCAATACAGACGGAAGACAAAATTGAAGAAGAACACGAACGCCGCCACGAAATGGATAAAGCGCACCATGCCGAACCAGTAACTGAAGTTTGCCTCTGTCTCCGTCATAATAGCAGGAGGGTCGGCTATGATAAAACCGGTGATGCAGAGTATTACGATACAAAGTGCATTCAGCCAGTGATAGATACGCACGGGAAGCTCCCATACATAGACTTCTCTTAAACGTTTCTTACGACTTTTCATTGAGCTGCTTTTTAGAACGTGTCCATTTGATGCACATATTTTCCCTCTTCGTCATACAAGTGTACGGCACATGCCAGACAGGGATCAAACGAGTGGATAGTACGGAGGATTTCCAACGGCTGCTTCGGATCATGTATCGGCGTACCGATCAAAGATGATTCGTAAGCGGACAGTTTACCTATTTCGTCACGGGGAGAGGCATTCCAGGTAGTCGGTACGACCATTTGGTAATTCTTCACCTTGTTGTTTTCTATTACGATAAAATGAGCCAAAGCACCCCGAGGCGCTTCCGTCAGGCCAACGCCCTGGGCATGTTGCGGCCACGCTTCGCTCTCCCACATATAATGATTAACCATACGTGAGTCGCCGTTTTCGAGGTTCTTGATCAACCGGTCGTAAAACTCGAGCGCCCAATCGGCCGTAAGCTTCGTTTCCAGCCCACGGGCAGCTGTACGTCCGAGCGTGGAGAAAAGAGCTTCCAACGGCAGGTCAAGTTGCTTTAGCGTGTCGTCGATCAGTGATTTTTGCGGTTCCTTTCCGGCGGCATAAGCAACGATCATACGGGCGAGCGGTCCTACTTCCATTGGTTCCTCTTTCCATCGAGGTGTCTTGATCCAACTGTATTTATCTTCAACATTCAGATGTGTATAAGGAGGACGGGGACCTGTATAGTTCAGGTTCGTCTCGCCATCGTACGGGTGCAGGCCGGCTTTATCGCCCTGTGTATAGTTATACCAGGAATGGTAGATATACTCTTTTATTTCTTCCGGAGAGTTGGCATCGACAGAATGCACCTTCGACAGGTCTCGGTCCAGAACGATCCCGCGTGGCATCTTGTAGTTCTCCGTTTCCCCGTATTCGTACATAGGGAAATCTCCATAGGCGAGATAGTTTTTCACACCACCCCCCAATTTACTCCATTCGTCCTTGTAGACATCAGCTATCATCAGCAGGTCGGGGATATACACCTGGTCGATAAAGGTTTTTGCCTCTTGCAACTTCTGTTTGACCAAAGCCAGGCGCTCGGTGTTGATCGCATTGGCTTCGTTCAGGTCGATGCTGCACGGCATACCGCCAACTAAATAGTTTGGATGCGGGTTCTTCCCTCCGAATACAGCATGCACCTTGACTATTTCTTTCTGCCATTCGAGGGCTTCGAGGTAGTGGGCGACTGCGATCAGGTTTTGTTCGGGAGTCAACTTATAGGCTGGATGCCCCCAATAACCGTTGGCGAAGATTCCTAACTGTCCGCTTCCTACAAACTTATTGAGCCGTTCTTTCAACGCAGTGAAATAGCCAGTGGAGCTTTTCGGCCAAGGAGAGAGTTTCTGTGCAAGCAGCGAAGCCTCGGCGGGATCGGCTTTGAGGGCGGAAACGACATCCACCCAATCGAGCGCATGCAACTGGTAGAAATGGACGACATGATCGTGCATATACAATACGGCGGTCATGATGTTGCGTACCATCTGAGCATTGGGCGGGATAACGATATTGAACGCGTTCTCTACCGCCCGTACGGAGCAAAGTGAATGAATGGAGGTACACACTCCGCATACACGTCCGACGAAAACCCAGGCATCACGCGGGTCACGGTCTTTCACGATCGTTTCGATTCCGCGCACCATCGTGCCGGAGCTATATGCGTCTTTAATCTTTCCATTCTCTATATCGGCCTCGATCCGGAGGTGCCCTTCTATGCGGGTAAGCGGGTCTACTACTATTCTTTCTGACATAACTCTTGATAATTGAAGATTGAAAATTAGGAATAAGTTAGATGGTCGACTTGCTTTCGGGTTCGTCGTTGTCGATCAGCTCTTTCTTGCGTATGTTGGTGGCTACGGCATGTACGGCGATACCAGCGACTGTGGCAGCACCGACAGCCAGGCCGATCTGGTCGGCAGTCGCTTCAATACCGAAACCGTGTACATCGGGCAGTCGCTTGTAAAAGGGACTCATATCCCAGAACCCCGCTTCACTACAGCCTAAGCAGGGATGCCCGCTCTGGATCGGATAACTGGTACTTTCGTTCCATTTGATGATACCGCAGGCATTGTAGGTGTTCGGCCCTTTACAGCCGACCTTATACAGACAGTAACCTCGTTTGGCATTTTCGTCGTCGAAACTTTCGACAAATAGGCCGGCATCGAAATTAGCACGGCGGTAACAGGTGTCGTGTACGCGGCGGCTATAGAACATCTTCGGACGTCCGAGAGCGTCGAGTTGAGGCATACGATCGTAGGTCAGCATATAGACGATGACGCCTGTCATGACATCGGCGATAGGAGGACAGCCTTGCACGTTCATCAGTGGTTTACCTTTGATCAGCTTATGAATGGCTTTTGCCCCGGTAGGGTTCGGGTTGGCAGCCTGTATGCAGCCAGCAGAGGCACAGTTGCCCCACGCAATGATCGCTTTGGCACCTTCGGCACATTCCTCGACGATTTGCATAGCACTTTTTCCGCCGACACAGCAATAAGCTTCGTCTTTAGTCGGGATGGAACCTTCGATCATCAGGATGTATTCACCCCAATATTTCTTCATGGTCTCCTCCTTGCAAGCTTCGGCCTGGAAGCCGGAGGCCGCCATCAGCGTTTCCGTATAGTCAAGCGAGATATTATCGAACAGCAGATTGCCTACCGTGGGATGATAAGAGCGGATGAACGATTCACTACAGCAGGTGCATTCCTGCAGGTGGAGCCAGATAACCGGAAGCCGAGGCTTTGTTTCCAATGCTTTTACTACTTGTGCCACACCACTTGATTCGAGTCCGATCAGGGCGGCAACAGTGGTACAGAATTTCAGGAAATCCCGGCGGGAGATGCCTTTCTGCAAGCATTCTTCGTAGATAGATGGTCTTTTATTTTCCATATCTTAGTCTTTTTGTTGATTCTTCTTTGTAAGTGAGGGTGTGTCGAAACTATCCTGTTCCCGCGCCCCTCGCGAGATCGCATTAAAACCAGCCCTATAAAAGTCTGATTGATAAGGTCTGTCCTTTTGCGGCCTCGCATCAAGTGGGGGATAAGGAGATTTTGACACACCTTCGTTCGATGGCATCTTTGTTAGCATATCCTCGGCAACTGTTCACCACTGAGCATATCGACAATCCTGTAATTACCATACAACGTTTTCATTTTAACCAATGTATGGTCTCTTTCCTGAATGCAGCCGATAACGGCAGCATTTTTTCCTTCCGGATAATTCCGCATGATAGCAAGCGCTTGTTCCGCCTTTTCTTCCGGTAGGATCACCAACACCAGTCCTTCGTTGGCGATATAAAGCGGATCGAGTCCTAAAATCTCCGAAGCGCCGCGCACGGCATCGGGAATCGGGAGCAGTGCCTCATCCAAGACTATCTCGACGTCGGCCACCTGTGCGATTTCATTCAACGTTCCGCTTATACCGCCTCGTGTCGGATCGCGCAGGACATGGACTTCCTCTATCTCTTGTAACAGCCCGCCAATCATATTGTTTAACGAAGCTGTATCACTTTTCAAGTCTGTTTCAAAACCCAGGCTTTCACGGGCGGAAAGGATGGTAATGCCATGCACGCCGATCAATCCACTACAAATGACTACATCACCGGGGTGAGCCTTGTCAGGGGCAATGTGAACACCTTCGGGAACGATGCCGATACCACTTGTATTAATGAAGAGTTTATCGCATTTGCCCCGTTCCACCACCTTCGTATCACCGGCGACAATCTGTACGCCCGCTCGTTCGGCTGCCGCTTTCATCGACAGAACGATACGCTGGAGATCGACAAAAGGCAATCCCTCTTCCAGTATGAAGCCGGCAGTCAGATAAAGCGGTCGGGCACCGCAGCAAGCCAGGTCGTTCACGGTCCCATTGACTGCCAAGTCCCCTATATCGCCACCGGGGAAAAAGATCGGGTCGACCACAAACGAATCGGTCGAGCAGGCCATCCGTCCGGCTTCTACCTGGAATATGCATCCGTCATGATCCTGTTCCAACAGAGAGTTGCGAAAAGCAGGATAGAAGATGTTACTTATCAGTTGGTGCGTCATTCGTCCGCCGCCACCGTGTGCCAATAGCACACAGTCGGAATCGGAGAAAGGAATGGGACAATTTGTCGTTTTCATATTCTGAATCTATTTATATCTATAATAAGCCGCGCAAACCCCTTCCGAAGAAACCATCGGCGCACCGACCGGATGGTCGGGTGTGCAGAGCGTTCCGAAAAAGGGACAGTCTTTCGATTGTTTCGTTCCTCGCATAATATCACCAGCAATGCACTGTCCCTTTTCCACCCCCGACGCGGTAGCCTCCAAACACTGTTTATGTGCCTTCGCGTCAAGCGCGGGGAGAAGGTGCGAGGCATCTTGCCGTGCAAATATCTCTTTTAGCCGTAATCCGCTTTGCGGAATAGTTCCGAGGCCTCGCCACTCCTGGTCGCAAAGTTCCAATGTCTCTTCCATCAGGGCACGGGCAGGCAGATTCCCTTCTTCGGGTACGACACGTTTATAAACGTTCTCTACCTTATATATACCAGCTTCCAGTTGAAGCAAACAACAGTAGATACCTAAAAGTAGATCGGCTGGCTCGAATCCAGTCACGACTATCGGTGTCTTATATTTCTCGGCGAGGTGACGATATGCCCCGTTTCCAGTGATGGCGCAAACATGTCCCGCCGCCAGGAAACCGTCGACACGCGATTCGGGATCGGATAGGATCGCCTCGATGGCAGGAGGTACAGTGAACAGAGAGGTATGCAGGTAGAAATTTTCCAACTTCCTCCGCGCAGCCTCTTTTAAAGCCATCATATGTACGGGAGCAGTCGTTTCAAAACCGATCGCAAAGAATACGATTTTCTTGTCAGGATGATCGGCAGCCAGGCTAACGGCATCCAATGGTGAATACAATATACGGATATCCGCCCCGCGTGCCTTGATCTGCAACAGATCTTCCCGGCTTCCCGGTACGCGCATCATATCACCGAAAGAAGCCAGTATGACATCCGGACGTTTAGCCAGTTCCAATGCGCGGTCGATGATTTCGACCGGAGTAACGCAAACCGGACAACCCGGTCCGTGAAGCAGCTTTACTTCCTCCGGCAACATCTCTTCCAGACGGTAACGTACGATAGCATGCGTCTGTCCTCCGCATATCTCCATGATATGCCAGGGTCGTGTCACTACCTGCCGGATAGCCCGGACGAGCGACCGGACTTGTTCTTTGTCTCTGTATTCGTCTACGAAACGCATAGTTTCTCCAGATCTTTCAGTGTCTCTTCCGCTTCCTCCGCATTAATGACGGAGATAGCCATACCGGCATGGGCCAACACATAGTCGCCAATGGATACGTCGACCCACTGGACACATATACTCTTAACGATTCCGCTAAAATCCACTTTGGCCATTTTAAGCTCAGGGATGGAGTCATCGATGCTTACTATTCTTCCGGGTATTGCAAGACACATATTAGTAAAATCCTTGTTATATTTATCTAACTTCAAAAGTAAACAATATGTTCTGAAGAAATGTACGATAACACACATTTCTATTTATCTTTTGGATAGATATAATTTATAAAGGCCATAGAAAATTGCCATCCGGCATGTTTGCGTATTCTTATGAAAGGGATTACATTTGTCAAAACGTAAATGAGGAAGATGAAAGAGGAGGATGTTGTCATATCGGTCCTGACCGTCCAGGGGTTAGTCCAGGGAGTCGGCTTCCGCCCGTTTATCTATCGAATCGCCAGCGAAATGAATATCTGCGGGGAAGTAGACAACCGGAATAACGGGGTGTGTATCCGTGCGGTCCTTACCTCCGCGCAGCGAGAACTCTTCATCGAACGCATATGTCGTGAACGTCCGAAAGTGGCCTCCATACACCGGATAACCATTTCGGAAAAGATAGAAGCAAAGAATCCATACACGGACTTTCGTATTACTCCCAGTCGGTCGGAATCGGACGAGGTGACGCAGGTTGCTCCTGATATTGCCGTCTGTCCCGAATGCTTACGTGACCGGAAGATGCAAGCGCATCGTTTGCAATATCCTTTTGTCAACTGTACGCATTGTGGACCTCGCTTTTCCATTATCCGTGATCTGCCTTATGATAGGGGCCAGACAACCATGTCGGCTTTCTCAATGTGTCCGTCCTGCCGGAAAGAATACACAACGGTCTGCGACCGGCGTTTTCATGCCGAGCCTGTTGCCTGTAACCATTGCGGTCCGTCTTATTACGCTTTATATAATAAGGTAAAGGTAACGAACTATCCGGAACTACTCGACCTTTCTTCCCGTTTGCTTCGTGAGGGTGAAGTGATTGCTACGAAAGGGATAGGAGGCTATCACCTAATATGCGATGCGAGGAATGAAAAGGCGGTTTCCCGGCTACGGGAGGTCAAGCAACGAGATGGCAAACCTTTTGCCGTACTGTTTCGGGATATAGAAAATATTCGCCGGTACGTTTCCTTGAATGAAGCGGAAGAAGAGTCTTTGCTTTCCTGGCGCCGCCCGATCGTTCTGTTGAAGCAACTCCGAGCATTGGCTCCGTCCGTCAACCCAGGAATGGAGACTTTGGGATGTATGCTTCCTTATATGCCGATCCATTCCGATTGGTTCGAACAGTTGGATACACCCGCATTGGTGATGACAAGCGGCAATATCAGCGAATGTCCGATAGCCATTACCCCCGAAGAAGCTGAAAAGCAACTGGCCGGCAAAGTTCCTCTCTTGCTCCATCATAACCGGGAGATCCATAACCGGGTAGACGACTCCGTGCTACAGATCTGCGGTGGTCAGCCCTGCCTGATACGTCGCTCGCGGGGATATGTGCCGGAACCATTCTTTGCTGACATTCCAGTTGAAGGAATCTTGGCTTTCGGGGCCGAGAAGGTAAATACGTTTGCTTTGGGGAAGGGAGAAACGATTCTGCAAAGCCAATATATCGGCGACCTAAAGAATTGGGAGACCTATCGATTCTATAAGGAGTCGCTCGAACGTTTTCAGCATCTTTTCCGTTTCCGGCCGTCCCTTTTGGTCTGCGACCTGCATCCTGACTATCTTTCCTCCCGTGAAGCGGAACGTTATGCGTCGGATCTGCATCTCCCGTTATTGCATGTGCAACATCATCATGCGCACGCTGCCGCTTGTATGCTGGAATACGGGTTGGACGAGCCGGTGATCGCGCTTGTTTTAGATGGAACAGGATTGGGAGATGACGGCAAAGCCTGGGGCGGAGAGATTTTCCTCTGCGACCGCCGGGAATATAAACGACTTTCGCATCTGGAATACGTGCCGCTTCCTGGTGGGGATAAGGCTTCGACTGAGCCCTGGCGTATGGCGGTTGCTTACTTATGGCATTATTACGGAAATGAAATACCTTTTCCTACCGGTTTTAGGGAACGGATAGGGGAGGCGAAGATACAAATGCTTCTGAAGATGATGGAAAAAGGCATTAATACGCCTTATACATCCAGTGCGGGCCGGTTGTTCGATGCTGTCGCGTCTTTACTGGGTGTCTGCGATATCTCTACGCATCAGGCGGAAGCGCCTGTTAAGCTGGAACAACTGGCTTCCGATGAACATCAAAGCCGTTATTCTGTTTTAATAGAAAAGGAATTTATCTCCATGCGTCCCGTATTGGAGGGGATATTGGAGGACCTGGCAGCCGGAGTTCCGGTAGCCGAGCTGTCCGCTCGTTTCCATAATACGCTGGCATGGCTCTTGGTAGAGATGGCTAAACGGTACAGGAAGCAGGCGGGAGCAGACAAAGTCGTGATCTCCGGTGGCTGTTTTCAGAACAAACGTCTGACGGAACAATTGCAGCGCATGTTTGCCGAAGCCGGTATCCCTCTGTTCGTATCGGGACGTATACCCTGCAACGACGGAGGTGTGGCGGTCGGACAACTGGCAATAGCGGCTTCCCGGAAGAGGCAGT
>ERZ827037.2219-NODE-2219-length-17127-cov-3.305647_pt1 | contig 17127 bp, 13 predicted proteins | sample MGYA00519924_ERZ827037 | MGnify/ENA primary metagenome ERZ827037 (study PRJEB31778, sample SAMEA3449250) | human gut metagenome | biome: human gut; feature: human-associated habitat; material: faeces | place: United Kingdom | collected 2010/2012 ...
ATTTTATGATATTTCTTGAAAGTATAGGTTCAAGAGCCTGTCTCTCCGCTGAAATAGTAGAAATATTTACTAAATAGCCCTGTAAATCATTGATTTACGGGGCTATTTCTTTTTGTGATAAGTTGTAGCATCTTCAAGAAAAAGACGTAGCAACTTTCCAAAAAAGATGTAACAGGTTTTAACGGAAAGATGTGCAGGTTTCAAAAAAAGATGTAGCATCTTTTCCCCCGTGAATGTTTTATTCTTTAGAATGTTGACTCTTCTGTATGTTTTTCCTCCTTTCACCGGCTTCACCTTTTTTAATCAAATCCCCTATTCATCGGCAATACAGGGTGAAGGGCCGTTGCCACTTTCCGCTCTCTGTGTAAATACCTTCCAAGCACCGGATATACGGGGTGTAAGCCTCAGGCATACGGGCAGTGAGCACCGATCATACAGACGGTGGGCACGGTTGCCGGAAAAACAAGGCGTACCTTCACCCTGCATCACCGATAAATAAGGGATTTGATTAAAAAAGGTGAAGCCGGTGAAGGGGGTAAATTCTATGTGGATAATGTACCCCGATGAACAAAATTGTCCCTTAGGGGAAGCTTCTAAAATGAAATGGTCTGATCAAACCGGAACAATATATCAAGTGTTTTTAAGTCTGTTTAAATTTTGCTCAAAATAAACTGATAAGAACTTTTAAGAGGAAAATTTAAACAGGTTCTAAGCATTGCTAAATATGCTTTTTCAAAAGTAACTTGTTACATGAAAATGATATGTTGCCTTAGCATGGAAGTTATTTGTGTTTTCAATTGGTCGGCATTTATCGGTTTTGCCATATAGGCATCAAAGCCGTTTTCCATGACTTTTTGTTCGTCAGAAGCATAGGCGAAAGCGGTGACAGCTATGATTGGAACCTGAGTCGAATATTTGCGTATCTCTTTAGTCGCTTCGTATCCATCCATAACAGGCATGTTGATATCCATCAGAATGAGTTGTGGAGCATATTCTTTGAATAGAGCAACCGCTTCCTTTCCATTCCAGGCATGCACCAAAGTGTAGTCTTTTTTGAGAATGGACTCTATCAGATGATAATTGCTTTCATGATCTTCTGCAACCAGAATCGTGATTTTTTGTTTTTTTATTTTTATCGGTTCTGACTTTGTCTCTTCTTCATGATGCTGATTAGTTGCAGGAACATAAGGTAGGGTAAACCAAAAAGTAGAACCTTCGTTTATCTGGGATTTCAAACCGATTTCCCCTCCCATATGTTCGACGAGGGTTTGACAGATAGAAAGACCTAAACCTGTACCTTGTGCAAAATTGTTTAGCTTAACGAAACGTTCGAATATATCTTTTTGTTTTTCGGCCGGAATGCCACATCCGGTATCGGTGACGTAAAAATAAAGAGTGCCATTGTCACGCTTTTCGTAGCCGAAACGTATGCTGCCTTTATTGGTAAACTTAATGGCATTAGTAGCCAGATTAATAATTATTTGTGAAATGCGGTTACGTTCGGCGTGAATATAAAGTTCCGGTAATTGGGGCTCAAACGAAAGCGTGACCTCTTTGTCCGGAGACAGTTTCAGACGAAGAGAACTTTCCAGCTCTGTCATGACTTTGTTCAGTTCGAAATCAGTGTCTATGAATTCCATCGTACCGGCTTCAATTTTAGAAAGATCGAGGATGTCACTGATAAGTTGTAACAATAAAGTATTGTTGTTGTCGATAATGCTGACATATTCTTGTTTCTCTTCTTCCGCTTCAGTAGAGGCCAGAATTCCGGAGAATCCGACGATGGCATTAAGAGGGGTACGAATCTCATGGCTCATATTAGCAAGGAAAGCAGATTTCAGACGGTTGGATTCTTCTGCACGGTTTTTGGCAGAAACTAAATCTGTCTCCATCTTTTTTCGTTCAGTGATAACCAATGAAGAACCTACCAGTGTTAGCGGTTTTCCTTTTTCATCATAACTTTCTACGGCAGCGCGGGCTTCTACCCAATCGATGTGCTTGCAACCATTGACACGGTTCACAACACGGTATTCTTCTTTAACAGTCTGTATACGTCCGGCAATCAGATCGGCATAGGCCTCTTTCACTTTAGGAAGATCTTCTTTGTATATCTTGGCAAAATATTGATTATCGGGCACAGCCATTTGTTCTTCATTTATTTTATTATTATCACTTAATTCGACAGGTTTGTTTATGTCACAAAGTATGGTGTGAGTTTGCAGATTCCATTTCCAGGGCACAATGTTGGCTATGTCGAGAGCCATCGAAAGCTTATGGTTGATAGAGCGTAACTGTTTTTGTGCATGATGTAATTCTGTGCTGTTCAGGCAGAATACATCCATAAAGCGTCCGTCGCTGGTAGCGTTTACTACGATATCATAAAATGTATCTATTTCTTTGTAATAGTAAGAGAAAGTGATGGAGCGTTTTTCCTGTAAGGCTATATTCATGAAATACAGGAATTGTGGCATTGATTCCGGGAACATTTCGCTGCCCGACTTTCCTATGATTTCATTTCGTTTGAAGAATCTGTTTTCAAAGTGTTTGTTTACATCGGTGTATTTGGTATCGATGATACGGCCTTCTTTATTTTTTATCAGTTCTTCCGACATATAAAGAATGGGCATGTTATTGATAAGGCTATAGTATCTTGTAGTGGTTTCCAGTTCTTTTTGTTGTAATCGTTTCATCTTTTCGAGTACGTGCAGGCGGTGATACTGGAAAGATAGTAAAAGAACGATAATAAAACAGATACTTCCGATGATTATATATTCGTATTGTTCCCAGAAAGTAGGAGGGGCATTATAGAAAACGGTGTTTTCAGGACAACGCTCGGGACTGAGATTGTGTTGGATTAATGATTGGTAATTGAACCTTGGCGCAGCATCTGTGGCATAGTAAAAAGGGATATCACGTGCCTGTTTTCCATTGAGAATTTCTTTAATCGTGTTTAAAAGCCGGTCGACGTATTTTTCTTCATCATATATGTAGCCGCCTACGATTCCGCCTTCTTCATCGACCCCTACCGTTCTGAATGAAAATAAAGGCATGGATGAAGTGGCGATGATCCGATGCGAATTACTTATCAGTACGGTATTGCCATTGTAGTCCTTGGCACGGAGCCAAGAGGAAAATAGAATGCCGGTAGTTTGCAGGTCTTGCTGGTTCAAGATGGAAAACAGGCTGTCGGTCGAAGTGTTTTTGGCAGAAATGAACTCGTATCCCATTTCCGGATACTTCTCACGGATGAGTTTGGAAAGATCGTAATCGTTTTGTTGGCAGATATATGTTTCATCACCGATGTATATAACTTTATCCATTTGCGGGATCAGTTGTTTCATAAGCTGAAGATTCTCTTCCATATAAATATTGGCCTGCATCATTGTCAGGTTATATTTGTCTTGCAGGCTATTTATAGGAATACGTTCTTCTTCTGTGAGGGGATGCCCTTGAATGATCGAGTCGATAGGCCCTGTGTAATCCCGTTCACCGCACAATATCATAGGGATGTCGGGCCAGCGCCGGTTCAATTCATCGTGTAGGATGAAGCTTGCATTTCCTATAAGTACAATAACTTTGGGAGAGTAGGAATATACTTCTGAAAGTATATCCTTTTTCAGATTTTTTCTTGCTTCAGCGTCTTGTAATGTCAGCATGTTTAAGTTTTCTACATACACTCCGATTTGTTTGTTTTGTGATGCCATGTTTACAATTGGAGTGATGAAACTATTGCTCCAGGGATTAGAACTGCTGTAAGCATTAAGAACGAGAATATGATTGATGTTGGTACCAGTGTTCTCGCTGTATGACAAGTAGGTTTTTACTAATAAGCAGAGGGTGATGATGATTGCTTTTAAAATGCTCCTCATTTCTTTTTTATGATTTTGTTTGTTGCTTGGTTTAAATTTTGAACAAAAATATGTATAAATTAGCGATGGGCAAAAAAAAGCAGGAGAATATTTGAATAAAATGATATAATTGAAGTTAAGTAGTATGATGAAGAAACGTTCAAGTGGCATACCTTGACATAAGCGGATCGTTTTTTGTCAATATTGAGAATGGATCGATACTTTTGAAGGGCTTGGTTGCCCGATGTATTAATCTATCTTTATTCTTGTCTGTATCGTAAACATTCTCCCTTTTTGCGTTGTTGGAACAGCAGTTAATCAATTTAAAGTATTTATCGAAATGGAAGAAAAGAAAATAGCCCGTGAAAATAGAAATGAGGAAAAACTGAGTCATGGCGATTGGGTCATGGCGGAATTTTATGCAACTTGGTGTCCTCACTGTAAGCGTATGCATCCGGTGGTGAAAGAGTTTAAGAAAATGATGGAAGGTATTCTTGAAGTCGTGGAGGTGGACGTGGATCAGGAAAATGCTCTTGCCGAATTTTATACGATTGAAAGTACGCCTACATTCATCTTGATGAGAAAAGGTGAACAATTGTGGAGACAATCCGGAGAATTGAGTTTGGAAAGATTGGAAAGGGCTGTGAAAGAGTTTAAGTCCTGACATGTTTTATGTCTGTAACAGATGAATATTTCTTCTGATGTTGCAGATAGTCGGGATTTATGAAAAAGATGTGGCAGTTTTTTCTATTCTGCCACATCTTTTTCGGAAAGAAGTTATACCCTTTCATACAGAGGATACTGCGTCTTTAGGGACTTAAATACTGTTTTCAAAATTGCAAGTTGCATCACATTTCACTGCAAGTTGCATTGTCTTTTGTCGTTACCCTGATGATTAGTTTATTTTTCGTTTATACTTATTTAATAAAAAACGGGCGTAAATAAGCAGGTCGCCTTCCGGAGTTACTTCAACAGGGCGGGTGGAACTCACCCATGAATCTTCGAACAGTCTGAATTCTCCGTCCAGCTTTTCCTGATCGAATTCCCGATTATTTTCAACTGCTGCAACGACCGCGTCCAGATACATGTCCCAACGTTTGGAATAGTAGTCCTTGATAAGTCCTGCCCAAGTACGACTGGCATAATCATTTAGACGGCCTCCCCAAGTGGTAATCAGATTGCGGGCATTCTTCTCATAATAGTTTTTCAATTCCGGGGTATTGCCGTATTTGCGGGCATCGGAAATCCACTTGTCGAGCGAGCAACGGCTATGGAAGGCATTCAAACGTTCCAGGTCGTTTAGTATTTCGCGCATTTCTGCCGCTCTTGCCTTTAATGCCGGCAGGTCTTTGGCTCCATACATGCGGTCGAAGTCATCTTTTACCGTCAAGAAATAATTTCCAAGTAGTTGGCGTCCTACAGTGATGATATCCAGCCGGAGTGCATCGCGATTGCAATCGGGAGCTTGCAACAGTTTTTGCCATGCCTGAAGCAGAGCGGTATTCGGATAGTTGATGGAAGTACGGTTGTTGGGCTTATTCATTACGGGACGAAGGTTGGGTAGTACGGCCAGGGTTCTGGGAACTTGTACATACACTTGATTGAATAGGATATCCCAAGCTTCGCGAACCGGTTCGGAGGTAACTCCGGTATGACGGTCGGCAAGAGCATTCAGCCAACTGCGATCGTCCGTATTCAGTGTCCAGGCTTTTTCGAAGATATATTCATAGGGGAACTGCATCACATCCAATCCTTCCAACGTGGAGCCGATACCTTTAAAATTGCTTCCGCCGTTTATCAGGGTGTTGTCCAGACGGGCACCGCTTTCTTTTACGTTTCCGGTGAGCGTGGTGTTTCCGCCAAAGTTACCAAGATAACACCAAATGTAAGGTTGGCCGTGGAAGTGTTCGGTGGTTTTCCATAATTCCACGTTCTCGCAGTGATAATCTAAAAGTACCATTTTGCCTTGCGGCACTCCTGTCAACATTGCTTTCACGCGTGGTGCGGTCCAGTCTTTACGGTCGAAGTAGAACATCCAGGTCATTTGCATCCATTCGGCTTTCGGGTCGGCAGCAGTCAGGGTGTGATACATGTCCGCGGATACTTTACTGAGGTATTCCGGTTCCCAGCTTGGAGGATCTACCTCATTGAAAGGGTCTACGCCATAAATATGATCTGTCCCGAAGAGACGGGTTTGTTCCTTGATGTACTGTTTTTGGATAGTAGCAAATAAGGCTTCTTCCGGATTCAAGAAATGACAGCGATACTCTTCGGCAAAACCTGCCCATTTTCCGAGATTTTGAATATTCGCTTCGGGGAAGATACGCTTCAGTGCACCGGGCACATGTCCGGCGAAGGCGGGAAGTACCGGTTTCATGTTCAATTCGCGTTCGCGGGTCAGAATTTTCTTTTGTAATTCCACTTGGCTATCCAGCCAGTGCATGGGTAGAGGGCCGTTCCATCCATCTATATTGGCCATCCGGTGCCAGGGAAGATAGGTCGGTCCGGTAAAGTAAGAGCGTATTTCTTCATCCGTCAGTCCTATTTTCTTCCATACTTTGTACCACACGGCTTCTTGTCCGGTAATGGCCAGGGGCATGTTGATGCCGTTTAGCGCCATCCAGTCGATGAGGCGTTCCCAGTCTTTCCATTGCCAGAAAGGCATGGTGTAGCCATATGTACAATAATTCAGGAAGAAACGCCGGTCTACTTTCGCTTCTATTTGAATGGGTTTCTCGACAGCCGGAAGTGTTTCAGGCATTTCTACCGGAATGTCAGCATACCAGGAGATAGTGGTCAGGCAATAATATCGCAAGTAGTGATTCAGTCCCATAGCCATCGAGTTGGCATTGTTGCCACTGATTATGATTTTCCGGGGATCGGAAGCGTCCAGGCGGAAACAGTCTTTCCCGTCTATCGGTTTTATCTTTCTGAACTGAAAGTTTTCGGCGTATGCCGGAATGAGACGTTTTACCATCGATTGCATGGCAACTACGTCTTTCTCTTTCGCTCCCGCCGCGAGGGAGAGGAATAGGGTTACGATAACCAGACAAATGTTTCTTTTCATCATTTTTAATTAGAGTTTTATGTAAATTTGTTTTTTAAACAGAATATATCCCACCAGCCAAATGAGGGACAGGAAAAGGGCGGCATACATGAACGAACCGAAATAATTGCCGAATAGAGGTTGCAGGCAGGTATCGAACAGGAAAGTATTGATATGCCATGTACGGAATAGGTCACCGAATATCTTGGTTGCTACATATAGCAACAATGGATTAACCCCGAAGACTTTGAAGAAAGTACACCATTCTTTCTTTTTTCGGACGTCGATTACTTCAATTAGTACTGCCAATGCCAAAGCGGCAAATACACGCTTCTCACCCAGTGTGTTGATGATGGCATTGGAAATAGTAGTTGCTGCTCCTGTTTTGATTAGTACGCCCGATAGCACACCTGCCGTAAGAATGCGAATAATGGCCGGAGTTACGTCCTTGACACCGTCCGTCATCACGCTTACGGTATCTGCCAGTGACAGTCCACCCAATAATCCGCCTACAATAGCACCGGCAATCAGGCTGTAGGTAAGATATGTTTTCTTTATAATTAAGAAGACGGATATTAATAATCCGACTAAAGCACCGATGGCAGTCATAGAAGGAGGGATTTATAATTTATGAATTATGTTATGATTTATACTTGGATTCGGGAGATAGGGAATTCGGGGTGAAATGCTGTATGATACGGAGGAGTTGGGTGACGGTTCGCTCTATATTATTCAGGGTGAATTCTTTTTGCATGGCCTTGTCCAAGGAAACAGGAGCCGGTTGAATGGACAGTACGGCGGTAAATCCCATTTCATTCAGTTGGGTGGTAGCTTCTACTCCTCCTCCCAATGCTATTACGGGAACATGCTGTTCGTGAGCTATTCTCAGTATTCCACCCAGTGCTTTTCCCATAGCTGTCTGGGCATCGAGTTTTCCTTCTCCCGTGAATACTAAATCGGCATCTTGCAGCGATTCGTGAAAATGCAGTATTTCCAGTATGGTGTCGATGCCCGGTTTTAGGGTAGCCCGGAGGAAAGGCAACAGACCGCCTCCCATACCACCGGCTGCTCCGGCACCGGGGATGGAAGCGATGTTTATACCTTTCTGTTCCTCGATTACAGCAGCATAATGTTGTAAACCTTTGTCCAGTGCTATTACTTCTTCATCGGAGGCTCCTTTTTGCGGAGCATATACAAAAGCGGCTCCTTGCGGACCGTAAAACGGATTGTTTACATCACAGGCAATAATAAAAGAAGATTCTTGCAAAGCCGGGTGGAGATGTGAATCGTCAATGGAAGCTATGTGCATCAGGTTGCTTCCCTGTGGATCCAGCCTGTTTCCCGATTTATCGAGAAAACGAACGCCTAAAGCAGCCAGCATACCTATCCCGGCATCATTCGTCGCACTCCCTCCAAGCCCCATGATGAACTGCCGGCAACCTCTGTTCAGTGCATCCAAAACGACTTCTCCCGTGCCATAGGTAGAAGTGTTCATCGGGTTTCGTAGTAGATCCGGGATTAACGGTAGACCACTGGCGGCGGCCATTTCAAGTATGGCCGTTGTTCCGTCGCGGGTAATTCCGTAGGTTATTTCAATCGGGTTCATCAACGGATCGTGTACGAGGCATGATATTCTGTCGACATTTAATCCCGTACAGATGGCTTCTGTCGTTCCTTCGCCTCCGTCTGCAATCGGAAACGTGGCTATGTTGCAGTGAGGATATACTTTTAAAATAGCTTTCTCTGCTGCTTTGGCAATGTCGAGAGACCCAACTGAACCCTTAAATGAGTCGAATGCAAGAAGTATCTTTTTCATGGTTGTGCATCGTTTTAATTAAAACCTCTTTATAATCAAACCTTTTTTGATTCACCAAAAATAAGACTTTAATTTTTTATTTCCTTGGCTTTTTGTACCAATTCGATTGCCATATCCAATGGTTTTTCAAATGGGGTAGTGGTATTATGCCAAGGAGTACGTATCCATTCTTCTTCCGAGTTGTCCAAATCACCGCGTTGCTTGGAGAAATAGAGCTTTAGGCGCGGAATATAGTAGTCTTTGTGTATTGATTAAAATATTTCATTATGAATATAAAATTGTTATAGCTATTTGTTTTATTAATAAACTGTTGGTTTAACCATCGTTCGTTGAGCAAAGCGGAGATAAAAACATAATGCATTGTATGTTCGGGTTAGTAAAATATGCATTGATGTTTTAAAAGATTTGTATATAACGTAGCAGAGTTATGTAACTTATCTGTAATAAAAAAGGGGATGTGCCTGTTGACATCCCCTTTCCTTTGATTTGTTTTTCTTATTTTACCCGTACGATGTCGTAATTCAGGTCGCTGACTGCTTCCTGAAGGCTATCGTTTGATAATGTCAGGGTCGTATCGTTGGCAATAACGAAGTAGACAGGTTCGCTACCGTCATTCGGAGTCAGCTTAAGGGCCGATTTCTTTTTGTTTTTGACGGTTTTCTGGATCATCTGAGGTTTACCGGCCGATGTAAATGTTTTGTCTTTTCCCTGTCCGTCAGCATCCAGATAGGTCATGTCCAACGTGTAGGTGGTATCGTTTGCATCGGCAAGCATATTCAGAGTCAATACATAGCGGATACCCGGACCATCAGCAGCAGGAAGTGTTCCTTCATAAACTTCGGTTGCTTCTACTGTGGGTGACATTGCTTCGATAGCAATGCTGTCTGCTTCAGCCTCTGCGGCTTTGTTTGCTTTTGATTGGCATGATGCCAGAGCAGCTACAACGGCTGCCAACATAATTACTTTTTTCATTGTTAAGTGCTTTAAGTTAATATAAAAAGTGAGTTGCTTATTCCTCTTCCTCCTCTTTTCGTATGACAAGCAACTTATCAACTCTTCCACGGTCCATGTCTACCACTTCAAACTGTAGATTCTTATAAGTAAAGGTATCTCCTGCTTTGGGGATACGTCCGATAAGGAACATAGCCAAACCTCCCAATGTGGTGAAATCTTCCGAATCTATATCTTCGTAAGAAAGGATACCCATTTCTTCCATAAAGTCGCCGATGTTCATAGAAGCCTCTACCAACAGCGAACCGTCTTGACGACGGACGATTTCTTCCTCCTCCGTATCATCTTCTTCGAGAATGTCTCCGAAGATGCTTTCGGTCAGGTCGTGCAGGGTGATAATACCCTCTGTGCTGCCATACTCGTTAACAACAACTCCGAACTTGTTTTTGTTCTTCTTGAATAGCTCTAAAACTTTTTTTGCGTATAAGCTTTCGGGTATGAAGAGGGCAGGACGGGCTATTTTACGCAGATCGAACTCTTGTTCGCTGCCCACCATGAGAATAATATCTTTTACTGAAACCACACCGATGATCTCATCTTTGTTTTCATTGACCAGCAGATATTTGCTGAAGTGTTCGGTATCGATGATGCGCATCACCTCTTCTTTGGTTTCGTTGGGGTGGAGTACTATTAGGTCACGGCGGTGAGTCATCAATTCGTTGGCACGTTTATCCGAGAAACGGAATACATCTTTCAGCATCTCTGTCTCTTCTTTATCGATCACTCCCTGCTCGGAGCTTTGATGAAGAATCATTTTCAATTCTTCCTGTGTCATGATACGTTCTTCGCTTTTCAGTCCGATGAGTTTGTTGAGAAGTCGGGTAGAAACGCTCAGCAGCCATACGAAAGGATAAGATACTTTGGTCAAAAGGATCATGATGGGGCTGAACATTGTGGCATATCGTTCCGGATTGCTCAGTGCGATGGATTTCGGAACAAGTTCGCCAACGATGAGTGACAGATAAGTGATGACGGCTACGGTAGTAATCATGGCAAGGTTTCGGGCATAGGCTTCCAGTCCGGGAATCATGGCAAAGAGTGGTGTTACGTCATCGGCGATGGCTACACCACCGAAAGCACCCGATACGATACCGATCAGTGTGATACCGATTTGAATGGTGGAGAGGAACTTTTCGGGTTCTTCCAATTGTTTCAGAACTCCTCGTGCGGATTTGTTTCCTTTGCTTACAAGGGTTTCCAGACGTGCTTTACTTGAAGATACTAAGGCGATTTCATACATGGCGAAGACGCCATTTAAAAGAAGTAAGAGAATAATAATTATAAATTCCATATAATATATGAATGGTTTCTGTCCCGAAAATTACTTGAATCTATTGAAACACTATCTATATGGAGAGTATATTAATGAATATTTAACGTTTTATGAGGCTTCGTTTAATTATACAAAACAGGCGGTCGTATCGGGCCGCCCGTTCTTTTATTTGTTTTGGGTGTATTCGTCTGCTTTCGCTTTCATGCGTGCCACACGCTTTTCCGTGTTAATATTCGAAAGTGATTCCGAGAGTCGGCATCAGTGTGCCGCTTTTCTGTTCGATGTATTTCATTTTGTATCGCTGTTCAGGCAGTGGATCCGAAGGGTTTTCAATCACTCCGGTACTCATATAAATATCCGGTTGTTTGAAGGTACTCTTTGTCACATTTTGCAGGTCGATATAAAAGCCTAACATGCAGCGCTTGAGGTAGAACGTTTTGTCTACCCGGATGTCCAGTTGCCCGAAAGCGGGGAGCCGGCCCGTATTGTATTTACTATAATCGTAGTAGGGTCTGCCCTGTGCATTCCAGGCTGTTACGAGCCGGGATTTTTCTTCGTCATAAGGGGTATAGGGAGCACCGCCGATACAGCTTACTTTCATGCCGAAGCTCCAATGGCGGGGGAAGTTGTATGTGCCGCTCAGATTGAAAATATAGCGGTTGTCCCATGCCGATGCAATGTATTCGCTTTGCTTGTTGTTGCGATATTCACTTTTGAAAAGGGTGAACGAAGAAGCGAGGTTCAATTTTTTTGCAACGAGCCATCTCAATAATATTTCTATGCCGTATGAACGGCCTTGTGCAGTAGAAGTCAGTTCTTCATTGCCTATTACCCCGTAATCATTTCCTTTGCAGGCAAGCGGAATACCGTCTGTAACGGATAGGGGAATCCGGTCATAGGACTTATAAAAACCTTCGGCGGAAAGTTCGAATGTACTGTTGGTACGCCAATTCAGGCCGAGGCTACCTTGACTTACGCTCATGTAGCGGAGTTGTTTATTTACCAGTTTCCCGTTGTTCCCTTTGAATCCGAGTCCTGTATAGGGCGGTAATTGATAGTATAGTCCGGCGCTACCACTGGCATACAGTCCGTCGATGAGGCGGTAAGAGAGGGAGAGACGTGGGGAAAGTTGCTCGGAGAGGTGTTTCATCCTTGACGAATAGTTATTGGCATCCGCTCTTACCCCTAATGATGCCGTGAAGCGTTCGTCGGGCGAAGCATAACTCATTGTTCCGAATATACCCCAGTGGAGAAGCCCTAAGGCTGTGTGATAGTCGGATGTCTCTCCTTTTCCGATGTACACGCGTTGGAAACTGGTATTGGTGTACTGGCTATAATTGAGGTTCAATCCCAAATTTACTTTCCAGGCTCCGAAGGTAGAACTGTTTTCCAGTCGGAGTTTCGTCTCCTGTTCTACAGAACGTAGCCGGAGAGTGAGGTTGTCCTCTGAAGATTCGTCATTGTGCAGATATTTAGTGTTGCGGTTGTTCAGATAGCTGTGGCTGATGACTGCCGTCTGTACATGTGCCCCGGCATAGTGACGGTATACGGCTCCCAATGTGAATGTTTCTTGCTGTATCTTGGGAAGGTAACTCAATATGTATTCTGCTTTTTCTCCGTCCAGTTTGGTGTTGAGGCGCATATTGTCTATGCCTGCCAGGCCGAGCACAAGTAATTCATTCCGTTCGTCGAAACGGGTTTTCAGTTTGAACTGTGCATCGGTAAAAGTGGGTAGGAAAGGTAACCCCAGCATATCAAACAGAAATTGCAGATAAGATTGGCGGACAGATACGAGATAAGAAGTTTTATTTCCCAAATGCCCGTTGGAAGCAAGGGATACTTCCGATGCGCCGAGCGTGGCTTTCAGTGAGTTCCGTTCCATGTCTCCGTCGCGGAGTTTAAAATCGAGTACCGAACTGAGCGAATTACCCCGGTTTGCCGGGAAAGCACCCGTGTAGAAATTAACTTCCCGGATAAAGTCTGCATTAATGATACCGACGGGACCTCCTGATGCTCCTTGCGTACTGAAATGGTTGATATTCGGTATTTCGACTCCATCCAGATAGAATCGGTTTTCGGATGGAGAACCGCCACGTACAATCAGGTCGTTGCGGTATCCGGCGGGCGAGAATGCTACGCCCGGATATGACTGTACTACACGTGAAATGTCCCGGTTGGCTCCCGGACTTTTTTCGATTTCCTGTACCCCGATAATGCGCAGGCCTACCGGACTTTCCAGATCGCGACGAAAAGGAGAGGCGGTAATTGTGACTCCTTCTAATTCCGTCGGGTTTTCTTCCATTTCGATGTCTATATTCAGATTTTTGGTCGAAAGGATATATTCGGAGGTCAGGGTGGTTTTATATCCTACGGCAGATGCCTGCAACCGATAGATACCGGGAGGGACTGCTTGGATGGTGAAATGCCCCACTGAATCCGTGACACTGCCCATACCCGAACCGGCGATCACTACGTTGATAAATTCCAATGGCTTACGACTGGCTTTGTCGATAACGGTACCTCTTATTTGGTGGAGTGGTTGTGCCGTTGCCGTTATGAGGAGATAGAGAAAGAACAGAAGAAATACGGAGCGTTTTTTCATTGGTTTGTTTTTTCCTTTTCTATTTTGAATACAAAATTACATAAAAAATGTTTTTCTTTTCATTATTATCCGGTATTTTTGTTGGCATTAATCACTTGAGTAGATAATCATCATGAGAACAGTCCGATTGATAACATGCAATGATGCTATGCAGGCGCATATCTTTCAGGGAGCTTTAGAGAATGAGGGAATAGAATCATTGTTGCATAATGAAAATCTGTCATCATTACTGAAGAGTTGTGTAAGCAATATTTCCGGCGTCGATATTTTCGTTTATGAGAAAGATTATGAACGTGCCCTTCAGGTGTTGCGCGATAATCAAAGCTTTCCGGAGGATCTGAAATGTTGCCCTTATTGCGGTTCGGCGGATATCACATTTAAGTTGCGGAGCGACAGACGGATGCGGGCAGCTTGTGCTGTGGTATTGTCTTTGCTGGTTATGGCGCCTCCCGGAGACAATCATTGGACTTATAAATGCAATCGTTGTAAGGCTCTCTTCGATAAACCGGTTTCTGCGGATTATAAGAGAGAAGAAGAATCCCGGATTTAATTTTTAATGCAAATGTTTTAATGCGATGAAAAGAAAAAGTTTATTATTGCTCTGTCTGTTGTGGTCAGTACTTCCGTTTTATGCAGCACAGGTAGATACGCTGATGGTAAAAAGCCCTTCTATGAACAAGGAAGTGCAAGTGGTAGTGGTTGTTCCTGATATTGCTTTGGGCAAAAAGGGTGTTGATTGCCCGGTGATATACCTGTTGCATGGTTTTGGCGGTAATGCCAAGACGTGGATCGGCATTCGCCCTGAACTTCCGCAGATTGCCGATGAAAAAGGAATTATTTTTGTATGTCCCGATGGTAAAAACAGTTGGTATTGGGATAGCCCGAAGAATAAGGATTATCGCTACGAGACTTTTGTCTCTTCAGAAATGATCAATTACATAGACAAACATTATAAAACGATAGCCGATCGTCGTGGACGCGCCATTACCGGGCTTAGTATGGGCGGGCATGGAGCACTTTGGAATGCCATCCGGCATAAAGATGTGTTCGGTGCAGCAGGTAGTACCAGTGGTGGAGTCGATATCCGTCCGTTTCCGAAGAATTGGTTGATGTCCGAGCAATTGGGAACAATCGAAGAAAACAGACAGGTGTGGGATGACCATACGGTTATTAATCAGGTGGATAAGTTGCAGAATGGTGATTTGGCATTGATTGTGGATTGTGGGGAAGCGGATTTCTTTCTGGATGTAAATAAGAATCTGCACAACCGTTTGTTGGAACTGAAGATCGATCATGATTTCATCACCCGTCCGGGAGCGCACAACGGTGAGTACTGGAATAACTCCATCGATTATCAGATTCTTTTTTTCAGTAAATTCTTTAAAAAGTGAAAAGCAGTAAAAAATAGTTGATCGAAAGTTTGATTTACTGTTTTTATGTCGTATCTTTACAGACATAATCATATAGTAGATTCAGTTAGATTACACAGGAAGGAGAAAGCAAAAGCTTTCTCCTTTTTTTATTTCTTTCTGCTTGAGAAACCTACTGAACAGGGTATTCCGGGTGATTAAGGACGGTCTTTACGGAGAGTATGCCGGTATGTTACGACATGTTTCATTACTTGTTACGATGCCTTTCATTACTTGTCGCAGTACAATTGATGCTGTTTTCAGATAAAACGTTCTTTTGTTCCTGTAACTCTCGCTTTTTAGTTAAGAATGCGTAAATCTGCTCTTGACAAAAAGTGATCAATTCAAGAGATACGAATACTGCACATAACGGTACCAGTTTCTACCCGGGATACTGATTTTTACTGCACATGAAGTGATATATCCTTTTTCGTCCTCCGTGTAGCTATAAGTAGTAACTTCTTCGCTATTTTTTATTGTCAACTGACCCGGAAGAAGGGAAAGAGGAGCTCCGAGTATGTTGGCATAGAAAGCTTCTGTATGGAAAGAGAGAGGGTAGCGCTCTGAGAGGAACAGGCATGGTAACTTGCTTTTCTCATTGGATATGCCGGGACAACTCTCATTGATACCGGTGGTGAACGTGTTTTGATAGGTATTTACTTGTTCCGTTATATTCATTGTACCATGGTCCGGGATAATGATCGATATTTCAGAATATGGGCTACCGTCGATACTTTCTTTCACTCCGGTCAGATTTTCATCTCCTGTTGTTGAGTAAGAGAATGTATATGTGCGGATTTTACCGCCGGGTTCTTTGCGGGTACACATGGTGGCATACCCTTTCTCATCTATCTGATAAGTAGATACGGTGCCGGTTTCATCGGTTACGATAACCTTCCCCGGTTCGTAACTGATCTGGCTGCTGACACTATGCGTATATTCGCCTTCGAGCAGTCTGTCCGTATAAGTCTGTTTGGTGATGTGTCGGGTTAATTTTCCATCTTCATAGATAAATTTCTGTTCGGTAGTTACTCTTTCTTCTCCGGAACCGGTTGCTTCGGTAATGGTGAGACATGCTATTTTTTCTTCCGTATCTTCTTCTTCTTTTTCATTACATGCTGTCAGCATCAAGGAAAAAAACAGGAAAAAAAGAAAATTGCGTTGTATTCGTTTCATTATTTTATTTTTATTAAGGCCTCATTCCGTCTCCGATTCGGACCGTGTATGTAGTGCCGGTTTCCGGTGTTTCTTCGTCCGGTTCTTCCTCTTTTGGGGGATAGGTTCCGTCAATAATTCCGAGAGCTGCACTGAATAATGTCTCTTCCTTATTTCCCAGTGGCAAATAGGTCACTAAATTAGTGGTTGATGTCTGATCTATTGTATATTTGGCAGTAAAATTTCCTCCCATATGTGCTTCGCCTGCACTGTTATAAACAGTACATACTACCGGATTCAACGACCAACCGTATTTAGGGTTGACAAAACTTTCGGTAGCTACTCCCATAGCAGGCAGTGCCGTACCTAATATTTCCCATTTCTCAAACGGGAACAGGCAGTCATAAAAAGTCCCTGCTATCCCCGTAGTAGTGCTGCTGGTTAGTATGAAACCTTTTTGGATATTCATATTCGCTCCGTTTCCTATCAGTTGCGGGTCGAAGAGCAAGTCGAAGTCTTTATAGGATTGCTTGTCGTTATATTCCAGATGGGCACAGATTTTTCCCACTTCACTCCCCGGTGCTAATAGGGAAGCTAACAAGTGCGCACATTCTAATGATCCTCCCGTATTGTTACGTAAGTCGAGCACAAAGTGAGTCACACCTGCACTGGCAAATACCCGGGAGATATCGCGAAGTTTGTTGTTGTATTTCTCCTTGTCATCGGCAGTTCCTGCTGTGAAATGGTTGTAGACCATATATCCTACTTTTACTCCTGTAGCACTGGTTACTATTTCGTATACGGGAATCGGGTCGTCTTCTACTATTTGTTCGGCACCAATACTTGCAGTTCCGGTTTCTATAACCACTCCTTTCTGTTTCTCGGTCTTCTTGTCTTCATCCTCTATATTTTGCAATTCATACTTTCCCAAAGTCAGTGTCATGGCTTTTCCTGTTTGGAGAAGGGT
>ERZ827037.2237-NODE-2237-length-16970-cov-3.905173_pt1 | contig 16970 bp, 14 predicted proteins | sample MGYA00519924_ERZ827037 | MGnify/ENA primary metagenome ERZ827037 (study PRJEB31778, sample SAMEA3449250) | human gut metagenome | biome: human gut; feature: human-associated habitat; material: faeces | place: United Kingdom | collected 2010/2012 ...
CCAGACGTTCCCGGGCCACTGCCAGCATCAGCTTGATGCGGTTTTCCTGGTTCACCCGGGTGGCGCTGGGATCGTAGTCGATGGGAGTGATATTGGCCTGGGGATACAATTCCCGGATCTTGTTGATCATGCCCTTGCCGCAGATGTGGTTCGGCAGACATCCGAAGGGCTGGGCGCAGACGATATTCTCATATCCGGCCCGCACCAATTCGATCATCTCAGCAGTGAGGAGCCAGCCCTCACCCATCTTGTCGCCGGTAGAGATGATGCCGTCAGTAAGCTTCACCAGCTCCCGGAAGGGCAGCGGCGCATGGAACCCATTATCCTTCAGCACCCGGATCAGCACGCTCTCCATGCTTTCGATGTACTTGAGGATCACATCGGAAACATGCTTTTCCAGGAAGGTACCGCCGTAGAGACGGGCAGTCTCCGAGGGGTTATAGGCGCAGTACTGCACAAAGCCCATGAGGCCCGGCAGGTTCACCTCGCAGTCCTGCGAGGCCAGGAACTTCTCCAGGTCGTTGTTGCCTAAGGGAGAGTACTTGACATAGATCTCTCCCACCACGCCCACTTTGACCTTGGGGACCCGGTGGACAGGGATGGCGGCAAAGTCCGCCGCGATCTTGGGCATGGCGGCCTTGATCTCCCGGCCGGACCAGCCCTTGTCCTGGAGCACCCAGCCGCAGATGGTGTCCAGCCACTTCTCCTGGCAGGCGGCAGCATCGCCCTTGTGGGTCTCATAGGGCTCCGTCTGGGCCTTGAGCGTCACCAGCAGATCGCCGTAATAGATGCAGGCCAGAAGCTTGCGCATCAGCGGCACCGTCATGGGGAAACCGGAGTCCTTCTCCAAGCCAGAGAAGTTCAGGCTCACCACCGGTACCTGGGGATAGCCGGCCTTCACCAGGGCCTTGCGCAGCAAATGGATGTAGTTGGACGCCCGGCATCCGCCGCCGGTCTGGGTGATGATGAGGGCGGTGTGGTCCAGGTCGTATTTCCCGGAGCCCAGAGCGTCCAGGAACTGTCCGATGACCAGCAGGGCCGGATAACAGGTGTCGTTATGGACATACTTGAGGCCCAGCTCACACACCTGGCTGCCGCATTTTTTCAGCAGCTCACAGGTGTAGCCCGCCTGCTCCATCACAGCGGCCAGGATGCGGAACTGCACCGGTGCCATGTTGGGGATCAGGATCTTGTGGGTCTTTTTCATCTCCGGCGTGAATTTGGGGTAGTTCATGTATTCCAGTTCCATTGCGCTCACGCCTCCTTCTTCCGCCGCTCGTCCTGTTCGTCCAGAGCGGCAAACAAACTTCTCAGCCGGATGCGCACCGCACCCAGGTTGGTGATCTCGTCAATTTTCAGCTGGGTATAAAGCTTTCCGCCCGCCTGCAAGATCTCCCGGGTCTCATCGGACGTGATGGCGTCCACGCCGCAACCGAAGCTCACCAGCTGCACCAGGTCCATGTCCCGGTGCTCGCAGCAGTACTTCGCCGCGGCATACAGCCGGGCGTGGTAGGTCCACTGGTTGAGGACCGTGGTGGGGAATTTCTCCACCCGGTTGGAGATGGAGTCCTCCGTCACCACCGCCGCGCCGAAGCGGGTGATGAGGGTGTCGATGCCGTGGTTCACCTCGGGGTCCACATGATAGGGCCGGCCTGCCAGCACGATGATCCGGCGGCCCTCCGACCGGGCCTGATCCATGATCCGCTCCCCTTCCTTACGGATGAGGGACATGTGGTGGGCGTACTCGGCATAGGCCGCGTCGGCGGCGTCCCGGATCTCCTGCTTGGAGATGTCGGGGAAATACTTGCGCAGGATGGTAAAGATCTTTTTGGTAAAGTCCTTGGGCCGGTGGAGACCCACGTAGTCATAGATAAACTTGGTCTCCTGGATCTCCGGGCAGTTGCCGGCGATGACCTCGGGATAATACGCCACCACCGGGCAGTTGTAGTTGTTGTCTCCCAAGCCCTCATCCAGGTTGTAGGTCATGCAGGGATAGAAGATGGCATCCAGCCCCAGTTTGGAGAGGAAGTGGATATGACCGTGGGCCAGCTTGGCCGGGAAACAGGCCGTATCACTGGGGATAGTCCCCTGCCCTTTCAGATACAGGTCCCGGCTGGAGAAGGGGCTGTGGTAGACCGCAAATCCCAGCTTCGTAAAGAACGTGTGCCAGAAGGGCAGCAGCTCCCACATGTTCAGGCACAGGGGGATCCCCAGCTTGCCCCGCTTGCCGGGAACAGGCTTATAGCCCAGGATCAGCTTACGCTTGTACTCATACAGGTTCCGGCCGCCGGTGTTGGCCTTGCCGGTGATGGGCCGGTCGCAGCGGTTGCCGCTGATGTAGGTACTGCCGTCAGAGAACGTGTTGATGGTCAGCTGGCAGTTATTGCCGCAGCGGCCGCAGACCTCGCTGCGGGTCTCGTGGTGGAAGGCCTCCAGCGCTTCCCGGGAGATCAGCGTGCTGGTCTGGCCGCTCTGGGCCTTGCTCTGCCCAAACAGGGCGGCGCCGTAAGCGCCCATGAGACCGGCGATGTCCGGGCGGATGACCTCCACCCCCATCTCCTTCTCAAAGGCCCGAAGGACCGCCTCGTTGTAGAACGTACCGCCCTGGACCACGATGTTCCGGCCCAGCTCCTCGGGAGAGGAGGCCCGGATCACCTTATAAATGGCGTTTTTCACCACGGAGATGGAAAGGCCCGCGGAGATGTTTTCAATGGTGGCCCCGTCCTTCTGGGCCTGCTTGACGGAAGAGTTCATGAACACGGTGCACCGGCTGCCCAGGTCCACCGGCCGGTCCGCAAAGAGGCCAAGCTTTGCAAACTCCTTGACATCGTAGCCCAGGGCCTGGGCGAAGGTCTGCAGGAAACTGCCGCAGCCGGAGGAGCAGGCCTCGTTCAGGAAGATGTTGCTGATGGCGCCATCTTCGATCTTGAAGCACTTCATATCCTGGCCGCCGATGTCGATGATGAAGTCCACGTTGGGCAAAAAGTGCCGGGCGGCGGTGAAGTGTGCCACCGTCTCCACCACGCCGTAGTCGGCGTGGAACGCGGCCTTGGCAAGGTCCTCACCGTAACCGGTGGTGGTCACGGAGGCCACATGGAGGGCGGGATGCTCCGCATAAAGCTTTTGGAGCACCTCCCGGATCAGCGGCACGGGGTTGCCCAGGTTGGGGCGGTAATCCGTGAAGAGGATCCGGGCCTGCTCGTCGATCACCACCATTTTTACCGTGGTAGAACCGGAGTCGATGCCGATGTGCACCGGGGCGGCATAGTCCGCACCGAATGGCACCCGAGGCACTGCCGCCTTGGCGTGCCGTGCCCGGAAAGCCTGATACTCCTCCTCGCTGTTAAACAGCGGCGGCTGGGAGCGATAGGTCTCCGAGGCCCCCCGCTCCTGAAGGTGATCCGCCACTTCCTTCAAATCAAAACTCTGGTCCGAATAATAGGCCGCGCCCAGTGCCACGAACAGCAAACTGTTCTCCGGACAGGTGCCCGTCACGCCCAAGGTGCGGTCAAAGCTCTCCCGCAGGCAGCGGGAGAAGGTCAGCGGTCCGCCCAGATAGAGCACGTTGCCCTTGATGGGCCGGCCCTGGGCAAGGCCCGCGATGGTCTGGTTCACCACCGCCTGGTAGATACTGGCGGCAATGTCCTCGGCCCGGGCACCCTGGTTGATGAGGGGCTGGACGTCGCTCTTGGCAAACACACCGCAGCGGGAGGCGATGGTGTACGTCTTCTCCGCCTTCTGGGCAGCTGCATCCATCTCGTCAGCGCTCATCTTCAGAAGGGTCGCCATCTGGTCGATGAAAGCACCGGTACCGCCGGCGCAGGAGCCGTTCATCCGCACTTCCGTTCCGCCGGTCAAAAACAGGATCTTGGCATCCTCACCACCCAGCTCGATGATGACATCCGTACCGGGCACCAGACGGTTGGCGGCTACACGGGTGGCAAACACCTCCTGCACGAAGGGGACCCCCACGCTCTCCGCCATGCCCATGCCGGCGGAGCCGGAGATAGCGAATTCCGCCCGTCCGCCGGGAACATACCGCTCCGCCATCCGGCGCAGCAGTTCTTCGGATTTCTCAAGAATATGGCTGAAATGCCGTTCGTATGTACTGTATACAATGTTGCCCGTGTCATCCAGAACCACACATTTGATGGTAGTGGACCCCACGTCGAGACCTACTTTCAAAGCTCTTTCCTCCTTTGGGAAAACGGTTACCAGGCAGTTTTTGCCCAGAACCCACAAGATACCACATTAATTGGTATGATACTCTTTTCCAGTCAGATGTGCAATCGGCAATATTCCGAAAGAATGTAAAGAAAATGTTAAGGTTCCCATTTTTGCCAGGGTTGCCTTCTGCCGTTTTTATGGTATACTTGACCCATTCAAAGAAAATGAGGCGAGGACTATGGAAACTGTTTTGCTGCACTGCTGCTGCGCTCCCTGCTCTTTGAGCTGCATCGATCCCCTGCGGGAAGAGGGCATCGAGCCGGTGGCATTCTGGTACAACCCCAACATTCACCCCTGGAAGGAATACCAGGCCCGGCGGGACTGCCTGCTGGAATACGCCCCCACCATCGGCATGGAGGTCCGGGTGCAGGAGGATTACGGACTGCGGGAATTTGTCCGGCAGGTGGCGGATGACATCGACCACCGCTGCACCTACTGCTACTCCCACCGGCTGGAGGGCACCGCCAAATACGCCGCGGAGCATGGCTTCTCCGCCTTCACCACCACACTTCTGGCCAGCACCTATCAAAATCACGAGGCTATCGCCGAAGCGGCGGAGCGCTATGCCAAGCAGTACGGCGTCACCTTCCTCTACCGGGACTTCCGCCCCAATTTCCGGGCCGGGAACCAGAGGGCCCGAGAACTGGGCTTTTACATGCAGAAATACTGCGGCTGCGTGTTCTCCGAGGCTGACCGTTACCAAAAGCAGATCGACCGGGACAAGGCAAAATTCGCAGAATAAACAGCACCCTCTGTGGAGTTTCCGCAGAGGGTGCTGTTTCATGCAGACCGTACATAAAACACATGGCAAGCAAATATACTTGCCATGTGTTTATTTTTCAGTTCTTGAGGCTGTGCAGCGGTGCGGGGATCCGTCCGCCCCGGGCAATGAACGCAGCGCTGGACTCCGGGTGGACCGGCATCACCGGCGCGCTGCCCAGAAGACCGCCCATCTCCACGGTATCGCCCACCTTCTTGCCGGGAGACGGCAGCAGGCGGACGGCGGTGGTCTTGCAGTTGACCATGCCAATGGCCGCCTCGTCCGCGATGATGGCAGAAATGGTCTCCGCCGGCGTATCGCCGGGAACGGCGATCATATCCAGGCCCACGGAACAGACGCAGGTCATGGCCTCCAGCTTGTCCAGGCACAGTGTCCCAGCCTTAGCGGCGGCGATCATGCCCTCGTCCTCGCTGACGGGGATAAAGGCGCCGGAGAGGCCTCCCACACTGGAAGAAGCCATCACGCCGCCCTTTTTCACGGCGTCGTTGAGCAGGGCCAGCGCAGCCGTGGTACCGTGGGTACCGCAGACCTCCAGGCCCATTTCCTCCAGGATCCGGGCCACGCTGTCACCCACTGCCGGGGTAGGCGCCAGGCTCAGATCCACGATGCCGAAGGGGGTATCCAGCCGACGGCTGGCCTCCTGCGCCACCAGCTGACCCATCCGGGTCACTCGGAAGGCCGTCTTTTTCACGGTCTCCGCCACCACGTCGAAGGGCCGCCCCTTCACCGCCTGCAGCGCAGAGTGTACCACGCCGGGGCCGGAAACGCCCACATTGATGACCTTCTCCGCCTCGCCCACGCCGTGGAAGGCACCGGCCATGAAGGGGTTATCCTCCACAGCGTTGCAGAAGACCACCAGCTTGGCGCAGCCCAGGCCGTCCTGAGCCTCCGTGGCCTTGGCGGTATCCTTGATGATGCGGCCCATCAGCGCCACCGCGTCCATGTTGATGCCCGCCTTGGTGGAACCCACATTCACAGAGGAGCACACCAGCTCTGTCCGGGACAGCGCCTCAGGGATAGAGCGGATCAGCCGCTCGTCGGCCACCGTCATCCCCTTCTGCACCAGTGCGGAATAGCCGCCGATGAAGTTCACACCGCAGGTTCTGGCCGCCCGGTCCAGCGCCAGGGCAAAGGGCACGTAGTCCTCCGTCTCACTGGCGCCCGCCACCAACGCCATAGGCGTGACGGAGATCCGCTTGTTGACGATGGGGATCCCAAACTCCCGCTCGATGTCCTCGCCGGTCTTGACCAGGTTCTCCGCGTACCGGGTGATTTTTTCGTAGATCTTCTCACAGGCCCGCTTGGGGTCCGGATCGCAGCAGCTGAGCAGAGAGATGCCCATGGTAATGGTGCGGATGTCCAGATGCTGCTGGTCGATCATCTCAATGGTGGAGAGAATTTCCTTCTGATTGAGCATAAACTGCCTCCAAAGCAACCCCCGCAACCCGGGGGAACATTCGTATCGTTTCGCCGGGACGCTGCCCGCAGCCGCACACCGTCAAGCCGGTCTCATCCGTACAGGACGTCCCGGCCTGTCTCTTTCGGAGCGCGCCTGAAAACTGGGACGCAGCGCCGTCCCTGCATCTTCAGATCCGGTGCATCGCGTCAAAGATCTCCTCCCGCTGAATGCGGATGGAAATGCCCATTTTGCCGCCCAGATCCTCCAGCATGGTCCGCAGTTCCCCGATGGAGGCTCTGGAACCGCCTACATCCACGGCCATGACCATGGTGAATGCGCCGTGGAGAATGGTCTGGGAAAGGTCCAGGATATTGACGTTGTTTTCAGCCAGCAGGGCACACACGGCGGCAATGATACCCACCTTGTCCTCGCCCACGACAGTGACAATGGCGTTCATAAAAATGCTCCTCCTTGCAGGCCGCTCCCATCCGCTTGCGGCGGCAGCGCCTGATCGCTGTAACTTATTCATTTTAGCACACTTATGTTAAAAAGTAAACCGTCAATCCGCCAGAAACAAAACGGATGCAGCCAGCCCCGGCAGCAGGAACGGCCGCCACAAAGACGGCTGAAGGGCCAGAAGCACATATGCCCCTGCCAGTACCACTGCCAAGGCCGTCCAGGCATATGAAAGCCGCCGGCCATCCGGACCGAAGGCCAGTGCCGCCGCCAGTACTGCCATCCAAATGGCTGCGTAGGGCCGGCCCCCATATCCAAGTGCCAGAGCGCCCCGACACAGTATGACCATCCCCAGCGGGGCCAGCACCAAAGACGGCAGAACCCGGGAAATTGGGATGTGTGCACGGCTCAGCCGTCCAGCCGCCGCACAGATCGCCAACGGCCAGAATACAAGTTTGGAAAGCTCCCATGGCGCGGCAGACTGCGGCACAAGCGCCGTCAGGATCCCCTGTTCCACGGTGCCGTGGAGCAGCATCAGCATCAGTCCCGACAACAGAGCGATCAGATCCCGGAGAACAAAGGATGAAAAACTGTCTTTCACGATGTCTGTCACCTCCCTCCAGCCTATTCCGGGAGGCAACGGATCAGAACAAAGCGGGACGCACGGAAGGTTCCATGCGCCCCGCCAGCTGATTCTTTTTAAGAACGGGCTCAGGCCTCGTCAAAGAACTTGGCGTGAATGGCCTTTACCGCCCTGTTCACATCATCCTCGTCGAGCAGCACAGACACCCGGATCTCAGAGGTGTTGATCATCTGGATGTTGATGCCTGCCTCATACAGTGCCTCAAACATTTTGGCGGCCACACCGCAGTTGCTCATGAGGCCCGCGCCTACGATGGAGACCTTGCCGATGTGATCGTCGGCGGCAATATGGTCAAACTTCAGCGTCTGCTTGGAGTCGGTGAGGATCTGCACCGTCTCCTCCAGATCCTTCTTATGTACCGTAAAGGAAATATCCTTGGTGTCCTCACGGCCGATGGACTGCAAAATCACGTCCACATTGATGTTGTGCTTGCTCAGCAGATCAAACACCTGGAACGCAACACCGGGATTGTGCTCCAACCCGACAAGAGCGACCCGGGCGATGCTGGTATCCTTTGCAACACCGGCGATATTGGTTTTTTCCACTTTGGTGACCTCCTTCACTTTTGTGCCCGGCTTGCGCTCCAAGCTGGACAGCACTTCCAAATTCACTCTGAACTTCTTGGCCAGCTCCACGCTGCGGTTATGCAGCACCTGAGCGCCCTGGCTGGCCAGTTCCAGCATTTCATCATAGGTGATCTCATCCAGCTTCCGGGCGTTGGGCACCAGGCGGGGATCGGTGGTATATACGCCGTCCACATCTGTATAGATCTGGCACAGATCTGCCCGGAACGCCGCCGCCAGCGCCACAGCGCTGGTATCGGAGCCGCCGCGGCCCAACGTGGTCACATCACCGTTGCGGTCCACGCCCTGGAATCCGGTCACGATCACGATGCGGTGCTGGTCCAGCTCCGCCTGGATGCGCTCACTGTCGATCTTTTTGATGCGGGCGTCAGAGTGCACGGAGGTGGACTGGATACTCACCTGCCAAGCCGCCAGAGACACGCAGGGCAGCCCCATTCCCTCCAGCGCCATGGCACACAGCGCTACGGAGATCTGTTCGCCGGTGGACAGCAGCATATCCATCTCCCGCTTGGAGGCATGGGGATTGATTTCCTCCGCCTTGGCGATCAGGTCGTCCGTGGTGTCGCCCTGGGCGGAGAGAACCACGATTACATCATTGCCCTGCAGGTAAGTCTCGGCGATGATACCGGCCACGTTGCGGATGTGCTTGGCATCCTTGACGGAGCTGCCGCCGAATTTCTGTACGATCAAACTCATAGTATAAATCCTTCTTTGCCTCAGATTGAATTGCCCTCCCGCTCCATCATACGCGGGATTCCTCGGTTTGGAGCCTTAGTCCAGTACCCGCAGACATGTCAGCGCCTGCACAGTACAGGCCAGCTCCTCTGCCTTTCGTCCGCTGATGGGGTCCGTCAGCAATGCCGTCTGCCCGCTGTCTTCCCAGAGGCACTTCACCGTCCCAAAGACGGCGGCTCTCTCCAAGCTGCCCTCTATGCGGAAATAGTACCGGGAGGTCAGCTCCAGAGGATCTTTGAATGCGCCGTCCTTTTCCCAGCCGATGTCGCTGCCGCAGCCGGTCTGCAAAGCCTCCATCACGTCCGCCACACAGGCAGAGGCAGTAGGCATCTCCCCGGCGCCCTTTCCGTAGAACATGACCTCTCCGGTAGCATTTCCCTTGACCACCACCGCGTTGAATACATCCTCCACGCTGGCCAGCGGCCATTCCGCCGGGATCAGGTGCGGGGCTACATATGCGCTGCAAGCACCGTCCTGCAGGCGGACCGCACGCCCCAGCAGCTTGATCCGATACCCCGCCTGCCGAGCGATCTCCACGTCCTGAAGAGAAAGCCGGGTAATCCCCTCCATGGGAACCCGCTCCGGGTCCACCTGCCGGCCAAACGCCAGATCCGCCAGAATGCAGATCTTCCGTCCGGCGTCGATCCCCTCCACGTCGGCGGTGGGGTCTGCCTCCGCATAGCCTTTCTTTTGCGCTTCCCGCAGTGCGTCTTCAAACGACGCTCCGCTGCGGACCATGCGGGTAAGGATGTAGTTGGTGGTACCGTTGAGGATGCCGTACACCTCGTCGATGCGGTTGGCTGCCATGCATTCCGTCAGCGGGTGCAGAATGGGTATCCCGCCGCCTACGCTGGCCTCAAAAAGATAGCGCACATGGTGTTCCCTTGCCAGTGCCAGCAGCTCGCAGCCCTTTTCCGCCACCAGCTGCTTGTTGGCCGTCACCACATGCTTGCCGGCCTCCAGTGCCCGCCGGGTATACGTATACGCTGCATCCACGCCGCCGATGGTCTCCACCACCACGCGGATGTCCGGGTCCTCCTCGATTTTTCGGAAGTCGTCCGTCATCAGATGACGGTACGGCCCGTCGTGGAAGTGCCGCACTAGAACCGTTTTCACCTGCAGGGGCTCCCCCAGCTTGCGTTGGATCTGTTGTGCGTTTTCCTCCACCACTCTGGCTACACCGGTTCCCACCGTGCCCAGTCCCATGATCGCAATTTGTATCATGCTGATGCTTCCTCTCCCTCAGCCCGCCAGGACTTCAAATTTCACAACACCCTCCAGAGTGGAGACGGCCGTCAGGAGCTGCTCCAGGCTCTCCTCCATCTCGCTGGTCTCGGCGGAAATGGTCACCGCCGCGCAGCCATTGGTCGGGATGCTCTGATTGATCGTCAGAATATTGGCCCCGGAGGTCGCAAACACGGAAAGGACCCGGCTGAGTACGCCGGTGTTGTCCTTGAGCATGCCGTAAAATGTCAGAATGTGCTCGGACTTCATATCATTGAAGGGCTGCACGGAATCCTTGTATTTATAAAATGCACTGCGGCTGATCCCCGCAAGCTTTGTGGCCGCCCCCACCGTATCCACTTCTCCGGTCTGCATCATCCGTTTGGCTTCCGCCACTTTGATGAAAACCTCCGGCAGAGCGTCCGCTGCCACGATATAATACTTGATTTCTCTTGCCATCACGTCCGCCTCCTACGGTCATTTGTCTTTGTATGTCGTTCATATTACCATACATTTTTCGGCAATGCAATGAAAAAGCCAAAAAATCCTTTGGGGGAAACAGGAAATCTCAGAAGCATCTGTCCGCCCATCGTGAGCAAAATAAACGAAAATCCATGTCTGTGCACGTCCCACCCAGACATTGGCACGAAAAAAGGGGCCGCCTTTGGGGGCGGCCCCCTCTTGTTTGGCTCACATCGCCTGATAGACAGCCTTCATCCCCCGATACGTCTCATAGCAGTCCAGCTTGGAGACCACTTCAAAGGGTGCGTGCATGGAAAGCACCGGCACGCCGGCATCCAGCGTGGTGATGTTGCGGTTGGCCATATACATGGCCACGGTGCCGCCGCCGCCGGCGTCCACCTTGCCCAATTCTGCGATCTGCCAGATCACGCCTGCCTCGTCAAACAGTTTCCGCACATAGGCGATGGTTTCAGCGCAGGCATCGGAGGCGCCGGATTTGCCCCGGGCGCCGGTATATTTGCAAAGGCCGATGCCGTAATTGACGTAAGCTGCATTGCGCTTTTCAAATACCTCGGCAAAGTTGGGGTCAAACGCTGCCGTTACGTCCGCACTGAGGCAGAAGGACTTCTCCAGGCACACCCGGAGGGGAACGTTCTGTCCCTCGCACAGGTCCTCCAGGAAGGTATCAAAGGCCGCGGACTGCATGCCCGTCACACCGTCGGAGCCGATCTCCTCCTTGTCCGCCAGTACGCACACCGCGGTGTGCTCCGGCGTCTGTTCCAGGTCCAGCAGTGCCTTCAGCGCCGCATACGCACAGACCCGGTCGTCATGGCCGTAAGCACCGATCATGCTGCGGTCCAGACCGATGTCGCAGGCGTTCACCGCCGGCACGGCCTCCAGTTCCGCGGAGGTGAAGTCATCCTCCACAATGCCGTATTTTTCATGCAGCAGCCGCATCACGGCCACCTTCACCCGGTTGGTGTCCTCCTCATCGCCGATGGGACGGCTGCCCAGCAGGAGGTTCAGCGTCTCGCCGGGGATGGCCTCTCCCAGGGGCTTTTTGTTCTGCTCCATGCCCAGATGGGGCAGAAGGTCCGTGATGACCAGCCGGGGATCGCCGGGATCGGCACCCACGGAAACCTCCACCGTGGTGCCGTCTTTCATCGCCACCACGCCGTGGAGCTCCAAGGGAATGGTGACCCGCTGGTACTTGCGGATCCCGCCGTAATAATGGGTCTTGAAATAGGCCAGTTCACTGTCCTCATAGAGCGGGTTGGGCTTGAGGTCCAGCCGGGGAGCGTCGATGTGGGCCGCAGCGATCTGCGCACCCTCCGCCAGGGACTTCTTCCCGATGTGGGCCAGCAGGACACTTTTGCCCCGGTTGCACACATACACCCGGTCTCCCGCTTTTACTTCCATGCCCCGGACATAGGGCCGGTAACCCTTCTCCTCCGCCATACGGACCGTTTCAGCGGCGCAGAGCCGCTCCGTCTTGGACCGGTCCAGGAAGTCCTTATAGCCGGCGCAGTATGCCTCCATGGCGTCCTGATCCACCGGCTTGTCATAGCCGTTCTTCCGGTCGGAGAGCAGCTGCTTCTTCCATTCTTTCATTTCATCAGACATGTGTTTATACCTCCCTGGGAGATCGGCGCAGACCGCCCTCCCATTTATTTTTCGGCACCATGCTGCTTTTCCTCCCGGATCTGATCAATAAGCCGGTGGAAAAAGTCTTTGGCCTCTGCCTGAAAAGCTTCTGCCGTATCCGCGCCGTTATTCAGCTCACAGCTGCATTTGCTCCGAAAATACTCATCCGGCTTCTGCGCGGAGACCCGCAGGCGGGCATACTGCTCCGAAATGCCATCCCGGGCCATGATGCGGCGGACCCGCAGCTCCAGCGGCGATGTCACCGCCACCGTCCGATCACACAGCTGGTCCAGACCGCTCTCCAGCAGATTGATGGCATCCACCGCCACCAGCGGCTCTACGCAGCTTTGTACCCGCTTTCGCACCTCCGGCACCAGGTGCTGATAGACAACGCTGTTGAGCAGGGCCAGACGCTCCTTGTCGCTGAAGACCTCCTGTCCCAGCTTCTTGCGGTCCAGACCGCCCTGGGTAAAGGAATTGGGGAAGGACGTCCGGATGTCCCGCATCAGCGCATCATCCTGTTCCAGCATTTCATGATACACCGCATCACAGTCGATCACGGCGCCGCCCAGCTGTTCAATGGCCCGCAGAGCGCTGGTCTTACCCGCGCCGCTGCCGCCGGTAATGCCCAAAATGACCTGCTGGCTGTCTGCCTCCACCACATGGAAGCCGGCGGCCTTTTTCAGCCGGTTGCCCACTGCAAAGCCCAGCCCCCGGTTATCGGGGCACTGTGCGAAGATCTCCGTCACAGAGCTGTTGTCAAAGGTTCTGAGGGCATCGAATACCCGCTGAGCCTGGGTCAGTTTGTCGCTGCTGGGGCCCAGAGTGTGGACCTCCTGCTGGGGGAAGAGATGGGCAAACTCATCAAAGCAGATGACGCCCGCACCGGGACTCACCCGCCGCAGAATCTCCTGGGCGGACTTCTCCGGAGAGCCGGTGATGACCGTTACCGGTGCCTTAGGGGCGTAATGGCGGTACTTCATCCCGGGAGCCTTGGGCTTCTCATCTCCCTGGAGAGGCGCCGTCACAGCCTTATCCACCTCGATGGGGCCGATCAGCCGCTCCAGATCTTCCAGCGGCAGTCCGCCGGGCCGCAGCAGCCGGGGAGGATCGCAGGTCAGGTCCAGGATCGTGGACTCCACCCCTACCGTGCAGGGACCGCCGTCCACTACGCCGTCGATCTTGCCGTCCATATCCTCCAGCACATCCTGGGCGCTGGTGCAGCTGGGTCGGCCCGAGGTATTGGCGCTGGGAGCCGCGATGGGTACACCGGCTTCCCGAATGATGGCCAGCGTCACCGGATGGTTCGGACAGCGCATGGCCACCGTGTCCAGTCCGGCAGTGGTTTCGTCAGGCACCACGCTCTTGCGCTTGAGGATCATGGTCAGAGGACCCGGCCAGAACTTCCGCGCCAGCACATACGCCAGGGGCGGCACCTCGGAACAGTACCGGGGCAGCCACTGGGGACCGGTGACATGAAGGATCAGTGGGTTGTCGTTGGGCCGGCCCTTGGCCTCAAAAATGCGGCGGACGGCGTCTCCGTCCAGACCGTTGGCGCCCAAACCATAGACCGTCTCCGTGGGAATGGCCACCAGGCTTCCCTCCCGCAGCAGCTTGGCGGCGGCGGCAATCTTGTCGTCGATCTCCTTTTGCTGGCCCTTGGTATCCCGCAGGTCAAAGAATAATGTCTGCATTTGTTTCGCCTCTATCTCTCTGCGCCGGAGTTTCCCGGCTTTATGATTTTCTGTTTCGATGCTTCCGCAGGGCACTTGCGGCATCCCAGCAAACTGCCAGAGCCATCACCAGCCGAGCCGCCCCGCAGACGATGGTACAGCCTTCCGGGACCCAGCGGTGCTTCATGCCTCTTCTCCTCCCCGTCTGAGCTTTTCCGCCTGGTCAGCGGTGACCAATGCGTCGATCAGTTCATCCAATCCGCCGTCTAGAATGGCGTCGATCTTGTAAAGGGTCAGCCCGATACGGTGATCCGTCACCCGGCCCTGAGGAAAATTGTACGTGCGGATCCGCTCGCTGCGGTCCCCGCTGCCCACCTGGCTGCGGCGGCTGGCTGCCTCTGCCTCTTCCCGCCGGGCAAGCTCCCGCTCATAGAGCCGGGAGCGCAGGACCTTCATAGCCTTGTCCTTATTTTTATACTGGCTTCGCTCATCCTGGCACTCCACCACCAGCCCTGTGGGCAGGTGGGTGATGCGGATGGCAGACTCCGTCTTATTGACATGCTGCCCTCCGGCGCCGGAGGAACGGTATGTGTCGATCTGCAGATCCTTGGGATCGATCTCAACATCCACCTCTTCCGCCTCCGGCAGCACCGCCACCGTGGCGGCACTGGTGTGGATGCGGCCACCGGACTCCGTCTCCGGCACCCGCTGCACCCGGTGGACGCCGCTTTCAAATTTCAGCCGGGAGAAGGCACCTTCTCCCTCAATGAGCACGCTGCACTCCTTCACACCGCCCAGCTCCGTCTCGCTGAGGTTCACGGTCTCGCACCGCCACCCTCTGGACTGGGCATACATGGTATACATCCGCAGCAGCGTACCGGCAAAGAGCGCGCTCTCCTCTCCTCCCACGCCGCTTCGGATCTCCAGGATCACATTCCGGTGATCATTGGGGTCTTTCGGCAGCAACAGCAGCGTCAGCTCCCGCTCCAGTCGTTCACATTCCGCCCTGGCGGCGGCAAACTCCTCCTGAGCCAGTTCCCGCAGATCCGGGTCGTGAAGCAGCTCCTCTGCGTCCGCCCGGGATGCCTGCGCCGCCCTCCAGGCGTGATAGGCCGCCACGATCGGCTCCAGCTCCTTCAGTTCCCGGGTCACGTCCCGCAGACGCACTGCATCACCATAGACGCCAGGGTCCGCCAGCTGGGCCTGAAGGTCCTCATACCGCAGGGCGATCTCCTTTAGTTTTTCCAGCATTCCACCGCACCTCTCCTGCTATTTGGAATCGGCGGCGGAATCTAGCGGGCAGCCAATGCCTCCCGCACCTGCCGCAAAAACTCAACTTTCCAGAACTCATATCCCACGGACCCCATCCGCAGCGACACGGCGGCCCGCCGGCTGCCGGGCAGATACAGGTCCATCTGATCGTAGACCTCTTCAAACTTGCCGTCACTGCTGCGGGTGACCACATAGGCGACATTTTTCAGTTTTTGTCCGTTCTCTTTCAAAAAGGCCCGCATAACGGAGCTGCACCGTCCCGCCCACACCGGCGTCCCCAGGATCACCAGCCGGTACTGGTCCAGCGGGCGCTCCGTTTCAAAAGGTTGGAGCGGACAGGTGGTCTTCCGCATGGCGTCCAATCCGCAGCGCAGCCAGCCCCGCCAGCCGGTGCGGTCCGTATCGTCCCGCAGTTCCACCACTTCCGCGCCCAGTTCCCCGGCGATCTCCTCCATGGCCTTCTTGGTGTTCCCCGTCCGGGAGTAATAGATACACAATACGTCCTTCATTGGCTCCTCCGTATGGAATCCTCAGTCCAGCAGGAAGCTCTTCACCATGGCAAAGGCCTCCCGCAGGTAGTAATTGATCTGCAAATGCACCCAGGGCAGCTCCGCCGGAACGCCCACGGCATGTCCGTATCCATTCCGGGCTGCCAGCAGCTTGGCCCGGGCAATGTGGAAGTCGTTGGTGATCACCGCCACCGTGTCAGTGGACGGGTCTACGCCCGTCTCTGTCAGCAGGTCCCGGGAAAAGGCAAAATTCTCCGCCGTGGTGGTGGCAGCCTCTTCCAGGATCAGCCGGCCGCCGTCCACGCCGTTTTCCGTCAGATAGTTGTACATGCACTGTGCTTCTGTGATGTCCTCCCCATAGCCCTGACCGCCGGTCAGCACCACCGGGACATCCGGATCAGTGGTCTCCAGATAAGCGATCGCCGCGTCCAGCCGGGTCTTCAGGGAAAGTGAGGGCTGATTCCCGTTCACACCGGCCCCCAACACGATCACCGCATCTGCCGGCTGCTCAGGCGGTTCCTTGTGACCCTCATGGATCACACAAGCCTCGATCATCACCAGAGGCACCAGCACCAGTGCCAGCGCCGCCCGGAATGCCAGCTGGACCCACCATCCGGCCCGAGCTCTCCCGGCCCATCTCCGGAGATACACCTCCGTCAGCAGCACTGCCGCCAGAGCCACCAGCAAAAAGCCGGAAAATCGCATCCCCAGGGGGCGGATCAAAATCAGCATCAGGCCCGGCAGCGCCGGAGCCGCCGCCAGCCAAGGGGCAATCTGCCGGAACCCACGCCCCCGATAGGATGACACCTCCGGCACGGGGGGACGCTTAGCCCTCTGCCTCCTCACTGAGCTGCTCCCACCTTTCGTACAGCGCGTCCAGTTCCGCCTGGGCCGCCTCTTTCTCGTTCACCAGCTCACCCAGCTTTTCATAGTCACAGGCGGCGGCCTCCATCTCCCGGTCCAGACCGGCGATCCGCTCCTCCGCCTTGGCAATGTCCCGCTCACAGATGGTCAGCTGCCGCCGGGCGGCCTGCTGTGCCCGGTTGCCGGAGCGGGGTCTTTCTGTAACGGTTTTTTCCTTCACAGTCTTTTGCGGCTGTTGTTTTTCTGCTTCTTCCTGGGCCTTCACCTGCCGGTACTGGGCAAAGCCCATGGGATAGTCGGTGATAGTACCGTCCGCCAGCTCCCAGATGCGGGTAGCGAAGCGGTTGATAAAATACCGGTCGTGGCTGACGAACAGCAGTGTCCCGTCATAGGCCTCCACCGCCTCTTCGATCCACTCCCGGGAGTCGATGTCCAGATGGTTGGTGGGCTCGTCCAAGATGAGGAAGTTGATCTCGTCATCCATCAGCATGCAAAGC
>ERZ827037.2241-NODE-2241-length-16939-cov-7.819119_pt1 | contig 16939 bp, 16 predicted proteins | sample MGYA00519924_ERZ827037 | MGnify/ENA primary metagenome ERZ827037 (study PRJEB31778, sample SAMEA3449250) | human gut metagenome | biome: human gut; feature: human-associated habitat; material: faeces | place: United Kingdom | collected 2010/2012 ...
GCTGCTATCTGACCTATCAGCCAATGCCGGTGAAGGTGGAGAATGAAATGCTTGGGACTGTTCGTCAGCATGCCAAATGGTTTGCAAATGGTGCCGCAACCAAAAAAATGTATCTGACCGTATCTCATACTGATGATGGCGGCATGAACTTCTCCTATCATTATCAGACTGCTCATCTGGAAGAGCATGACATGGAACTGCTTTATTATTATATGATGCGTATTCTTTTTAAGGGGATCGCAGAGCCGGATATGAGCATCGGAGAGATTATGGAACAGGTATAGAAATCAAAAATACGAGGAGGAAATGGAATGAATCAGGAAATGGAATTTAAAAATATTGTAGCGCAGTACAGCAAAGTGAAACCGGAGGAGATGACGGGGAAAATGAGATTCCGTGAGGATCTGGGATTCACTTCTCTGGATTTCATGTCTTTTCTGGGAGAGCTTGAGGATACCTTTGACATTGAACTTGAGGAAACCGAAGTGACCCAAATTACAACTCTTGAAGAGGCGCTTAAGCTTCTGGAGGAGCTTCAGTAAGAATGAAGCTGTTGTCCGCAGAAAAGTGAAGGAGGAGAAAAACATGCTGATCAGGGATATATTAGAAGAAAGTGTACAGAAATTTGGCGAAGTCAAAGCAGTAAAATGGCTTAACAGGAAAGAAGTTCTGGAGAGAAGTTACAGCGAAATATTGAGAAACGTGATTTCCACCAGAAAAGGACTTCTTGCAGAAGACTTTGCAGGAAAGCATATTGCATTGATCGGAACCAGTTCTGTAGAATGGATCGAAAGTTATCTGGGAATTATTACAGGATGTATTACAGCGGTGCCGCTGGACGCAGCACTCCCATGTGAAGAACTGATCGATCTGATAAACCGATCCGATTCTGAAGCACTCTTCTTAAGTCCGAAACACAGACCTTATCTGGAAGCGTTCCTTGCAAACTGTCCGAAACTCCAGAAAGTATGGATGCTTCAGGAAGAGGTGGAGGATGTACCTTCAGGCGTGTACAGTATCAATGAGCTGAGAAACACAGGAATTAACGCATCAACAGATGCTTCCTGCCCGTCAGCAGAAGATATTGCGACGATTATCTTTACGTCCGGAACGACAGGAAAGAGCAAAGGGGTTATGCTGACACAGAATAATCTGGCATCTAATGTTGAGGCAGTTAAGATTTCAGCAGAACCCGGAACTGCCATGCTCAGTGTACTTCCAATCCATCATGCATTCTGTCTTGTCATGGACTGGCTGAAAGGTTTTTCTCAGGGAGCAACTATCTGTATTAATGACTCTCTGCTTCATATGGTCAGAAATATGAGCATTTTTAAACCCGATATCATGCTCATGGTTCCGATGATGATTGAAACAATTTATAAGAGACTGGCAGCAGCTGATCCACAAATCCCGAAGGCAGTTCTTGCAGAAAAAGTTTTCGGTGGAAAACTGCAGACGATTTTTACCGGTGGCGCACATCTGGATCCGTACTATATTGATCGTTTTGCAGAGTATGGTGTTCAGATTCTGGAAGGATATGGCATGTCGGAATGTTCTCCTGTTATCAGTAATAATACGCCGGAAAATCATAAGCCGGGTTCTATTGGAAGACCACTTGAGAATGTGGAGATAAGATTTGAAAATGGTGAGATTCTGGTAAAAGGCACAAGTGTTATGAAAGGGTATTATCAGATGCCGGACGAGACAGCTGAAACACTGAAAGATGGCTGGCTGCATACTGGCGACAAGGGTTATATGGATGAAGATGGATATCTCTTTATTAATGGCCGGGTGAAAAATCTGATCATTTTATCCAATGGAGAAAATGTATCTCCGGAAGAAATCGAGAACAAGCTTGCACTGAATCCGCTTGTGGGTGAAGTTATTGTAACAGGTGAGGACAATGGTCTTACAGCCCGAATTTATCCGGAACAGGCAGTTGTGGAGGCAAAGGCACTGGATACGGAGATGATTCGTTCACAGCTTCAGGAATTTCTGGATGAATACAATAAAAATCAGCCGACCTACCGTCGTATTACAGGTCTGGTGATCCGGAAAAATCCGTTTATACGCAGCACGACAAAGAAAATCAGGAGACAGGATGTCCTGATCGATGAGCCACAGGCATAATAAAAACCCGTTTGAGTGAATTGCTCAGACGGGTTTTGCTATGCTGTTTATATGCAGGACACTCAGGATAAAAGAGGCAGCATGCCAGACAGGAAAATCTGAGTCAGAATTCCTGCAATTACTTCTGGTGCAAGATCAAAATTATCCCTTGTCCATTTGTGAAGGACACCGATCGTACTGCCGATCGCACAGGTGATCACGTAAGATATTTCCTCTTTTGTATGTCTGCCGGGTCTGGCACTGGAGGTAGTAGCGGTGACATAGTGATGAAGCATAGTCAGCATTTTTTCGAATAGATCATTCCCGTGAGGTGTACTCAGAAGACTGGAAAGAAAAGGATTTTCCATTGTATAGCGGCAGATCGTCAAAAAATAGGACTGACAGATATCGCGGTCATTTTCAGGATGAAATTTTTCCATTATGGAGAAAACATCATGGATCGTCTTTTCTTCAACAGCAGATACAAGAGAGGGGATGTCCTGATAATGATTATAAAAAGTGCTTCTCGCGATACCAGCTGTTTTTGTGATATCGGATACAGTGATCTGGTCAGGAGTTTTTTCCTTTATTAGTTTAAAAAAAGCGCCCAGGATGGCTTCATCTGCCACAGAATATCTTTCGTCAGGAACTGGATTTTGCATAGTCGCTTCCCTCCCATAGCTTATCAGTATTCTTGAATAAAGTATAACACAAATCCATTTCTTTAGTAAAGAAAAAGCGGAATGTGAAAAGCGATTGGAGCAAATAAAAACTCAGAACCTTCAGGGGTATGAAGAATATCGAAATGGGGAAATTACTCGAGATCAGTTCGCTTCAACCAAAACTCAACTGGAAAAAGAGAAACTAAATTTACAGAAACGTATTCAAGAAGTTGAAAATCTAATCGGTGATGAGAAAGAAATATTGTTGAAGAAAAACATACCGGTTGATCAGATGATTGAATTTATGGGATTTGAAAAGTTGACACCGGAAGTGCTTCAAAAATATGTAAAAGCCATTTATATGCATGATGATGGAAGGATAGAGATGTGTTGGAAAGAATTGAAATAATAGATTTTGTAGTCTTTATACAACATCCATTATATGAAAGTCTATAGCATTTATATAACGTCCACCCCTGTATTTTTGTAACCTTAATGAAACGTCCTCTGTATGAAAACACCGGTTTTATGGTATATAGGGGTGTTTTTTAGTGGTTGAATTCGACCACTTTAGAGTAGGATAATGGTTTCAAAAGTGCTAGAATAAACTTATCACATACAAACAAAGCGAGGCGTGAAACAATGAAAAAAATCAAATGGGGCGTGATAGGAACCGCCGGAATTGCCAGAAGCTGTACCATTCCGGGAATGCTTCAGGCAGAAAAAAAGACGATAGAAGTCCCACAGAATTACCGTCTGGAAATAGAAGAATTCGGAAGATGTATTGCAGAAAATGAGATGCCTGTAGTTACAGAAGAATTTTCCGTGAAAAATGCGAGACTTGTTGACCGGATTCTGAAGGAGATCGGATATTAGGATGGAAAAGGCTGAAATGATCAAGACTCCGATAGGAATACTTTCCGCTTATAAAAATAAAATGCCTGAAAAATGTCATTGTGCAGAGAAACCAGAAATTTCATATATTAGTGAGAAACACATTCGTATCCGAACAATCGACCAGACCGTATCCTGGGGAGAAGAAGTATTTTCGCCAAGGTTTCATCAGAACTGCATGGATCCTGAAAATATTACACTTTATCCACTGGAGATTGAGTGGAATGGGGATAAAGTTATCGTTTCGGATCATTATGGAATGAAAGAGTGGATAACCGGGGAAAAGCTGCCGGAAATCCAGGAGTGGTATCCAAAACTAAAGAAATATAGATGTCATCCATGCAGAAACTGTGGAAGATGTTAAGAGAGTGGAAGAAAAAAGAGAAGTAGAAATACGAGAGGAGAAAAGAACATGAATTACAAAGAATGCATCGAAAATGCAAGAACACGTATTGGAAATTATTGCAAAGCCTGTCCAGAGTGCAACGGACGTGCATGTAAGAATCAGATGCCGGGACCTGGTTCCAAAGGAATTGGGGATACGGCTATCCGTAACTATGATAAATGGAAAGAAATCCGTGTACAAATGGATACAATCGCTGAGAATAAACCGGTAGATACATCACTGGAGCTCTTTGGCAAGAAATTTCAATATCCATTTTTTGCCGGACCGGTTGGTGCGGTAGGATTACATTACGGAGACTGCCTGGATGATGTGGCATATAATGATATATTGGTGTCTGCCTGTGCAAAGTATGGAATTGCGGCATTTACCGGAGATGGCACAGATAGTAATGTGATGGTTGCAGCGACAAAAGCGATTCAGAAAGCGGATGGAATCGGAATTCCAACGGTAAAACCATGGAACATTGATACAGTTGCAGAGAAGATGGAGATGGTGCATGAATCGAAAGCATTTGCAGTGGCAATGGATGTTGATGCGGCAGGACTTCCGTTTCTTAAAAACATGCAGCCGCCGGCAGGAAGCAAGACAGTAGAAGAACTCCGTCAGATTGTAAAGATGGCAGGAACCCCATTTATCGTGAAAGGTGTTATGACAGTCAAAGGGGCATTGAAAGCAAAAGAAGCAGGTGCATCTGCAATAGTAGTATCAAACCATGGCGGCCGTGTACTGGATCAGTGTCCGGCAACAGCAGAAGTGCTGGAAGAGATTGCGTTGGAAGTAGGGGATTCCATGAAGATATTTGTAGATGGTGGAATCCGCAGTGGTGTGGATGTATTCAAAGCACTGGCATTAGGTGCAGATGCGGTGATCATTGCAAGACCATTTGTGACGGCTGTTTACGGAGGCGCAGAAGAAGGCGTGAAGTCTTATATTGAAAAAATAGGAACAGAGCTGGAAGACACGATGAAAATGTGTGGTGTGACGAGCCTTGATGAAATTAACAGGGATTGTGTGTGGAGAAGATAAATGCGGACATAGATTATCGACGAGCTCCGGAAAATTACAAAAGAAGAACAGATCCTGCTTGATCCGGAAGCATACCAGGTTTGCTCATTTCCCGGCACATACACATAACTATGTGGAGATCATCTACATGTGTGAAGGGCAGACCCATCATGTGATCAATGGTCAGGAAGTGTATCTGAAAGCAGGTGAGCTGCTCTTCGATGGCGATTGTCGCAGAACCGCTGGCAGTTGAGATGTTCAATCAGATGGCACCGGGAATGCTCGAAGGAGCGATGATTCAGTTTGCTTATGGAATGACACTTTCTGAACTGCTCGGTGCGGCACCGGAAGCGAGACCTATGTATGAAGAAAAGGAATGAGTAACAAATGAAAAGAATTGATTTCGAAAACGGAACCGTGACGGGGAATATTCTTGGAGCTGCACTTCCGATGCTTGTGGCCCAGATCTTGAATTTATTATATAACATTGTTGACCGTATTTATATCGCACGTATTCCACATGTGGGAACGGCGGCACTTGGAGCAGTTGGAATCTGTTTTCCGCTAGTTGTGATTATTACAGCATTTGCGAATTTATTCGGTGGAGGCGGTGCTCCGTTATTTTCAATAGAAAGAGGTAAGAAAGAGGAAAAAGCGGCGGTTCAGATCATGAATACGTCTTTTTCTATGGTTTGTGCCAGTGCGTTGATTCTGATGGTACTTGGAATGTTGTTCGCACGTCCGGTACTGGTACTGTTCGGAGCCTCTTCGGATGCGCTTGAATATGCATATCCGTATATCATGATCTATCTGATCGGTACTCTGCCTTCTATGATCGCAGTTGCTATGAATCCATTTATTAATGCGCAGGGATACTCTACCATGGGAATGTTTTCGGTTGCAATCGGAGCGGTTGCCAATCTTCTGCTTGATCCATTGTTTATATTTGTACTGGGATTAGGAGTGCGTGGCGCTGCTATAGCGACCGTATTATCACAGACGTTATCTGCACTCTTCGTTCTTTGGTTTCTGACAGGAAAAGCGGAGATGAAAGTACGGTTTTTGCATAAACATGAGATAGCAGAATGTACCGGTTATGCGAAGAACATTGTAAGCCTTGGAATGGCAGGGTTTATCATGCAGCTTACGAATAGTCTGGTTACCATTTGTTGTAATAATGTGCTCTCTGTTACGGGAGGAGATATCTATATATCGGTTATGACGATTGTATCGAGCGTACGTCAGCTTGTGGAGACTCCGATCTATGCGATCAATGAAGGAACCTCTCCAATCTTAAGCTATAATTACGGTGCAAGGCGGCCGGCGAGAGTTAGGAAAGCAGGAATGGTATTATGGATTATGATCATTGGATATACGCTTGTTATGTGGAGTGTAATCATTCTGATACCAGATGTACTGATCAGAATTTTTAGTTCAGATGCATCTCTTATAAAAGATGCAGTTCCGGCATTAAAGCAGTATTTTGCAGCATTTATCTTCATGGATCTTCAATATATGGGACAGACGGTGTTCAAGTCGTTGAATAAAAAGAAGCATGCGATTTTTTTCTCGCTGCTTCGGAAAGTATTCATCGTGGTACCATTGACTTATCTGATGCCATATGCGTTACATATGGGGACGGATGGGGTATTTCTTGCTGAACCGGTATCGAATGTGATTGGTGGAAGTATCTGCTTTATTACGATGCTCTGCACAGTACTGCCGGAATTAAAGCGGATGGAAAAAGATAACTGTTGCAGCGAATCATCTTCTGGCACTGATCAATGATGTACTTCAGATGAGTAAATTAGAAGATGGCAGGGTAGAGCTTGCGCATGAGGCTTTTGATCTGATGCGCCTGTCTGATGATGTCCTGCAAATGCATTTGAAGAAGATGCAAAGAAAAGTATGGAAGCCGGAATGAATGCACATCTGGCAAAACCTTTGAAAATAGAGCGCGTCATTGCTACGATCGCAAAATATTGTGGATAGAAGGAAAAGAAGAAAATAAAAATCTGTCTATGATCCAATGTCATAAAGATACGAATGACATTGGATCATAGACAGATTTTTTTGCCATGTATTTATAAGGTGCTCTACACATGCTGGATAAACCGGTCAACGTAGAATAACGCAGCACCGATTGCCGGCGTGTACTGTCCGCGTGTGCCGATCAGTATCTGCTCTTTTTTCAGTGCAAAGATAGAAGAGGAGTTGATGTATTTTAACAAATAGTCGATGTCTTCTTCTATAAAATAAGGAGCAAGATATCCACTTAGGATAACCGGAGCATCAATGATCATATTCAGGTTCTTCATGGCGAAAGCCAGATGGTTCAGGTAATCTTTCCAAAGCTGCAGGATCTGTGGAGATTCTTTCCTTCGGAGTTGTTCAAAGAATTCCTTTGCAGACAGACCTGCGGCCTGTAAAAGTGCGCTGGCAGAACAATAAGTTTCAAGGCATCCACGGCTTCCACAGTAGCACAGCGGACCATCCGGATTGATACACATATGTTCAAGAGAACCACTGTGCATAGAGATACCGTGATGAATCTTACGGTCAGTGATCACGGCCCCTCCAAGGTTTGGATTCAACAGGTAGACGATGGCACTGTCAAGTTCCGGATGGTTCCATAATTCCAGGAAAGCGGCGGCTTTCGAATCATGCTCCAGATGACATGCATAAGGCAGATATCTGGAAAAATCTGTGATATTCATTCCTGTATTGTGCATGATATCTCCATACATTACACGTGTATTATCAGGAGAAGTGGTTCCCTGGGTTGCAATGGATATACCGAGAATCTTCTCTGGTTCGTAGTGATTATTTTGAATAAAAGCCTTGATGTTATCTGTTATCTTCTGATAGTATTCCGGCGTATTAGAATAAGTAAGAAGAATCGTATCCGTACACATTACATTGCCATACAGATCAACAGAAGTGATATGGAACATATCTTTTAACACACCGATACCGATTGCAATGCGGAAATCCGGAACAATACGGATAGCCTGGGCTTTACGTCCGCCGGTTGAGTCAAAGTAACCATTCCGTTCAATCAGTCCTTCATTTTCTAAAAGACTCAGGTTCTGGCTGACGGTAGACAGTCCCATCTGCAGATCCTGTACGATCTGCTGTTTGGATGTAGTATGAGTTTTGTAGATATATTGATAAACGCGGGAACGGTTTATCTTTTTTAAATTAATAGTAGACATTCCTTTTTTATTCATATGAGATTCCTCTTCTCTTTATATTCTTTCTTTCGTATAAATGTATGAATCCTTTTTAGATGATCCGGTTATAAATATTCCAAAAATATTTGAAAGATAAAAGATATCTTATGATTACAATGCAATCAAAAGCTATAATGTGATTTTAGTATGAAATGATGTAAAAATCAATGCTGTATGGATAAAATGGTAAAAATGCACGAAAAAATAATGAGATATTTTGCTGAATTGTCAATAGAAACATTTAAAAGAAAGGTATATACTAAACTTACAGTTAAGACGCAATCAAAAGTATAGAGACTAGATCATAAAAAGTGTAACGAGAAAAAACAAGGAAAAAGAACAAGGATAAGAAATGAAAAATGATGGAGGTCATAGCATGAAATTAACATTGGAAGGTATCAAGAATCGTGAAGCATGGGAAAAAGCAGGGATCAGACTGCCGGGATATGATGTAGAGGCAGTATCTGCAAAAGCTGTAAAAGAACCAGAATGGGTACACTTTGGAATTGGTAATATATTCCGTATCTTCATCGGCGGAATCGCAGATGGACTTCTGGAAGAAGGCGCGATGGACAGAGGTATCACCTGTGTAGAGACATTTGACTATGATGTTGTAGACAAGATCTACAGACCACATGATAATCTGGGACTGAGCGTAATCCTTAACGGAGACGGAACCAGAGATTATAAAGTAGTTGGATCACTTGCAGAGGCTGTAAAGGCACAGTCTTCCGATGCGGAACAGTGGAACCGTCTGAAAGAGATCTTCAAAAGCCCGTCTTTAAAGCTGGTATCATTTACCATCACAGAAAAAGGATATGCATTACAGAAGGCAGACGGTACATGGCTTCCATATGTAGAAGCAGATGTTAAAAACGGACCGGACAAAGCAGTTGGAGCTATGGCAGTTCTGACAGCAATGTTATATGAAAGATATAAAGAAGGAAAATACCCACTGGCACTGGTGTCTATGGATAACTGTTCCCAGAACGGCGCAGGACTTAGAAAATCTGTGCTGACTATGACGGAAGCATGGAAAGAAGCAGGATTCGTAGACGCGGGATTCGTAGAATATGTAAGTGATGAAAAGACCATTGCATTCCCATGGACGATGATCGATAAGATCACACCACGTCCAAGCGAGCAGATTGCAGCAGATCTTGAGAAGCTTGGGGTAGAAGACATCCAGCCTGTAGTGACAGGAAAACGTACATATATTGCACCATTTGCCAATGCAGAAAAACCACAGTACCTTGTAATTGAGGACAGCTTCCCGAACGGACGTCCGGAGCTTGAAAAAGGATTCGGTGTATATCTGGCTGACAGAGAGACAGTCAATATGTCAGAACGTATGAAAGTAACCGTATGCCTTAATCCGGTACATTCTGCAACAGGTCCGATCGGAGTAGTACTTGGTGAAGAATTATTTGCACATATGCTCAATACCAATGCAGACATGATGAAGATGGCCCGCATGGTTGCATACGATGAAGGACTTCCGGTGGTGCCAGATCCGAAGATCCTTTCACCACAGGAATTTGTTGATGAACTTTTTAATGACCGCTTCCCGAATGAATATCTGGGAGATACCAACATCCGTCTGGCAGTAGACGTATCCCAGGGGGTTGGCGTACGTTTTGGAGAGACTGTAAAAGCATATGTGGCAAAATATGGTGACGCATCACGCCTTACAGCAATCCCTCTTGGAATTGCAGGATGGCTCAGATATATGCTTGCAACAGATGACCAGGGTAATACATATGAACTGGCACCAGATCCGATGAATGTTGAGATTCCGGAGATGTTAAAGGATGTAGTCATTGGACAGCCAGACAGCTTAAAAGACCAGTTAAGACCAATCCTTTCAAATGAAAGAATCTTCTTTACCGATCTTTATAAAGCAGGAATCGGAGAAAAGATCGAAGGAATGTTCCGCGAGATGATCGCAGGAAAAGGTGCAGTAGCAGCAACCGTACACAAATATATGAATATGTAATCACATTTCCATACAGAGAAGAGGAAAAAGCAAATTTCTCTTAGCTATATGGTCAGAGAATGAAGAAAAACCGGAATTCACGAACAGGATTCCGGTTTTTTAGCTGCCATAGGATGCAAGATAAGCTGTCACTGGCAGGTTCTTTGTGTGAATCCTCTATTTCGGACAAGAGATAATTTGACAGGAAATTTCAAAGAAGAGTATAATACATATTAAGACATTTTGAATCGGCATGTGTCCGGAAGAAGCTGTCACTGGCAGGTTCTCTGTATTATAAGCAGGTTCGAAATAGACGCTATGGGGGAAAATAATTTGGAAAAAAAACTGACAATAAATGATATAGCCCAGATGTCCGGTGTAGCAAAAAGTACTGTATCAAGATATCTGAACGGGGGAAGCGTCAAAGATGCAACGGCCCAGAAGATAAAAAAAATCATCGAAGAAAATAATTATGAGCCGAATCTGTTTGCAAGGCTGAATGCAAAAGAGAGCCGGATCATAGGACTTACGGTACCTGGATTTAACTCGGTAACAACACCGAGACTTGTAGAAGTAATCGTTGCCTATCTTAAGAAAAATGATTATACACCTCTTATCATGCATACGGAAAATGATATCGAAGAAGAAATACGCTGTATCGAACGGCTGAAGAATATGAATGTAGATGGAATTATGGTTCTTGCGACGGGAAGCACAAAAGAATACGAAGAAGCAGTAAAGAAGTTAAAAATTCCAATCCTGTTTCTTGGACAACGCTTCCCGGGAGAGAATTCTGTCATTAATGATGATTACAATGCAGGATATGCGGTGGGTAATTATATCGGACAACGTAAGTTCAAGGAGATTTATATGCTCTGGGTACCTGAAGATGACCCGGCAGTAGGAGGAGAACGACGCCATGGAGTGATCGATGGACTTATGTCCTGTGAGAAAAAGCCAAAAGAAGTGATAGAGACAACGTTCTTTTATGAAAATGCAATTGAAAATGTACAGAAATTTGTAGATCATATGAAGACACCGGCGGCAGTCGTATGCGCAACAGACCGTATCGCATTTGGCGTGTACAAAGTAATGTCAGAGAAAGGTATACGGATACCGGAAGAAGTATCCGTGGTAGGATTTGGCGATTACGAAGCAGGAGAACTGTTACAGCCGCCACTTACGACGGTAAAATTTGACTGGAAGAACTGGGGGGAGATCAGTGCTGAGTCGATGATCCAGATGATTTTAGGAAAGCCGGTAAGCCCGCTTCAGGTCAACCCGTATAAAATTATAGAAAGAAAAAGTGTAAAAGAGAACTGAGAATCAGGCGGATCTGTCAATTTGACAGACCCGCTTTTGTGCAATATAGACAAATTTAGATATCAATTTTTGGAACCGTTTCCAAAAATGAAATTGCAGTGACGTTTTGTGTTGACATACAAAAGCTGATGTATATAATAAAAACATGGGAACGGAACCGGTTCCAAAACAAAACAATACAAGGAGAAGAGAAATGGGAAAGAACAATGAGTATCTGGAAATATCAAAACAGATCGTAGCCAATATTGGTGGAATGGATAATATCCAGGGAACAGCACACTGTGCAACCAGACTCAGGATCGTATTGAAAGATAATGATCTTGCAGATATTGAAAAACTGGAAGATATCGACAAAGTAAAAGGTGCGTTCATAGCAGGTAATCAGTTACAGCTGATCCTGGGAGCTGGAACAGTGAATGATGTATATGAGGTATTTGCCGAGTATACGAATACACAGAATATGTCACTGGGAGATCTGAAGGAAGAAAGTGCGAAGAGGCAGAATCCACTTCAGGCAGTGATCAAAGCGTTATCTGATGTATTTATCGGAATCATGCCGGCACTTCTTGCAGCAGCCCTTCTGATGGGAATTACAAGTGTCCTTGGCGGACTTGAAGTAGTAAAGACACATGATACCTTATATGCGATCAACCGGCTGGTAAGTCTTGCGTCTACAGGTATCTTTGCAATCCTTCCAATGGCAGTATGCTATTCAGCCGTAAAAAGATTTGGCGGGAATCCGGTTCTTGGTATGGTAATCGGAGCAATCATGTTAGACAGTTCTCTTGCCAATGCTTACCAGGCTGCACAGGGAACCGTTGATATAGAAGTTATCCGTCTGTTCGGACTGAAGATTGAGATGGTAGGATTCCAGGGAGGAATCATCATCGCGCTTATGATGGGATTTGTAGTTGCAAAACTGGATAAATTCTTCAATAAGGTAATTCCGGATGTAATCAAGCTTCTGGTTGCACCAATGCTGACAGTATTTATCTCTACGGTATTACTTTTTACACTTGTAGGTCCGGCAGGACGAATTCTTTCTAATGGAATCACAGACGGACTGATGTGGAGTACAGAACATCTGGGAGCATTCGGGTATGCGTTATTTGCCGGAGTTCAGCAGATCGTAGTTATCACAGGTCTTCATCACATTATCGGTGCGGTAGAAGCACAGCTTATTGCATCGACAGGAACAAACTTTTTAAATCCACTGATGTCTGTAGCTTTATTTGGACAAAGTGGTGCGGTACTTGGTTATCTTTCCCTGAACTGGAAGAACTTAAAAGCCAGAGAGCTTTGTATTCCAAGTTTCTGCTCGACATTATTTGGTATCAGTGAACCGGCAATCTTCGGAGTAAACTTACGTTACAAGTTTCCACTGATCGGTGGATGTATCGGTGGTGCAGTTGCAGGTGCATATGTATACTATTCAAAGCTTACTGCTCTTGGATTCGGTACAACTGCACTTCCTGGAATGGCAATTGCTAATCCGGCACATCACGGGTACATTAACTACATCATTGCACATGCAATCGCGATTACGATTGGATTTGTATGTACAGTCATCTTTGGAAAAATGCGGTCAGCACCGGATAAGAATAAAAATGACAAAAAGAACGATACAAAAGAAAATGATACAACAAAGGCAGTTATTACAGAAGAGCCTGGTGCAGTCTATGCAGCAGCAGAGGGAACAGTAAAAGATATCGAAGCATCGACAGATCCGACATTTGCAAACAAGGTACTTGGAGACGGTGTCGTTATCTTTCCGGAAAACGGAACCGTTATGGCACCATGTAAGGCAACCGTATCACTCGTATATCCAACCGGACATGCAATCGGACTTACAACTGCAGATGGAGCAGAGATCCTGATTCACTGCGGGGTAGATACCGTCAATATGAACGGTGAAGGATTTGAGACACTTGTAAAAGAAGGACAGGAAGTAACAGCAGAAGAAGCACTTATCAGATTTGACATCGACCTGGTGAAGAAGCATGGATACTCTCCGGAGATTCTTGTTATCTTCACAGAGCTTCCGGAAGGAAAGACCATCAAAACAGAAGAAAAACATATTGCAAAAAATGATAAGATGGCTGAAATCGTGTAAGGATAAGGTGGACAGGAACAGATGAACAAAGAGACATATTTAACAGAATATCCGAAGCATGAAAGTATGAGGGAGAATGTAAAAAAAGATAAAAACAGACTTCACTTTCATATGATGCCGCCGACAGGCTGGATGAATGATCCGAATGGTCTGTGTGAATTTCAGGGTGTGAATCATATTTATTTCCAATATACACCATTTCTTGCCGGATGGGGAACGAAGCTTTGGGGACATTACACAACAAAGGATTGGATTCATTATAAAGAAGAAGAGCCGTTCCTTTATCCGGACGAAGAATGGGACAGAGACGGTGTATATAGCGGATCAGCCTATACCTGTGAAGATGGAATTCACTATTTTTACACAGGAAATGTAAAACTCTGGGATAAAGATTATGATTATATCATGAATGGACGGGAACAGAATACGATTCACGTATTCAGTCCGGATGGAAAGAATATTGCATACAAGAAGCTTGTAATGACCAATGATGATTATCCGGTGAATATGTCCAAGCATGTCAGAGATCCAAAAATCTATAAAAAAGACGGCCGTTATTATATGATCCAGGGAGGCCGTGATGCGGAATCTGATGGCTGTGCACTTTTGTTTTGTTCCGACGATCTGGAACACTGGAAATGGTACGATACGGTGCGGACAGCAAAGCCATTTGGTTATATGTGGGAATGCCCGGATCTGTTCGAGATTGACGGCCAGCAGATTATGACATGCTGTCCACAGGGAGTAGATCAGAAGGGATATGATTACCAGAATGTGTACCAGTGTGGATATTTTCCGGTAGAGTTTGACCTGAAGAACAAATCATACAGCTTTGGAAAATTCCAGGAATTTGACAAAGGATTTGACATCTATGCGACACAGACATTTGCAGATGAAGCGGGTAGAAGAATCCTGATTGGCTGGATGGGGATTCCGGATGCAGATTATGATAATGATGCAACGGTTGCATATGACTGGATCCATGCACTTACCATGCCAAGAGAACTGGAATGGAAAGATGGAAAGATCTTACAGCATCCATTAAAGGAGATGAAAGATCTGCGTAAAAATGCATTTACCTGCGAGCTGGAAGCATTTACAAAGTGGGCGCCTGCGGACTGCTGTTTTGAATTGAGACTTGACGTGGAAGAAGCAAAAAATCTGGAGCTTAAGCTTCGTGAAGATGTTACAATAAGCTGGAAGGACGGGCTTTTTACCTTATCGATGGGAGAAAGCGGACGTGGAAGAAAGCAGCGCTTTGCTAAGGTGGAAGAGCTTTCGGATATTACCATCTTTTCGGATACATCAGCCATTGAGATATTCATTAATAACGGGGAAACAGTTCTGACAACAAGAGTATATAGTGAACATCTTGAACAGAAAGTAGAGCTTGTATCCAGAGAGGTAAAGGGAAGCGTTCATGGATATGAACTTGGATCATTCGAGGTTGAATATAAAAAATAGATTCCGGACTGCATAAGATATAACAGGTGAATATACGGAAAAGAAAATAAAAATGTGGACAGGTTCCTGAAAAAAGAGGTGCCAGTCCACATTTTTTATACCATAGTATGCAAGAGATGCTGTCAGTGGCAAGTTTTATGTATTGCCATGCATTTGTAAGAAGTAGCAGGTGGCAAGTTTTTTGTATCTGACTTTGTACTAGCATATTAGCAAAGAGAAAATTGCAAAATGTATAAAACAGAGATATTATTATAAAATAAGAATCTGTTATGGAAGATGTGAAATATCAGATAACAGGATATATGGAGTGAAGGTGGTTATGAAAAGTAAAGACAGTAAGATTTCTAAAATAGCAAGAATGCTGATGATGCTTTTAACAGTGATCCTGATCGCCCTGTTTTTGACGATCATGATTCTGGTCAGTAAGATACAAGGGACGGCGCGAGTGGTGAATTATGCTGACCTGGTCCGGGGAAAGACCCAGCAGATCATCAAGCTGGAGGATGCAAAAGAACCGCAGGATGATATGATTGCATCGGTAGCCTCTTTCATAGAAGGATTAAGATATGGAAGTGATGAGCTGGATCTTGCAATGACCGCCCAGTCTGCAGAAGAAAGCAAAGAAAGCTGCGGGCAGGCCAGAATGAATGGATACATTTCCAAACCGGTAGATCCAGATCATCTAAAAGAGATACTTGGCAATTGTATTTAATTGTGTTTAACAGAGATATTCGGACAGACAAAAGAGGAGTGAGATAGATGATAACGTTAAATGATTACCTGTATTCAGGTGATACAGTACTTAGAATTCTTCATAATTACATCAAAGACTTAAGAAAAGATGCAAAGAAAACAGGAAATGAAATCGACATGATCCACTGTAACTTTCTGTTACAGATACAGGAACTTCTGGAGCACAATGATTTCCTGACAGCACAGTCCCAGAAGATGAGGGAATTCTACAAATATATGGCAAAAGAGTATCCGTTTATGGCATTTACCTTCAAGGGAAGGATCAAATCACTGATCCGTGCCGAAGAAAAATTTAACGGTTATGTAGTAGAGTTTATCTATGATTATTATAAAGAACATGGAGAATATCCTTCTGTATCTAAGATCAAGGAGCGCTTAAGCTGTTTTCGGGATTTTATCGCTTACCGGATCGTTATCGCCATGCCCAGGTGTCATCTAAAAAATGGCGAAAATGCCAGAGAGGAAGAATTGCGTTATCTCTATGAGATTGCAAATGTGCTCCCGGGTTTTCTGGAAGAAAGAGGATTTACCGCAGAGCCGGCCAGAGGCGTGCAGGAAAGCACTTCTCCATTGCTCAGCGAGGAAGCCAAACCTTACTATCGGGATTATATCTGCAACAACAGTGAGGATGATTATCAGTCTCTGCATATTACCTTTTATGATAACAGTTCCAGAAGCTATATGGAAGTACAGTTGCGGACCAAAGACATGGATGATGTGGCAGAGATCGGCTCTGCCAATCACTTAAGCTATGAGAAAAAACAGGAAAGTGAGCGCAGGCGAAGAGATGCGATCCCTCATGGCGAATGTATTTATTTTGACGAGGCTTATGAACGTGGGATGAGACTTCTGGGTCTGGATCTTGCAAAATTGGATGTCAATATGTTCGGGGCGGTAAACAACAGCCTGATCAATGACGGCTGTGGACTGTTCCGCGGAAGAATGATTCTTCCCTATGAGCATCTTTCCCGTTTTCAGAATGATATCATTGACTGAGGGAGG
>ERZ827037.2254-NODE-2254-length-16840-cov-5.669586_pt1 | contig 16840 bp, 16 predicted proteins | sample MGYA00519924_ERZ827037 | MGnify/ENA primary metagenome ERZ827037 (study PRJEB31778, sample SAMEA3449250) | human gut metagenome | biome: human gut; feature: human-associated habitat; material: faeces | place: United Kingdom | collected 2010/2012 ...
CTGATATCGTGATTTGGATAGGGCTGAATCTGTGGTGGGATTATTTGAGAGATAAAAAGTAATATTATAGATATGATAAATATAGATAATTTTATAAAAGAGAATATCACTTTGCGTCCAGTCAGCATGTTTGCAGCTGATATCAAAGCGCATGAAGAACAACTTTTTCAGGCAATAAAGGGTAGAAGTGTTTTGGTAATTGGTGGTGCAGGTTCTATTGGTTCATCATATATTCGTGCTCTCCTTCCTTTTGAGCCTTCTAAATTAGTTGTAATCGATTTGAGTGAAAACGGTTTGGCAGAATTAACCCGTGATCTTCGTTCTACTTATGGTATGTATGTTCCTGAGGAATACCGTACATATACTTTGAATTTCGCAGACCCTATTTTTGAACGAATATTCCGCGAGGAAAAGGGTTTTGATATCGTTGCTAATTTTTCTGCCCATAAACATGTACGTAGTGAGAAAGATAGGTATTCTGTGCAGGCGTTGATGGAAAATAATGTCATTAAGGCTAAACGTTTGCTTGATTTGTTAGCCGAATACCCACCAGAGCATTTTTTTTGTGTATCAACAGATAAAGCGGCTAATCCAGTGAATATTATGGGAGCTAGTAAACGCATCATGGAAGATATGATAATGTCTTATACTTCTAAATTCAAGATTACGACTGCCCGTTTTGCCAATGTCGCCTTTTCTAATGGTTCTTTACTCGCTGGTTTTGTAGATCGTATTATGAAGAAACAACCATTGGCTGCTCCTAACGATGTACGTCGCTATTTTGTTTCTCCTGAAGAAAGTGGGCAAATTTGTATGCTTGCTTGTATGTTGGGACGTAATGGTGAGATTTTTTTCCCTAAGTTAGGAGAAGAAAAGATGATAACTTTCTCATCTATTTGTGATCGTTTCCTTGAAACTTTAGGTTATGAAAAGAAAGAATGTGCTAGTGACAATGAAGCTAAGAAGTTTGCAGCTGAAATGCCGGAAGATAGTAAGGTATATCCTGTAGTTTATTTTAAAAGTGATACAACGGGAGAAAAAGATTATGAAGAGTTTTATGTTCCTGGAGAGAAACTTGACATGACCCGTTTTTATTCTTTGGGTGTAATAGAGGGAATAGAACAGCGGTCAATAGAAGAACTGAATCGTTTTTTCGAAGACCTTGAAAGTATCTTTCATAAAACAGATTTCTCAAAATCTGAGGTTGTATCTGCTATAAAACGTTTTCTTCCGAACTTTGAACACATTGAAAAAGGGAAGAATTTGGATCAGAAAATGTAATAAACTTATTCATATGTGATTATGTATAATGATATAGTGAACTTTATTCATAAGCTCTATAGAACTGAAGAGTTTGTACCTTTACATGCTCCTTTGTTCATTGGCAATGAAAAAAAATATTTGGACGAATGTATTGATACTACATTTGTATCTAGTGTTGGCAAATTTGTAGATCGTTTTGAAGAAGAGATTGCCGCTTATACTGGTGCAAAGAAAGCAGTGGTATGTGTCAGTGGTACTAATGCTCTTCACATGGCTATGCTACTTGCTGATATTAAGCGTGAGGATGAAGTCTTAACACAAGCTTTGACTTTCATAGCTACTTGTAATGCAATTAGCTACATTGGTGCTCGTCCGGTTTTTATTGATGTAGATAAGGATACTTTGGGACTTTCTCCGAAAGCGATAGAGCAGTGGTTAGAAAAGAATGCAGAGTTAAAGAATGGTACATGTTATAACAAGAACTCTGGTAGGCGGGTAAGGGCTTGTATTCCAATGCATACTTTCGGGCATCCGGTTAAGATAGATGAACTGGTTGATATTTGCAAAGATTGGCATATCGAACTTATTGAAGATGCAGCAGAAAGTATCGGCAGTTTTTATAAAGGTCAGCATACTGGTACGTTTGGGAAAGTAGGTGTCATTAGTTTTAATGGGAACAAAACCATCACTACAGGTGGGGGTGGTATACTTTTGTTTCAGGACGAAGAGTTAGGTAGATTGGCAAAACATTTGACTACTCAAGCTAAGGTCCCTCATCGTTGGGCTTTCGTACACGATCATATAGGCTATAATTATCGTATGCCTAATATCAATGCGGCTTTAGGATGTGCACAATTGGAGAATTTGGAACGTTATGTAGAAGATAAGCGAGAAACTGCTGATATATATAAAAAATTCTTTGCTACAATATCTGATGTTACTTTTTTTACAGAACCAAAGAATTGCCGTTCTAATTATTGGCTGAATGTTATTATAATGAAAGATAAGAAAGCACAGCAGGATTTTCTTGAATACACGAATGATAATGGTGTTATGACTCGTCCTGTTTGGGAACTAATGCCTCGTTTGAAAATGTTTGAGCAGTGTGAGGCGGACGGACTAGTAAATACAGAGTGGCTGGCAGATAGAATTGTAAATATACCGAGTAGTGTACGTTTGACAGAATGAAAAAAGTTTGTGTTATTACTGCAACCCGTTCGGAATATGGTTTGTTACGATGGATAATAGATGAAATTTATCATGATGAAGAGTTATTGTTACAAATCATTGTAACAGGTGGACATTTATCTCCTGAACAAGGATTCACCTATCAATATATTGAAAATGATGGATATAATATTGATGCTAAAGTGGAAATGCTTTTAGCATCAGGTACTGCAGTTGGAATTGCAAAATCTATGGGAGTTTGTGGTATTGGTATAGGCGATGCTTTGTATCGTTTACATCCAGATATGATTGTTGTATTAGGTGATCGATATGAGTTGTTGCCTATTGTAGGAACAGCACTTGTGATGCGAATACCAGTTGCCCATATTTCAGGTGGTGATATTACTGAAGGAGCTATAGATAACGAGATACGTAATGCTGTAACAATGATGTCAACACTTCATTTTGCTGGTACAGAATGTTCGGCTGCTCGTATTGAGCGAATGATTGGTACTCGTGATAATATATATGTTACAGGTGAAACCAATCTAGATAATTTTACTCGTCTTTCTAGATTTTCAAGAATGGATTTAGCAGAAGCTTTAGGACTTGACATTAATAAAAAATGGATTATGATGACTTACCATCCTGTAACAAAGGAGAGTAAGGAAAAAAATATGAGGAATGTAACTATATTACTTAATTTTCTGAATGATATCGGTGAAGAGTTTGAATTTATTATTTCTAAAGCTAATACAGATTTATATGGTAATGATATAAATCAACTGTTGTCTAATTATGTGGTAAATAGAAAGAACTTTCATTTATTTACTTCATTAGGTCAACAATGCTATGTTAGTGTTTTGCCACAATTATATTGTATGATAGGCAATTCATCTAGTGGTATTTATGAAACAGGTTATTGGCATTTACCTACCATTAATATAGGCCATCGTCAAGATGGGAGATTTATGACTTCTAATATACTATGTTGTGAAATTGATAATCACTCTATTCAATCTGCATTTTTGCAGATTAGTACAGAGTTATTTCAAGAAAGATTAAAACAAATTAGTAATCCTTATGGTGATGGGAAATCATCTGCTAGGATTGTGCAATATATAAAAAAATATTTGTATGCGATTTGATGAAATAAAGTCTCCTTGTTTTATTCTTGATTATGAGACTCTTTTTAAAAATGTTACTGCTTTTAAAACTGCATTATGTAAAAAAAATCCTAGGAATATACTTGGATATTCCTTAAAGACCAATTCTTTACCTCAAATGTTGGTTATCCTTAAACAGTTGGGCTGTTATGCGGAAGTTGTTTCATACACAGAATATGAATTAGCTCTTTTAGAAGGATTTGATAAAACGCATATAATATATAATGGTCCACTTAAGAGTAAAGAAACCTTTCTTGATGCCATCAAAAATGGAGCAATAGTTAATATTGAAACAAAGAGAGAACTTGATTGGTTAGCTTATTTGGATCCTAATAAAAATTATGGTGTTGGAATTAGAGTTAATTTAGACTTAGGGAGTATCTCTCCTACTGACGCTAAAAAAGAAGAAGCAAGTAGTAGATTCGGTTTCTCCTTTGAAAATGGTGAGCTTGAAAGTGCTATAAATTCTATATGTTCTTATAAAAATATAACAATCAATGGTCTACATCTTCATAGAACATCCTTGACACGCTCTTTGAAAGTTTATAGAAATATCTGCCATTATGCGGGTTCGATTATTTCTAAATTAAATCTTAGATTGGGTTATATAGACATTGGTGGAGGATACTTTGGTGATAAGCCTAATACCCCTACGTATGCTGAGTATATACATGTTATTTATGAAAGTTTAAAACCATATATTGATGTAGCAAATGTACAGTTGATAGTTGAGCCAGGAAATGCTATTGCTGCTTCCCCTTTTTCTTTTGTTTCGGAAGTAATTGATACAAAAATAATTGGCAATATTCGATTTGTAGTGACTGATGGTTCGCGAAATGATATAGATCCTTTTTTTCAGAAGAAAGATTACTTCAAAAAAATTATAAGACTTAGTGACAAACGAAAAAAATGTAATTTGCAAACAATTGTAGGATGCTCTTGTCTTGAATATGATAAATTATTCTCTATAGTTAATGAACCTGAAATAGAAATTGGGGATAAAATTGTATACTATAACGTAGGTGCTTATACAATGACTTTATCTCCACTTTTTATAAGATTTTTTCCTAAAGTATATTTGTTGACCCCATTGGGTTATGAAGAAATAAGACAAGAGTGGAAAGCTGATAATTTGTTACAATAAAAAAAGATATGAATAATATTTTATGCTGTAATGCAGGCAGAAGAGGACGTCTGATGCTTGATATGAAAAAAACAATCGCTAATTCTGGCAAAGTTGTTGCAACAGATAGTTGGTCTGTGTCACCTGCCATATTCCTTGCAGATAAACAGTACATAGTACCTAAGATTACGAATCCTAATTATATTAATGCAGTGATTGAGATTTGTAAGCGAGAGGATATAAAGGCTATCTTCACCTTGATTGATCCGGAGATAGATTTATTAGCTGTGAATAAACATTTATTTGAAGATATAGGGATTTTACCTCTATGCCCTTCTAAAAAAACAGCAGATCTTTGCTTTGATAAGTTTGAAATGTATAAATATCTTAAACAAAATGGAATAAATACTCCTCTAACTTTTCACCAGTTGGCTGATTTTAAAGTTGCATTTAGTAGAGGGGAAATACAATTTCCTGTATTTATAAAGCCTAGAACTGGTAGCGGTAGCGTTGGAGCACATAGGGTAAATACTATGCAAGATCTAGAAAATTACTACTTAGAGAACTCTTTTGATTATATAATTCAAGAGTTTATGCAAGGAGATTGCGACGCTGATGCTTATATAGATTATTATTCGAAAAAAGTTGTTTCTATTTTTTCAAAAAAGAAAATAGAAACAAGAATAGGGGGAGCAAGTAAAACTATCTCTTTTAAAGATAAACGATTATTTGATTTTATAGAATCATTTATGCATCTTTTTGATTTTGCAGGTGCCATTGATATGGATTTCTTTTTTCGAGATGGAGAGTATTATTTGTCAGAAATAAATCCACGTTTTGGAGGAGCTTATCTTCATGCATATGGAGCAGGAGTAGATTTTTTCAAGTTAATAATTAATAATATAGAAGGTAAAGTAAATGATTGCAATATTGGTGATTATGATGAAGGTGTACTAATGTTGATGTATGATGATGTTGTAATTGTTAAGGAAAAAGATTTATTAGGAGACTTTCATGATTAATCCGGTATATATTATAGCTGAAGCAGGTGTAAATCACAACGGACGTCTTGATTTAGCTTTGCAACTTTGTGATGCGGCTAAAGTAGCAGGGGTTGATGCCGTAAAATTTCAGACTTGGAAAACGGAGAAGATTGCTACACATGCAGCTGAATTAGCTATTTATCAAGAAAATAATATTTCCGATAAGTCAAAATCTCAATACCAAATGCTGAAAGAGCTTGAATTGAGCTATGATACTTTTAAAGTAGTAAAAAAACATTGTGATAAAATAGGTATTCAGTTTCTTTCTACTCCTGATGAAATTGATAGTTTAGATTTTCTTTATAGTTTGGGACTTCCTTTCATAAAATTAGGTTCAGGTGATGTTACAAATATTCCTTTTCTTAGATTGGTAGGCTCAAAACATGTAGATGTGCTTCTTTCTACTGGTATGTCTTATCTTAGCGATGTAGATTTGGCATATCATACATTACTTGAAGCGGGGGCTGCTTCAGTCACTTTACTCCATTGCACTACTAACTATCCTTGTCCTATGGAAGAGGTGAATTTGCGTGCAATGCAGACTCTTAGAGATGCTTTTAAATGTAAAGTAGGTTACTCTGATCATACAATGGGATTGGAAGTGTCTATAGCTGCTGTGGCTATGGGAGCTGAAATCATAGAGAAGCATTTCACCCTTGATAAAGAAATGGATGGTCCTGATCATAAGGCATCTCTTAATCCGGACGAGCTCACGCAGCTGGTTAAATCTATTCGTAACCTTGAATGTGCCTTAGGTAATGGTCTAAAACAGCCAAATGAGAGTGAAAAAGTCATTTCAGAAGTGGTTTTAAAGCGTTTGGTTGCATCTGTTCCTATTCATAAAGGAGATATTTTGTCTGCTGCTAATATGACAGTAAAGCGTAGTTCCGATGGAGCTAAAGCTTCTTTATGGGATTTAGTTGTTGGTAGGATGGCTACTAAAAATTATGAGATAGATGAGCCTATAATTATATAATGTATTGGATATGAATATACTTGTTGTTATTCCAGCTCGTGGTGGTAGTAAAGGAATTCCTCATAAAAATATAAAAAAACTGAATGGTAAGGAACTGATTACATATTCTATTGATGTTGCTCGTCAATTAACCTCTGATGATAACATATGTGTATCGACTGATGATGATAATATTATTGCTACTGTAGAAAATTATGGTTTAAAAGTCCCCTTTAAAAGACCTATAGAGCTAGCTACTGATTCTGCTGGTACAAATGGTGTATTGTTGCATGCACTTGATTTTTATGAAAATCAAGGTAGAACTTATGATGTTATTGTTTTATTACAACCTACTTCTCCATTTCGCTCTATTGATTCACTTTCTGCTGCTGTAGACCTTTATACTCCTGATGTTGACATGGTTGTTTCTGTAAAAGAGGCAGTAACTAATCCATATTATAATAGTTTTGAGGAAAATGATAAAGGGTTGTTGGTGATCAGTAAAGGTGAGGGACTGATTGAACGACGTCAGGATGCTCCTAAAGTATGGGAGTTCAATGGTTCTATTTATGTAATCAATACTACACGTTTAAAAGAGGTAGGATTATCTAGGCTGAATAGAATAAAAAAATATGTAATGGATGATTTTCATTCTATTGATTTGGATACAATGATGGATTGGTATATGGCAGAGTATATCATTAGTAATCATTTAATTGAACTGTAGTTTTATGAATTCAAATCATATCATTTCTCAATCTTTGTCTATTATTGATGCGATTCGATGTATAAATGAGATACATGACGAACCACTGGTTCTTTTTGTTGTCGATGAAAATAATGCTATGTGTGGTACGCTTACTGATGGTGATGTACGTCGTGCTTTGATTAAAGGAGTTACTTTGAATGCTCCTATTGCTGATGCTATGCATCGTAATTTCAATTTCCTTCGTAAAAACATCAATGATGGAGTTGAAGATATTCATCGACAACGTGAAATGGAGATGAGATTAGTCCCTATTCTTGATGCAAACAATCATATTTGTGAGATTATTAATTTAGAAAAGTATTATACTAAACTTCCTGTTGATGCTGTACTCATGGCTGGAGGAAAAGGAGAACGCCTTCGTCCGTTGACAGAGAAACTTCCGAAACCGCTCATAAAAGTTGGGAATAAATGTATTATAGATTATAATATTGATCGTTTGATTTCTTATGGCTTAGAACATATTTCCGTCACGGTTAACTATTTGAGAGAACAACTGGAAGAACATTTTCGTGATGAACGTGATGGGGTAAAAGTTATAACAGTACGTGAACCTCAATATCTTGGTACCATTGGTAGTATCAAATTTGTAGAAACATTCTATAATGATACTATTTTGGTGATGAATTCTGATCTTTTTACAAATATTGATTATGAAGATTTCTTTTTACATTTTTGTCAACATAATGCAGATATGAGTGTAGCATCGGTTCCCTATGTTGTAAAAATTCCTTATGGTGTGTTTAATCTTGATGGACGTGAGATAAAAGGAGTGATGGAGAAACCAACATATAGTTATTATGCAAATGCCGGTATCTATTTGATAAAGAAACATTGTTTGGAGCTTATACCCGAAAATAAGTTCTTTAATGCTACAGATTTTATGGATAAATTGATAGTTACTCATCATAAAGTAATTCGCTATCCAATATCTGGTTATTGGATTGATATTGGTCAACATGATGAATTGGAGCGAGCAAAAGAGATAGTAAAGCATCTGAAGTAATAATCTGATAAATTAAAAGCCTCATAATTAGTTTTTTTATAATAACTCTATTGATATATGAGTTGGTTGTTATCCTTTTTATTTATCAATTGATACTGTTACTTCTTAGATATAGTGTAGTTAGTTCTTTATAAAAATGAATTTTAAATTACAAAAAATCTTCTCAGTAAAAAATGTAAATCTACGGAATGGTATTCTTTTTTCGTTGTTTTCTTTTTTTAACAGTGGTATAAGTTTTCTAATCATGTTGGTAATGGCTCGTTATATTCTACCAGCTTCTTATGGCCAATTGAGCTTATTTACCACGATGGTTTCATTACTCACAATTTTTATCTGCTTAAATACAAATGGTTTTATCTCAATCAGTTTTTTTGGAAGCCCGCGAATACGTATTCAACGTTTACTAAATGTTGTTTTACTGACAACATTATTGATGTATTTATTTTTATTGACAAGTTTATTCTGTTTTAATTCTTTTTTTACAAAAGTTGTAGGGTTGAATGTTACATTTCAATTTTTTGCAATATCTATTTGTACTATACAAGTGTTAAGTACATCTTTACTGGATGTTTGGAGATTGGAAGAAAAAGTTTGGCAATATGGCACATTTTCATTACTAAATGCAATTTGTAATTTATTATTTACTTTTTGTTTTGTAGGAATTTTCTCATTAGATTGGCTTGGACGTGTGTATGCTCAGTTAGTGGTGTGTATAGTATTTTCACTGCTTTCTATTTATATTCTTATCAATAAGAAATATTTGCGTAGGGTGTTACCTACAAAGAGTGACTTTAAAGAATCTTATAAATTTGGAATTCCATTAATTCCTCATTCTACATCCTTTTGGTTACGTCAAGGATTGGATAGGTATATCATAAATTATTATATATCTCAATCCATGGTTGGATTATATAGCTTTGCTACAAATATTTCAAACGTAATACAAATTATTGGATATGCTTTTAATACATCTAACTCCGTCAGTATATATAAGATTCTTTCTGGAAATGAGAATAATAAGTTGGCAAAGCTACAACATGAATGTTATTTTTTAGTAATACTGTATTTTATATTGACTATTTTGTGTTTTTTGGGAGCGGTGTTGTTTATTCCTTTTATTTTCCCAGAATACATTGACTGCATCCAGTATTTGTTTCCATTGTGTATAAGTGCTATGTTTCAATGCTTTTATTTAGTGTATGTAAATATTATTTTTTTTTATAAGCAAACATTGAAATTAATGTTTCTTACGGTTTTGGTATCTTTATTACATGTGTCTTTTTCTTTTGTATTTACTCGATATGGAGTTATTTATACAGCGTATATTTCATTAGTTAGTAATATGCTAATTTGTATAGGAGTATACTGGTATTCTCAAAAGTTATTAGATCAGTTTATTCATCTTAGTTTGAAAGATATATAAATGATACGTAATGTGATATTAATTGATTATGAACCTTTCACAAAAAGGCGTGAAGAATTATTCTTTATTCGGAATTTTATCGATTCAGGTTTTAATGTACAAATTTGGGATATTTCTAAATACCTATATAGAACAGTTCATATTGTTGATACTATAGAAAACAGAAATTATATTTTTAAGGTGAGCACATACACTCAGTTGAAGTGTTTATTAGATAATACAGATATTTCGAATACAGTTTTTTTTATAGAATGTTTTGATACATGGAAAGCACGAAAACTCCGGTGGTTATTGTCCGACCATCATTGTTATACTATAAAAATGGATTTATATGCTAATACTGTATTATATGAATCTTTTTCTTCGAAATTGAGCCGCTTATTCTCTTCCTCTTTTTTCGAAATAGTTCAAGGGAAAATAGAGTACTTTTTTTTGACTTGTTATAAGATAATACACAAAGTAAAGGGACCGACTCGTTATTTATCGTCTTCTTCCCTTGTGAAGCGAACAGATGAAATTAATCATCCTGATTATGAGAATTTTTATTTTAAGAGATGTAGCTCAGTAAAAGATGATAAATATATAGTATTTTGTGATATATTTTTTCCATTTCATCCAGATTTGGTTTATTATAGTAAGTATAAAAAAATGCCTGATGGTAAGAAATATCAAGCTACAATGAGACACTTTTTCGATTATTTGGAAGATATTTATAAAATGCCGGTAATAATAGCAGCTCATCCTAAATCAGATTATAGTGGATATGAGTTTGGTAATAGGCGAATTATTAAATATCAGACGGATATTTTGGTTATGCATGCTTCTATGGTTGTTCAGCATAATAGTAATTCTATTTCATATGCTGTTATGGCAGATAAGCCAGTTGCTTTTATCACAACTAATGGCTATCAAAGTGTTCCTCGTATGGGAAAAGAACTCTCGTTATTAGCATCAACATTAGGAAAGCAAGTTTATAATCTTGATTTAGTACCTTTTGATGAGGTAAAAATTGATTTTATAGATGAAAAAATAAGGAAAAAATATATTTATACTTATTTGACTTCTCCTAAGATAGAAACTGTACAAAACTGGGATATTGTTAGTGGAATAGTGAGTCATTTATGATATGTTATGTGTTTTGTTTGTTTCTCATAGCCAAATTAAGATTTTAAAGAGATAAATGATAAAATGAAGGTGGTATATTGTATTAATGGAATTTATAACTCTGGTGGTATGGAGCGCGTCTTAATGAATAAAGCTAATTATTTAGTGGATGTATTAGGCTATGAAGTACTTATTGTGACAACCGAACAGAAAGGACGAGCCATATTTTTTCGTTTCTCCCAGCATATTCGTTTTATAGATCTAAATATAAATTATGATAATGATAAAAATAAAGCTCTATGGGTACGAATGTTGAAAAAACAAATAAAGCAAAGAATCCATAAAAAACGATTAGATAAATTATTAAAAATGGAGCGGCCAGATATTTGTATTTCAATGTTTGATAGGGATGCTAGTTTTTTGTATAAGATTAAAGATGGTAGTAAAAAAATATTGGAATATCATTTTTCTAAAAATGTTAAGTTAATAGAGGCAACTAATTTTTTTACTCGATGTTTACAAAGAATACGCATATATAGCTGGAACATTTGGATACAAAAATATGAACGTTTTGTTGTATTGACAGAGGAAGACAAACGGGCGTGGAAGGGATTATCGAATATTGTTGTAATACCTAACGGTGTATCTTTTTTCCCAAATGAAACAGCTCTTTTACAAAAAAAAAGAGTATTAAGTATCGGTAGATTATGCAATCAAAAAGGATTTGAAAGATTAATTGCTGCCTGGAAGATTGTTAATGATTTTTATCCTGATTGGCAGTTATGTATTTATGGTGATGGAGATAAACGAAATGAGTTATATAAAAGCATTACAAATTTAAAATTAGATAATTCTATACGTTTGTTTCCTGCAACATCTGATATTGGGGGTGAATATTTACAAAGTTCTATTTATGTAATGAGTTCGAGATATGAAGGGCTGCCAATGGTCTTATTAGAGGCTATGTCTTATGGGATACCTGTAGTATCATTTGCTTGTCCGTGTGGTCCCAAGGATGTAATAACTCATGGGAATGATGGTTTTCTTTGTGAAAATGGAAATATAGAAAGATTAGCTGACGCTATTTTAGTACTGATAGCTGATACTGAGTTACGTAAGAAAATGGGAAAATCAGCAAGAATAAAATCCTTACAATTTTCGCAAAAGGAGGTAATGAATTTGTGGAAAGAGATGTTTATAGAAATAACTTCTGCAAATATATAGTATTGTTATAGGATATGGATTTTTCCTCATTGGTAATATATGCTATCTTTATGCAGCTTTCCGTTTCATTAGCTTTTGTTTCACGGTACAGCACTCCCAAATATCATTTTTTACTTGTATTAGTAACATATTTGTTAGTAGTTTCCTTTTGGGCTCTCAGGCATGACATCGGATTTGATTATGAGAATTATACCTATATATTCTATGAAATAAAGAATGGATATTCCAGTTATGTAGAACCTGCTTATTATTTACTTTGTCGCATTTTTTCAAGAGTTGATGGGGGCGAGTATTATGTGATAGGTGCAATGTCTATGCTAACTTATACAATACTTTTTTATTTCTTTCTTCGAAAGAATATTTTATGGCAAGGACTTCTTTTTTCATTAGTTTTTCAATTTCAGTTTATGGCTGCCAATCAAATACGCCAAGCATTAGCTATTTGTGTTTTCTTTCTTATATTACCATATATTGAAAAAAAGCAAACCTTGAAATGGGGTATTGGAGTAGGAATTATAGCACTGGTTTGTCATACTTCTGCTATTTTTTTATTTTTACTTATTCCTCTTTGTCGCATAAACTTATCCGGCAAAAAATGGTGTTTTATTATTTCAATTCTTTATATATTATATCTTGAAGGAGTTTTTCGCAGTTTGGGAAATTTTCTATTATTAAATCTGCCATTGCCAGAGAATTATCAACATTTTCTTGCTACTGATCGTGTAGAAGCAGAAGTTATAGGCTTTTCTTTAGTCATGTTGTTCAATGTTGCAGTAGCATTATATGTTGCGTGGAATTATGTAACAGAGGAAAAGCGTATATTTTCTTTATATATGATAGGTATATGTCTATACATAGTTTTTGTTGAATATCATTTATTATTACGTCTTTCTTTTTACTTATTCTATATCAATCTTTATGTGGTAAGTAGCTTTTGTAAAGAAAAAAAATCAGGTCGAATTTTAGTGATAATTTCTGTGATATTTTTTCTTTTTATTTGTGCACAATCAACTAATATGCATGGCGTTATCCCATATAAATCATTACTAGCAAAGTAAAGCTAAAGAATGCAGTTTTTTATGTTAAATGATGTTTTTAGTAGTGATAAGAGGATGCGAAGACATTTAATTTAATTTTTTGTATTTGGATAGACAAATTATAGAATATATTTTATAAATATTATGAATCTAATTATGTCGATTATTATTCCTTGTTATAATAGTGATAGGTTTATTAATAACACTATTAAGATGTTACTTTGTCAAGATTTGTCGGATTGTGAATTAATATTGGTGGATGACGGTTCGATTGACAGTACATTACAAGTATTGCAAAAGTATGAATCTTCTGATAGTAATGTTCGCGTGATAAGCCAATCGAATCAAGGAGTATCTGCAGCCCGTAATACAGGTATGTTAGCAGCCCGTGGAAAATATATTTATTTCTTAGATAGTGATGATACGCTTACTGAGGGTACGCTATTACATTTTAAACAAGTGATTAGGGAAAAATCTCAATGCCAGATGTTTGCTTTCGGCTATGAAGCACGCAGGAACAATGTGCGAAGTATGAGTTATGTGTTTCCAAATTTTAACAAGCAAATTTTTTCAGGCTACATGTTATTGCGAAATTTTTTGTGTAAAAGAATATGTTGCCATATATGTAGTTGTATATACGATAGAGAGTTTCTGTTAAATAACAATTTAACTTTCAAACAGGGTATGAGAATAGGGGAAGATATACTTTTTTTATTGCAAGTAATGAGTATAGCTGATAAAGTATACTATTCTGACAGAGTTTCTTTTATTTATCAGATACGGGATGATTCTACTATGCAAGGGTACAAATCATATAGTGACGACCAGTATGAGTCGCATATAGAATTACGTAAGTTTCTGCTTCCTATTGCAGTGCGGGATAAATCCATTAGTAATTATGTGAATTTTTTTTTATTATTTTCGTATATATCCAATTTAAAGTATTATCTCTGTTCCTCTATGAAAAGTAATGAGTTAAATACCCGCTTTGTTATAGATGGAAATATTCGTTATAAAAAGAATTATGTAGGAAATATTCCTTATTGGTTTGCCATGAAGTTAATTGCATTACTACCTCTTGGTTTGATATTGAAAATTTTAAAGACATAGGTGTCTGAATATAGTTAAACTAAATATCTAAAATATCGTGAAATTTAATTATCTTATTGTCGGTACCGGACTCTTTGGTGCCACAATTGCTCACAGCCTTACTCGTAGTGGCAAACAATGTTTTGTTATAGACAAACGTTCCCATATCGGCGGTAATATCTATACAAAATTAGTGAACGGCATCAACGTACACAAATATGGTGCTCATATATTTCATACCAGTAATAAGCAGGTGTGGGATTTCGTAAATTCGTTTGTCGAATTTAATCGCTATATAAATGCCCCTATAGCCAATTATAAAGGGAAGCTTTATAATCTTCCTTTCAATATGAATACATTTTATCAGATGTGGGGAGTGACTACACCAGAACAAGCGGCGACTAAAATAGAAGAACAGCGAAGAGAGTCAGGTATCACTCATCCCCGTAATTTGGAAGAACAGGCTATTTCTTTGATAGGAAAGGATATTTATTATACGCTTATAAAGGATTATACGGAAAAGCAGTGGGGCAGAAAAGCTACGGAACTACCGACCTTTATAATTCGTCGTCTTCCAGTGCGTTTAACTTTTGATAATAATTATTTCAATGATAAGTATCAGGGGATCCCTGTGGGTGGATATACCAAATTGGTAGAAAAATTACTTGAAGGAGTTGAAGTAAAGCTTGATATGGATTATTTTGAGAATAAGGAGTATTTTGATTCTGTAGCTGACAGGATAATCTACACAGGCGAGATAGACCGCTATTTTGATTATTGCTTTGGACATTTGGAATACAGAACGGTGAGTTTTGAGACTGAAGTTTTGGAGGGAGTTTCTAATTATCAAGGCAATGCAGTTGTGAATTATACTGATGCGGAAACTCCGTATACTCGTATCATTGAACACAAGCATTTTGAGTTTGGTAATCAACCCGATACTGTAATATCCAAAGAGTACTCCAAAGAATGGAGACTAGGAGATGAGCCTTATTATCCAGTGAATGATGAGCGTAACAGTGCTTTGTATACGAAATACAAAGCATTAGCTGATGCTCAGGAGAGAGTTATATTTGGTGGACGACTGGCTGAATATAAGTATTATGATATGCACCAAGTTATAGAACGTGCTCTGAACTTGGCGAATTCTTTATAAATAAAAAAATAAAATCTTATGGAAAAAGGACTGGTTTCTGTTATCACACCCATGTATAAAGGGGCTGCGTTTGTAGGAGAAGCTATAGAATCTGTATTGAAGCAAACTTATACAAACTGGGAAATGATAATAGTGGATGATTGCTCTCCAGACGATGGTGCAGGTATTACCGAAGCGAAAAAGTATACAACGGATTTGAGAGTAATTTTGATAGAAAGTAAAGTCAATTTAGGTTCTTCGGGTGCACGTAATATAGCATTACGTAAAAGTAAGGGAGAGTATATTGCTTTTTTAGATTCAGATGATATTTGGTATCCTGACTTTCTGGAAAAACAGTTGGAATTTATGAAAAGGCAGGACGCAGCCCTTGTGTTTTCATCATATCGTCGTATAGATGAATTGACTAAAAAAGAAATTTTAATTCCTTTTATTGTACCGACAAAGGTCACTTATAAATCTCTGCTAAAAACTTGTCCCATTTTTCCTTCAACTGCCGTATATGATACGACTAAATGCGGAAAGCCCCTTTTTAATGAGGCTATGGGTAGTCTTCGAGATGACTATGTTTACTGGCTTACAATGTTGAAAAGGATAAAACAGGCTTATGGAAATGGGGAAGTCCTTGTGGATTACCGTATGCGGAAAACTTCGGTTACTGCAAATAAAAAGAAAGTGATTGTTCCTCAATGGAAAGTGCTGCGGCAGATAGAGAAGTTATCTTTGTGGTATTGTGTTTATAATATTGTGTGCTGGGGATTTATTTCATATTTTAAATATAGAAAATAATAGCTTTTAGTAGATGGCTATGATGGATGTATATAGATTACTTAATTCGTTATATAACCCGTGTTTGATTAGTCTCATCAAGTATGTGGTGCTATCGCAGTAAAAAATGAAAGGATAAATTTATGACTATGGATTACAAAGCACTTGACACGCAAAAAATCAGAGATTATATAGACGCCTCGGATGGGATGGTGGCTGTGGATGATATTATCCGCAATTCCGGCGCCGACAAGTTGAGGGTATATCCCGCACTGTTTGAGCTGGAACACGACGGATATATCGAGGTGGCGGAGCGGGAAGAGCTTGGAGCGCCCATCGCCATTTGCAGAAAAAGAGGCTTGATAAACGACAGGTAACAGCGGTTATTTTGTTTTAGGCGCAGCCGGAATTGCTTTGTTTAGCGGTTCCGGCTGTTTTTGTTTTATTTTCTTCTCTGATAATTCCCTGCCAACCAAAAAATCTTATTAACTTTGCGGATCACTTTTGGAAACAATAAAAAAATAATGATATGAATATCTCTTATAATTGGTTG
>ERZ827037.2272-NODE-2272-length-16732-cov-8.587096_pt1 | contig 16732 bp, 14 predicted proteins | sample MGYA00519924_ERZ827037 | MGnify/ENA primary metagenome ERZ827037 (study PRJEB31778, sample SAMEA3449250) | human gut metagenome | biome: human gut; feature: human-associated habitat; material: faeces | place: United Kingdom | collected 2010/2012 ...
CTTAAACAATTTTAATTTGAAAATATTGTCTAACTTTTTGGGTTCAGTTCACAATCCAATACTATCTACTTCTGTACCTTTTTCATTTGTTTTCCAATGGAATTTTGCTAACTGTTGGATGTATGTTTCTATAATTTGTTTTTTTACTGGTTCTGAACAGACAAGATTGGACAAAACATTTTGAAAATAGCAATATAAAATTTTTTCTACCTCCAAATTTGTTATATCTCCATTTTTATACTCATCTATAAAATCAATTTGACTAATTTGATCAAAATAATCTTGCTCTATCAAATTCTTATCATTCCAAAAACGCATATTATTTAATGGAATACAATACAAGTCAATTCTCGCATATTTAAAATCGGGTATGTAATGATAAATTTTTATAACATTTTTTATCATCTCGTTATATCCAAAAGTATTGGTAAATTCATATATACAATCTCTAACTTTTTGATTAAAATAATCATACCAACAATAATTATTATTCTTTTTCGCTCTAGCCTGAATATTTTCAGCGAGGTTACTCAGCATATCACATACATTATTTTTTCCTACAGCATCATTTTCATCTATAAATATTTTCAAAGCAGAAATCATTTTATCAACATCACTCTGAAATGCTCTATAATCATCAATGCGTTTTTTATCACCATTTCTAAAATGCTCAACTACCAAGTCATAACAAATATTATCCTCTGTTATAATTTGATAAATTTTAAATGCAATATTACCCTCAAAAAAGATTATACCAAACAGTAATGCAGTCAAACTATTCGAAAAATTCATAACAAAATTCCCTGCAAGAAAAACCGTTGCCAAAACAATAGCTCCTAAAGAATATATAATATCATATTTAAAATTTACATTTGATTCTTCAAACTGAAAGATTTCTCTCATTTTATAACCATAAAATGTCCTATCCAAAAATCCGGAAATTAATGCAATAAACGAAAAACATAATATCGAAATAGATATTATTCCTGCATATACATAATCCATATAGGATTCTGTTACAGCTATTAAAAAATCACCTGTAAAATTAACATAAATATCTATAAAAATTCCTATAATTAAAATTATTATTGGAGTTATATTTTTCCTAACAGCTTTTTTAGGATTATATTCTTTCATACAAATATCCTCTCAAAACCTCAAATAACAGTTATTAAATACCCTTCTCCATATATTACACTTTTTAAACATTCATGTATATTACATCACCTTAATAATTTTCAGTTTAAAAAATATTATAGCAAAACGTACCTCTATTTTCCATATTTAGGTATAATGAAACAGCATAACTCCGTTTTTATTAATAAAAAAATTTAGATTTTATTTTTTTATAATAGTATGAGTTGTTGGAGCCATTATCTGGCTCCCCCATCACTCCTCAAAATCCATCCGCTGTACCATCACGATCCCCGAATGAAACTGTATCTCCAGTTTATTTTCATTGACCACTTTAATCACTCGAATGAGCCTACGCACCAATTCCTCGTCAAACTCCCGCTGTAACCAGACTGTTTTTCCCATATACTGCTCCAAATCCGCCGTTCTTTGCTGACAACTTTCTGCCAGTCTGTTTTCTTTTGCGGTCTTTGCTCTGGCTTTTTGCAGTTCTTTCAGTTTCCCCATGATTTTTTCATATTCCTGTTCAAAATCCTCTTTTCCATCTTTCATCCCGATTTCCATAAGCTCCATCAGCTTTTTCTGGCAGGCTTCCATCTGTTTGAGGATTTCTGTTTCTTTTTCCGATGCCTCATAACTTCCAATGACCTGCAAGACATTTTCCCGAAACGCCTGCACAAACCTCCCATGATCCTCTGCCACACTATTAATGGCAGTCATAATGGCAGTATGCAGTGTTTTTTCTTTCAGTGTGGGAGAATACTTACACCTCTTTTTTCCATTTTTCAGCCGATTGTCACATCTCCAAACCGCCTGTTTTTCGCCATACTTTGACCATACCTGTCTGCGGTAAGGCTGTCCGCATTCTCCACAGTAGAGAAGATCAGACAGAACGTATTTCCCGCTGTATTTTCCTTTTTGCAGTCCATTTTTTCTTTTGACAGCCGGTTTATAGATGGCTGCCCTTCTTGCTTTTTCCTCCTGCACACGATAAAACAGTTCTTTTGGGATAATGGCTTCATGGTCATTCTCTATGTAATACTGTGGTACAATCCCGTTGTTTTTCACTTTCTTTTTCGTCAGGAAATCCACCGTATATGTTTTCTGCAGGAGGGCGTCCCCCATATATTTCTCATTGGAAAGCATCCGGTCAATGGTGGTGGCGCTCCATGTCTTTTTCCCTGTTACCGTAGGAATGCCCTCAGCCTCCAAAATCCGTTTGATGCGGTAGCTACTGTTGCCTTCCAGATAGAGTTTATAGATCCGCCGCACCAGCTGTGCTTCTTCCGGCACGATCACAAGATTTCCGTCTTTATCTTTCGTGTAGCCCAGAAATCTGCTGTGGTTCACCATGACTTTCCCTTCCTCAAACTTCCGCACAATACCCCAATGACAGTTTTCGCTGATGTTCCGGCTTTCTTCCTGTGCCTGACTGCTCAATATGGTCAAGAGCAATTCTCCGCTGCCCTCCATGGTATTGATGCCTTCTTTCTCAAATATGACAGAGATATTCTTTTCTTTCAGTTTTCTGATATTGGTCAGGGCATCCACCGTATTTCTGGCAAAGCGGCTAATGGACTTTGTCAATACCATATCGATTTTTCCTGCCATACAATCCTCGATCATTGCCTGAAAATCCAGACGCTTTTTGGTACTGGTGGCACTTTTCCCATCATCGGCGTAAATGCCAGCCAATTTCCAGCCGGGATGATTCTGTATCTTTTCCCGATAGTGGTTTACCTGTGCTTCATAACTGCTTTCCTGCTGTTCCTGTAAAGTACTGACACGGCAGTAAGCGGCTACCCGAAGCAGTTTGGTCTCTCGGCTTCCTTCTGCCGCATGGGCAGGTACCGCTGGAATCACAGAAATATTCTTTTTTATGGTCTGTAACATCACTCATTCCTCCTTTATCCATATTTTTCGCTGATACCCATTTTTGAAATGAAACTCCAGATACCCTTCCTTCGCAACAACGACTTTTCTCATTGTTTCCGCCAGGAGATGGCTGTCAAACTTCGTTGGAACCGGCGTATTACTCAGAAGATACAGCAGTTTTTCCGTCTGAAAATCACTGTCATCAAAGACCGTATGTTGATACTGTTCTACCGCTCTTTCATACGCCAGTTCTTTTAATCTTTTTGTATCGTAGCATAGTGACATCAACAGATTTTGTATTTCCTTTGTCAGCCGGATTTCCCAAAGACTTTGTTTTCTTTCTCTTTTGGTTTTTCTTTGGATCAAGCAGGCGGGATGCTCCATGACTTCCTGCAGGACACGCAGGAACCCGTCTTCCATCTGTACTTGTGTCAAAGAAAGGTTTTCACAGCCCATCCCCTTTTTATGGGCATCCTTTTTGCATTTCCACCATTTTTCCTGTTGTTTATCCACACACTGCCAATACACACCGCCGCATTGTCCACAAATCAGGAGTTTATTCCACAAAGTCCTGTTGTTATGCCCGTTTAGGGTGTTTGCTTTTCCCAGTTTTTCCGCCCGTTCCTTTCTTCTGTTCTGCACTCTCTGAAACAAGGCTTCCTCGATCATTTGGGGATAAAAGCTATCCCCCAGATATTTTTGATTTTCCAGTATTTTTCCCACCATGCAGCAATGCCAAACTGCTTTCTGATTCGCCGTCCGTATGCCTTTTGCCGTCAAGTCCTTAGCGATGGCATTGCAGGATGCCCCATTGTCATAAGCCTGATAAATGTTTTGCACCACCTGACTGGTTTCCGGGTCTATCTGCGCTTTTCCCTGCACCACAGAATAGCCCAAGGGGATATGTCTTTGCATCCATCAACGCTCCTTTCCATAAGTTTCTGTCAATATCAATCCGTTTTTCAATCGAAACTCTAAACGATTTTCATATACCATCACCTGCTCCACGATCAGCGTAAAGGCTTCTTCCTGAAATGTTTCCATGACCTTGGGGCGCAGCCGAAAGACAGCCATCAGATATTCTGTCTGGGCAATTTCTTCCTCAAAGATGCCTTTATCCTGCAATTTTCGCAGGTTTCGTCGAGCTGTTTCCAACTCCTGCTTCAGTGCATTTCGCTTCTCTATAAAAATGGCAGCGTCCATGCTCCCTTCCGAAAGAACTTTCTGAAGCATCTGACACTGCCATTGGATTTCCTGTATTCTGTTTTTCCATTGTTCCTGCTCTCTTTCCCCATCCTCTGGCGCTGCTTTCAGGATAGACAGAAGGGGAAGAAAGATTTCTTCATAGGCTCCTGCCAGACGGTTCCACAGATGCACAAAGGCTTCTTGGATGACCTCCTCCCGAACAGTTTTCTGATTGCACTTTGTCATATCCTGCAAATGCTGTTTACAGCACCACTGGACTGCTTCATAAGGCTTTCCCATATAAATTTTCTGTCTGCGAAAGGTATTTCCGCACACGCCGCAGCGGATACGACCGCTGAATACATATCGGTTTAGGGAAGACGCCTTATTTTTGGCTGACTGACTGCGGTATTCATAAATCTGACGCACCGCTTCCGCTTCTTCCTTGGTGATGATGGGCAGATGGTTTTCCGTAATCAAGTATTTTGGATATGTACCATGATTGCGTTTTCGTGCAAAGGGCAGACAAGAGGTGCTGTATGTCTTTTGATAAAGCAAGTTTCCTTCATAGACAGGATTTAAAAGGATCTCCTGCACCACGACTTCATGCCATTTCCCCTTATTCCGTATGGTAGGGATGCCTTCTTCCTGCAATTCTTTGGCAATGGTATAACAACCTTTCCCACCCAGATACGCTTCAAAAATCCTGCGTACCACCTTTGCTTCTTCCGGTTTTATCACCAGTTCTCCATTCTCGTCTTTTTCATAGCCATAGGCAGGTGTTGAGATTTTATAAGTGCCGTTTTGAAACCGCCGCTGTACTGCCCATTTGCTGTTGGCAGAAATATTTTCCGCTTCACTTTGGGCAATGGAACTGAGTATGGTCAGCAGTTGTTCGCTTTTTTCCGAAAACGTACTGATTTTCTCTTTCTCGAAGTAGACTTCCACACCCATATCTTTCAGCATCCGAATGGTGCTGATACTGTCCACGGTGTTTCTGGCAAATCGAGTGACGGATTTTGTCAGGATCAAATCGATCTTTCCTTTTTTGCAGTCCTGTATCATTTGCAGGAACTGCTCCCGATGGGTCAATTTTGTACCGCTTTGGGCTTCGTCCGCATAAATCCCTGCCCATATCCAATGTTCTTTTTCCTGTATCAATTTTGTGTAATATCGTATCTGTGCTTCCAGAGAATGCTTCTGCTCCCCTGACGCTGTACTGACACGACAGTATGCACAAACTCGCTTCATCATGGGTGCGTTCTGCTGCTCCTGTTTTCTGACCGGTTCGATTTTTGTGATCTTCTTTTCCATCAGGTCCCCTCCTTTCGCACAACACAATACCACACCTTTTTTGACACATCTATGGTTTTACGCATATACTTGCGCAAGTTCCGGAGAAAAGGTTTCCCGGTTCAGCGCGTCGATTTTTTCGTACTCCTCCCGATTCAGATAACCGCTTTGCAGCATCAGATCCAGCAGTTTTCTGGACAGAGCATAATATACCTCTCTCGTTTCTTTCTTTTCAATCATGCAGTTTCCTCCTTTTGTTTTTTATCTGTTTTCAGCAACAGTACCAGCCATACCACTGATGAAAGCAGATAAAAATATGGCAATATAAACTGTGCCTGGCTGCACACATAGGCGTTTCACCTCCCCCGTCATGGAGGCTGCCGTCCTTGCGATGTCTGGGACTCGGCAGAAGTATCATTGTGGCTCTGTTTCGGTCATGGCATTTGATCCTGCCAAAAGATCATACCCATACAGCAAAAATCGCTCGGATATTTCTTCACATCCTGTTTATCGTCATGGCGCACTGTATGGTACTGCTTTTCCCTTTCGGGCAAAACAGAGTAACGTATTTATATTGCCTGTATGCAGTTTTCAAGGTGCATCGAAGGGACGAAAAAAACCTCTTACTAATAAGCCGAAAAATGAGGGTGTTTGCCCCGCTTTTTTCGAAAACTTTTGAAGAAAATTTTTAAATGAAAAAACCCCCTCACTTATAAGCCGAAAAAACGACCCCTTTTACAACCAATTTTGAAAATTTTGTGCAATTTTTTTCAAAATAGTTGTTCGAATAAAAAGCCCTTCGCTTATAAGCCGAACTGAGAGGTACTTTATGCAGGTTTTTGCAAAATTTGTGATAGTTTGTGAAAAATACACAATCCTGAACCATCTGATTGCTTTAGAACATACTGCGCCAAGCCTGTTGTTTTTTCTTGGTAAATAACCCTTCATATATCAGGTCACTGCGAAGGGGTTTGATGCACATGATTTTCAATTTTTTTCAGAATAATCAAAAAAACAGCTTCAAATCCCCATATTTCGGGTTGAAACTGTTTTTTTGATGTAAAAATTGTATACAATATGGTAAAATTATCAAAATCTACATAGATACCTTCACCGCATTTTCTCGTACTGTATTGATGGTATCCACCAGTTCTTTTCGAGTCTTTGCGTCAAAGAGTTTAAGAAAACTAATGGGCTTATCAAAAGGCGGTTTTGTCAATTCCGCAGGATTTTCCATGTATCCGTTCAATTCGATATGCTGGATCACCTTATGGACAAAAGCGATCTGTTTCTGATTCAGAGACTGATCGTTGATAAATGCGGAAAATGCCGCCATCGCCGCTTCATGATCCAGCTTTGCGATCTTTCGGATCAAAAGACCAAAAGGCGTATCTCCGAATTCCCGTATATAGTCCTCTCTGCTGCCCAATTCACTGGTCAGTATCCGCTCCAATTCCTGATAATCCCCTTGGGACAGCGGTATATTGTGAGTCAGCTTATGGATGGCTAAGGTATCCCCATGCTCATTGACATATCGGTTCACCTTCGCCCGATAATCCTCAAAATCATAGGCTGCCTCCATTTGCAACCCTTCCTGCTGCTCTGTGACAGGGTCTGTCAATTTTGTGATGATCTGGTGCTTTTTCTCTCCTTCGTCCAGAAATTGAATCAGAGCCCGCAGTTCCTTCCGCACCTTTTCAAACAAAAGCAAATCCTTAGCTTCCCAGAAAGCATCGGTACCGATTTCCCGAATCAGCGGCAGTTTTTCCTTGATTTGCGGAATGGTGACCTTCTTTTCCAACAGCGCCGCCATATCACAAAGCTGTTTCTTCGCATACTTGAAGGACGGCATCTGCTCCAGATGCGCCAGCATCAGTCCATACATGAAATTATCAAACCTCTTGGCAAATTCATCGGGATCATCCAGAAAAGCCAGCGGCGCAATCTCTCGTTCCAGTTCCCCTTTGTCCAGATCGCTGATATGGGCAAAAGCATCCTCTTTTTGATATTTCTCCACATACCGCAGCCGCATCTTAACGGCGATCAGTTCCCGTTTCAAATTCGCCACCTGTCCATGACAGGTTTCTGCCAATTCCTTCCGCCATGCCTGATAGTCCGAATCCGCGAAGGTGCTTTCCTGCAGCGCCATCATGAGCCTTACCTGTTTTCCAAAGATATTCTCTGACAGTGTTTTAGTTTCTCTGGTTTCATAGCCTTCCTTATGCTGACGGAAATATTCAAAATTGCCGCAGTAATCGAAAATCAAAAACCGCCGCTTATCCGTATATTCCCCGTCGATCTGGTCGATACAGGACAGTCCCTTGCATAACCGTGTGCCCCGTCCAATCATCTGCCAGAACTTGGCTTTGGAACGGACTTTCTTGAAAAACACCAGATTCACACATTCCGGCACGTCGATGCCCGTATCCATCATATCCACCGATACAGCAATATGGGGCGCTTTTTCCGGTATCTTGAAATCCTCTATGACGGTCTGGGCATAGGAATCGTCACAGACTACCCGCTGGGCAAAATTCCCATGATACTGGGGATACAGAGCGTTGAACCGATCCACGATAAACTGGGCATGACGCTTATTCTGGGCAAAAATAATGGTTTTCCCCAACCTGTCACCGCCTGCCACATGGATGCCCCGTTCCATCAAATCCTGCAGCACCTGATCCACAGTTTTTTCATTGAATACAAACTGGTTCAATGCCGCAGAAGGGATAAATTCCGGCATAACGCCGTCCTCTGTGAAATCATCTTCATAGCGTGCCTTATCTTCTTCGGATAAATCGTCATAAGTAATGCCTTCCTCCAAAAACTTGGTTTTCACTTCATAATTATAATAAGGCACCAGCACTTTATCCTGATAAACCGCTGTTTCATAGTCATAGGCATAGGTAGGCACCCCATGCTCCATCTCAAAGAAATCGTATGTATTCCGGTCTACGTCTGTTTTTGGCGTTGCCGTCAGCCCCACCAAAATGGCGTCAAAGTACTGGAAAATGGCACGATACTTCTTGAAAATACTTCTATGGCTTTCATCGATGATGATGAGGTCAAAATGGGCAGGGGTAAAGAGCCGCTGTCCGTCTTTTGTTTTCGTATCATCAATGGCGTTGAGCATGGTGGGATAGGTGGAAAAGACGATTCTGGCGTTGCGGTCGTCCTTATTGGTGCAGAGATTGCACAGGGACATATCCGGCAGATAGTTTTTGAAATCGTCTTTTGCCTGCTTCACCAATGCGGTACGATCAGCCAGAAACAAGATATTTGTCACATACTTCCCACGGCTCAGCACATCTGTCAGACTGGATGCCGTTCTGGTTTTGCCTGTACCTGTTGCCATCACCAGCAGATGCTTACGAAAACCCTTTTCGATCTGTCCGCAGACGGCACGAATGGCTTCTTTCTGGTAATAGCGGTCGGTGATTTTGTCGCTGATAGGCACTGTTTCCAGTTTCAGCCGCTCTGTCCGGCGGTTCATGAGTTTTTGCAGGTCATTTTTGCTGAAAATGCCGCTGACCTGCCGTTTCGGGCTGGTCTGATCGTCCCAGTAATAGGTTTCAAAGCCATTTGTAATGAAAATCATGGGGCGTCTGCCAAACTTCCGTTCCAGACAGTCCGCATACAAAACCGCCTGTTTCCATCCATTATTAGGGTCTTTGCTGGCACGTTTGGCTTCCACCACAGCCAAAGGCAGACCATCCTTACCAAAAAGCACATAATCCGCATAGCCTTTCTGCCCCACATTACCTGCCATACCGTCCACTTCGTATTCCACCTGCACATCGGCGTCCACGCCTTCCAAATGCCAGCCCGCATCTCTCAGATCCACATCAATAAACCGCTTGCGGGTGGCAAATTCCGAAAGATCCTCCGACTGGAAGGTACGCTCTTTCTTGTGCTGGTCTTTTTCCGCAGTGAAACGGGCAGACATTTCCTCGATCTGCTTGCGGAGTTTTTCAATCTCCACTTGTTTTTCATCCAGCAGGCTTTCCTGTTCCTTGATCTTCTTCACATCCACAGCGATTTTCTCGGCAGGGATCAGGGCAGGGTCAAACTTCCGTTCTTGGTAGGCGGTGCCATAACAATAGTCGATCCACTGGACGAATTCAAAAAGGGATTGGAGGCACAAAAGGGCGTCACCCTTCTGGATGTTATGCCCCGTATGTACAGCTTCATTGCCCAGCTTGGCGATAAAGGGCAGCTTGCCCCAAGTATTCCGGTCTACGGCAAAACGGAAAGAAGGCTCATGGAGGAGGGACTGGAGGTTGTCCCGATAAGGCATCTCCATGGAGGTATCGGCGGCATAGACCCACTTCACCGCCAGTTCCAAGGCTTTCCGACAGCCCACGGCACACATGGCAGGAGAAGCCGCAAAGATGCGCTCCGCTTCTATGCAGGCAGGGGCAAACAGGGCATAGGTGGGTTTTTCTTTTAGGAAAGAAAAGTTGGTCATGGGGTCACCTCCTCACATTCTTGCAATACAATTGGATTCATAAGAACATGAATATATGTTTCTTCCTTCCCCATACATTCGATTTTCTCCATATAAACAGAATAAAAATTTGAATGTTCTGTATAATTTAAAATTGCCTCATCTAGAATTATCCTTGTTTCTTCTTCCTGATGAAATTGTTTACCATCTTTATAGACCAATCCTAAAACTGAAATAACTTCCCGTATAATAATTTTAGAAAGACTTCTTTTTTCATCGTCCTGATCTCTTAGTTGATACATTTTCAAGAGAAATGCTTGCATATATGCTATAACTTCTTCGTCGTTATATTCGACCTCAAACATTTCTGGATATGGAAAATTATCTTTATCTCCTTCGATTTCATCATCATGCAAAAACTCGCCTAATTGAAATACATCAAAAGATATTTTTACACCTTTCGAGTTATTGGCACAGGCATAATTATTTTTCAGATATTCTGAATTTCCATTCTTGCTAAAACAAAAAACATATTTACTTCTTAATTCTCTAACTATTTCTTTCACATCTTGACCTATATCCAGATATTCTTTCATGACTTGAAAATATGCTTTATCAATTTTATTTTGATTGAATAAAGAAGATAAAGCCTTTTTCATTAGTTCGACAGAGTGTAAAACTTCCTTTGTATCTCGAAAGCGATCCGCTCTTGTAAAACGAAGATCTATTTTTTCTTTCATTATAATTTTATTTTTGTTTTCTAAAGGTGTATAATGAAATAAAACTGGGTATTTTTCCTTTGATGGATTGATTTCTTTGATTGCTTCCCAAATAAGGTCTTGTAAAGATTGAGAAACAAAATTATTTTTCAAATCCTCACCTCCTTTTTACATTTTTCTGAAATTAGTATTTGTTCTTCTGTAAGCTATTTTATATTTGTCACCTTCATCTAAATTTGCCATTGTAATCAGATAATTTCAAAATCAAAAATCTATTGTTCACCTTTTGTTCTAAATATCTTCAAAAATGGAAAAAAGTTATTAAACAAGAATTCAATTCTATCAATATTTTACATTGGAAGATTATCATCACTATAGTTTCAACCAATGGTTTCTTTGTAATCTATGCTGCACATTAACAAAACTCTACTTTCATACAGAAATGGTAAAGATGACATATTCAAACTTTGCATTAAAAAAAGAAATGTTCATTTTCGTACATCGTACCTTACATTATTATTTTACTCTCCATCATCAGAATCCTCTGTTTCTAAACTAGCTTTTTCAATCCTTTTAGCCTGATTGATTCTAATTAATTCTTGCATAACCGTTACCATTCGCTTTGAATTAAAAATATTATATATTAAATTTTCAAGCTCTTCACGAGTATTGCATGTATAAACATCTCTTACTAAGGTGTCCGAAATGCTACGAGCTATACTCTCATCCAATATTACATCCACAGGATAATTAGCAATACCATACTTTATAAAAAAAACTCTGTATTTATACGCATCATATTCCGGAGTAAAAAGAAAACACTCAAACTTACTTACATTTTGACCGATCCCTCCCAAATCATTCTGAATACTAACAGTTTTCTCTACACTACCTAAGGCTTGCGCTATTCCTGAAAAGCTAGTCTTTGTGTAAGAATAAACACGCCCGCCATAAGGCTGAATCTCCCCCCTAATAATTCCCCGTGTTTCCTCAGGCAATTGTAGTAAAATTTCTTCTATAACTTTATCAGGTGCGGTCAAATCAATATCACTAAAATCCAATTTTTCACCAAAGCTAAGTTTTTTATCCATGAGATACTTCCTCCGTTATTTCAAATATTATTGGTAAATGATCACTGATGTTTTGGTCTGGATGTCCGTTGCTATCTAGCAAATACTTTGTTTCCGTTTCGGTCAATATCTTTAGACTATCCTTTAAAAAACGTTTTTTCAAAATTGGTCTGAAAAGAACTTGATCAAATATATTCCAATATGTGTTTTTTGCACCGCCCCCATTATAATAATAAGTTCCATAAGGTTTCTGGAAATCTCCCAAAAAATTCCACATTGGATTATAGAACATATGATATTCATTTCCAGCTATGATTCTCGAACCTCTCTCTGCCTCACTACATACCGGAATACCATGAAAGTACCGAGCATCAATACAACTTGCTTCATACGGATTAATATTGAAATCTCCAACCACAATAGAATTTTTTGTTCCAATTTCTTCTTCTATGGTCCGTAAATCATGGATAATCCGCTCAATAAGAATTTCACGATAACTTTCGTGCTCCGTATGTAATTTACTGTTTAGATGGACACAACACAATATATCTTTGCCATTAATTATTTGTATTGTATAATGACTCTCATCAAGTTTTAATTCTACACAATCTAATGTCCCTAATAAACATATGCGTTCGCAACAAGTGGCATACTGTTTCATTGTTATGCCGTATAATGCCAACATTGCAATGAGTTCTTCTATCTTTGCAGAATATTCAGCCAATATAATAATAGAAGCATTATTTTCAATGATGAGTTGCCTCAGAACATCATTAATATTTTCGTTTTTATGTGTATTCCAAAATAAAATTCTCAATCCTTATCAAACCATCCTTCACTCAAAATGTTCCTTCATCAAAGCCTTTTTCAATGTTTTCAACTATGCAAGGCTCTCATACATAATTATTTTTGTCTGCTTAACAAACACCAAAAATTGATTTTATAATTCTATTAGTGCAAAAGGAAAGAGCATTTCTGCTAGTTGCCCCTTGTTTAGTATCCCTTTTAATGCCATATTTAAGTACCATATATTGTAGACTTTGATAGCAACATAAACCAGTGTAAATCTAGCACATCATCTTTCTTTGGAATAATTACATTAATTTGTTGATTAAATATTCCCCTAGTATCTATTTGTTTACTATAAATAAAATATAACCTATACTTCAAATTGCCAGAAATAAAACTTTACATTTTTTTCTTTAAATACGCATATCCATTTGAATTAATAGGATTAATTTTTAGACACCTTTCATGTACTTTTATGAAACTAAGCATTGCTTGCTGCGGAACATAGTCTGCCTTTGTTCCTGTATAATCTAATATTTTTTGTAATACCTCCTGTTTATATTTTAATTGGAGTATAATAGATTCAGCTGATTTTTGTTCACTTAGTTGTTTAGATAAATATGCTTGTTCTACTCCGGCAATAATATTTTTCATCTGAAAAAATGTGTTTTCAATCAGATCCTGGATAATACCTCTTTGTATATCCATTTCCCAAATATACTTATAAAAATTATTTATTTCCTGATAATCATCTGCATCCATTTTTCTAACAAAGAGATGTTTATATTGATTCCAATAATCAGTCAGAATCAATGCCTTATGCTCATAAAAATATAGTAAGTTTATATTGGTTTCAGATTCTTTAAAATTATTTATTCGATTTATTTCACTCCACAACTCCTTAATTTGTAATACAATCATTGTTGCAGCTTCTTTTTTCTTATGATATTCCTGTAGCCAGTACACCCATAATGCGATTGTACCTACAATCACTAAAGCAATATTCATAAATAGTTGAATTGTTTCTAGACCTATTTCCATTATATTTATCCCCTTTTTAAATTTACTTTTTGTACTTACCTATTATCTATCAAATTACTCCTGCATCAAAACTTTTTCAACATTTTCAGCTTTTTAATACTTGTTTCTGTTTTTTCAGCTTATTCCACAAAATTGTAATTCAATAAATGGAACAATTTCTAGACATTTTTGAAGCTCTTTAAAGTCAATATTATTAGCAGCAACATCTCTAACTCCACTTAGAGCATCCATTTCAATTGCTTTGAAGTATAAAATTACCCTGCTATAAATACTTTCATATCTTGATTAACCGTTAATTCGACTGCTGTAATATCAACAAGAAATATATAGTTTAGAATCTCACTACAAATCATTATCCATATATGGTATTTCAAAACTATTTTTTACCATTGTTTCGAATTACTCACTGGATCCACAAAAATCCCCATGAATCTTGCTCTAGTAGCAAATCTATCTTTTCCAATTACTATGGCATTTAATAATGCAGATGTTGATCTTGTCCAACGCCATGGCATTTTAATCTTTCTCCCATCAAAGAAAAAATCCATTTTTTCAAGTAACTCACTGAAATATTCGGCTATATTCCCCCACTACCTTATTTAATAAACATATTTTTACTTTATGAAAAAACAAATATTCTGGTGGCACATCATCCTTTTTTCATATTCAATCCTGTATGTAGGCTTCATTGCCCAGCTTGGCGATAAAGGGCAGCTTGCCCCAAGTATTCCGGTCTACGGCAAAACGGAAAGAAGGCTCATGGAGGAGGGACTGGAGGTTGTCCCGATAAGGCATCTCCATGGAGGTATCGGCGGCATAGACCCACTTCACCGCCAGTTCCAAGGCTTTCCGACATCCCACGGCACACATGGCAGGAGAAGCGGCAAAGATGCGCTCCGCTTCGATGCAGGCAGAGGCAAAGAGGGCGTAGGTGGATTTTTCTTTTAGGAAAGAAAAGTTGGTCATGGGGTCACCTCCTGAAACAATAATTATGATATAGGTTCTAAATTAATCTTAGGGTTAATCTCAAGTTGTCTAATACCATCCCTAATCGCTTCTATTGGTAACGGATGGATTCTTTCTTTTTCATTTTCAATGCTTATGGTTGTTGGATATGCTAAATTATATTTTTTTTGAAAATCCGCAAAATTTGTACTAGCATTACAATAATCGTGTGCATAATGATAATATACAGTTAAATTAATTATATTTAGATACTTAACTAATCCTTCTATATATTGTCTTATATCAATGCAATTTGGCATAGTTAAAAAATCTTGTTTCAAAATTGCTCCCCAACCATCATATTTCAGTAAATGCTCTTTTTTACAAACCAAATTTACCTTATCTGGCATTGCTACTTCTAGTGTGGTAAAAGGATACGAATAATGAATAATATAATTTCTCAGCTTGTAAAAAAACCTATATTCGATTGATTCGTCAAAAATTCTTTTTAATAAATTATCGAAACTCTTAAATTTATTCTCCCCCTTTCTTTTTACTGATATCGTAGCATAATCTACAAATGTTTTTATAGAAGCGCAAAAATTATAAGTTAATCTATTTGCATTGGTAACAAAATTTGATGGTGAGTTTTGTTCTATAAAAATATTTCTTTTCATTTCCGAATCTGATAGAAAAATTTCCAATTCTTTTCCGTTCTGAACTGCAATTTTATATGCTTCTTTTGTTGCTCCTATATTATCTAAAAAACGAGTTGAATCAAATAATTTATCAAATTCTTCCTTACTTATTTCATCTTTAATCGTAATAATATTTTCTTTTCCCTCAACGGAAAACTCAACACTTGCTGCATAATATTTCATATCACTAAAACCTCACTCAAAATATTTCTGCATCAAAGCCTTTTTCAATGTTTCCAGTTTTTCAAGGCTTTCATTTACTTTTGTTTTTGTTTGCCCTGTTTGATTTACAAAATTGGCAAATTTTCTTTGGAGTTCTATTGATGGTTTATATATGTTTATTTGGGCTATTGCACTTAAAACCAAATCTCTATTTGCAATTCCTTTTGTTAATTTTTGTGATTGTATATAGCAATAATTAGAATTAAGCATATTTTCAAAAAAAATACCATTCAAAGAATTATTAAATTTTAAAACTGCTACATGCACCCAATTTGCAAACTTAATATCAACATCAATAAGTTTTGCAATTCCTGTAGTTCCACCTTTGCTATATAATATATCACCTTTTTGAGGGTTACATTTTCTTATAGATTCTTGATAATCCTTTTCAGAAATATATTTTGCAGTTGAGAAATCAATCTTTCCATTTACAATATTTCGAACAGATATAAATGGATATCCACTTTCTTTACCAACATCTACTAGTGACTTGTGTGGACCATCTTTAATATAATAACACGCTTTTCCAATAGTTGTTTCTTCCCACCCCATAGGGTTGCTTACTGGGTCTCCAAACATCTCCACAAACCTTGCCTTTACCAGCAAATCCAGCTTTTCCAGTTGCTGGCGGCGTTTGGCTATGAGGTCGCTGACCTTGTCCAGCACCGCCGCAATTTTTCGCTGTTCTTCCAATGGCGGAAGAGGAATAGAACATTCCTTTACAATAGAAGATGTTACTGCCGGATAACTTGCTCCAGTCGCTTGAGCAACCATATTTTCAATAAACGCAGGTGATTGACAAAAGTAAAATACATATTTGTTATCAGTATTAGACAGACATCGTAATACACAATATCCAGTTGATGCAACTGTGATGCTATCAAAACCTTCAGTTACCAAAGCAACAGCATTCAAGTTTGGACGAACCGTCGAAACAAGAATATCTCCCGGAAATACCAGTTGTTTTGCTCTACTTGGTGCGTCCTCAAATGACATGATTTGCGTTTGTATGATTTCTTTCCGTTGATTATCAACAGAAGATATGTCAATGTAGTTTATATCACCCTTATATGTTGACTTAATTGTATCAATTTTCTTCTGACATACATCTCCTAACTTTGCCATCACAACATTCCCTCCAATTCTGCCAGTCCTTTGGTAATCTCCATTTCCAGCTCATTGAGATCTGCCAGAATCTCCGTTGTAGAAGGGTATTCCACTGGCACATATTCCACCTTTTTATACTTATTGATGGACAAGTCATAGTCGTTTTGGGCGATTTCCTCTTTGGGCACAAAGAAGCTCTGTTCTGTC
>ERZ827037.2276-NODE-2276-length-16700-cov-6.953379_pt1 | contig 16700 bp, 19 predicted proteins | sample MGYA00519924_ERZ827037 | MGnify/ENA primary metagenome ERZ827037 (study PRJEB31778, sample SAMEA3449250) | human gut metagenome | biome: human gut; feature: human-associated habitat; material: faeces | place: United Kingdom | collected 2010/2012 ...
ATAGCATAGGAGGTTTTTGCTTGAAGCTGAAGCTCACTGATTCCCCCGGCATAGCTGGGGGTTTTTATTGGATTCACCAATAAAAAAGCCAAAATCCTTATTATGACAAAGGATTTTGGCTTTCTTTGTTTTCTTATGAAGATGCTCCCCAAAAAGGAAAGCGGTTTTGTGCAAACAATCAGAATAAATTATTCAGCGGGTGTTTCTGTTGTTGTATCAGCAGGAGCTTCTGTTGTAGCTTCTGTTGTTGTTTCTGTTTTTGTTTCAGTTGTTGTTTCTTCTGCAGGTTTTACTTCTTCTGCAGGAACTGTTGCTGTTTCTTCAGCAGGTTTTACTTCTTCAGCGGGAACTGTTTCTGTTGCGGGAGCTTCTGCTGCTTTCAGGTCAGCTGTCAGCATCAGCATTTCAGCAACCTGTGCTCTTGTAGCATCAGCTTTTGCATCTACATCAGCTGCAACCAGTTTCAGGCTTACTGCCCAGCTCATAGCGTCTTTTGCCCAGTCGGAAGCTGTAGCAACGTCTGTAGCTGTTTCAACTGTTACGTCAACGCCTTTGTACTGAGCGTAGTTGTACAGGATCTGTACCAGCTGTTCTACTGTCAGGTTTGCTTTAGGAGCGAATTCTGTTTCGCTAACGCCTGTCATCAGGTCTTTGTCAGCTGCCCACAGGCAAGCTGTAGCGTACCATCTGCCGATTTCAACGTCTGTGTAAGCAGATTCTGTTGCAACGTCTGTTGCGCCTTCTTTATTGTACAGGATCTGAGCCAGCATTGCTCTCTGCAGAGATGCTTCGGGTTCAAATGTTGTGTCTGTTGTACCAGCCATCAGTTTGTTGTCATAAACGTATTTTACTGCGTTGTAGTAAGCTGCGTCTGCTGCAACGTCTGTGAAGGGCAGAGTAGTTGTTTCTGCTGTTTCGCCGCCTTCAGGTGTTGTTGTTTCGCCACCTTCGGGTGTTGTTGCTGTACCGTCAGAAATTACGTACTGACCCATTTCGTCCTGTTTCATAACTTCTTCGGGAACTTTGCCCTGTTCCAGAGCGCCATAATAAGCTGTGTCTTCATCCCATGTGGTGCCTGCTGCGAATGCTACTGTGGGCATAGCCATCATAGCAGCCAGAGCCATAGCTACCATACGACCGTATTTTCTGTTTTTCATACTGTTTTCCTCCTCAACTCACCATAATTTTTTTGTTGTTTCAGTATTAAAATTACCCGCGTAACCATTATAACGAATTCCACGCTGTAATTCAATGAAATTTTGTCAATTTTCGTGTAAATGTAAAAAAAATGAAATATTTCCCTTTTAAGCGTTTTTCACAAAGGAAAAAGCTGGGGCAAAACACCGCAGTCCTTTGATCAAACCTCTCCGCGTCCGATCTTTTTATCTTTTTCCAGCACTGCGTCAAAAGCCGCTACCACTGCTGCTTCGAAGCCTTTTGCCTGGAGTGTGGTAACACCTTCGATGGTGGTGCCGCCGGGAGAACATACCTGATCCACTAAAGACCAAGGGGCTTCCCCACTTTTGAGCACCATTTCCGCACTGCCTTTGACGGTTTCCGCTGCGATTTCCAGCGCCTGTTTCTTGGGCATACCCGCTTTCAGTGCGGCTCTTGCCAAAGCGTCCATATACATATAGGCAAAGGCAACAGATGCGCCGCCGATGACACTGAAAATACCGAAATGATTTTCAGGGATTTCTGCCACGCTGCCAATGGTGGCAAAGACTGCCTTCACCGCTTCCAGCTGCTCTGCTGTCACAGCATCGTTATGGCAGATGCCTGTGGTAGACGCCCCGATTTTGGCGTTGATATTGGGCATTACACGAACGATGGGCATATCTTTGGGCAAGTTTTCTGCCAGATACGCCAGCGTTTTTCCTGCGGCAATGGACACCACCAAGGGTTTCTTTGCTGCGAAATCTTCCTGCAAGCCCGGCAGGATTTCCGCCAGAATATGGGGTTTGACACCCAGCACCACCACATCGCTTGCGGCAATGACTTCCCCGGCTGTCTGGCAGCTGTTTGCGCCGCAGGCTTCCGCAAGTTTTGCCGCGGAAGTAACGGTCTTGCTAGTGATAAAAATATTTTTTCCGTCATAACCATTAGTGGTCATGCCTTTGACAATGGCGCTGACCATGTTGCCCGCGCCGATGAATCCAAATTTCATAGACTCCTCCTCCTTTTCTCTCTTGTCCCTATTGTAGCATGTTCAAGGGAGGAAAAAAAGCGAAATCTGACCGTCTGCAAAAACCTTTTGTCTTTTGCCCTGCCCCATGCTATACTGAAAAAAAATATCATGGAAACAAAAAAGGAGGGACTCACATGTCCGTATTATTTCTGGAATACCCCAAATGCAGCACCTGCAAAAAAGCCAAAGCATGGCTGGAAGGTGCAGGTGTAGACTTTATCGACCGTCATATCGTGGAAAACAACCCTACCGCGGAAGAACTGAAACAGTGGCACGCCAAAAGCGGTCTGCCCCTGAAGAAATTCTTCAACACCAGCGGTATGCTCTACAAGGAAATGCAGCTGAAAGACAAACTGGCGGACATGAGCGACGAGGAACAGTTTGCCCTTTTGGCTACCAACGGCATGCTGGTGAAACGTCCCCTCATCATCGGCGATGATTTTGTGCTGGTAGGCTTCAAGGAAGCAGAATGGGAAAGACTGAAATGATGAGCAAAGAAATGCGGCAGGCTGTTCTGGAGGATATACCCACCATCCTTGCTCTGCTGCAAAAACGCATCGACTGGATGGACGAAAAAGGCTTGTATCAGTGGAACAAGACCGCTTATCTGACCGTATACCCCGCTTCCTATTTTGCAGAGCGCATAGGGGAAAACAGCGTGTTTCTTGCCATGGATGGGGACAAAGCCATTGGCGTCATTGCCCTTTTTGACGTAGACCCCAGATGGGACAACGACAAAGACGCTTATTACGTCCATCACCTTGCCACAGACCCTGCTTATCCAGGATTGGGACGGGAAATCCTCACCTTTGCGGAAACCTATGCCCGCAACGCCGGAAAAGAAGTGCTGCGGCTGGATTCTCAGAAAGTCAACGACGATTTGAGCCGTTATTATGAGGCATTGGGCTATCCTGCCGTGGGAGAATGCATCGACGGAGCCTATGTGGGCATCAAACGGGAAAAACCTCTGAACGGCTGAGCATCCCCGAAAGGAGGACGCCATGAAAAAGAAGGAAAAATCCAAAAAAGAAAAACGGCGCAATATTTTTTTGCATATCTTTGAATTTGTGGTGGACGGGATTCTGACCATATTGGATGCCATTTTCTGAAAGCGGGAATCATCATGGGAAAAAAGAAAGAAAAGAAAAAACGTAAGAGTCTGTTGGAAGTCCTTCTGAATTTGCTTTTGCATATCATTGAATTTATTTTTGATCTTTTTTGAAAAAAAATCAGAAAATCCTGCAACTTTTCTGTATTTTTCCTCGTCCAAAAGAAAAAAGGAATCCGTATGTAAGAAAGAGTCCTAAACTGGAAAGGGGTTGTTGGTATGAAAAAATGGAAAAGAAACATGATGGCATGTATGGCAGCGGCAGTACTGGCTTTGGGCATGAGCACTATAGCGCTGGCAGCGGAACCTGCGGCAAACACCATTACCGTAAACGGACAGGGCATCGTGAAGGTAGCACCTGATGTAGCCACCATCCATGTGACTGTGGAAAAGACCGCAAAAACAGCAGCGCAGGCACAGAAAGATGTGAATGAAGAACTGACAGACGTCATTGCTGCCATGAAAGCACTGGGCGTTACAGAGGAGGATATTGTGACATCTCACATCTCTGTATATCCTTCTTACCGTTATGACGAAAAAACCGACAAGCAGGTTCTGGAAAATTATCAGGCTTACACCTCTGTGAATGTGACCACCAACGATGTGGACAACGCTGGAAAATATGTAGACACAGCTCTGAACGCAGGGGCAACGGGCACCAATGGCGTCACATTCTCTCTGGAAAAACCGGAAACCTACTACAATCAGGCGTTGACAGAAGCCGTAAAAGCAGCCCAGTCCTCTGCTACAGCCATTGCACAGGCTTACGGCAAACCGCTGGGACAGGTGGTATCCGTTGTGGAAAACAGCCGCAACACCTCCACCAGCTATAAAGAAATGAATTACGGTGCAGAAGAAGCCATGGTCATGGATGCTATGGCAACAGGCAGTGCCAACAGAAACACCAACATTTCTTATGAAGACATTGAAGTAAGCGCAAACATCACAGCCGTTTACGGATTCTAACATGTTCGGATGAAAGGCTAGGTCCTTTCAAAAGCAATCTAAAAAATCAGAAAGCTGGAATTCTTTATGAGGATTCCAGCTTTTCTATTTTCCGAATGTTTTCTTAAGAATATATCTGATTTCTTGACAGCCCCCTTCCTGTCCGTTATGCTAAGCAAAAACAAAAAGGAGCGACCTATGAAAACAACCCTGACACAACCCTTATATTCCCTGCCCTACAGCCTCCACGACGGGTATCTGACAAAACTGGAGGCAGACGAAGAAACGCTGGTCTGCCACTTTCCCTACGGCATTTTTTCCACTGATTCCCCATGTGAACAGACGGCAATGGCAAAAGTCATATTGACGGGTATAGACTGGGATTCTTCCTTTCTATATGTTTTTGATGGACCGGGGGAAACAGGGGCTTTTTCCGGCGAAAAATGGCTTCTAAAGGATTTTCTGCCCCATTTAGAACGGCTGGAGGTCATTGACGAAACATATGGCTATTGGCAGGCAAAATGGAGCGGTCTGCTGACAAAGGGAGAGGCACTGGTAGAATGTATGGTAGAGGTGTGCTACAGCGGAGAAATGGTGTATGAAATAGAGGAATGATCAAAAAAGCCCGCAGAATGAAAGTTCGATTCTGCGGGCTTTCTATGTGGCAGATGGATTTGAGCAGCGGCACTCGGGTTCCATCCTTTTTCTTTTTGAACAAAAAAAGACATCCCTGCAAATTCCTTTCGGAATTGCAAGCGTTGATGTCTTTACCGGAGAAGGAGGGATTTGAACTGTCACCTCATCAGCAAAGTCTGCTGACGATTACGCAGTCCCGCCCTTACAGAACTGTAACAAGGGACGCAGTGACAGCGGCTTTGCGGTCTTTTCCATGAGAAAAGAGATTTCTTTTTTGTTTTTCGCATCTTCAGCGCGGCGCTCGGGTTCCATGCTTTTTCTTTTTGAAAACAAAAAAGACATCAACCTCAGTTGATGTCTTTACCGGAGAAGGAGGGATTTGAACGACCCACCTCAAAACATGGTCGTCTGTTTTCCATCCCTCTGGTCAGTCGACAGACTCCCTGTTTTTCGCATCTTCCCCCTCCCTCCTCCTGCCCCCGGCAGCGGTCGGCGGAAGATCCCACGCCGCGCGGCGCTCGGGTTCCATCTTTTCGTTTTAAAACAAAAAAAAGACATCAACCTTCGTTGATGTCTTTACCGGAGAAGGAGGGATTTGAACCCTCGCGCCGCGTTAACGACCTATACCCTTAGCAGGGGCACCTCTTCAGCCTCTTGAGTACTTCTCCAAGTAGCCTACTGCAAGAAACAGTATACCATTATTCTGTCCATCTGTCAAACCTTTTTTTCACAGAATCGCAATTTTTTTATAAACAGAGCCGGCTCTGAAAGAACCGGCTCCAAAAAGCATCGTCAGATTATTTTACTTTTTCCAGTTTTTCCTGACCGCCCATGTAAGGACGCAGTACTTCGGGGATTCTTACGCTGCCATCTGCCTGCAGGTTGTTTTCCAGGAACGCGATCAGCATTCTAGGAGGCGCTGCAACAGTGTTGTTCAGTGTATGCGCGAAGTATTTTCTGCCGTCTTTTGCAACCACGCGGATACCCAGTCTTCTTGCCTGTGCATCGCTCAGGTTGGAGCAGCTACCAACTTCGAAGTATTTTTTCTGTCTAGGAGACCAAGCTTCTACGTCAACGGATTTTACTTTCAGGTCTGCCAGGTCGCCGGAGCAGCATTCCAGTGTTCTTACGGGGATATCCATGGAACGGAACAGGTCTACAGTGTTCTGCCACAGTTTATCGAACCACATAGGGCTTTCTTCGGGTTTACATACAACGATCATTTCCTGCTTTTCGAACTGGTGGATACGGTAAACGCCTCTTTCTTCGATACCGTGTGCACCTTTTTCTTTACGGAAGCAAGGAGAATAGCTGGTCAGTGTCTGAGGCAGGTCTTCTTCTTTGTTTATGGTGTCGATGAATTTACCGATCATGGAGTGTTCGCTGGTACCGATCAGGTACAGGTCTTCACCTTCGATTTTATACATCATCGCATCCATTTCTGCAAAGCTCATAACGCCTGTTACAACGTTGCTGCGGATCATGAAAGGAGGGATGCAGTATTTGAAGCCTCTGCCGATCATGAAATCTCTTGCATAAGCCAGAACTGCGGAGTGCAGTCTTGCGATATCGCCCATCAGGTAGTAGAAACCGTTACCAGCTACTTTTCTAGCGCTGTCCAGGTCGATGCCGCCGAAGCTTTCCATAATATCTGTGTGGTAAGGGATTTCGAAATCAGGAACAACTGGTTCGCCGAATCTTTCTACTTCCACGTTTTCGCTGTCGTCTTTACCGATGGGAACGGAAGGATCGATGATGTTAGGAATGGTCATCATGATTTTTTTGATGCGTTCTTCCACATCTTTTTCTTTTGCTGTCAGTTCGTCAACGCGTTCTGCGTCAGCAGCGATCTGTGCTTTTACTTTTTCAGCTTCTTCTTTTTCGCCTTTTGCCATCAGACCGCCGATCTGTTTGGACAGTTTATTTCTCTGTGCACGCAGAGCTTCTACTTCCTGTTTGATGGTTCTGTTTTCCTGATCCAGTTCGATAACTTCGTCTACCAGAGGCAGTTTGCTGTCCTGGAATTTCTTACGGATATTTTCCTTAACGATTTCAGGGTTTTCTCTTACAAATTTGATGTCTAACATTTTTTTGTCTCCTTTCGGTTTGTAAATATATACGAATGTCGAGGATACGGGGTTTTTTTGGCAAATAAAAAAACCCCCGATCCCAAAAAGAGGGACGAGAGTTACTCCCGCGTTGCCACCCGCATTGCCCGAAAAAAATATTTCCGAACCACTTGAACAGCGATAAAGGGCTTACCCTTTCGGCTTTCACCGACAGCTCCGAAAGTGGAGGGCTGTTTTCCTTCCGCCGGCTCGCACCAAACGCCGGCTCTCTGGGGGAATTTCCACAGCTTAGCTTTCTTCCGAACAGCTGAAATACAGCCGTTTCACGCCTTGTTGAAGAATATTATAGCACACAAAGACAAAAAGGCAAGTATTTTTTTCGGGAACTACAAAACAAATACATTTGTTTTTTTTAATGAAATTCTAATGCGTTTCTTATAGATTCTTTTGCCCAATTGCGGTATGATAGTACCGTACAAGGAGGCCCCTTTTCCTGTACATAAACTATGCCCCCGGACGTTTATCACGTCCGACGCCCGACGATTCCCCGATCGCCGGGTTTTTTTATGCCCAAAAACAAGGTTATTTCCGCCCTGCCTTACGGATATAACGGGCAACACCTGCCAATGCTGCCAAAAGCACCACAAGAAAGACGATGCCAAAGGGCAGGAGCTGCGCTTCCGCCATTTGCCCCTGTTCCACCTGACTGCCCAGATACGCCAGCAGACAAAGCATCACGCCGCAGATGGTACAGAAAACACCCATTGCCCGGCACACTTTCTTTTCATCATATTTTGCCCGTTCTTCTCTGGAAGATGTACCAAATCCCGCAATGAGCCAACTGCCCTTTCCACCATACAAAAAACCGCTGATGATGAAAAACAGTGCTGCCAATATCAATATACAAACCACTGCTATCATGCCAAACACCTCCAAATGTAACCAATGAAAAAAGGACAGCAAGGAAAATCCCCATCAAATAAAATTCTGAAGAAGCAGACTGATACCCTTTTATATCATAAGGATTTCAGCCTGCTTTATTTTCTGATGAAGATGCTCCTCATTCTGTCCTTTTTCTTATTGTTCGCCCAACACAAACCGCTGGAGCACATCTGCCACAGCATCCTGTTCGCAGGTGGTTTCTGTCACATAATCTGCTGCTGCCTTCACATGTTCCTGGGCATTTGCCACAGCCACGCCCAGACCTGCTGCCTGAATCATGGACAAGTCATTTTCACTGTCCCCAATGGCAATGACCTCCCCCAGAGGTACACCGGCTTTCTCTGCCGTTTCCTGCAAAGCTCTGCCCTTGCTGACACCAGTTTTGACAAATTCCAGATACTGGGGACCGGAGAAGAAATGATTCAGTTTTCCTGCAATGATGGGTTCCACCCGTTTCCGCACCGCATCCAGCTGTTCATAGGAACCACTGAGAAGGCATTTGGTGAAATATCCTTCATATTCCAGTCCATCGGGCAGAATCCGCATATCTGCATGCATAACACGGCAATATGCTTCTACCTGAGGGGTCACTTTTTCTGCCAAAAAGGTACGGTCGTCATAGAGATAAACTTCCACCCCTTCTGCCCTTGCTGCTTCCACCACAGGGCGCAGGTCGTCAGAAGAAAAAGAATGTTTCAGCACCATTTCCATATTCTCCAAGTTATACACAGCAGCGCCATTCTGGCAGATGACATAACCTGGTCGACCCAAGAGATGCAATTTTTCCAGAAACCGTTCCACACCATAAACGCCGCGGCCAGTGCAGATGACAAATTCCACACCCTGATCCACTGCTTTTCCAACCATTTCTATATTTTTTTCCGAAAGTTCTGACGCGCTTTTCAAAAGTGTGCCGTCCATATCGGAGAAAACCATGCGATAAGCCATGGGAAACACCTCTCTTTCTTTCCATTCGTATGTTGACATAATCTTTTGTTATCGTTTCATTTGTCACACAACCTGTGGATAACTTTTTGTATACACAGGTTTATCCACAGATTTTTGCTGATTTTATACACATTTCCACAGAGTTATACACAGGTCTGATAAAAAATGCCGTGGTTTCCCACGGCAAATCTCATTCTGCCTGATGTTTTTCTTTTTCTTCGGATTCTTCCAAGTCGTCCATTTCTGGTTCATCGTCTTCAAAGAAATCCAAAGTTTCCTGCTGGATTTCAGCCAGCATTTTCTCGGCATCCTCAGGAGAAAAATCTTCAGCGGCAGCAATCTGTCCTGCCAATGTTTCTTCCTGTTGAATCTGTTCCTGTTCTGCCGAAGTTACATCACCAATGGACTGGATTTTTTCCTTGGGTGTTTCCACCTGTTCCAGTGTGAGCTGGTCATCCATAGGTGCATAGCGGCGTTTGAAGAAGGGTTTGAATTTGACTTTCACCACTTTTTCATGTTCCGGTTTATAGGACTGTTCCTGTGCCATTTTCACTGCCTGTTTTTCTTCATCGGACAGCATATAAATGCTGACACCCATTTCGATGGGTTTCGCATAGGTAAAGGAACCGGTACGGCTATGGATACCGTTGAGGACAACGCCGTTATCTTCCCCATCCAGCAATGCCAGAGCGAAGCAAAGGTTACCGCCCATTTCTTCGAAGGGGTTATAGCGGATGAGCCCAACTTTCTGGATTTTGGATTTATCGGTTTTATCCATGTCCGTTACCATATCCAGCAGTTTATCGTATTTTTCTTCGATGCCTTTTACAGTATCGAAATATTCCTGAATTTTCATTTCCAAGTTATGGGGTGGTCGGCGGCTGGTTCCCATAAAAATGTCATACCGTTTTTTCTCCCGATTGATTTTCACAAACAGGATGATACACAGAATGAACAGAATCACCACCGCAAGCCCCAGCAGTCCAAACAAAAGCAGCGCATATTTCTGCGCCAATGCTGTCAGTGCTGTCATCTTGCCTCATTACCTTTCTGTTTCCAGTTTCTTCATCAGTACCAACAGACGATCCAAGTCTTCGTCGGAATAATACTCAATTTCTATTTTGCCCTTATTTTTCTTCTGGGTGACTTTTACCTTTGTGGCAAAAATTCCCTTTAATTCGTCCTCAATCTGACGCAGGACAGGGCTTTGTGTCTTCTTGGGCGCTTCTTCTTCCGCCGCAGGTGTTTCTGCTGTTTCCAGCATTGTTTTTACCATGGCTTCCACGGCACGAACGCTCAAGCCTTCCTCAATGATGTGTTCCGCCAGTTCAAACTGGGCTTCCCCATCGGTGAGAGGCAGCAGCGCACGGGCATGTCCGGCGGTGAGCTTATTTTCCACCACAAAATTGCGGACACGTTCGTCCAATTGCAGCAGACGCAGAGCATTGGCAACGGCAGGACGGCTCTTGCCCACTTTATCGGCAATCTGTTCCTGACTCAGACCAAATTCTTCCTGCAAACGCTGATAACTCTGGGCTTCTTCCATAGGGTTCAAATCTTCCCGCTGGAGGTTTTCCACCAGAGCCGCCTCAAAGGCTTCCCCTTCTTCCCATTTTTTGATGATGGCAGGGATTTTGGTCAGACCTGCGATTTTTGCCGCACGCCAACGACGTTCGCCGGCAATGAGTTCATAATAGCCCTCTTTATTTTTCTTTACCACTACAGGCTGAATCATGCCGTAGTTTTTCAAAGAAGTTGCCAGTTCTTCCAAAGCTGTTTCATCGAAATGCTTCCGGGGCTGTTTGCGGTTAGGCTCGATTTTATGCAAATCCAGTTCCAGCACACCGCCGCCGTCGCTTTCAAAATCTTCCATTTTATTATGGATCAAGGCTTCAATGCCAAGTCCCTTGGCACCCAGTCCCTTTTTCGTCGCCATTTAGTCCCACTCCTTTTCCATGACTTCTTCTGCCAGCAGACCATAGCTTTCTGCCCCTTTGGATTTGGGGTCGTAGAGATGAATGGGCAGACCATGGCTGGGGGCTTCGCCCAAACGGACATTACGGGGAATGATGCTGCGATAAACATTTTCGCCCAGACTCCGTTTGACTTCTTCCACCACCTGCAAAGAAAGATTTGTGCGGGCATCATACATGGTGAAGACAATGCCTTCGATTTCCAAATGACGGTTCAGACGTTTCCGCACCAGATTGACCGCGTGGAGGAGCTGTTCCAGACCTTCCAGCGCAAAATATTCACACTGGATGGGAACCAGCACCGTATCCGCCGCTGTCAATGCGTTGATGGTGATGAGATTCAGGGAAGGCGGACAGTCGATGATGACGAAATCGTAATCGTCTTTCACTTTGTCCAAAGCTTCCTTTAAAATATACTCTCTGTCGTCTTTGCCGATAAGTTCGATTTCCGCTCCTGTCAGGCTGATATTTGCCGGAAGCACTTCCAAGCCCTCTACGCATGTGGGCTGTTTCACTTCGGCAATGGTTGCCTGTTCCAGAAATACATCATAAATGGTCAAGGGCACACCGTTTTTGTCCAGCCCCAAACCGCTGGTGGTATTGCCCTGCTGATCCGCGTCGATGGTCAGCACTTTTTTGCCCGCAGCAGCAAGGCAGGCAGACAGATTGATGGCAGTGGTGGTCTTTCCCACACCGCCTTTCTGGTTGGTGATTGCAATAACTCTGACTTTTCCCATGTGGTTTTCCCGCCTTTCTGTCGATCTTCTATGGGGTATTATAGCACAATTTTTTTATGGTGAAAAGAAAAATGGCAGGTTGCAAAAAAAACATTTCTTCCATAAAAGATATCCTTTTCGGCAATTTTGACGGTGAATTTATGTTTCACGTGAAACAGGAGCGTCAAACAAGTCCTATGGTGTTTCACGTGAAACATAAAAAAGCCAGAAACTCCTGAAAGAATTTCTGGCTTACACACTTCTGCCTACTCGTCAAAACCTTGCATGAAATGAGGTTTTGACGACATGCTATTATTTGCCGTTTTTCACCACAGCGTTGAGCTTTGCCAGTGGTGTTTCACGTGAAACATGTTTCTTTTTCTCAAAATTGCCAAAAATGGGGTAAGCCTTGGGCAGTACCTCCAATGTGAAAGGCATCTTGGGTCCCATTTCTCCATCCACTGTGGATTCCATAATCTGAAAATCTGGGTCCAGACATTCAATCTTGAAATAATGGTCCCGACGATACAGAATGGACTTTTCATCTTTGATGTGTTCCCCTGTGAGCATCTTCAGGAACACAGAAGGGATTTCCAGTATGGATTTTGCCCGAATGCCAATGAATTCAAATTTGCCGTCTGAAATGGATGCTTCCGGTGACAGCTTGGTGAAGCTACCTGTGCCGGCGCTATTCATAATCATATACAGATACAAATCTTCTTCCAGCACCTCATCAGATGTAGTGATGCGGAAGGGAATTTTGTGGAAATTTGGAATCTGTTCCATACCTTTCAGATAATAAGACAGATTTCCCAAAGCGTTTTTCACATCTTTGTCTACTGTCTGGGAAACATTGGTCAGAAGTCCCCCTGCGCAGACATTGATGAAATAAGTTTCCCCATTGACCAGACCGATATCCACGTTACGGGGAGAGGTTTCCGTCATGACACGGCATGCCCCTTCGGAATCCCCTGTTTTCAGTCCCAAAAAAGTAGCAAAGTCATTGGCTGTGCCGGAAGGGATGATGCCCAGAGGAATCTTCAAATTGTTGTGCATCAGGGCGTTGAGGACGATATTCACAGTGCCGTCGCCGCCGGAAGCCACCACAATATCATAATCTTTATCCATCTGTGCCACATGGGTTTCGATGTCCCCGGGCTGCATGGTGCGGAAGGGATGCACCTCATAGCCTGCGGACTGGAAAACGCCAATGCAGACATCCAAGTCAAATTTGAAAGTTTTGTTGCCGGAAAACGGGTTATAAAACAGTTTCACCTTTTTCATAGAACGCCCAGCCCCCTTTTTTCTTACATCTGTTCTGGAGCGTCAATGCCCAGCAGCGCAAGACCTGCTGCCAGAACGGTTTTCACTGCCACAACCACTGCCAGACGTGCCTGACGCACTTCCGCTTCGCTGCTCAGGATAGGGTTGTCATGGTAGAACTTATTGAACGCCTGAGAAATAGCAACCAGATGTCTTGTCAGTACATAGGGTTCCAGTTTTGCTGCTGCGTCCACAATCTTGGAAGGGAATGCTTCCAGCAGTTTGCAGACATTCAGGGATGCTTCGTCATCCAGTTTGCTGAAATCGATGTTTTCTGCTGTGAAATCATCCGCTTTTTTCAGGATGCTGCATGCACGGGCATGAGTATACTGTACGTAAGGACCTGTTTCGCCGTCGAAGTTCAGCATACGTTCCCAAGAGAACACAACGTCTTTGATGCGGGTGTTATACAGGTCGTTGAAGATAACGGCGCCGATACCAACTTTTTTCGCAACTTCTTCTTTATCAGGCAGAGAAGGATTCTTTTCTTCGATGATTTTCTTTGTTTCGGCAATTGCCTGATGGAGCAGGTCTTCCATCAATACCACGTTGCCGTGACGAGTGGAAAGTTTGCCGCTGTCCAGACTTACCAGACCGAAAGGCACATGAATCAGGTCTTTGTACCAGTCATAGCCCATTTTATGGATGACTTCGAACCACTGCGCAAAGTGCAGGTTCTGGTCCAGAGCGGTCAGGTAGATACATTTATCGAAGTTATATGTTTTCTTGCGGTACAGAGCAGCTGTGATGTCACGGGTTGCGTACAGTGTGCCGCCGTCTTTACGGATAATCAGGCAAGGAGGCATGTTCTTGTCTTCCAGATTGACAATCATTGCCCCTTCGCTTTCTTCCAGCAGACCTTTTTCTTTCAGTTCGTCCACAACGGCTGCCATTTTGTCGTTATAGAAGCTTTCGCCGGTGTATGCGTCGAATTTTACGCCCAGCATATCGTAAACACGTTCAAATTCTTTGATACTGATATCATAGAACCATTTCCACAGTGTCAGGGCTTCGTCGTCGCCGTCCTGCATTTTTACGAACCACAGACGTGCTTCGTCATCCAGTTCAGGCGCTTTTTCCGCTTCATCATGGAATTTTACATAAATGCGCATCAGTTCCTGAATGCCTTTTTCTTCCACGGCTTCTTTGCTGCCCCATTTTTTGTAAGCAACAATGAGTTTCCCAAACTGTGTGCCCCAGTCGCCCAGATGGTTAACGCCTACGCATTTGTAGCCCAGCTGGCTGTGAATCTGGTACAGTGCGTTACCGATAACGGTAGAACGCAGGTGACCTACATGGAAAGGTTTTGCGATGTTGGGAGAGGAGTAGTCGATAACGATGGTCTTACCTGCGCCCATGTCGCTTTTGCCGTAGTTTTCTTTTTCTGTCAGGACAGTTTCCAGTACCTTTTTGGTATAGAAATGCTTGTCCATAAAGAAGTTGATATATGCGCCAACGATTTTGACATCAGCGATGAAATCGGGTTTTTCCAGTTTTTCACCGATTTCCTGGGCGATGAGGGGAGGCGCTTTCCGCAGTACCTTTGCCAGTTTGAAGCAAGGGTATGCAAAATCCCCCATGTCTGTATTGGCAGGCACTTCGATGGCTGCCGCGATTTCTTCCGCTGCCACGCCGCAGGCTGCGGACAGGCTTTTTGCGATTTCCTGTTTCATATCCATATTACATTCCTCCGATGGGTGTTTAAATGACTATTTACGCACAAACGGGCTATTTCTGCCCATAGGCATGTTATTTTATAATATACCACAAAAACCGCAGAAAATCAAGAAAAGTGCCCTTTTGCTGCGGATTTGAACCAAGGGGAAATATATGATAAAGTGAAATAAAAAATTTGCAGAAAGGAAAATGCAAAAATGATTGTATTCATCACAGGAGCCTCTCACACTGGAAAAACTGCCCTTGCACAAAAACTCCTTACACAGTATCAATACCCCTATTTTTCCATAGACCATTTGAAAATGGGACTCATCCGCAGTGGTTATACCCATCTGACACCGGAGGACGATGCGGAACTGACAGATTTTCTGTGGCCCATCCTGCGGGAAATGGCGAAAACTGCCATTGAAAATCACCAAAATCTCATCATAGAAGGCAGCTACATTCCTTTTGACTGGAAAAAGGATTTTACAGAGGAATATCTTCCCCACATCCAATATTACTGCCTTGTGATGAGCGAACACTATATCCGCAATCATTTTCAGGACATCAAAACATATGCGAATATCATGGAAAAACGTATGGATGATGATTGGTGCACCATGGAACATGTGCTGGAAGAAAACGCAAAGTTTTTTGCCCTTGCCCAAAAGTATGATGCAAATATCATATTCATTGATGACAAGTATGAAGTCAACATGGATTTATGGGAATGCAGCTGATGCCCTAGGCAGTAAGAGAATTGTAAGAAATGTTTTTGCCCAATGCAAAGACATCCCCTGCCTTCTGTGCTATGATGAAAAAAAGACATGGAACGATATAGACATCAAACAAGGTGATATGATGGATTTTCCTTCTCGCTTTTTCCTGTTTCTTCTGAGTACAGGGGTATTTTTCGCACTGGCTCTCATGATTCCGCTGTCGAGCGGTATGCTTCTGATCCTGCCTCCTCTGCTGCCATTGGCATCCACAGCTTTGGTGAGCCATATCTTTTCCCAGAAAAAAACGCATGGACGCGTTGGAGAAAGAAGTGGCAGAGCTGAAAGAAAAAATGGAAAACTTGAAACCAACAGAAATTTCTGAAGGGAAGTGAACCTATGCGGTATACATTGCGGGACGGGGTGCTCTTTGCCTGTGCAGCCAGCATTCTCATCCTCAGCTACAGCTTACAGCCCACTTCGGTCATTGGCAGAGATCTGCATACCAGCCTTTCCGGCGGCGAAGTGGTGTCGTCTTTTGATACCCACAGCGGTTTTCAAGGGGACGGCAAATCCTGTACCGTCATCACCTTTGAGGATGATGCCTTTCTCCAGCGCATCCAGCAGCAGCCCAATCTTTGGAAGCCTTTTCCGCCGGATGAAACGGTAAAAACGCTCCTTTACGGTGTCTACACAGACGAATACGCCATTTATCCCTGCGTCACAGGGAAGGATTCCCCAGAAGAACCGCTGATTCCGCCCATGGAAAAGGGGTATTATCTGCTGGAAGACCGCCACAGTCAGGCAAAGGAAAATCCAGACCTGCTGGAGCGTTCCTCTTATAACTTCACCCTCAGCGTATATGACGCAGACAACCGGACGTTATACTACTACAAACTGGATACCTGACAGAAATGGAGGGATTTGTATGCTGTTTTTCCGTGCTATCACTGTGCTTTTTTTGGCTCTATTCACCTTCCAGACCCCTGTAAATACGGAGGAAAGCGCGGCTGTGCGAAAAGCCGCTTTCGGCACTGGCATAGACCTTTCCGCAGGGGAATTGGTTTCCACCTATGACGACCACGGATTCCACGGCGACGGCACCATCTGTACCATCATCCAGTTTTCCGACGATGCTTTGCTGGAAGAAATCGAAGCAGCAGGCACATGGCAGGCTTTTCCACCGGATGAAGCTGTCAATCAGCTCCTGTACGGCAATTATCTTGATGACCCCGAAACACAGGAACCCTTTGTGCCGCCCATAGAAAAGGGGTATTACCTGCTGAAAGACCGGAACTCACAAGCCGCAGAGAAACCAAACATTATGAAGCGCGGCTCCTTCAACTTCGATTTAGCGGTTTATGACGCTGACAACCGCACATTGTATTATCTGGTGCTGGATACCTGATGAAAAGACGCCTCTCCTTTTTGAACTGCACCCCATTTGTTAGACAGTATGATATACTGAATAACAAGT